>Ga0214473_10011609_pt1 | contig 10349 bp, 9 predicted proteins | sample RVTome_7_FD_203509 | JGI IMG/M metagenome (GOLD analysis project Ga0214473, IMG submission 203509) | Soil microbial communities from uranium-contaminated site in the Upper Colorado River Basin, Wyoming, United States - RVT98D197 | ecosystem: Environmental > Terrestrial > Soil > Contaminated >... | reverse complement strand
CAGGCGGAATTTCGCAGGGGAATCCAACGGGACGCCAGGTTCAAAAAAGATACCGCGTCGATCACCGACCGTCAGTACGGAGAACGCGTCGGAGTCTACCGCGTGATGGAGGTGTTGAGGCAGGAGGGCATCAAGGCCAGTTTTTTTGTCAACGGCCATACCGTCGAGGCCTTTCCCGACCTCATGCGGCAAATCGTCGCCGCCGGGCACGAGCTTTGCTCCGAGAACTGGCGCCACGAGTACGTCACCATGATGACGGCGGAGGAGCAGCGCAGCGACATCAAGCGCACGGTGGATACATTCCAGCGCGTGTTGGGTTTCAAGCCGCGCGGCTTCATCATGCCGGGAGAATTGCCCACGGACGAAACGCCTGGAATCCTCACCGAACTGGGTTACAAGTACTGGATGTGTTTTCTGCACGAGGATTTGCCCTACGTCCTCAGAGTCAACGGCGGGGAGCTGGTGCTGGCCTCTTACGGGATCTGGACGACGGACCACAGGACCGGCCAGGCGGACGCCGGCCGAACCCCGCGCGAACTGCTCCAGATCTGGAAGGACAATTTCGATTGGATCTACGAAGAGGGCGAAACCTATCCCGGATTTATCAGCCTGGGGTTGCACCCATTTTTGATCGGCCGGCCATTCAGGACTGGCATCCTGAGAGAGTTTTTCCGCTACGCCAAAGGCCATCCCGGGGTCTGGTTCCCCCGCGGCATCGATATGGCGGAATATTGGCTGGAGAACTGCAAAGACAATCTGATCGAGAGGTGGCCCAACTACGGCACCGGACTCCCCTACGACAAGACCCAGATAAAGTGAAGCCCCATGGGCAAGCCCGTCGCACCTTCCAGTATGCCCGTGGGACGGAATCCTGAGCGGGAGCCCCCCCGGCCAAGGCCGGGGGCTTGAGTCGAAGGGTCGTAGGTTCTGCCAGCTTGGAGAAATAATCGAGCAACAAAATATTAGCAGGGCAGCATGAGGTGATCCAATGAAGTTGCAGTCGAAAGTGCTGATCGTCAGTCTCATCGTCCAGTTTACGCTCCTAGGGATATCCCATGCTCAGGAGCTGAAAAAAATCAGAATCGGCTATCCGTCGCTCAGCTTCCGGCAGAGCAATGTCTGGGTCGCCAAGGAACAAGGGCTGTTCAAAAAGTATGGTCTGGAGGTCGAGCCAATCTACCTCCGCGGCGGGCAAGTGGCGACTCAGGCGCTGGCCGCGGGCGATCCGCCGATCGTCAATATCGGCACGGTGGTCCAGGCGAATCTGTCAGGATACAACCTCGTGCTCGTCGCCGCGGTGGAAACAAACTACGATCAAATCGTATTTTCACGCAAGGGCATCAATAGGCTCGAGGATCTCAAAGGAAAAATTTTCGGCATCAGCAGTTTCGGCTCTGCCACGCATAACGCGGCCAATATTCTTTTCAAACATCTCGGCATGGAGCCTGGCAAGGACGTCGTGCTGATTCCCGGCGGGCCCGATGCCGAACGAATCGCGGCGCTGATAGGGGGAAGAATCGACGCTACCATGGTTACCTCGTCGGCGGCGCCGCCGGCGAGGAAAGCCGGTTTTAACGAGTTGTTCCAAATCGCGGATCTGGGAGTCGAAGTCCAGGGCAACGGATTCGCCACCTCTCGCTCCTTTATCACCACCAATCGCGATACGGTGAAAAACGCCCTTAGAGGATTCGTCGAAGCCATCTATTTTATCTATGCGAACAAGAAAGAAGCCCAGAAAGTCTTCGCAAAATACATGCGCACCAACGACCCTGAAGTCCTCGAAGACTCCTATCAAGGCTACGTCAAGATGATTCCGAAGAAGCCCTACCCCACTCTCAAGGGCATCCAGAATCTCCTCGACATCCTCGCGCCGCAGTTCCCCGCGGCAAAAACCGCCAAGCCGGAGCAATTCGTCGATCTAAGTTTCTTGCAAGAACTGGAGAAGGATGGCTTCTTTAACGAGATGGCGAAACGCTATCCAACCAAGTAACAACGGGCAGGCACGCGATGAAAAAACTATTCGTCCCATTCGTCCTATTGGTCCTATTCCACTTCACCGCCGCGGATGCCCAGCCGCTCAAACAACTTAGGATCGGCTATCCTTCGATCAGCTTTCGGCAAAGCAACGTCTGGGTCGCTAGAGAGCATGGGCTGTTCAACAAGTATGGCTTGGAAGTCGAGCCGGTTCTACTCCGCGGCGGACAAATAGCGACTCAAGCTTTGGTCAGCGGCGATCCGCCCATCGTCAACGTTGGAACCGTCATCCAGGCTAACCTGACGGGTCATACTCTCGCGCTCGTCGCCGCGGTGGAAACCAAATACGACATGATCGTTTTTACTCGTCCTGGAATCACTCAGCTGGAGCAACTTAGGGGAAAGAGAATGGGCATCACCGGCTTCGGCTCGACCACCCATTACGCCACGACCATCCTGCTCAAACACTTGAACTTTGAGCCGAAGGATCTGGCTCTCGTGCCCTCGGGTCTCGACCCGGAGCGCATCGGCTTGGTAAAGTCCGGAGTCCTGGACGCTACCTTGATCACCTCCTCGGGAGCACCGCTGGCAAGAAAAGCTGGATTGACGGAATTCCTCCAGATCGGCGACCTCGGCGTCGAGGTTCAAGGCAACGGCTTCGCCACTTCCCGCGCCTATATCGCCGGCAACCGCGACACAGTGAAAAACGCTCTCAAGGGCTTTGTCGAAGCGATCTATTATATCTACGCCAACAAGAAAGAAGCCCAGCGCGTCTTCGCCAAGTATATGCGCACCAACGACCCCGCCGTGCTCGAAGACTCCTACAACGGCTACATCAAGTCGATTCCCAAGAAGCCCTACCCGACGCTGAAGGGGATCCAGTTTCTGTTGGATGTGCTCAGCCCCACGATGCCTCAGGCCAAGAACTTCAAACCGGAGCAATTCGTCGATCTGAGTTTTCTCCAGGAGCTGGAGAAGGAAGGGTTTTTCAACGAGATGGGAAAAAGGTACCCGGCCAAGTAGGAAGGAGGTGCAATATGCCAAGAAAGATCATTCAACCCAAAACGTTAAGCGACCCACGGCCGCGCTACAGCCAGGGGATCTTGAATAGCGGCGGCAAGCTGCTTTTCATCGCCGGCCAGACTGCCTCCGACAAAGACGGCAACGTCGTCGGCAAGGGAGACATAAGAGCGCAGACGGAGCAGGTTTTCGCGAACCTGAAAGCCGTCCTAAAGGCAGCCGGCGGGACGTTGGACAATCTGGTGATGACGACGACGTACATCACCGATCGAGAATACCGCGATGGCTACAACGAAGTCCGCCGCGGGCAGTATAAGAAAAATCCCCCGACGAGCACTCTGGTCATCGTCAAAGGACTGGCCCATCCGGATTACTTGATCGAGATCGCCGGCATCGCGGTGCTGTAGGAGATGAAACGGTCGCCAGGACGGAGGACCGCCGACCAACGACCGTGCACCCTACTTGGTCGTCCGTCTTCGGTCTGCTGTCGTTCTCAAAATGAAAGTCACTGTCCTCGACGACTACCAGCGCGCCATTGACGGCACCGAAGCGATCCAACGGCTGCGGCAGAAGGCCGAGGTTCGAGTCTTCACCGAAAAGCTGGCAACAGACGCGGCGCTGATCGACGCGCTGCGAGGCTCGCGTGCGATTATCCCAATTCGCGAGCGCACAAAGTTTCCCGCCTCGCTACTTCAATCTCTGACGGATCTCGAATTCATCTCGCAAACGGGCAATCACGCCTATCACATAGACATCGAAGCCGCCACGCGGGCGGGGATTATCGTCGCCCTGGCGCCGGGCGGCAACAGCACCACGGAACTTGCTTTCGGCCTGATGATTGCGGTCATGCGCCGGATCCCGCAAAGCGATCAAGCCATGCGCCGCGGCGAGTGGCCGATGGTTTTAGGTTACGTTCTCAAGGGAAAGACGCTGGGAATTTTAGGGCTTGGTAAGATTGGAACCGAAGTCGCAGCCATTGCCCGCGCTTTCGGCATGAACGTCATCGCCTGGGGCCCCACGCTGACGGCTGAGCGCGCGGCGAAATCCCATGCGACATATATGGCTCTGGATGATGTGATGCGTCAAGCTGACGTTGTCTCGATTCACTTGGCGCTTTCGGATCAGAGCCGGAATCTTTTGAACGAAGCGCGACTTCGTCTGATGAAAAAGAGCGCCTATCTCGTCAACACTGCGCGCGGCGCCATCGTCGACGAGAACGCGCTGGTGCAAATACTTAAAGAGCGTGCCATCGCCGGCGCGGCTTTGGACGTTTTCGCCGAAGAGCCGCTGCCACCGAACCATCCGTTGCTAGGGCTGAATAACGTCGTGCTCGCCCCTCATCTCGGTTGGCCCACGGACTCCGGCTTCGAAGGCTTCGCGGAAAACGCCGTCATCAACATTCTAGACTATATGGAAGGCAAATGGACCCGGGTGATCAACCCGGAAGCCATACCGAACCGCCGCAAACACCTCTGACCCCTCCCCAGAAATAGCAAGCCAGAGCACGCCGAAAAGCGAATTCAGACCGCTCTGATCTTGGTCGAGTGGAAGAGCTGATTTCTCTCATCGATGAACTCGACGAAGGCGTGAGTTGGATCCAGCTTGGGATCCACCGTCACTTTAGCGAAATTGAACGTTTTGTTGGAAAAAAATTCAAACCGGCTCGCCGCGCTGTTGGTGATCACATTCATCGCCGCGGCCAGCGGCCCAGCGGCAATCTCTTTGAGGCCCTTCGTGCGCGGAACTTTAGTCACGGCGGCATAGTGAAGATCGGCGCTCAAGAATACCACCCCGCGAATTTTATTGGCCGCGATGAATCGTAGGAGTTCGGTTCGCTCATTGGGATAACCGTCCCAACGATCGCTGCCGCCACCATTCAGCGGCACCGACGTCGCCACGAACTTAAACAGAGCGGACGAAGAGAGCAGCCCGTCGAAGAGCCAGCGTTTTTGCGCCGCGCCGAGCATGGTGCCGCGCTTGCGGTCGCGATACTGCCGCGCGTCGAGTAGAAACAGCTCGCACGCCCGCCCCCAGCGAACCGCGCGATAGATCCGCTCCGACTCCTGGGGGTTCTGCCGAATCGGCCAATAGTCCAGGAACGCCCTCCTACCGATGGGCGCCAGGGGATGGCCCGGCGCAAAATTATCCTCCACTTCGTGATCATCCCACACCACGTAGAAACTGGTTTCCAAAAAACATCTCTGGGTGGCGGCATCATCGCGGTTGGCGCGATACTTCGCCCAAAATTCGTCGAGCCGGCTAGCGCTGCCGCCCCGGTCCGCGTAAATGGTGTCGCCGAGGTGCAGGAAGAAATCGGGGCGCTGGGCGCGCACCGCATCCATAATCGTGAAGGGCTTGTAACTTTCCCGGCTATCGCCGCTGAAACAAAAACTGACTCTCGCCGGATCCTCGCTTGACGGCGCGGTGACGAAACGCGCGATGGGGCCGGGCTTTCGCCCTTCAACGACCGCGCGATAATAGTACGTCGATTTCGGCTCCAGCCCGTCGAGCGAGATGAGCGCGGTCGAATCGGCGTCGTCTCTTACTTTGAAAGATTTCGTCTCGGCAAACTGCTGGAGAGTCTCATCCTTGCCGTATTGAATTGACACGGCGGAATCAGGCGCGGTGCGCAGCCAGATCATCGCGCCGTTGGCTGTAACGTCCCCGGCCGTATATCCCAGCGACAATCCGGTCCCCGGGTCTGGGGTGTCCACGACCGGCAGAGTGCAGGCCGATTGTCCAAGCAGCGCCGGCATGGCGATACCGGCATTCCCCAAGAGGCGCAGAAATTCCCTGCGAGTCACCTGCATTAGACGTGTAGCCGGTCCCAAATATTCTGGCAGAGCCAGCCGGCGAAAAGCGGAAAGAAGAAGCTGACGGCCACGCGCACCCCCACGAGCTTGGCGCCGAGAAACGGAATTTCCCACATGATGACGCGATGCAGGCCAAAAAGAGACCAGGCGGTGAGGTAAGAAACCAACGGCCCCACGCCAACGCCGACTTTGAACAGCGAGGCCACAACGGGAAAATGTGTCATCGGCCCGCCCGGTGTCACGGTTCCCAGGGACATGCCGATCAACATTCCCTTCAATCCCGATCCATGTCCCATCCAGCCGACGATCACATCTTGCGGCACCACCGCTTGAATCAAACCGGCCAACGTGAATGCCGCGATCATCCGCGGACCGATTTCCAGGATGAGCACGCCTGTGGCGGTAAGCCCTCTGCCGGCCGATTCCGGCGATTTCCAATAGACGACAATCAGCGCGATCGCCGCCGCCGCCATCATCACGATGGTCGAAGTATCCATGGACCTCCTTAGTATCACGCAGAATTTATCGCGCAGCGACATGGGTGGAATCTGAGTTGAGAATGGCTTCCCGACTGTAGACGGCAGACTCAAATTTTTCAAGGCGACGGGACGTTTGACTTCCCTGCGGGTCTATAGTTATTTCAACTCACGTCGGAGGAAAGGTTAATGGCAATCGATAAACAGGCGGCAACAAAAGTCCTCGCCCAGATCGATCGCGATGAGCTGGCGCAGCTCGGCTGCGACCTGACCACAATTCCGAGCCCCACGGGTCAGGAAAAAGCGATCGCCGAGTTTATTCTGCACTGGTTCGAAACCAACGGCATTAAGGCCGTGCGCCAGGACGTCGAATGCGACCGGCCCAACGCCGTCGGCATCGTCAAAGGCGAGGGCACAGGAGGACTAAGTCTAGGATTCAACGGCCACACGGACACGAGCTTCACCGGCACGGAGGAAGACCGCCGCATGGTCGCCAACATGGAGCCTGAGTCGGATCTCAAAGGCAAAATCGTCGGCAACAAAGTCCAAGGCCTCGGCATCTCCAACATGAAAGGCGGCGTGGCGGCCTTCATGATCGCGGGCAAGGCGCTTAAAAAGAGCGGCATCAAGCTCAAAGGAGACGTCGTTCTCGCCGCGGTCGTCGGCGAGATCTCGCGCACGCCCATCGGCCCCTGGCAGACCAAAGAATATCGCGGCGAGGGCGCCGGCACGCGCCATCTGCTTACTCATGGCATGCACACCGACTACGCGGTGGTCGCCGACGGGTCGGACTTGAACATCGTCTGGACGCAGACCGGCGTGGTTCAAGCGAGGATTCAGACCTTCGGCAAAGCCGAGGCGGCGTGGGGATCCAAGCGCGCGACGCATCCGATGGAAAAGCTGAACGCCATCGTCAAGATGACTAAGATCATCGACGCCATCGAGCGCTGGGGCGCGGAGTTCGAAGAGAAATATATCTACGACTCCCCCACCGGCCAGCTTTATCCCAAGGTCAATATCGGCGCCATCGAGGGCGGCGCCCCCTACCGGCCCAACTATTTTCCCGGCGTCTGCGCGATCTACGTCGACGTGCGCATGCCACCGCAGGTGCGGCCCGTGACCATCAAGTATGAAATGGAGCGCGCTATGAACAGCCTCGGCCTCGACTACGAGCTGGACATTTACAAGTCACTGCTCGGCCACGAGGGAAAAAACGTTGAACCGTTGGTCAAGTCAGCCGAGGAAGTCTACGAGCACCTCTTCGGCGAGAAGATCAAACCGGAAGCGCCCGACCGCGCCAGCATCTGGACCGACACAAATGTTTACAACGAGTTGGGAATTCCGGCGATCAAGATCGGCCCGCGCGGCCGGCGCATCGGCCCGCGCAATGAAGAGATCGACATCGACGTCATGCTCAAAGCCGCGCAGATCTACGCGCTCATCGCGCTGGATATCTGCATGCGCGAGCGCCCGTCGAGCGGGGCATGACTCAGCTGAGCCGTCGAACCATCGATCAAACACTAAGGTTTCACGATCAGCGAAGTATCTTCTTCTTTCTTGGCTTTTTGCTCCGACAGAAAAAATGCGAAGCTTTTCTGCACGAGGCCGGTGAGAAAGGAAACATCGAGCGGACCGGGATCGCCCTCGCCGGCCTGGAGGGCAATGGCGAGCGCGAGCTTCGCGACCTCGGAGCGGCCGGTCTCGACAAAATAGAGCGCGATGTCTTCCATCCGGCGCTGAAACAGCCTGGCGTTTTCGCCCGCGCAGAGCATCTTGACGGCGTCGCGCACGATGGCGGCGAGGCGCTCCTCTTTTTGAACCGGGTTGAGCACGAGACGGCTCGCCTGCGCTTCTTCGATCTGCGGCAGGAACGATTGCAACCACTCGTCGGTCAAAATCCAGTAGCGCAGCTCCGGCTCGTCGAGGAGGCGGCGCGACTGCTCGCGCCAAGCGCCATCCCGCACCTCATCTTGGTTCAACCACCGATAGATCGGGTGAGCCTGCTCTTTCGGTTTGCCGGTGTTGATGATGGACCGGAGCTCATGGAAGTTTTCCAAGCCGCTCTGGCCCCGCGCTTTCGCCCGCTCGTATCCCTCATAGAGAATTTGATCAGCATAGTCCCAAGGAATCGAGATCATCGTGACGTCGTGCTGCTGCTTGATATCGTCGGTCATTTTCCGCAGCTCTTTACGGCGAACCTGCGCACCGCCGATCCGGAGCAATCCTTCACGGTCGCCCAGCATCGCCTGGATCAACTGGAGCCCGTGGTTCGGTTGCACCTTGGCGATCCATACCAGGCGGCTCCCTCCGCCATCAACGGAAGACATGTAGGCTTCGATGTCCGGTGTGGAAGCGAAGAACGCTGTCGCCCTTGCTTCGACCGATTGGTCTTTGGGCACCGCCAGCCCTCTCTGAGCCAACTTGAAAAAGGAGCGTTTAACCTCTCTCTTAACCTCCTTATCGGTGGTCTCCCTTTCAATGGCCTTCAGAGTCTCAATCGTAGCGGTGTCAGATATTCTACCGAGAACAAAGACAACCGCGAGGGCGGTGTCCTTCCCCTTGTCCATTTGCTCTCGTAGGCGCGGAATAAGCACCGGAGAGGCATCGTCAATCGTCAGCCCTGATTGGCGCAATTGCTCGACACCTCTCCGGATCGCTTCTTCGTGGGATTTTTTTTTCGTCAGAGGGAAATTCCTTTGCACGATCTTGACAGATGGAAACCTTCCTACGGCTTGGTCAAGTCGCTCAGCGTGCCCGCTCGACCGGCGAACGCGAAATTCGGCCAGCTCTCCACCTGGGCGTCGTGGTAATTCTCGCGGTACCACTTGGCGAGCTCGCCGGCGGTGGCAAACCAGACCTTGCCGTGACTCTTGGCGTAGCGAATGAACTCGCGCAGGAGGTGCGCGCGAAACGGCCTGCCGCCGACGAAGGGATGGTTGCCCCAGATCATGAACTTGGGATCGGTAGCGCCCTCCTCATAGAGGCAATCGAAGCAGTCTTTCCACATCTGCAAAAGATCCCGCGGCGTTCTTCCCGCCCGCTGGTAGCTTGAATAATCGTTAAGATCGGCGAAGTAACTGAGCACGGTCAGCTCTTTGTTCTTCACTTTGAGCGTGTATGGCGTTTCCTGGTGCTGCGGGTCCATCCAGTAGGTATAGCCGCACTCGACGATCACTTCCGGGGTATTGACGCTCGGTGCGATGCCGGTGGAAAGATAACCCACCGGCGCCTTGCCGGCGACTTTTTTGACGATATCGACGGTCCGCTGGAGATCTTTTTTCTCCTTGTCCCGCTTTTTCATGTAGCTGTAGTCATGAATCCAGGTTTCCGTGCCGACCTCATGCCCCATCTCGACCGCTTCCTTAAATATCTCCGGATAGTTTTGCACCGTGACGCCTGTCGGGAAAAACGTCGTGTGAATTTTTTCCGTCTCGAAGATTTCCAGAAAGCGATAAATCCCGACCCGCTCGCCGAACTCCCGGTCGGTGATCGCTCCCAGGTCCTTCTTGGTCAGCGCGTTTTTGGGAAAGCCGCGGCGATTTTGGTGCTGCTGCGTCTTCGGCCCGCCAAGATCCTCCGGCCAGGTTTCAAACGCCACGCAAGGGGTAAGCGCCACGCGCGCGCCGTCCGGCCATTGGATCGGTTTTCTTTTCGGTCTAACTTTCATACTGCCTCCTTAGCTGTAAAGTTGGATTAGTCATGCCATAGTTCCAGCGACATTCCAACCGCACAGACTGTAGACCGCATGGATCAGCCGTGAAGAGCAGACACAAAAGCGTTCTTGGCGCAGTTGAAGTCTTGGCGCGACGAGTTTTCACCGTTCAAGCCGTTCAAACAGTTCAAGTGGTTCAACTCCCCCACCTCCCTTCGATGCGACTCAGGGCATCCTTCTCCCCCGCGACGCGCTGATCATGTTCCATATCTCACCACGCTGAACACTGCGAATGTTTTGTGGCATGCTGTTGGCCGATGGACACCAGCGTGGTGGTGTGCGGTCGAGTTTTTCCGCACGCGGTCCTCAAGCGCATCAATGCGGCGGTGCGCGATCATCCCGAGTGGTCGCGGG
>Ga0214473_10011608_pt1 | contig 10349 bp, 19 predicted proteins | sample RVTome_7_FD_203509 | JGI IMG/M metagenome (GOLD analysis project Ga0214473, IMG submission 203509) | Soil microbial communities from uranium-contaminated site in the Upper Colorado River Basin, Wyoming, United States - RVT98D197 | ecosystem: Environmental > Terrestrial > Soil > Contaminated >... | reverse complement strand
TGTTCAGGCTCGCGCAGGGTCTGCGCCAGCCGCGCCTTGCCGTTGATAGGATTCGCGGTTTTGAGGATTTCTGACACTTGCGATGCGTTGCGATTGCTGGAGGTTGAGCCCTTCGCTAATACAGGATTAGCAGCAATTCGCCATCAAATGCTTAGAACTTTTAATTCGCATTCTGACTGCCCACATAATCCGGTGATCAGTAAATTTCGCTACACGCGTCGCCATGGAACAGTACGAAGAGTCAGACACATTCGAGAACGTAGAGATCTGGCCGACTACTAGAGTGGAGAGCTGGCCGACTATTGAGGAGATCGAAAGGCGCTTGCGGAAGCTCGGCTGCACCAAAGAACAGGTGAGGCGTCACCTCGATCAGGTGGCGATGAGCCGAATTGAAGCCGCCAGAGAAAATCCGAGAAAGCAACGGCCCAAGGCAGTTGATTGGCCCTAACGCCTGCCGCTACCAGTTTCGCCTGTCGCGGATTGATAACCAGCACTCTCCTTCCTACGTATTCGCTGGGATTGGAAGTGTGCTGGTCATCCGTGCTGACCCCGAGAGGTACATTATCGGGTGTCGGTGACGTCGATACAGCGAAGGGCCCCAATACAGGGGCCCTTTTCGCGCCAACTCCGAGGTGCTGGGCCCGCCCGCTGTCCGTCGAAGGGCTGATTGAAAACCAGCACCCCGCTACCTACATCCCTCTCATCCAGCGGTCTACGGACGCTAGTTATTAGTAGCGTGTAACGGTGTTGTCGCCCAGGCCGTGAACAAGTTCAGGAAGGGCCCCCACTTGGCCAGGGGGGCCCTTTCATTTTGCCCCGAGTGGATCAATTAGGTTAGGGACGGCGTCGGCAGGCACAGCTCGATGCGCTCTACGAGCTTCCTCACCTCCGCAGCGAGCAGCTCCTGTCCCGAGCCGCGCCAGCAGCTCGGACGCCTCGACTAGCAAATCCGCTGCGTTCTTCAGGTCTCTCGTTTCCATCAAGGCACCTACTCGTCTTACCCACCCACAAAGTCGGCGTAGGTCGGTTCGCGCCAACCTCCGCAATCGCGCATTTCACCGCGATGGCGGCGACTGTTTCTCATCACGCTGGATGTTCGGGTCGAACACGGCCCAGCTTGGCGCGCTTGAAGTCCAGATGGTCATTTGCGGTTTTCCCATCTCAGGATCGTCGAGAGTGCCAGCGCGCACGCCGATCATGTGCAGCCGCGCATCGCTTTGCGTGAATATGGGCGTTCCGCATGTCGGGCAGAATTGCCGGTGCATTAGGTTGCCGCTCGCTGCGCGGCTCGTGTAGTCCGATAACGCCCCCTCGACTTCCAGGGCATCGCTCGGGAAGAAGACGTTCACCGTGCCTGAACCCGCACCAATATATTGGCAGTCGCGACACCAACAGTGGCGTGCTGTGATCCGGTCCGCATCGATCTTGTAGCGTACTGCTCCGCAGCGGCACCCGCCGGTGATGGTCATAGCTTCCTCCGTGCTTTTGCCTTCGACTGTCGTGCGAGCCGCGACGATGCAGTCTCGTCCTCTCTCGCGTCTGGGTCAGGCCTCTTTAAGCAGCGCCTAGCCTTCCTATATGAGGCCCACTTTGAAACGCTTAGTTCGATTGAGGCAGGCTCATGTCCCAACCCATCGTCGTCACCCTACCGCACCAGCTCGGTAAGGCCGAGGCACTGCGGCGCTTAAAGGCAAGCTTCAGCGACGCCCAGCCAGGCGGAGGAGGCTTTTTCGTGCTGAAGAACCGGTGGTCAGGCGACCATCTGGATTTTCGCGCTAGCGTCCTTGGGCAGAACACCACCGGGGGCGTGGATGTCGCCGAGGATCACGTCAGGCTTGAGGTGCAGCTTCCATGGCTGCTTTCGCTGCTGGCCAACAAAGCAAAGGCCTTAGTGGAGAAGCAGGGGAAGCTCATGCTGGAGAAGCCGGTAAAGCCGTCCACTACGCGAAGCTGACACGCTGTTGATGGGTGAATGCCATGGTTGCGCTGAACGAGGCGAGGAACACTCCGGGGATGTCCCCCATCTCCGTGCTGCTGAACCTGCTGTGGGTCATTTTCGGTGGTCTATGGATGGCAGTGGGTTGGATGATCGCGGCCGTCGTCATGGCGATCACCATCATCGGCCTGCCCTGGACACGGGCGGCATTCAACATTGGTGTATACACGCTGCTGCCCTTCGGCCAGAAGGCGGTGTCGCGCGTGGAGTATTCGGGACATCACGATATTGGCACCGGACCCCTAGGCATTCTCGGCAATGCTCTGTGGCTAGTCCTCGCCGGGTGGTGGCTGGCGCTGGCTCACCTCATCACAGCGATCATGTTGGCCATAACCATCGTAGGCATCCCATTCGCCTGGGCGCATGTGAAACTCGCTGGTCTCGCGCTCTGGCCAATCGGCAAAATGATCGTCCCAGCTTAGGTCGCCTGCACGACCGTTAAGTCTTAATTTAAGGTGCAAGCTGCATCCTGCCCGAATGGTTCTTAAGGCAGAACAGCACTCACAAATTGCTGCCGCCTACGAGAGTGCGGCAGCGGATAAAAGCCTCCCCGCGCAGGCCAGAGCGGCCTTTGCCAGGAAAGCAGATTGGTTTCGTCTGCTTGCCCGCGTTGGAGAAAAAAGAGAGCAGGCGGCACTGATTGCGAGCACAGCGAAGCAAGCCGAGGAGCCTCCGCTGAACCCGTGTTTGCTGCCTACACGACCAAGGCGATGGAAGTTGTGGGCGCGTTACACAGAGCTAGGCGCACGCTTCAGAGGTGATGGTCTAGGGGAGCCTGCCAATCCACGCATTCCGCCGCCCGATCCAATATAGAGGGGTCGTCATTTTCTGGCTTGTTCACGCGCGTGGAGATGGGCCACATCGTTATCGGCTCCGACGGATAACTAATAAGAAGATCGTATGGATCAGGCTCAGTGCTCAGCCAGCGGTCGTAGCTGCCAGGATCAAGGATCGCAGGCATGCGGTTGTGAATTTTAGCCACCAGCTGATTGGAGGGCACCGTGATGATAGCAAAAGTGCGCTCCCATTCCCCCGTGTTCGGGTTGCGCCAGTTCTCCCATAGGCCCGCGAGACCGAAAGGCGAGCCATCCTTCATGGCGATGGCATAGGGCTGCTTTGCCCGTGCGCCCTTGATGGCGCGCCACTCAAAGAAGCCATCCACCGGCACGATACAGCGCCGCAGAGCGTAAGCGTGCCTGAACGTGGGAAGCCTTGAGACGCTCTCAGCTTTAGCGTTAATGGGCCTTCTGCCGCCGTTCGGGTCGGCGCACGAATGTGGGATAAGGCCCCACTTGATGAGGTCGAGTGAGCGCTCGCCAGTCTTGTGGTTCTGCCTGATGACCAGCAGCTCTTGGCTCGGCGCAGCATTGTAGCGACGCGGCACATTTCCGAACCGGGTGTCGCTGACGTCGAGTCCCTCCACGATGGCGAGGCGGAGAGGTCCAGAACTTTGGATGACACGACCACACACTGCGGATGCTAGGTGGGAGCCGTTAACCAATTTTCAACCATATGCTCGCCGCGACCTCCTCGATTTTATAAAAGTTCACTGCAAGTTTTAATGAGACGAACGTGCCAGGAGGGAATGTCATGCGCGCGATCATAGCCTTGACCATGGTGGCTACTGTGTTGGGCTTAGGTGGCTGCTTCCACCATCGACAGGTCTATAGCGAAGAGGTCTTAGCGCCTCCGCCGGTGGCTCATCCGTCAATCAAGTAACCGCTTAACTTATGTTTCAATTCGGGGATTTTGCAACATGCGAGTAACAAGTGAGCGTCGCGACCGAGCTGAGACCGCTGTCCAGCTGGTACATCGTGCGATACAGGCACGCCGTGATGCCGAGGCGCGGCAGGTGGCGAGGAAGCTAATTCAGGGGTACATCGATCCTCACTACAAGGTCGTGAACATGCAGACCTTCTGTTCAGCACTAGTGGCAGCTCTGAAAATCGCTCGCATGCGAGGCGAAGACGACGCAGGTGACGTGCTAACGCTCACCTGACCTGCCCGGCTTCTGCATAGTCTGCCCTACCGAGTTCGCCCCTTCTTGCAGTCTGGTCGCTCCTCCCGGTTAGGCCACTGGTCGGTTTCTATTCCCCCTGGCAGGTATTGAAGCGCGCCCTTGTTGTAGGCTGGGGCAATCTGCACTGTCTTCCTATGCATCTCTTTGGTTGTCGTCGCGGTCTCCTCCGCTCCTCGCCTCCACTTATGTGCGTGGAGGAGGTCTTTTGCGGGAACGAGGCCAGGAATACGGTCGGACGTCGGGGTCAACCTAGGCTTCCTCTGCTTCGTGGTGGCCTCAAGTGGAGATGACCAAGTCCTCCACCAAAGTTGCCGCCCGGAAGAAGCGACAGAAACATCGCCAAACTGCCTCGAAGATTGTAGAGAAGGTGAGTAAAAAAGTAGCCGCCGAGAGGGTCCGCGATACACAACGGAAGACCGAGGCTCCCCTAGAGCAATTTCGCAGCACTAGAGTGCACCACACATTTCGCGGTCTCGCCGAACGGAACGTAGCTCAGACGCGCGAGCTATACGAACGCTCTAAAAGCACGCTCCAAGCCATATTAGAGAGCTGGCAGAAAACATTCGGCGCGGCAGGGCAGGGCGCTGTGGCCCTAAACCGGAGGATCATCGACATCGCTGATCGCAATATCAATAATAGCTTCGATCTTGCGACCGCACTAGCCGGGGCCAAGGACCTTGCCGAGGTCGTGGAATTGCAGGCCGCCTATTGGCGGAAGCAACTGGGCTATCTCAGCGCCCGCACAAAGGACGTTCGCGCGCTATCAAGAGACCAAAATCCCAGGTGAGGCTATCGCGATCAATGGCAAAACTTTGAGGTGCTCAAGCCTCAGCCTATTGGTAGAGCGCACTAATAAATTGCATCGCAGGTTTAAAGTAGGCTCCCAGAGCCGCACCAACGATGAGTGTGGTGACCCAAACGGCTGCTTGAGTGAGGGCCTTCGGTAAATTGGTTGATACGACAACGTCCAACATACGATCTGGCAGGGCGCTATCCGCGAGGAGACCGTTTGGGCCGATCTCCTTGCAAGAGAACGTTAGTCTAAGGCTGTTGGAGCCGCGTCTATTGGGAGTGAGAATAAACCGCCAAGCAGCAAGCTCGTTCACTGACTGAGCCTTGCTCCTCCATACCCACTGAGTTTCTGGCGATTGAGCCTCAATCATAAATCCTCCCCTAGGGGCCGAAAGCCGCAGCGACATGGCTTGGGCGACGTCAATTTCATATAGACCAGTCTTGCCTTGGCCGACGGGATCGGCAGCGACCTCGGGTGCTATCGTCGAAGACACTCGGACTTCAGCCTCAACGGAAATGTGTGCCCGCATTCTTCGAGGAATGTTCTCTATGAGCCACGCAAACCTTGGGCCGTAGCTGATTTCACTGCGCCTTTCATCCCACGCGTAAACTTGATTGGGAGGGACTGGGCTGGGTTCCCCAGAGCCCAATCCATGCCGCTCTGTGATCGAGGAAGCGAGTTTCTCCTCAAACGTAAGCAAAGGTCCCTGATCGGCGCCCGCATCCGGTAACGCGAGGTCTGGGCTCAATTCGAGTGGCGCTTCTTCTTGAGCTTCAGGCCCTAAATCGGCGACCGCATCTGGCAAGGTGAGTTGTGGGCTCAATTCGAGCGGCGCTTCAACCGGTGTGTCAGGCTCAGCCGCCCTCAGGGCCTCTACGACTTTTTCAAATTCTGAGGCGGCTTCCTCCCATGGCTCCGCGTCTTGACGTTGTTTTGCGGCTGCCTCCTTTACTGAGGGTGTGTTCGGCGGCGACCGCGCATCGAAGGAGGCTGCCGCCTTCAGATCATCCGCCCCACAAGAAGCGCGGCTAGGACGTATCGGCTCCATGAACGATTTGATTTGGAGACAGCGCCTACCCGCATCAGTTACGACAAGTTGGTCGTCTTTTATCTCTACAAACCCTCGCGCCTGTAACTCGCGCACGGACTGACGAATGGATTTGTTTCGGGACCTGAGAGACTTGCGACCTGCTTGACCCGCTACTACGTCGAGGAGACGTTGCTCCGAGCAAGGCGTGAGTTTAGCAATCATTCCCAACATCAAGTGGTGGAAATCATCACGAGAGGCGAATTGCAGTTCTGCTTGGCTGCGTGGCTCCAACAACCTCCTCCTCATTGCCAAAGGCAACTTTGGACAAGATCACGTCTCAGCGGCAGTGCCCCTCAGCAGCATCGCTGGCTTGCCTCTGCCGATGAGAGGCGACGGCCCTGCACATCAATCGCTCATCAGGCTTCCACACGGATGTCGCTTCGACATCAAACAGTGGGTTGGTGCTCCAAACTCAATCCGGTCCGCTTCGCTGCCCTGTGCAATTCATCGCAACTCTTGATCCAGCCTAGCTGGAGAGCCGTATCATTGGCCGCTGCCCAGGCGAGATTTCGGAACTCGGATAAGCTTATCGTGGCCCCGGGATCATCTGGCCCGTGCTCCTCAATGGCGAGCCAGGGGGCTTCTTGTTTCCGATATTTTGCTCTGAAGCAGGTGCCGCGTAAGACGACCAGAATGTGAGTGCCTTGCACTTCCACCGTCAGGTTCGAGTGGGTCATTTCTAACCTCCCCGTACTTCGGCATACGCCCACTCTTCATTGCCGGGTGAAAGATCTAGGTTAGCTGATGAGAGTGCTCAGCCGGTATGTCAAAAGGCTCTCATTCCACCGTTTATTTTCGGGTCGTCTCGCGCCGGAGTACCCCGGAAGCCACTGAGTATTTGTAAGACTAATGCTAGGCTTGGAGGTTCTTTCAGGAGAACCAACATGCTGAAGTATCTAATTGCCGCGGTACTGCTCGTGAGTTTCGTTGCCTCGGTCCTGGCAGCTGAGACGTTCTATATCGTTTTTGACACTACGCTGCACGGCTGCACGGTCGCGACGGCTGAACCTGCCGACAAGACTCATTACAAAGTCTTGGGCACCTACAAATCAGAGGCCGAAGCGGAGAAGGCCATAGCCTCGATGAAGGAATGCTAGGCCGCCGTTGCGAGCCTTGCGTGCGTGAACGAGCAGCGGGTTGATCGTGGGCTCAAAGGCCAGGCCCGGCCACGTCGGTCTCTTGTTGGGAGCCATGGCCGGATGGCCTTCTCGCCAACGAGGCTGGATCTATTTCGTCTCTTGGGGAATGGAAACTTCGCCTGGCCCCTTGCAATCGCCGAACGCGGGCGCGTCGGCATAGGTCAGGCAGGACGCCTTCGGGGTATCGCTCGGGCCAACCGTCATCGGCAGCTTTACATGTCCCACCGCGCAGCCTGCAAGCGCGATGGGTAGCAACACGATCAGAAGGCCCTTCGACATCTCTATCCCCGTGACCGTCCGGTGATGCGGACTAGCTTCCAGGAGATATTGTCGCTGAAGCCAATTACAAGGGAGCTGTCGTGCAGTCCTCACCGATGTCTGTGGCACTGGTCCCGAACGGAACGTGCACGCGATCCTGGCGTTGACCGTGTACCTAACTCAGAGGGAAAACTATGCGCGAAACATTCGCTTTGGTCGTGTTGGTACTTTGGGTCGTTTTCGCCTTTGAGGCGGCTGCCGAACAATCACGATATAGCAAAGCACTGCAGCAGGCCTGCGTGGCTGACTACAAAAAGTATTGCGGCGAGTACGGCATCGAAACCGCTGCGCTGCGCAACTGCATGGATAAGAACGGCCACAGCCTAACCAAGACATGCGTGCGAGCGCTTATCGACGCCTGGCGAAGTCAGTCAGGCGGAGGTCGATCGGCGTAAAAAGTCGGGGCGTTAATTCCAGGCCTGGCAGTTGAGCAACACTGAACCGGCGCGCTTCAATGTCCGGTTCCCAGCCCTTTTCGGACATCAGCGGATAGGCCAGCTTAGGTCGCAGAGTGACCCATAGCGGAAATGCGCGACCTTGGCGGACAGCCGAAGTGAAGCTCGACCTCGCCTCTGCGGGGCTCTTGCTGCTGGCCGAAGACGTCGAGGAGCTGGCCTTACAGGTTGATCTCCAGGCGGCGCAGTCTCGTCCTAGCAGCGAAGATGCTCAACTCCCCGAAGATGCTCACATAAAAGACATGAGCACCTTCGAGATCAATGCGCATCTTCAGATCGTTCCGCCGGTCGCGTTCGGTTGAATGGCAACGACTAATAACCGTAAATCTCGTCAGAGAAATGTCGGGCTTCTGCCCGGCACTCGCCCAGGGTCTCGGTGTCGTTGCCTTGCGCGAAAGCCTGTTTCGTTGAGCTATTGCCGCCCCATAGGCGGACGAGATCTCCACCCCAAACCTCGATCCTCGCTCGACACTGAGTTTCAGCCCTTGATGAAGGCGCTTGGCCTGCAGGCGCCCATGGCTTGCAGAGACATTCGACTTCAGAAGTCTCCCAATCGAGCACGGGATTGTCTAACCAAGCTCTGCCGTCAATCCTCAAGCCAGGCGGCGGCGTTACTTGGATGCGCAATGGGACATTAGGATCGAGCGGCGGTTGGGGTAGGCCAGGAGGCGGCACTAGCCAAGCCTTCTTAATGGCCCGTTCCAGTCGCTGGCGTGCCTTCTGTTGGTCGTGGTCGATTAGGACGGTTGCCTCGCTCAGCTGAAGCCAAGTCTCGCAGTGTTGTTCCGCCGTTAGAGCCATGTCGTCAGAGTGTGCCCGCAGGGCTTAATAAATTCCACAGTGCGGGAGTAGGGGGAAGGCAGCACATCATGCTCGTAGGCCGCGCCACGTAAGTTGTCAGCATCCTACTAGTTCAACCGCAGCGACTTCGCCTTCTCCTGCTATTTGTAAGGCGCTGTCGAGAGCGGCGGCGGTGCGTATTCGACGACAGCTTGCCGGTGATGAAAACAGGCGACCAACGCACCGCAACAAATGACGGCGACGACGGAGGCAATAACACGCATGAATTTGTCCCTCACCAAAGGAGAAGCGGCCAGGGGGGTGCCTGGGTCGCTTCCCTCCAAGCCCCGTTGCCATCCATTCCCCCGATAGGGGGACTAGGCTATCGCTCAATTTGTTACGGCTCAGTTAAAATAACCCTCTTTGCTCGGGGAGGCGATGATGTCTGCATGGACCATCGAGGAGCAGGTCGGTGATCGCGGATAACCGCAGATGAAAGCCAACGGCTCGGAGACAGCGAAGGTGCTCACACAAAAAATGAGCATCTTCGGCAGTAGGTGAGGGAAAACGCCGATGCCTCTCACAAGATTAAAAGAGCAGTACCTAGAGGAGGACGGCGTTCGCTTTTTGATGGAGGACGAAATCGGTAATACGGTTGCTTGCAGGGTGACACACGAGGCATTGCGAGATCATGCCGGCCGCGTGCATTTTTCCGGTACCGATGGCGCTGTCTTTGAAGCATATCGCGAACTCATCGAAGACTTGGCGAGCGAAGCTTTCGATGCCGAAGGTCCGTTCGATGAGCATGGTCGTGTACTTGTCACATCCGAAGCGCTGGCACGGGTGACGCGGAGCGCCTGAGCTGGACGCCCTCAGCAGCGTCGCTGGCCGCACGGACCGGGTCTGGCCTTCGTATAACAAGTGTAATGGTAGGTAACAGACGACCCCGCAACCTTCCTGGTTTCAGTACACCATCGATCTATGTCACAGGCATATATCAGGCGGGTGGATAGATATTTGCGCGGTTGCTGGTGGGCTTGAACCTCCGATGCCCAATCCGCTTTGGCCGCCTGACGCAAATTATTCCAGAGGCTAACCAGCGTAAGAGGAGGCAGCCGTGAGCGCGTCCACACCTCGGCACTGCCCGTAAAGGGTTGACAAAGGCAGTACTTCATTAGGACACCGGGTATTGGGGTAGGACACCATATAGAGGCCTGTGCGTCGAACGCGGTGATAAAATCAGCAGGCACCCAGTGACCCCACTTGCCGCTATTAAAAGCTTCGTCCTCACTGTGCTCTTCCTTGTGCTGGCGGACAGCAGAGGGTGAACTCTAAACCCGAGTTGGCTTGGGGCAGGAACGACGAAGGTGCTCAAGGCCACTGAGGGTGCTCACGTAAAAAGCATGAGCACCTTCGAGGACCCATGAGCATCTTCATGGCACACACCACAGGCGGTGATCTCGCTTGTGCAGCAATGCGCCTTCCGGCGCTTCTTCGACTGGCTCGACCAGCGGCTCGAAGTGCCGTCACTGTTTACAGAATGCTCGGTTGTTCTCCTCTCTTTCCGTCTATGTACCGCGTTGGCTGTAAACAGCAAGTGACTGAGAATGCTGAAAATACTGCCGATTTGGGCTAATACAGGATCATGACCGCGAGCGAAAGAAGGTACCAGGCCTTTCTCGATGCGCGGGCCCGCGAGGGCCTGCGGCGCTCTTTGCTGGCGGTCGCGGCGCGCGATGCGCGGATCATCGGCGCCGA
>Ga0214473_10011607_pt1 | contig 10351 bp, 13 predicted proteins | sample RVTome_7_FD_203509 | JGI IMG/M metagenome (GOLD analysis project Ga0214473, IMG submission 203509) | Soil microbial communities from uranium-contaminated site in the Upper Colorado River Basin, Wyoming, United States - RVT98D197 | ecosystem: Environmental > Terrestrial > Soil > Contaminated >... | reverse complement strand
GATCGCCAACAACCTCTCCGGTACCATCTCGGTCTTCCTGGCCAAAGACCCGCGATCCCACCTTGTCCCGACGCGATGAGTTCGTTCCGGCCGCTTGACAAGTCCTTGCCCCACCGCTAGATTGGCGGAGCGATCGCGGGCCCTGGAGCCTTTATTATGAAGACCTTCATCTGGTGGTTCTTGACCGGCTCCACAACCACCATCGCGGTGCTGATGGTCCAGGGCGGGTTTCAAGAACTGATCAGCGGAGACAAGAGCTGGGCCAGCTTCCTCCTCACGATCACCGGAGGAGGGTTGCTGGCCGGATGCATCGCCATCATCATGAACCGCATCAAATAACGCATGGGCCCACATGCTTTTCGGCTTGACTCCCGCCCGACATCATGCCAGAGTGATGACATATGACCTGCCTGAAGTGCCAGGGCTTCATGATGGCGGAGCGCCATTACGCATTGGATAGCCGCCGTCTCTACGCCCGTTGCCTCAACTGCGGATTCTGGATGGACCTGGCCGATCTCCTTCGATTCTTCCACCAGGTGATTGAAGCCGGACTGGCGGACCTCAAATTCAGGACCACGATTCCATCGTGACCCGCCTCCGCGCTGTCCTCCTCGCTTCGGCGATCGCAAGTTTCATGTGCCTCCTCTTCTCCGGCACCGAGAACGCGGCGGTCGCGTCCACAGACCACCAGGCGCGCGGAATCCGGGCCCACACGGGTGGGCCCGCCCAAGCCTCGCGCCTGAAAGCCTCCAAGCGAAGGTCGGCCAAGCGGCCGGCTGCGATTGAGGGGGTCTTACTGAAAGACCTGACGACCGGCCAGACTCTGTTCGAGCAACGCGCCGATCAGCCCATGTCTCCCGCCAGCCTCACCAAAATCATGACGGCGATCGTGATCCTTGAGGAGGCCGACCTGGAAGACCAGGTCACCGTCAGCCGGCACGCCGCCGCCGCGCGTCGATTGAAACTTCATCTGAAGCCCGGGCAGGTGCTGCCGTTACGGGGTCTGCTCGAAGCCATGCTCATCCGGTCCGCCAACGACGCCTGCCTGGCCGCCGCGGAGCACGTGGGCGGCGATGAGGATTCCTTCGTGACGAAGATGAACGCCAAGGCCCAGGCGATGGGCCTCACCAGCACCCACTTCCGGAATGCGTGCGGATTCGACATGGACGAGCACGTTTCGACGGCCAGGGATCTGGCCACACTGACGGAATATGCGATGGCCAACGCGACCTTCGCGGCCATCGTCAAAGAACCGGCTGCGGTCATCCGGACGATCGATCCGCGCCGGACCTTCATCGCCCGAACGACCAACCGCCTGCTGGGAGTGATCGATGGGGCGGTCGGCGTGAAAACCGGTTACACCAGGAAGGCGGGACGGTGCCTGATCGCCCTGGTCCGCAAAGAGGACAAGGAACTGTTGCTGGTGCTCCTCAATACGCGCCAGCGTTGGCGGACGGCGAAGAACCTGATTCACTACGGCCTGAGGGCGCAGGCCTCCCCTCTGAACACCGCCTCGAGATAGGCCGATCCGCCTCCGACGATCGGTCCCCCGGCGTCAAGAGGCGCCGTTGAACTCCACCGTGATATCGCGTCCCGAAAAAAGAATCACGATCGTCCCCGCTTTGTAATTGAGCCGGGTGAACGTGGTCTGATCCTCGGCAAATTCCTCCTTGCCCAGGAGCTTCCTGGCCTCGTCAATGCCGTCCCCTCGCAAGAGCAGGCGAAATACCCCGGCGGCCAGGTGGGCGAATCGCTGGTTGATGAAGAGGTAATCGACCTTGCCGTCCGTCATCCGTATGCCCGCCATCGAATTGCTCGGGCTTTTCTTGTCATAGAGCATTACGTAGACATCCTGGATTTCGACTTTGACGCCGGGAAGCTTGGCTTTGATCAATTTTTCCTTGACCTTGTCCTCGGAATCCCCCAGTTTGACCCCGAATAAGGAGACATCGGGAGTATTGAATTGTGTCAGCTCCATCAACTCCGATTCGGTGAGCTCGTAGGGCTCCGCGCTCGCTCCATCCCAGACGACAAGGACGCTCGCCACCGCCCACACGGCCGCAATTATAGCTTTCTTATAGGACCTGCGCATTCTGCACCCCCGTCAGATGAATGGATGAATTGTGATAGATCACACTCGGTTCCCGAGAGAAAAGCAGGCCATGGTAGCGAACATCCCGGTGAAGATGCAAGTGCCCCCCCCTTATGGGTGTCCCTCTGCAGCCGCGCCCGCGAGGAGTAATTTGGCAAGGATCCTCAATCGGGTGAAATAGGTGGCCGCCGCCTCTTCCAGGTCCGGGAGCAGGCGTTCGAGGTCGGCTCGGCAATCCTCCAGGATCACGACACGGATGGGATCGAGCCTCTGACCCGACTCCAAATAAAAGACCACGCATCCGCCGATCACCTCGTCAAGGACCAACAACTCCCCCTCGCTCTCCCGGGGAACGTCAGGGAGCGCCGCCTGCTGGTGAGCGCGCCAGAGCGAGACGATTTCCTCGGTCACGACCGCTTCCTACAGCCCGATGATTCCATAGGCGAGGGAGGTGGCGAGGCCTATCATGACCATCCCCCACGCCCGGTACACCCAAAACGGCCGCTTGAACCACCAGTCCAAGAACGCCTCCCGCCGGCCGACCGGGGACCAGAGGAGAAACAGGCCCTTGGCTAGACCCACACACCCGACGAGGATCCACAGAACTCTGAAAGAAAATCCGGCCGTCCCGACCACCAGGGCCAAACTCAGCACCATCCCCAACTGAATGAGAATGAAGATTCGAAACTCATCAGACGCCAGACGCGCCAGGATCTCGATGAACCAGGCCGGTGCGATGAGCAATCCCATCCCCAGCGAGAACCACACCACCCCAAGGCCCGTGAAGACGACCGCCCTCACGGATAGAGCCCGCGGGCCAGGTGCGCCTGGGCGATCTTATCGATTCCGCTCATCAGCGCCGCCATCCGCATCCCCACCTTTCGAGCCTTGGAAAACTCAATCGTCCTCCAGAAGGCGGCCGTGATGATCTCATGCAAGCGGCCGCGAATGTCCGGCTCTTTCCAGAAATATTTCTGGACGTCCTGCACCCACTCGAAATACGAGACGATCACTCCCCCCGAATTGGCGAGAATGTCCGGAATGATGAAGACGCCCTTCTCCTCTAGGATCCGGTCGGCTTCGAGCGTCGTGGGCCCGTTGGCGCCTTCCGCAAGGATCCGGCACCGGACTTTTCCGGCATTCTTCTCTGTGATCTGCTCAGAGAGCGCGGCCGGAATCAGGATGGTGCACTCGAGCTTGAGAAGATCCTCGTTGGAAATAAACTCTCCCACGCCGCACTCATGGAGGGGCCGGGCATGGTGTTGATACCGGGCGCGAAGGGTGGGGATATCCAGCCCCCCGCCATTAAAGACCCCCCCCTTCGCATCACTGACGGCGATGACTTTCGCGCCCCCCTCATGCAGGATCCGGGCGGTATGCATGCCGACGTTTCCGAACCCCTGGATGGCGGCGGTGACCGTGGACATCTCCAGACCCAGGTGCCGCACGGCCTCCATGATGACGTCCACCACTCCCCTCCCCGTGGCCTCTTCGCGTCCAAGGCTTCCGCCGATGGCCAGGGGCTTGCCGGTGACGACACCGGGTACAGCGTAGCCGGCCTGTTGACTGTAGGTGTCCATCATCCACGCCATGATCTGGGCATTGGTCCCGACATCGGGGGCCGGGATATCCTTTTCCGGGCCGATCAGAGGGGCGATTTCTGCGGTATAGCGGCGGGTCAGGCGCTGCAGTTCTCCCCGCGACAAGGTCTCGGGGGCCACCCGGATCCCGCCCTTCGCTCCCCCGTAGGGAAGCCCGACCAGGGCGCACTTCCAGGTCATCCACATAGCGAGCGCGGCCACTTCTCCGAGGCTCACCCCCGGATGGAACCGGATCCCCCCTTTGGAGGGACCCAGCGCGGTATCATGTTGAACCCGGTAACCCATGAACACCTTGACGGTCCCGTCGTCCATCCGGACCGGGACGGATACGATCAGGGTGCGCTGAGGGAGCTTCAACCGCTCACGGAGATTGCGGTCCAATCCGAGGCGATCGGCCGCCTCTTCAAACTGCGCCACCGCCAGCCGAAAGGTGGGGGTATTCAGCTCCTGGTTCGGTTCCACGCTCCCGGCACCTCTCAAGTCGGTTGAGGGGTGGGCGTCCCCTGCGCGGGACCGGTTTCGCCCCCCTGCGAAGCCCGCTCCTTCTCCAGGGCGAGTTGGAGCTTGCCGTACTCACGGCGCCCTCGGACCGTCGATTTGATCTGGAAATTGCCCGCGTGGAAGAACCAGCCGGCGTTGACCCCCGCCCGGTAAGGTTGCCCGTCCTTTGAGAGACTGATGTCCCCGGCCATGAACATCTCATTCAGGGCCTCCCGAACGGGAGCCCATTCGGCCTCGGCAATTTCGGTGATGACGGCCACGTTGGCGGAGATGAGCTGGGATTCGTGCGCCTCCACCAGATAATTCAAGAGTCGATACCGGATCATATCGCGAGACTCCATCACGCATTTCTCCGATTCTGGCATTGGCAGTGGCTCCTTTGTACGGCTCCCGAGCAGGGAACCCGATCGTTACACGCGCGCTTCCAGCAGGGCAAACCCGAACACGTCCTGAACGGCTTTCACCACCGCCTTCATCGCCCGATCAAGCCCCACAGGGGCGCCCAATTCCCTGGAGATCGACGTCACCCCCAGCCCGTGAAGCCCGCAGGGGACGATGGCCGAAAACGGCGCCAAATCGTTCACCACGTTCAACGCAAATCCGTGCCGGGTCACCCCCCGGGAGATGCGGACCCCCATTGCTGCAATCTTCCGATCTTCGATCCAGACCCCGGGCATTCCCTGACGGCGCCCGGACACCAGCCCGAAGGCATCGAGCGCCCGTATCACGATCTCCTCCAACTGGTTCATGTAGGCCTTCGGTCCCTGACAGTGATCCCTCAGCCTTATGACCGGGTACACCACCAACTGACCCGGCCCATGGTAGGTCACGGAACCTCCACGATCAGAGACGCAGACCGGAATCCCGTTGATTGCGCCGCGCTGCCATCCTTCCCCGACATGCTGCTCGCGCGCCGTGCGCCCGAGGGTATAGACCGGAAGATGCTCCGTCAGGATCAGGGTGTCGCCGATCGTCTCCTCGACCCGGGCCTGGTGAAGGCCCATCTGGATGGCGCACGCCTCCTGGTAGTCTGTCAGCCCAAGCTCTAGGAAACGCCCCGGTACGTGCATGGACAGTCCTGCCGGCCGATTATTTGATCGCCGGCCGCTTCATGAGGATTTTCTCCTGGGTCGCCTTTCGCACAACCGAAAGCCGGGCCATCGGGGAGGTTCCGTCCTTGAGGAGCGCGTGCCACAAATCAGACATGTTGTAGATCTGGGTCACATCCACGGCCGTGACGACATCGCCCTCCCGCAGGCCCGCTTCGGCGGCAAGACTCCGTGGCTCCACCCCCAGAACCAGGACCCCCCGCTCCACATCCAGACCGAAGGCCGCCACGATGCTGGCGGTGATGGTCACCGGGACAAAGCCGAGTGGGGGCCGGAGCATACTGCCCCGCACAACCAAGGACTGGGCGACGGGAAGGGCTTCATCGATCGAGATGGCATAACTGATGTTCTGGGCGGCCGGCGCCACCGCGGTGGTGATCCCCACAAGGCGGCCGGAGAGGTCGACAAGCGGCCCTCCGCTGCTTCCCGGGTTGATCGCGGCATCGGTTTGAATCAGGTTATACATGGTTTCTCCGGAGGGAGGCACGATGGCTCGGTCCACCCCGCTCACGACCCCCACCGAGACGGTGGCCCCGCCTTTGATCGAAAATGGATTTCCGATCGCCACGACGGTTTCTCCGATCCTGAGACTGGAGGACTGGCCGATTTTCGCGGGAACCAGGCCGTCAATGTCCACCTTGAGAACGGCAAGATCGGTCAAGAAATCCCTCCCCACGACCCGGCCTGGGACAAGACGTCCATCCTGAAGCCCCACCACCAAGCGGGTCGCCCCCGCCACGAGGTGGTTTGAGGTCAGAATATGACCGTTCGGACTCACGATGATTCCGGATCCCGACCCCGAAGGAGTCGGTTGAGCGGGAGTCGAGCGGACGGGACCGTGGGTCATGACGCTGACGACGGAGGGGAGAACCGTCGCCACTGCATCAGGCACTGAAAGGGTTTTCTGAGAGACCTCCTGGCCGGCCCCCACCGGGGACGCGGTCAGCAGGGAGCCAAGCAGCAGCACTCCCAACCCGAACCTTCCGCCAGCCCTGTCGCTCCGCACCATGGGTCGCATCATTAAGTTTAATTGTCGCACATTTACACGCACGGAGGAAGGGGGATGCGACTCCCAGGCGCCTGACGGACGGAAGGTCAAAGGAGGGGTTGAAGCAAGGCCAGAAACTCCGGGGTACGTAACTTCATCAAGGCCTTCGCCTCGATCTGGCGAATGCGTTCACGCGTGACGCCCAAGGTGCGGCCGACCTCTTCCAGGGTCATCGACTCTCCCTGGCCGATCCCGAACCTGAGGCGGATCACGGCTTCCTCGCGGGGGCTCAGGGACCCGAGTGCCCGGGCCACTTCCCGGGACATCTCATGATGATCCACTTTGCTGTCGGCCGTCTGGCTCTCCCGATCCGGGATGAAATCCCCCAGGAGGGAATCGTTGTCCCCGACCGGATGTTCCAGCGACACGACGTCCTGGAAGGCCTGGATTGTTTGTCCAACCCGCTCGCTGGTCGACTGGACGACTCCGGCCACTTCTCCCAATGAAGGTTCCCGGCCCAGGCGCTGAGACAGCTGCCGCGTCGCCTTGTAGACGCGTTGATAGGCTTCGGTCATGTGGACCGGAATGCGGATCGTGCGGGACTGGTCCGCCAGCGAACGGGTGATGCCTTGCCGAATCCACCACGTGGCATAGGTGCTGAATTTGAACCCCCTCCTGTGGTCGAACCGCTCCGCCGCCTTCATGAGCCCGATATTCCCCTCTTGGACCAGGTCCAGGAGGCTCAATCCTCGACCGGTGTAATGCTTGGCCACATCCACAACCAGGCGCAGGTTGGAGAGCACCATTTCGTCCTTGGCTTTTTCCAGTTCGGCCCATCCGTCGTGGAACTGCTTGAGGGCGGACTTCAACTCTCGCGCTTTCGGAGGGGGCCGACGGCTTGAACCACCGACCTCTTTGGTCGCCTGTTTGATCGCCCGGCTTCCTTTTTCGAGATCGGTCGCCGAGAGCCCGCTCACTCCCAGGACGGCTTTGAGGTCGGCCTGAGCGGCGGTCAGCGAATCGGTGAGACGAACCTTTCGCACCACGGCCAACGCCGTTCGGACGGCGCGCCGGACGAGGCGATCCCCCCGTTCGATCTGTTTGCCCAGGACCACTTCGCCTTCCCGTGTCAGAAGCGCTTTCTTGCCGAAGGATTGAAAATACAACCACTCCAATTCAGCAAGATGGTCTTTTTCGGAAGGCGAAACCTCCGGCGTCTCCTCCTCGGGGGTCTCTTCCACCGGTTTGTCTTCTTGGAGGTCTCGACCTAAATCGAGGCCTACTTGTTCGATGTCTTCTCCCACCAATTCCTCTTCCATCATTCGATCGGGATCGGTTGATCTCCCCGCTTTCCCCTGGACCCTCTCGGTTCTACGGTCACCGTGGAGGCCCCAATCAGGATTTTTGGCTTCATAACATTTGACACCCGGATTGGGCCCTTCGTTTAGCCCCGGACCGGCACCCATCGCTTTAAAAATTACAGGCATTGTAACTCCTTGAAATACCAGCCCTTCTTTCAATGGACTCGCCTAAGACGGTCAAGTTATTTTTATAATTGTATTTAATAACCAGCCAGGGATCGCTTATCAAGGCTTGGGCGGGGGAAAATCTTCGTTGGCGGAGAGACTTACTCAAGTCGAGTCAGACGGTCCAGATCCTCCTGCTTGCCGACCACGACCAGAATGTCGCCCTTCTCGATGACATCGTCGTCCAGGGACGGGGTCACGTTGAAGACCTCCTCCGTGGTCATCTGTCCCTTGACCATTCGCGTGACCTTCTTTCGGATTCCTATGATGTTGACGTTGTAGGTCTCCCGTATCTGGGCCTCGCGGAGCCGCAACCCCGACATTTTGTCGGGTACGGCGACTTCCTCGACGCTATAGCCGGGGGAGAGTTCCAGGTACTCCAAGACATTCGGAGAAATCAGCCGCTGGGCCAGGCGAACGGCTGCATCGCGTTCGGGGAAAATGACCTCCGTCACGCCCAGATTCTGCAAAATTTTCCCGTGCTGGGGGGTGACCCCTTTGGCGATGATCTGCTTGACCCCCATCTCCTTCAGGGTCTGGACGATCAGGATGCTGGCCTCAATGTTCTCTCCGATGCTCACCACCGCCACATCCACATTCTGCGCGCTGATGGCCTTGAGCGCCTTCACATCGGTCGCATCGCACTGGACGGCGAAGGTGGCCAGGTCGCTGATGGCTTGAATCTTCTCCGGATCCGTATCGATGGCCAGGACCTCGCACCCCTTCTTCACCAAGGTCTCCGCGACTCCATACCCGAATCGTCCAAGCCCGATCACTGCCACCTGCCGCTTCATAAAAGAGCCTCCTTATCCGATCACCACCTTCGCGAGAGGAAAACGGTACCGGAGTTCCTCGTGGGTCCGGATGGCGAACAGCCCGATCGCCAGCGGCCCCAGACGCCCCAGGACCATCGTCGCCATGATCACACACTTGCCGAAATCGCTAAACAGGGCCGAGAGGCTGAGAGTCCCTCCGTTCCCGGTGGACAGCCCCACGGTTCCGGCCGCCGAGGCCACCTCGAACATCAGCCTGAGAAAGTCCTGGTTCTCCGAGGAGGATAGGACCAAGGTGAACCCGGTCACCAGACCCAGCGCCAGCCCCGAGAGAACGAAGGCCTTCGTCACGAGCTCCGGAGGGACCCGCCGGTGAAACATCATGACGTCGGCACGGCCCTTCAAGGTTCCCCAGATCGCTGCGCAGATGATTCCGAACGTCGTCGTCTTGATTCCCCCCGTAGTACTCCCCGGCGAGCCCCCCACCACCATCAGAAGAATCAGGAAATAGAGGGTTGGGTTGGCGACCAAGCCAAGGTCAATAGTGGAAAGCCCCGCAGTCCGGGCCGAGACCGAATGAAAGTAGGCCACCAGAATCTGCTCGCCCATGGGGAGCGGGGCGAGTGTCTTCTCATTGTGAATTTCAAAGGCCCAGATCCCCGCGGTCCCGCCCACGATCAGCAACCCTGTGACCGCAAGGGCCAGCTTGGTATGGGTCGAAAGACGGAACCGGTCGCCGTGCAGGTTGTCCAGGATGTCACGGAAGACCAGAAACCCGACCCCTCCCAGGACGATCAGGACCGTGACGGTGAGGTTCACGGTCACATCGCTCCGGTAGTGGAGCAAGCTTTCGGAGAAGAGCGAAAAGCCGGCGTTATTGAATGCCGACACCGCATGAAAGACCCCGAAATACAGGGCGCGCAGCGGGTCCATCTCGGAGGAGAAGCGCGCGGCCAAAATCAGGGCCCCCGTGCCCTCCGCAAGAAGCGTGATCGCCACGATGACCTTTACGAAACGCACGAGCCCTTCCATGCTCAAGGTGCTGAGCACCTCCATCATCATCATGCGCTCGCGCAGTCCGATCCGGCGGCCCAAGGCCAGCAGCAAGAGCGTCGCCATCGTCGAGTACCCGAATCCTCCCACCTGGATCCCCAGGAGGATGACGAGTTGGCCAAAGGTTGAAAAATCGTTCGGGGTGTCCAGGACGATCAGGCCCGTCAGGCAGATGGCGGAGGTCATGGTGAACAGCGCGTCAAGGAACCGGATCCCTCCTCCTGTCGTCGCGAAGGGCACCATCAGGAGCAGCGCGCCCGCCAGGATCACGCCGAGAAAGGCCAGAGGAACGATCTGCGCCGCGGTGAACCTGGCTTCCCGGACCCTGCCCAGAATTCTCTTCGTGAATCCCACCTGAGGAAAAGCTTGTTCCATAAAGGAGGGGGGTCAGGGCTTCTTCACCGCCTGCATGAAGGTCGAGATAATATCGATCGGGATTGGAAAGATCATGGTCGAGTTCTTCTCCGACGCCACTTCCACCAGTGACTGGAGGTACCGGAGCTGCAGCGCGATAGGATTCCGCCCGATAATTTCAGCCGCGTCAGAGAGCTTCTGGGCGGCCTGAAATTCTCCCTCGGCATGGATGACCTTGGCGCGCCGCTCGCGCTCGGCCTCCGCCTGTTTCGCGATGGCGCGTTGCATCTCCTGGGGGAGGTCCACATTCTTGACTTCCACGACCGTGACCTTGACACCCCAGGGCTCGGTCTG
>Ga0214473_10011605_pt1 | contig 10351 bp, 11 predicted proteins | sample RVTome_7_FD_203509 | JGI IMG/M metagenome (GOLD analysis project Ga0214473, IMG submission 203509) | Soil microbial communities from uranium-contaminated site in the Upper Colorado River Basin, Wyoming, United States - RVT98D197 | ecosystem: Environmental > Terrestrial > Soil > Contaminated >... | reverse complement strand
CGGGCCATCGAGGCGTGGGAGATGGGCGCCACCGAGGTGTGCATCCAGGCGGGGCTCCCTCCGAAGCTCGACGGCTCCTACTACCCCGACCTCTGCCGAGCGATCAAGGCCGCCGTGCCCGAGATGCACCTGCACGCCTTCTCACCCGAGGAGATCCTCTACGGGTCGACCCGTTCGGGGATGCCGATCCCGGAATACCTCGCCACGCTCAAGGCCGCGGGGCTCGGCACCCTGCCCGGCACGTCCGCCGAGATCCTCGATCAGGAGATCCGCGACGTGATCGCGCGGGGGCGGATCACCGTCGAGCAGTGGATCGAGGTGATCACCGCCGCGCACGCTCAGGGCATCAGGACGTCGTCGACCATCATGTACGGCCACATCGAGAAGCCCGAGCACTGGGTGCGGCACATGAGCCTCCTGCGCAGCATCCAGAAGGACACCGGCGGGTTCACCGAGTTCGTGCCGCTGTCGCTGATCCACCAGGAGGCCCCGATGTACCGGCGCGGGCTGGTCCCGGGCGTGCGCCAGGGCGCGACGGGCATCGAGGTCGTCAAGATGCACGCCCTCGCGCGGCTATTCCTCGGCCCCACCTTCCGCAATATCCAGTCCTCCTGGGTCAAGGAAGGCCCGAAGCTCGCCCAGTACCTGCTCGCCGCGGGCGCCAATGACCTCGGCGGCACCCTCATCAACGAGTCCATCTCGACCTCCGCGGGCGCCGGCTACGGCCAGCTCGTTCCGCCCGCCGAGCTGCGCCGGCTCGTCCGCGAGGCGGGGCGCGTGCCCGCCCAGCGCAATACCGTGTACGGCCTGGTCAAGGTATACGACGGCGAGCAGGAGGACGAGGACTCGCCGCTCGACCATGTCCAGGACGCCGCGGCGCGCTTCGGCTCCTACCGCGCCCTCGCCACGTCGGGGCAGTTCCGGTTCCTCCATCCGCTGCGCACCACCGAAGGATAGTGTCCCGAGTCGGAAAGCTCGTCGCGGGCTGCGCGCAAACACCGCGGTTGAGGATGGCGAAGGGCTTGAGTACAATACGGCGTCGGTCCGGCGAGGACTGGGCCATCCTCGAGGCCTCTGCAGCTCACTCACACCCCTAGAAGGACGGAGGGCAACACATGGCGAAATCCATGACCAAGTCCGCCATCATCGGACATCTGTCGCAGAAGACCACCCTGTCGAAGAAGCAGGTGACCGACGTGATGGACCAGCTCCTCGCGCTCGCCACCAAGGAGGCGAAGAACGTCTTCGTCGTCCCGAACTTCGGCCGGCTCGTCCTCGCCAATCGCAAAGCGCGCATGGGCCGCAATCCGCAGACGGGTGAGCCCATCAAGATTCCGGCGAAGCGCGTGGTGAAGTTCCGCCTCGCCAAGGCACTGAAGGACGCGGTGCTTGGCAAGAAGTAAGGCCCTGCCGGATGTCTCCTACCGAGCGCTGACCCCCCCCTGGGCTCCGGCCATGGACTTGTTCAGGTTCGCCGGGGCCTGGGCGCCCCTCCCGGAGAGCGTGGTGTCCGGGTGGGGGGCATGGGAAGGCGAGCAGCTCCGCGGCGCGCTGCTCGCCGAGCGCGCGGGGGCGTCGGCGATGTTGCACGGTCCGGTGGTGGTGGTGCCACCGGAAGCGTCCCCGGAGATCGGCATCGAGGTCGCCGACCAGCTCGTGGCCGAGGCGCTGAGCCAGGCGCAGGCGGCAGGCATCGGGACCTTCTTCACCCGGCCGCAGGGGCTGGACCGCGTCTGGATCCGGTCGGGCTTCATCCCCGTGCCCGAGGTCGAGCTCCCGCCCGCCCTGCGGGAGCGCCCGGGACTCGGGCTCTTCGGGTGGCGCGGAGGCACCGCGCTCTGGAGCGCGGCCGGACGCGGCGCCCCGCGCGCCCGTCAAGTCCCCACCCGCTAGCCCGGATGGGTCATGAGCGTATACGCGCGAGGCGGACGGATCCTGTCGCCGCGGGCCGCACCGGCGCCGCTCGCGAATAGTCCGGGCTAGACAGGGCGGCCGCGCGTGAAGACTGTAGCCCTCGCGGGAGGCACCGGCGCCGCGAAGCTCGTCCGGGGGCTCGCGCGGCTGGTCGATCCCCGAGACCTCACCGTCATCGTCAATACCGGTGACGACGCCGAGATCTGGGGATTGCACGTCGCTCCGGACCTCGACACGATCTGCTACGCGCTCGGTGACGTCCTCGACGCCGAGCGCGGCTGGGGGCTGCGCGACGAGAGCTTCCACGCCCTTGCCCACATGGCGCGCTTCGGAGAGCCGACCTGGTTCAACCTGGGCGACCGGGACCTCGCCACGCACCTCTATCGCACGCGCCTGCTCAAGGAGGGCCGCACGCTGACCGAAGCGACCGCGTCGATCGCCTCGGGGCTGGGGGTGTCGGCCACCGTCCTCCCCATGTCGGACCAGCCCGTCCGGACGCGCGTGCTCGGACCCGACGGCTGGCTGGACTTCCAGGAATACTTCGTCCGCGAGAAGGCCCAGGTCGACGTCCGCGAGGTCGTGTACGCGGGAGCGGCGGCCGCGCGACCGGCGCCCGGTGTGATCGAGGCCATCCGCGCCGCCGTCGCCGTGATCCTCTGCCCCTCCAACCCCATCACGTCCATCGCGCCCATACTCGCCGTCCCCGGCATCACGGAAGCGCTGGTCGCGACGAGCGCCGTCGCGCTGGCCGTGAGCCCCATCGTGGGAGGCGATGCCGTGTCCGGTCCCGCGGGTCGGCTCATGGCCGCCGCCGGCCTTCCCGTCTCCGCGGCCGGCATCGCCCGCGCCTACGCGCCCTGGCTCGACGTCCTCGTGATCGACGAGCGCGACCGCGATCAGGCCCCCGACGTCCAGGGCTTCGGCGCCTCCGCCATCCCGGCGCCCATCATCATGGCGAGCCGCGAGGACGAGGTCGCCCTCGCCCGCCGCGTTCTCGATCAGATTCGCGAGCGGTAGGAGCGGGTCGGAGCGATGCCCACGCCATTGGCCGCCTTCGTCGCCGTACCGGTGAAAGACCTCGTCAATGCCAAGCAGCGCCTCGTCCCCGTCCTGACCCCCGAGGAGCGGCAGGCCCTCGCTCACGCCATGCTCGATGACGTCCTCGCGACCCTTGACGCAGCCCTGCCGGGCGCCACGGTCGTCGTCACCACGGACGCGCTCGTCATGGACGTGGCGCGACGCCACCGCGCCGAGTGCCTCGTCGAACGCAGCAACCGCGGGCACACCGAAGCGGTGGCACTCGCCCAGCAGGAGGCCCTGGCCCGAGGCGCTGCGCGCTTTCTCACCGTGCCGGGGGACATCCCCTGCGTGACGCCCGGCGAGGTGCGCGCCGTGTGTGCCGCTCTCGGCGACGACGGCGGCGTCGCGTTCGTGCCTTCCGTCTCCGGCTTCGGCACCAATGCGGCGCTGCTGGCCCCGCCCGACGCCATGCCGCTCAAGTTTGGCGAGCCCTCTTTCGACAATCACCTGGTCGCGGCCCGGCAGCGCGGCTGGGCACCGGTGGTCCTCGAGCTGCCGGGCATCGGTCTCGATATCGACGCCCCCGAAGACCTCGAGCTGCTCCTGCGGCGAGGCCCGGGGACCCGGAGCGCCACCCTTCTCGCCTCCTGGGGCTTCCCCGCCCGGTTCAGGGCCCGCTAGCCAGTCCAGCCCCTCATGGCCCCACCGCGCTACGAGGTGATCGGCATCGAAGGGCTGCCCGAGATCGGACACGGCGCCGACCTCGCCCGGCTGATCAGCGAGGCGGCCGAGCGGCAAGAGACCCCGCTCCAGGACCGCGACCTCCTCGTGGTGAGCCAGAAGATCGTCTCGAAGGCCGAGGGCCGCCTGGTTCGCCTGTCGGAAGTGGAGCCCTCGCCGCGCGCGCGCGAGCTCGCCCTCGAGCTCGGGCGAGACCCGAAGCTCACGGAGGTGATCCTGCGCGAGAGCCGGCGCGTCGTTCGCGGAGACAAGGGCATCCTCATCGTGGAGACGCACCACGGATGGATCTGCGCCAATGCAGGCGTCGACCAGTCCAATGTCGACGCCGACACCGCCTGCCTCCTTCCTGAGGACGCCGATCGGTCGGCGCGCGGGCTGCGCGATCGGCTGAGGGAGCTCGGGGCTCTCGAGATCGGCGTCATCGTGGCGGACACGTTCGGCCGCCCGTGGCGTGAGGGGCTCACGAACGTCGCCGTCGGCGTGGCCGGGCTCGAGCCGCTCAAGAGCTATCTCGGCGAATGCGACCCCGCCGGCCACGTGCTGCAGGCCACGGTGCTGGCTCTGGCTGACGAGCTGGCGAGCGCCGCGGAGCCGGTCATGGGCAAGCTGAGCCGGATCCCGGTGGTGATCATCCGGGGCCTGGACTGGGAGCGCGGGGAAGCCGGCAGCCGGCCGCTGATCCGGGACCCCGAGCGGGATCTCTTCAGATAACACGAGAAGACGAGGAGGCGCATGCGCATCGGGATCGTGGGGGGAACGGGCAAGGAGGGCGCGGGGCTCGGCGTCCGCTGGGCGGTCGCGGGTCATGAGGTGGTGATCGGCTCGCGGGATGCCGAGCGGGCGCGCGGCAAGGCCGCCGAGCTCGCGGCGCGCGCGCCGGGCGCGCGCGTCGCCGGCATGTCCAACCGCGATGCGGTCGCGGCGGCCGAGGTCGTGGTGCTGGCGGTGCCGGCCACCGGCCTCGCCGCGACGCTTCCCGAGGTGCGCGAGGCGTGCCGGGGGAAGATCGTCGTGAGCACGGTCGTCCCGCTGACCTTCGGCGGGGGGCGACTGTTCACGCCCCCTGCCCAGGGCTCATCGGCGGAGGAGGCCCAGGAGCTCCTGGGCCCCGATGCCCGAGTGGTCGCCGCCTTCCATCACATCGCCGCCCACGAGCTCGCCGCCGGTGACCACGCCATCGAGTGCGACCTCCTCCTCTGCGGCGGTGACGCCGAGGCCAAGCGCGTCGTCACCGAGCTCGGCGCCTCCATGGGGCTGCGCGCCGTCGACGTGGGCGCCCTCTACAATGCCGGCCCCCTCGAGGGGATCACCGCCGTCCTCGCCACCATCAACCGCCGCTACAAGCTCAAGAACTCCGGCATCAAGATCACCGGCCTCCCGTAGCTCGCCTGGGAGCGCTCCACGGGCGAGGCGGGCGGCGGCCTATCGCCGATGGCCGAGGAGAGCGGCGGCGACACCCTCGGCGTCGGAGAAGTCCTCGAACAGGAAGTCGGGCTGCTCGCCCAGGAGCTGCTCGCGCCTGAACCGGCCGGTGGCCACGGCCACCGCGACGGCCCCGAAGGCGCGCGCGCAGTCGACGTCGTGCGGCGTGTCGCCGACCACGAGCACGTCGCCGGGCCGGAAGGGGTGGCCGATCAGCGCGTGGGCCCGGCGGGCCGCCAGTGAAGGCAGGCGGCGGCGGTCCGCGTCGTCGGAGCCGAAGGCCCCGAGGGGGAAGTACGGCAAGAGGCCGGTGGGGCCGAGCTTGATCCGCGCGCCCTCCTCGATATTGCCGGTGAGCAGGCCGAGCGTGACGCCGTCGGTGATGTCGAGGAGGCGGACGAGCTCGGCGACGCCAGGCATCGTGACGATATCTCGTCCATCGCCGATCTCCTCGGCCAGGGCCCGGGCATAGGCCTCGAAGACCTCATCGAGGCGCTCCTTCACCGCCGCCCCCTCGAGTCCGGCGCCCCCCATGACCTCGAGGACGATCCGCGGGTCGGTCTTGCCACTCATGTCGTAGCCGTCCAGCGAGCCGGTGGTGCCGAAGACGCGCTCGAGCGCTCGTTTGATCGCGCGGCGCCCGGCGCCGCCCGAGGTGATCAACGTGCCGTCGATGTCGAAGAGGACGAGGCGCACGGCTCAGCGGCGCACGGCGGCGGCGAGGGAGCGCAGGCGGGTCACGATGGAAGGCAAGCGCTCCAGCACCGCCTCGACGTCGGCGGCGGTGCTCCAGCGACCCAGCGTGAAGCACAGGGATCCTTCCATCTCCTCGGGCGAGCAGCCGATGGCGCGCAGCGTCGCGGACGGTGTCTCCGTGAGCGAGGCGCAGGCGGATCCCGACGACGCGGCAAAGCCCGCGAGGTCGAGATCGAGGAGGATGCCGTCGGCCTTCACACCGCGCAGCGCGAGGCTCAGGTGGTGGGGCAGCCGCGCCGCGCGAGCGCCGGTCAGCCGGCAATCGGCGATGGCGGCCAGCAGGCCGTCCCGGAGCCGGTCGCGAAGCGCGGCCAGCCGCGCCGCCTCGCCATGCAGTCCTTCCGTCCGCATGATCTCCGCGGCGACGCCGAGACCGACGAGGGCGGGCAGGTTCTCGGTGCCCGACCGGTAGCCGCCCTCCTGCCCACCCCCCAGGATCTGCGGGCGAAGCTTGACGTCGGGCCTGACCCACAGCGCTCCCGCGCCCGGGGGTCCGTAGACGTCGTTGCTCGAGAGCGTCAGGAGGTCGATGCCCAGCGACTCGACAGCGAGCGGCACCCGCCCGATCGCGCCCACCGCGTCGACGTGGAGCGGCACCCCCGCCGCGCGGGTGAGCCGGCCGACCTCGGCGAGGGGCTGGAGCGTGCCGATCTCCGCGCTCGCCGCGCCGATGGAAACCAGCGCGGTGTCGCCGGCGAGCGCGGCGCGCAGGGCGTCGAGGTCCACGCGCCCCTCGCCGTCGACCGGGAGAAACACCAGCACCGCCCCGGAGCGCTCAAGATCGCGGCACACGTTGACCACCGAGATGTGCTCGACGGAGGACACCACGATGCGGGCGGTCCCGGGCTCGCGGGCCGCGAGCGCCGCCCCCTTGATCGCCAGGTTATTGGCCTCGGTCGCGCCCGATGTGAAGATCACGCCGGAGGCCGTCCCTGCGCAGAGCCGCGCCACCTTGACCCGCGCCGCATCGAGCGAGGCGCGCGCCTCCGCGCCGAGCGAGTGCGGCGACGATGGGTTGCCGATGCCGGCCTCGAGAAAGGGCCGCATGACGGCGAGCACCCGCGGATCCACCGGAGCGAAGCTGGCGTAGTCGAGGTAGATGCGATCGGGTGGCGGCGCGCCGGCGTTCACGCTAGCGCGTTTTCCTGACGAGGAAGCGGTACACGGCGCCCTGCTTGGAGACGTCGACGAGCTCGTGGCCGGTGATCTGCGCCCAACTCTTGATGTCGGGGTCCGAGGCGGGATCGTCGGACAGCATCTCGAGGATCTGGCCCGCGACCATCTGCTTGATGGCCTCGCGCGTCTTCACGATCGGCATGGGGCAAAACAGTCCCGTGCAGTCGATCTGTTTGTCAGGATTGAACACTTTCGATTCCTGTGCCATAACTCCGGAGGGTACCCCACGGCCTCGGCGGCCGTCAAGGAAGGCGCCGCCGGCCCGGGAGCAAACGAGCGGGTGCCGGCGGCGGTGAATTAGTCGCTTCGCGTCGCCGGACCTCGCTATCCTGGCGCTATGATATCTGCCACGGCGGCACGCGACGGATCGAAGACGAGGGGGAGGCTGATGCTCGCCCTGACCCTCGTCGGCCCTCTTCCCCTGCTCGTCGTCATCTGCTGGATCTATGCCTCGGCCGTGTCGCCGGTGACGGGCCCGCGCAGTCCCGCCTGGCTCCTGACGCTGCTCGCCATCGCCGGCCTCGCGGCCGTGGCCGGCGCCCTCGTCCTCTGGAGCGCGGTGCGGTCCATGGCCGGCGCCGCCGGCGCGGCCGCGTCGCCGGCGCCGGCGGCGAGTATCCAGGCCGGGGTCGTCCCCGTGCGGGTGGCGCCGGAGCCGGTGGCACCGGCCGAGGTCGGCGAGGTGGAGGGCCTGATGGACGCGTTCTCGCGCATGCTCAGCGCCGTCGAGCAGCAGGCGTCGGACGTCCACCGCTACGCGGTCCGCCTCGACAGCGCCTACAAGGAGATCGAGACGAGCAATGCGCGCCTCAAGGAATTCTCCTTCAAGGACGAGGTGACGGGGCTCTACAACCGGCGCTTTTTCTCCATCCGCCTCGAGGAAGAGGTGTCGCGCTACCGGCGCTTCAACCATCCGGTCTCGGTGGTCCTGGCCGATCTCGACGGCTTCAAGGAGATCAACGACGAGCTCGGCCATGCCGCGGGCGACGAGACGCTCCGGGGCATGGCCGAGATACTCTTGAAGCACTCCCGCGGCATCAACGTCCTCTGCCGTTACGGCGGCGACGAGTTCGCCATCCTGCTCGTCGAGACGTCCAAGGGCGGGGCCCGGCTCTACGCCGACCGGATCCGCTATGTGTTGCCGACGTATCGCTTCGCCCACGGACGGCGCGTCACCGCGAGCTTCGGCATCGCCTCGCTGCCCGAGGACGTGACACCCTCGCCGGAGGCCCTCATCCGCGCGGCCGACGAGGCGCTGTACGCGGCGAAGCGGGCCGGCAAGAACCGCGTCTCCGTCTACGAGGACATCCGCGCGCCGCTCGCGGGCGAGGACATCACGCCCGAGCACCGTTCATAGCCCCGGGGGCCTTCGGCGCTCAGCCATCTTGCCTGTCCGTGGGGACGTCGGTTTGCCGCGTGGGCCTCTTCGCGCCTTCGGCGCTCAGCCATCTTGCCTGTCCGTGGGGACGTCGGTTTGCCGTGTGGGCCTCTTCGCGCCTTCGGCGCTCAGCCATCTTGCCTGTCCGTGGGGACGTCGGTTTGCCGCGTGGGCCTCTTCGCGCCTTCGGCGCTCATCGGGGGGGGCGAGGTCTCGTCGAGCTGGCGGTCGAGCTGCCGGACCCTGGTGGAGGCGACTTCCAGCTCGTCGGCGGACAGGCCCTCCCTCCGTGCCTGCTCGATCAGGAGCGCGAGCCGGGCGACCTCCGCCGTCGCGGAGGCTCGGTTGCCCTCCGCTACGAGGGCGGCGACGGTCCCGACCCGCTGCTCTCCCATGGCCTCGAGCGTCCGCACGAGGGCGTCGCGCACCTGCCGCTGGCGGCGGCGCCCGATCTCCTTCATCCCGAGCGCGTGGAAGAACGTGCCGGCGGCGGCCTCGAGCTGGCCCAGGCGCAAGCGGCGGAACCCGAGCTTGCTGTGGGCGCGCCAGATGCGCCGCGCGATCGCGGCGCGCTGCGCCGGCGCCAGCGCATCGTCGGGCATGGACCGGAGCAAGGCCTCGGCCCGCCCGAGACCGGTGACGGCGCGGCCCTCGTCCTTGCTCCCGCGCATGGCGGCCGCCGTCAGCCGGTCGATCTCGCGCCGGAGCGCGGCGGCGAGGAACTCGAGCAGGACCTGGCCGCGCGCCGCGGGCAATTCACCGGCGTCGAGCGCTCGGCGGACGAGGCCGCGCGCCTCCGCGAACTCCTGCCGCTGGATCAGCGCGGTGGCCGCTTCCGCATGGCCTTCCGCGACGGCGTCCCGGGCGGTGTCCAGCAGCGCCACCGCCCCCTGATCGCCGGGCGCGGCGACGAGCCGCCAGTTGACCCAGAACGCCGCCAGCCGAGCCGCCAGGACCCGAGCTTCGGCCTTCCCCTCGTCCGCCTCCTCGCCGGCGCGCTCGGTCCCCTCGAGGAGCCGCCGCGCGACCGACACCGAGAGCGCGGCGAGGCGCGGCGGGCAGCTCGAGGGCATCGGCTCGGGGCCCGACCGGAGCGCGGTCTTGAATGCCGCGCGCGCCCCCGGCACATCACCCTGCCCGTGACGGGCGAGGCCGACGAGGCTCCACAGCGCTGTCATGACGTGCGGCGGATGGCTCGCCGCCGGGTCGGCATCCGGCCCGAGATAGGGGCCCACGGCGGCGAGCAGCTCCTCATGCTTGCCGCCGAGGCCGAGGCTCGCGCAGCCCTCGACGAATGCCAGATCGACCTCAACTCCCGGCGCCGGCCCGACGGGCGGCGGTTCGACCGGGAGCGCGGCTTCCGCGACGACGGCGTCAGCGGCGCGCTCTTGTCCAGCCTCGCGCTCTTCGACGACCGCCGCGGCCACGGGCGCGGACGGCGCGGCGAACGGGCTCGTCTCGTGGTCGGCGAGAACGTCCGGAGCTCGCTCGGGAGCCGGCGAGGACGGCGCGGCCAAGACCGGCGGGCCCGTGCGGCGGCGGCCCGCCAGGTCCCCGCCGCGGCCCCGCGCCCGGGCCGGTCGCGGCGGGCGGCTGTCGAGGGCCTGCGCCAGGCCCATGAAGAGAAAGACGGCGGCGACGGCGGCCAGCAGGAAGACCAGCGCTTCCTCGACTGTCACCCGGCGCCCCCTCGATGCGGTGCGATCGTCCCGGTCACTGCGCCCAACCCTACCATGCCATCCGAGATCTGAACCAGCCGCTTTGAGGCGAGTTTTGAGTTGGGCCGCCGAGGCGGGTATCATGCTGCTGACCACATAGCAGCCCAGGCCCCGGGGAGGACCCATGCGCCGCGCAGCCGTGATCGGAGTGGGCATCACCAAGTTCGGGAAGCACGACCGCACGAGTGCCGAGTTGTTCGCCCAGGCGGCCGCCGAGGCGATCGCC
>Ga0214473_10011604_pt1 | contig 10353 bp, 5 predicted proteins | sample RVTome_7_FD_203509 | JGI IMG/M metagenome (GOLD analysis project Ga0214473, IMG submission 203509) | Soil microbial communities from uranium-contaminated site in the Upper Colorado River Basin, Wyoming, United States - RVT98D197 | ecosystem: Environmental > Terrestrial > Soil > Contaminated >... | reverse complement strand
ATCAGGCGATCGCAAGTCAGGATAATGCGCTTCGAGTTCCTGCAATTCGCGCATCAACGCGTCGTATTGCTCGTCGGCAATGGTGGGCGCAGCGAGGACGTAGTACCGATGATCATGGTCGTGGAGCTCTTGCCGGAGGTGCTCCACGCGCTGAATGACTTTTGCATCGGGCCTTGACATGAGGTGGCGGCGTGTGACGGGGGATGGCATCCGTTTATTTCTTGGCGAGAAGATCACGCGTGATGGTCATGTTGCGGATGACCGAACCCCGCTTGCCTAACGTCCCGAGCGGCTTCTGGTTCAACGTGAACTCCACGGCAGTAGGTTTACCAACTGTGAGGACAAACTGCTCCTTCGCTTTCCAGGAAATGCGTGCGTTGGGCCGGAGCAAATACTCACGCGGTGCAGCTGCGTCGATGGCAAGTTGCATCCAGACCGTATCGGTGGTGACCGCTCGGAGCGTCAGGCTGTCAACCGGTGCTTTCGTGCCACGAGTGAGCGCGGCCCTGGCAGCCCGGATGGAATCAACGCCTTCCCGGGCCTCATTGTCTTTGATGACGGCATCAAAAGACGTCTCCGTGGCAACCGGAGACTCTGAACTCAGGAGGTTCCAGAGAGTTATGCCAAGAACAACAGAAAGGATTCCCAGGATGGCGAGTTTGGCGGACTGGGGGTTGATGGGTTTACGTTGCTCGGGTGCTTGACGTGGCTGAGGTGCGGGAGTTGCCACGGTGACCGGTGCCTGCACTTCTCGGGGAACCGGAGGTCGTTCTGGGTCGCGGGGTTTCTGCATCTCATCATATCTCTTCATGATCTCTGAAGGGTCAAGCCCGACAAAGCTCGCGTACTCTCTCATGAAGGCGCGTACATATGTTTGCGGAAGAATGTCGGTCTTTCCCTGCTCGATGGCGGCGAGAAAATCAACGTTGATCAATGTTCCATCGGCAATGTCCGCCAGGGAAAGGCGCTTTGCTTCACGAGCGCTTTTCAGTGCAGCAAAGACTGATTCCATGGTCATCGGTCTCGTTATGATGACGAAAATCTGAAGGATGCTTCAGAGCAGGTTGTTGGATTTCGGACTACGTGGCCGCTTCCGCTGCGACCCCGCGTGTGTCGAGCACAGTGCGGACCTTGGTTGCCAGGTCCTCTACCTGAAATGGTTTTTGCAGAAACCCGTCTGCCTCGGCGAGCAGCGAGGCAGCCTCGATGGAGTCCCTACCGTATCCCGTCAGAAGGATGACGCGGGTTGCCGGATTAATGGCTTTCAGACCCTCAAATGCCTGCCGCCCTCCCATGTGAGGCATGTTTACATCGAGGAGGACAAGGTCGATGGCGGCTTGCCGGGTGGTATAAAAATCCAAACCCGCCTTTCCGTCGTGGACGAATGTTACAAAATAGCCGAGGTCAGAAAGCATGTCCCGCGCAATCTCGCAAACACTAATCTCATCGTCAATGACGAGAATATTCTCTCGCCCTCGCGGAAGACGCTGTCTGCGTGTACGCGCTGAGGCCTGCGCTGCGGTGGCACCGCGGGGGAAGTAGATGGTAAACGTTGTTCCCTGCCCCACTTCGCTCTCGAGATTGATGAAGCCGCCATGGTTCTGTACGACGCCGTAGAGAACGGAAAGTCCCAATCCCGTCCCATTGTCTTTGGTTGTGAAGAATGGCTCGAAGACCCTGTCGCGAACATTTGTGGCAATCCCGACGCCAGTGTCGGAGACAGAAACGGCGATGAAGGCCCCCGGCTTGACGGAGGCAAACTGCCGCACAGTGTGTGCGTCCGCTTGTGTAATGGATGTGGTAATGGTGAGGGTCCCACCGTTGGGCATCGCATCGCGCCCATTCAGAAACAGGTTTAATAGTGCCTGCTGGATCTGACCATCATCCCCCCGGACACCGGTTCGTTGACTGGTCAGGTTGGTGACAACGCGGATCTCCTTTGTCACGCTCCGCTCGAAGAGATGAATGGTTTCTTTGATGATAGCGTTGACGTCAACGGGTTTGATCTCTGTCTCCGTCTTCCGGGCAAAGGTGAGGAGCTGGCGGGTAAGGGCCGAACCTCGCCGGGATGCACTCTCGATGATCTCGACATACTTGTACAACCTTCCCTTCTCAGTGATTTTGCGGTGCATGATGGAAGCGGAGCCGAGGATTGATGCGAGGATGTTATTAAAATCATGTGCGATGCCGCCGGCAAGGCTGCCGATGCTGTCGATCTTCTGTGCGTGAAGGATCGCCGATTCCATTTTCTTCCGTTCACTGATGTCGCGGGCGACGATACGCGCATTCACCGTTCGCCCGGTATCGTCAAACACGAGCGTGGAATTGAGAGTGACATAGATCGCCTCACCATCCTTCCGGACCATCTGTTCCTCGACGTCCTTCAGCCCGCGCCCTTCACTGAACATCGTCCCAAGCAGTTCCTTAACGGGAATACGCCGGTCCTCCACAAACAGATTCTCGAAGGGTTTCCGGAGGATCTCCTGTTTGCTGTACCCCAGAATATCCGCCCCCGTTTTGTTAAAGCCGACGATCGTATGATGTCGATTTACGCTCAGGTAGATGTCTGGCGCGTTCTCAAAAAGGTCGATATATTGTTGCTCCGACTGCTTCAGCCGCTCGAACAACTGGGCGTTGTTCAGGGCGACACTGATCTGATTGCCGAAGGCCTCCATCAGTTCTGCTTGCTTTGCCGTGAACATATCGTACCCCTCGCCGGCGACGATCAGGGTGCCCCCAACGCTCTCCTTGCCACGAAGCGGAATTGACGCCCAGAACTGGATGCCGAGGAGCTTCAGTTCGGGGTGAATAAGGCCAAGATGTTCATGCAGCCTTTCGCGCTGAACGCGGGGCTGATGAAGCCAGGTGGAAGGGGAATCCACGCCTGTGGCCATGCTCAGGGCGAGGAAATCCGCCGTTGTTCCCTTGGAACTCTTCAGAACAAGGGTGTTCCCTTCAAGCATGAAAATCCAGCCATAGTTGGTGTTGAGGAGCTCGGTGACTTTCTTCAATGCAGCCTGGAGGACTTGGTCCAGTTCCACCACACGATTGACCGATTCTGCGATGCTATTCATGGCCAGCAGTTGCCGTCGTTGCTCGTCCAACTGGCGGCTGTACTGAAGGGAGAAATATACGCCTGCAAAACCAATCAGGCCGATGGTAAGAATACTGATGAAATCCATCAGCCGGGGCGATTGTCCGGTGAGTACCATGGCGATGATGATCGTGGCCATGGAGACGATGACGCCCGTGGATGCGACGACCTGTGCCTGCTCGACCAAGCCCAAGCTCTTCACAAAGCGCTGGACAATGTATAACGGGTTCCTCATGCTTTCGCAATGTACGAAACGATGCTTTTACATTCAATTACACGAGGAAGCAGCCCCCGCAAAAAGAAACAGTCCCGCCTTTGTGTAGGCGGGACCGTTCAAGCAAAGGCCCAAGAAACTAGATAGGATGTTACATTCCCGGTGTCGGTGCCATTACTTTGGGCGCTGCCTTCTTCGGCAAGATGGCTTCCTTGCAGGCTTTTGCCACACGGAACTTCACGACCGTCTTTGCCGGGATCTGGATAGTCTCACCAGTCTTAGGATTGCGCCCGAGCCGAGCCTTTCGGTCAACCAATACCAGTTTGCCAAGGCCTGGGATCGTAAACGAATTCTTTGCTTCCTTGTACGCGAGCTTTGCAAGTTCCTCGAACACTGACGCCGCGGATTTCTTCTTCATGTCAAACTTCTTTGCAAAGTGCGCGACGATTGCCGACTTTGACATCGCTTTGCTCATTGGACCTCCTTGTGTGTTGTTGGTGGGGAATCGTACACTTGTCTGTCGCCAGAGAATCTGTGGTGCGACATTTCGATGTGAAGATAGTACATTCCCCACAATTTTCAAACAAGAAAATCAAAAAAATGCTGGAATGCCAAGGGTCTTTGTGTCATCATGAAGGTTTCGCACAGGAAAACATTGAGAATTTGCGATAGGGACTTTGCCGGTCGGAAGATCAGTTCGAAGAATGAGAGCGGTGTAATTCTCTGTCATTGAACGGGTTAGCAGGAGCGAAGGCCGACGTGGGACTATAGCCAGTCTTCCGAAGAAACCTCTTCGACGTCACCTTCGGCATTGACAAGCTCTACCGGAGATCGAGGAAGAGAAGTGATGAAAACGCGACCGTATCGCTTGGTAAGGACACGGGCATCGAGAAGAGTGACCAACCCCGTGTCGGTGGTTGAGCGAATGAGGCGGCCGACGCCCTGACGAAACTTGAGCACGGCTTCCGGCAAGGTATACTCGAGGAACGCGTTTCCACCCCGTTGCAGAATCAATTCAAGGCGCGCCTCGATCAACGGATGGTTCGGAACAGCAAATGGAAGTCGTGTGATAATCACGTGTTCCAGCGCCTCACCAGGAACATCAACACCCATCCAAAAACTCTCCAGACCAAAGAGAACGGAATGGATATCTTTCTTGAACATCTGAAGAAGAGCATGTCGTTGCTCCGCGGCACTCTGTACAAGCAGATGAATCCCGAGTTGCTCGAGATCTTCTGCCACCGCCGATGCCATTGCACGCATCAATTGTGAGCTGGTGAAGAGCACCAACGCCTTGCCTTTGGTCCTGTCAATACTCTGCACTATCCACGCCGGGAGTTGATCTACATATCCTGGTGTATCTGGCTCGGGAATGCCCCGAGCAAGGCAGAGGCGCATCTGCCGGGCATGGTCGAATGGCGAATCAAGAATTACACCCCACACGCCAAAGGCACCCATGCGCTGTTTGAAGTAATCGAGCCGGCCGTCAACGGCGAGTGTTGCGCTCGTCATGATAACGGATGATCCGTCGCGGAATAGCTTCTGACCTATGTTTGTGGAAATGTCTGTCGGCGTCGCGCAGAGCTTTACGCTATCGACTTTCTTTTCCCCAGTTTCCACCCAATAGGTAAAACCAACGTCATGTTGATCGAGGAATTCATCGATGAGGACATCCGCCTCCCACAATGATCGCCGAACCGCTGCGAGTTCCTGCCGTGTCAACTCTCTCTCAATTGTATCCTCTGCACGTTTCACTTCGGACTGCAATTGGAGCAACAGTCCGTGCAGGCTGTTCGTTACAAGACCCGCAGAACGAATCCGAACTTCAGTCCCAGGCCCTCTTGCAGTCGGAGATCGCAGTACCATTGCTGCGCGCTGGATCTCTTCAAAGAACCCGACCGCTGCTGTCTCCACCTCGTGACAGAGTTTCTTGAGGAGTGGCCCCTGCCTTGCCAACAATCCACGTTTCGTACGGGGATTGTAAAGTCGGTGGAGGGCCCAAAGAACCTGGGTGCTGGAGAGTGTCTTGCCGAGGCCAGCGCCAGCAATTCCCTCAAGGGTATGGGCCTCATCGAACACTACAAAATCATTCTCAAATACGTAATGCTCGTCGGTTTCCTGCAGTGCCATCAACGTGAAGAAGAGCGCATGGTTCATGATCACAACGCGTGCCGACTTGACCCGGTCCTTGACCATCTGAAAGAAGCAGTCCTGTTTGCAAATCCGGGAACTGCAGACCTCCTTTTCAGAGCAGACCATACTCCACACCTCCGGTGAGGGGGCAAATCCCAGCGACTCCATGTCCCCGTCCACGGTGGTCAGCGACCACCTATGGATACGCTCCAATTCCGTTGCTGCCTTCTCTTCGAACATCGAACTGGTGGACGCCATCGCATTCCTCAAACGAGTCGTGCAGAGGTAGTTGCGCCGCCCTTTAAGGAGGACTACACTGCAGTCCTTTCCAGTGATCTTCTTCGCGAGCGGGATGTCTTTATAGAAGATCTGCTCCTGAAGGTTCTTGGTGTGTGTGGAGATGATCGCTTTTCGGTTCTCTTCTGTCGCATGAAGGATGGAGGGGACCAGGTACGCGAGTGTCTTGCCGATGCCGGTGGGCGCTTCAACGATGAGGTGCTGGCGGGTGCACAGCGCCTTCGCGATTGATGTGGCCATCACCTCTTGTTGTGGTCGATGTTCGTATCCCTTCTGCCGTGCAAGTGCACCGGACGGAGAGAAGATCTTTGCAGCTCGTGAAGGGAGATCGACCATTCTCATGATTGGAGATTGGAGTGAGGAAGCGGAGACGCACTTCCAGCGCGTCCTATGAATTCACGTATCAATGAAACAATGGATCCCTTGTTCACGCGAGGGCAGTCCTGACAATTTCATCCTGCTCTGCCGTGTGAACCTTCAGTGAACCCGTGGCGGTACTCGCACTTGCCTTCCGTCCGACGTAAACGAGTTTCTGTCCCGGCAGGAGTTGGTCGGTCAAACGCGATTGTAGGAAGGTCCACGCACCCATGTTCTTCGGTTCTTCTTGTAACCAGGCAACTGTCGCGGTTTTCTTGTACTTCTCCAGGAGCGAAGAGACCTGCGCTTCGGGATAGGGATAGAACTGCTCGATGCGAGCGATGGCAATATCATGGTTCTTGTGCAGAGTGGCTTCTGCGAGGAGATCATAATACACTTTGCCGCTGCAGAGCACGAGTTTGCGCACACCCGACCCATTGGCGTGCAATGGAGGGTCGATGACTTCCATGAATGTCCCGTGTGTAAAATCATCGGGCGGGGAGACTGCCTTCGGATGGCGAAGGAGACTCTTCGGAGTCATAATGACAAGGGGTTTTCGTCGGTTGTCACGCATTTGACGGCGAAGTACGTGAAAGTACTGGGCCGGTGTCGAGCAGTTGCACACCTGGATGTTGTCTTCAGCACACAACTGAAGGAACCGCTCGAGCCGCGCACTCGAATGCTCGGGGCCCTGCCCCTCATATCCATGGGGAAGAAGGAGCACAAGGTCACACGGCTCCTGCCACTTGGCTTCAGAGCCTGCAATGAATTGGTCGATGATTACCTGCGCACCGTTGGAAAAGTCGCCGAACTGGGCCTCCCAGAGCACAAGTGCGAAGGGATCAGCGACGCTATAACCGAACTCAAACCCGAGAACGGCGGCTTCAGAGAGAAGACTATCGTACACACTAAATGGCGCCTGCGTTTCCATAATGCTGTTGAGCGGCACATGTTCCTTCCCACTGGCGGCATCGTAAAGCACCAGGTGGCGCTGACTAAAGGTTCCTCTTCCGCTGTCCTGACCGCTTAGCCTGACAGGCGTTCCTTCAAACACCAGCGACCCGAAGGCAAGGGCTTCCGCGAACGCCCAATCAATCGAGGTGTTCCCTTCCAGTACCGCCCGTCGTTCGTCGATGATCCGGGAGAGCTTCGGGTTGAGGGTGAAGTCAGCTGGGACCGTGGTAAGAGCACGGACGACCGCCGTGAATGTTTCATTGCTGATACTTGTAGTTCCGAGAGGCTGTGCGGCAGCAACTGATTCTGGAGAAACAGCGAGGGGAACATCAGGCTTGAAATGCATCTCCCTTTTCTGCGCCGCCTCGAATGCACGTTCATATCGCTGCTGGGAATCCGCGTTGATCTGGTTGAGCTCTTCCTTTCTGAGCACTGACTGTCGCACCAGACGCTCCGCGTAAAGTTGTCGAACGGAAGGATGCTGACGGATCTTCTTGTAGAGCAACGGCTGCGTATAACTCGGTTCATCGCCTTCGTTGTGGCCATGTCGTCGGTAACAGAACATGTCAATAACCACATCCTTTTTGAACCGTTGCCTGTATTCGAATGCCAGATTTGTTACATGAACCGCGGCCTCTACATCGTCACCGTTGACGTGAAAAATCGGTGCCTGTACCATCTTTGCAACATCGGTACAGTAGGGGGTGGAACGTGCGTCATCGGGTGAGGTTGTAAAGCCGATCTGGTTATTGATAATGATGTGAATGGTGCCGCCGGTGCGGTAGCCGCTCAGTTGCGATAGATTCAACGTTTCGGCAATAATCCCCTGTCCGGCGAAGGCGGCATCACCGTGTATGAGAATAGGAATGATACGAAGCCGCTCGTTGTCGCCGTGCCGGTCCTGCTTGGCGCGCACGATCCCCTCGACAACCGGATTGACCGCTTCCAGGTGGCTCGGATTCGGCGCGACGGAGACAGTGATTTCCTTCCCGGTCATCGTTCGATGTTGGCCACTTGCCCCGACATGATATTTTACATCGCCGGAACCCTGCGTGCTGCTCGGGTCGACATATCCCTCAAACTCGGAGAAGATCTTGGCCAGTGATTTCCCAATGGTGTTGGTCAGAACGTTCAAGCGGCCGCGATGCGCCATGCCGATGACGACCTCCTTCGCCTCTTGTTCGGCGGCGTTGTCGAGGAGTGTTTCGAGTATGGGCATCAACGTTTCGGCCCCCTCCAGAGAGAATCGTTTATGGCCGATGAAACGCGTATGTAAGAATTTCTCCAGCCCTTCCGCGGCTGTGAACGTACGAAGGATTTGCCTTTTCTGATCGACGGTCAGATCACTTCTGTTGCGTGAGGGCTCCATCCGCTCTTGAAGCCACTGCTTCTGCACGGGATGCTGGATGGACATGTACTCTACACCGACTGTCCCGCAATATGTCTCGCGCAAGATATCAAGAATGTCGCGGAGCGAGGCTTGTGGCTTGCCACCGATGCCAGCCGTAAGGAACCGTCGGTCGAGGTCCCAGAGGGTCAAACCATAGTATCCGGGATCAAGCTCAGGGTGATTGTGTGGTTCGTCGACGAGTGGGTCGAGATGCGCAATCAGGTGGCCGCGGACCCGGTAAGCATTGATCAGTTGTAGGACGCGTGCCTGCTTTTCGATCTGATCGGTTGTTTGAGCAGCGGCGCCGAATGCGGTTTGCTGGTCGGTGGACCATCGTATCGGCTCGTAGGGAATCTTCAGGTCGGCAAAAAGGAGGTCGTAGAATTGGTCCTCGCCGAGCAGGAGCGCGTGGATGCGGGCAAGAAACTGGCCGGACTCGGCACCCTGGATGACGCGATGATCGTATGTACAAGTCATCGTCATTGCCTTGCTCAGCCCGAGCATGGAGAGGGTTTCGTCCGACATTCCTTGGTTTTCCGCGGGATAATTGATCGCACCGGTCGCCAGGATGGCGCCCTGGCCCGGCATCAAACGCGGAATGGACGCGACCGTTCCCACGGTTCCTGGATTGGTCAGCGTGATGGATGTTCCCTGGAAGTCTGAGGGTTCCAGCGCGCCTGTTCTTGCCTTTCTGACGATCTCATCATACGCGGCGACAAACATTGCAAAGTCCATTGCGCCGGCGTTCTTCACGTTCGGCACAACGAGAGAGCGGGTGCCATCCTTTCTCGTCATATCAATGGCAAGTCCGATGTTGATCTCCGGACGGTCGGTGCGGTAGGGGATACCTTCAACGCGGGCAAAAGACGCGTTCAACGTCGGCGCATCACGCAGGGCGCGAACAATTGCCCAGGCGATAACATGGGTGAAAGAGATTTTACTGCCGTTCCGTGCGTTCAGATGCTGATTGAGAAGCCGCCGGTTCTCTTCCAGGACTTTGACCGGCAACGTGCGGATGGAGGTCGCGGTGGGAAGAGAAAGGCTCGCCTCCATATTCTCCACGATCTTTGCCGCGACACCTCGAATGACTGTTGCTTCCTTGCTGAGTTGCATCGCTGCAAGGGCATCGTTTCGAGAATTCTCTGCTCTTGAGGATTCGGTTTGCGGCGATAGAGTGGACGAACCGTTCCTGTTTCCGCGGGCAGTCTCACCGAGGAGGGAACCGAAATACTGTTGCCAACTCTTATTAACGGCGGCAGGGTTGGCGAGATACTCCTCAAGAAGCTCTTCAACCAGACCTGCATTTGGACCAAAAGCCTCCAGCAATACCTGAAGGTCTTCAGCAGAAGGATTGTGCGATTGCATATTGGTGAAAAGAAGAAATGAACAGTTGTGCCGCTCTTGCGCGGACCAGAGTAGCGTACAACAACAAGATAAGACAACGGGCTTTCGCATTCCACTGTTGCGGACGCCGGGTGGAAATGTCATCTCAGCGAGAATTGACGTATACTGAAGAGCCTGAGTCTCATCCTTATAATTTGAGATGGAATCGAATCCTCGCTCCAGAAATCGCCTTGATCTGTATTTGCCCGACTTCCAATGGAAGACCTACCATTCCCTTGTGTCCACCGCTGATCGTCAAGTGTGCTTCGACGCATTGGTCAACGAGACAATCCAAAGCCCCCTCATCAGGCTTCTCGTTCGTCTGCGTGGGATGAACACCGGTGGGTCGCTGAGGGATTTTTTTGAGCAAAACGGGTTCACCCTGCTCGAAGAAGACGCTCCGGTGTTGCTCGTCTTTGGTATGATCTGTCGGCCATGGAGAATAGGGGGGAGTCGGTTTACGATGACAGAAGCAAAAGAGTGGTTCAGCACACCCTCGCAAGATCACGCAAGGCTCGTTACCGCGATCGG
>Ga0214473_10011603_pt1 | contig 10354 bp, 10 predicted proteins | sample RVTome_7_FD_203509 | JGI IMG/M metagenome (GOLD analysis project Ga0214473, IMG submission 203509) | Soil microbial communities from uranium-contaminated site in the Upper Colorado River Basin, Wyoming, United States - RVT98D197 | ecosystem: Environmental > Terrestrial > Soil > Contaminated >... | reverse complement strand
CTCTCTTAAAGTTCCATGATGATACTTTTGGGATTGGCGCATCAGAAAATGGTCTGCATCTTAGGATAATGGGCTATTCTACGCAGGCGGGTTTAACTAATGACGCCGATACCTGCGAGATTCCACCTGAATTTATCATTGAGCAGGCTAAGGCTTTACTACTTGATACAATGGTTGGTAAAGAATCTCAGGCAGACAGGGCTCAGACAAAGGCAGATAAAATACAAAAGCGGATGTCTATTCCGCTACCCCCAGGCGCAAAGATGGTCTACGAGGGATAAATGCCACAGTACGTTGTTCTAAATAGCCACAGAATAGAAGTTACGGGCGATATACAAGAGAAACAGGTTGCTCCGTGGGCTGCAAAAATTGGAACTGGCGGGTCGGAGTTCGGGAACTTCACACCCTGTGATATAAGAGAATATGCAGACTTGCGTGGCGGTCTTGGTGTAGAGGCTGAGGAATCTCCTACACAACGATTTTATTGGGGGGAAGGGGTAGAGACTACCAAAGATAGGTATTGGACTCTCGGCCCGCTAGTTACAACTATGGGGGCGTTCAATGCTGCACCGTTAAAGATGATTGACTTTGAAAGCGAAACCTACGGTTTCGCCAATTCTAAGGCAATGTATTTGGTCACTTCAACATGGACGGATGCCGATGACGGAACGGAACTAACTGCTCCCACCGATGCCATAACCTTCAAAGACGAAACAGATAATTATTTAGTCGTCTGCAACGGCACGTCGGCTAGATACACTTCTGCGGGGCACGGCACAAGCGCCTGGGCGGCATTAACAAGTGGTGCTATGAAATATATGGCCGTACTAGATGATAAACTTTGGGGCATCAACTCAACAGGGACTACACTTTATAGCTCTCCTGTTGGGAATGTTGATGGCACATGGACATCCTTTGCATTATCGGGTGACTACACTACGGTAACGGATTTATTTGAAGGAAAACTTTTAACCACTGGCGATCCGTGTTTATATATGCTTACCGCTGAAGGTCTTTACGCCATAGATGTCTATGCCAAGAAAGCCTATAAGCAAGAGGTAAGATTCCCATTGACCACACAAGCTAAATGCGGGATGTATTGGAATGGTTCTGTTTACATCTCAACCGGTATGGGAATAGCGAAGATAACGAATAGCGGCGTGTCACAGTTCGGCCCCGATGAGGATGACGGATTAGACACGGATTATCAGGGTTATATTTACGACATGATAGGCACCTCCCATTGGGTTATAGTCTGCGTGGCGGGCGGAACAAAAGACTCTATTTTGAAAAGACATGAAACAATGGGAGGGTGGCATCAGATTTACACATCAACAAGTGCCATTGAACATCTACTATATTCACCAGCCTCTCTTTATGCACCTGGCAGACTGTGGTTCTCTGAAGGCACGAATATTAAGTATGTCCAATTCCCAGATTTAACCCACGATGTAACTAAGGTCTCGGGATACACCTACGCCGCTTCTGGTAGTTTATATTTATCAAGATTATCCACGCTTTCCATTATTCCCAAGATCGCTTTACGGGTTGAGGCTTTAACGCAGGACTTAAATGCCAGTGAGAAGGTCACTGTTTCTTACAAGGCCGATGATGATGCGGACTGGACTTCGCTTGGGGATTTCACCACATCCGCACATCCCTCTATTGCTTTCGGAACTAATCTAGGAGTTTCGTTCAACGATATTAGATTTAAGTTAGACTTTGCCAGAGGGGCTACGACAACCAACACTCCCAAGATAAGGGCTTTTGCCTTTAAGTATCTTGCCCTGCCGGCGAGTGTGTCTGCGTGGCAGTTTACTATCACGGCATTGGGTGACAAAGCCCCAGAGATTATCAGTTGGTTAGAAACTGCTAGGGATACTTCGACCTTAGTAAATTTTTCCCCTGATGGTGATTTAAGCATATCAACTAAATATGCGAGAGTGGTTTCTATGCCTAGCAAAAAGTGGCTTGATAGATATGCCAGAGAAAAAGAATTTAATGTGACTGTTTCCGAGGTTGAATAGTGCCCAACTTAATGACCGAAACCGAAGGCAAAATTGCCACCTGGCTAGATAACAAGAGAATCAATTATAACTTTCAATCAAGTCTAATCGGTGGGCGAAGTGAACTTGCTGGCATGATAATCCCCTTTATTGTCCCTGACTTCAACCTAGCCTTACGAATCAGAAACGCAGATTTATATGATGGCGTTAATCAAACTGCCGTAGCCAGAATGGAACGGGCACAATTACACAATCTCGGATTTGTAGTTGTAGATGCACACGAAGAAGATATTACCAGGAATGTAGATGAGGTTATGAATCGAGCGATAGAAGGCAGAGAAATGTCTGACCTCGATTCCGATTTATGGTTTCCTTTTATGGGAATGTTCAAAGGGATATCAACCTTTGCAGGGATAACAGGTTTAGTGGGAGGGTATGGCGACCCCGAACCTTATGATATAGTAGCCGCCACGGTTCAAACAGATGCGGCAACGGGCATTGCGGGGAGTTCTGCCACACTTAATGGTACTTTAACCTATGATGGCGGGGGTGATTGTTCTGTTAGATTCCAGTTTGGAACTTCAACCTCTTACGGTACTGATACGGCTTGGCAGACAGCCAAATTAACAAATGCCACGTTTTCGACTACATTTTCGGGCTTAACAGTCGGTACTACATATCATTATCGGGCACAAGCAAGAAACAAATACTCAACCGTGAATGGCTCTGATGCTAGTTTTGTGGCAGGTACGGCAGGTACTACATTCTATGTTGACTTTTATCCAGATGCACACCCCGAAGTCTCGTCTGTGGATGGTATGATTATAGGTTGGTACCTTGCACCAGACTATAGTTGGGCGGCAGTACATGATGGGATAAATCCGAGTGCGTCTGATCCCTTCGGGGATTATGATGAGAACTATATGGCAGAAATTCAGTTGTATGGATATAAAAATCCAACACTCGGCTTTGTATGGATTGATATAAGACGGAGCATTGTTTGTTTTGACACGTCAAGTATTGGAAGCGGTGCATCTATTGTATCGGCAACTTTAACACTTTACTGTGGCAATGGCGATATTACATCCCAATGGAAATGTGATAACAACTCTCTATTGCCTAGCACAAATATTTATTCCGTCAATCCAGCATCCGCAACAACACTAATAGGAGCAGATTTTAATACATTTGGCACTACTCCTTATTGTGATACTCCCATAACTTATGCTAATTGGGGTTCTAATGTGGGGGACTCTATGCCCTTCGTACTTAACAGTACGGGATTGGCAGCTATCTCTAAAACTGGTCTTACCAAAATAGGAGTACGTAATGCTAATTATGATGCCGCAGATGTAGAACCTGATACCAGTGGCGTACGTAGTGGCACATATCTTCATGAGTGGACAAGATTTTGTTTCGCTGAAGGAGCTGCATATTATAATGAACCGCAATACCGCCCCAAATTGACAATAATTTATACAGTTTAGGAGATTAGATGGCTAGAGCTTTCAATCTAAAGAAGGTAGTTAATAAAAGAGGTGAACCTTTACTTGGTATAAAGTGTGAGGGTATTAACGCCACGACTGATGCGGTTGCCGAGACACAGTACACCGATACTAATGGAGAGGCTGCTTTCACCGCACTGCCTGATGCGGGCACGGTAGTCCATATCAAGATTTATAAAGCACCGTTTACAGTAGAATGGCGGAATGATATTTTTCTAGAAGCAAGTCCTATTTCTGCCGACCACGGAGGTTTAACTGGATTGGCAGATGATGACCATACACAATACACTGCCAATGCAGACACCAATGTTTCAGCATGTGGGTGGGTATTAGACCAAGATGATATGTTGGGGAATGATGCTACCAAAGTCCCTACCCAACAATCAGTCAAAGCCTATGTAGATGCTGAGGCTGGTGGTGGAGTCGCCCTTACCGTAGCTGCCAATGATACGGTGGCTGCATTAAAATCTGGGGCTGATTATGTCTGCGATGGAACGAATGACCATGTAGAAATCCAGGCAGCACTTGATGCGTTGCCCGCAACAGGTGGTGAGGTTAGGTTACTTGATGGGACTTATAATTGCCAGGTTGCCATCACACTTGATTCTAACCAGACATTGAGAGGCTGCGGCATCAATACCATTTTAACCACCGCTACTGCCAGCCTTGTATTTTTGAGTGCTGTTGGTGGAAGTGGAACAGAAAAGACAGGTATAACAATTTCCGATTTACAGATAGACGGGGCTACCGTTAGTTCCGTTGGAATCTCGTTTAGCTATGTGGATTATAGCGTAGTCTACAATACATACATAAGAAGAAATAATGCTGGCTACCATGACGGTATCCGCATGGTTAATTCCGATTTCAACCGCATAGTCAATAACACCCTTCAGGATAATGATTACGAGGGGCTTGATGTTAATACCAGTAATAACAACACGCTATCCCAGAACATAATCCAGAACTGCTTTAAGGGAATTTACCTTGATGGCGGCAATAACACCATATCGTTGAATGTCATTGAGGGAAGCGATGATACGGGAATTGACATCAGGGGGAATGATGAAAACCCTGCTAACAACACCATCTCAGGCAATGTCCTCCAGAATAACTACTATGGGATTTATGTCGATGCGGACAATAACAATGTTTCCAATAATACCGTTCAGTCCAGTACCGACATAGGAATTGAGATTGACGGGAAGCATAACAATGTCTCCAACAATGTTGTCCGTACCAGCGGCGGGGAAGGAATTTATATTAACGGTGGGAATAATAATAATGTTGTCGGGAACATTTGCACGGCTAACTCACAGGATACAACTAATACTGACGATGATATATGCCTGAACAATGACGCTAACTACAACAATGTTCAGGGAAACACTTGTAGGGCCGGGACATTAACCAAAAAACCCCGCTACGGAATCAATATCGCCAATGCGAATTGCGATGGCAACCTAGTCATTAACAACGACCTGTATGATGATGGTTTCGGGACAGGGGCATTCAATGACGGCGGTACAGCCACACGGTACAACCTGGATGATACGGCGGGCGGCACAAATGCAGAAGTAAAACTAGCCCCGACTTCAAATGCTTTTTACGACCATTGCGTCAAGGATGCCACGGCTGCCCAGCAGGGGCACGCTACGGCTGCACAGATAACTAAACTTGACGGTATTGAGGCGGGAGCACAGGTAAATGACGCCGAGACTGACCCAGTATTCATAGCCAGTGAAGCTGCTGGCCTTGCGGTTGGTGATGCGGCGAAATTAGCTGGCATAGAAGCTGCCGCTGATGTAACCGATGCTGCTAACGTGGCTGCTGCTGGGGCACTAATGGTAGTAGACATAGATGATGCTCCTGTTGATGGCGAAACCACCGCACCCATAAGTTCTAACTGGGCTTTTGACCATAACGCAGCTGCCACAGGTGTTCATGGTGTAGGCACAGGAACAATCGCCTCGGTTTCTACTGCGGATAAAATAATCTATGTCTGGGGTGAAGCCGTGGGAGATGATGACGGAACCTCAAAAGCTAATGGATTCACTACAATCCAAGCTGCCGTAGATTCAATGGAAGATATTATTTTACACGCCTATACAATAAAAGTCTGCAACGGCACAAAGAAAACAGGCGCAGCCGACGGCGACGTAGCCAATCATTTACAGGACGATACCAGTTCCCAGTTCGTGGCTGGTGATGTGGGTAAAGGGGTTTTCAATGTAACTGACGGAACGTGGGGGGTTATCACGGCTTACAATGATGCTGGTGACGTAACGCTAGCCGCAGATACATTCCCTGATGGTAACGAGGATTATGTTATCGAGGCTACCCCATATAGAGAAACTGTTTATCTGAATTCCAACCCTACGGTAAATCCCGCACATGCGATTCTAGGCTCACTCGTAATAGAAGCTGAATATTACTGGTACGGTGACTGTGAAGCCAATGCCGTAGCGGGGAAGATTGTAGATACGGGCTTATTAGCCAATGTGGAAATTGGGGATAGGGTTTTTATAGAAGATTTCAACGGTGCTAATGGTCGAGCGCAGGATTATGAAATCGGGACGGTAGATGATATTGCAGGACTGCCTGATAACGTGGGGACGACATTAACCAAAACCCCGACAACGGGTTGGCGATACACTATTGCTAAATCTGAAATAAGCGGGTCTGATAACGGGACTGATGCGGGGACGGCAAGGAATGCCTGTTTCTCCGCTACGAGTATTAACAATGTTCGCATAAACGGTCTTCGTGTTACTTTTTCGGACGGTTACTGCCTGAATATCTCTTCCTGCCGCAACTGGCGGTTATACGGTTGCATATTTGAGAATTGTGATGGCGGTCTTTTGGCATCAGTAACCAGCCTTCTCTATACCTACTATTGTTATATTGGTGTGGGGAGTACGGGAACAATAGTATCATCCTCTGGCTCTTATGCCGACTCCAGATACGGTGTTATGAACGGGACGGGAAACGGATTCTATGTTTATCGGTTTGCAGGGGGGCTAGTGTCTTATAGTTATATTGATGACTTCTCTGCCGCCATCGTCTCAGAAGAAATGAGTTGGGCTTATATATCAAGGTCTACCGTTGAGAACTCCGTTACTAAAGGACTGTATGCCACGTATAACTCCGCAATCGAAACGGCCTATTTAACTAACAATGCCATTACCCCAGTTGACCCCGTTGGTACAACCGAAGGAGCTTACATAGCATGATAGTTCTTTATCTTTTGAAAGACAGGAGATTTCTCCAAGCGATTAGGGGCTTTCCTAAAGTCAAAGAGGACAAGGGGAAACTCCTGCTTGACGGGACAGTAATAATCAACGACCTATCCAAAGCGGGTTATGTGTGGTGTGAGGACAAAACCATCCACAGAGAATACGAGGATATTGATGGTGAACCGGTGGAGAAAGACTTGTTTATTGACGACCTCGGATTAGTCTTGACGGAATATAAAGAGCCGAGAGATTTCGGGAAGGAGATTGATGACCTAAAGGATAAGGTAACAGTCCTAGAGGATAAAGCGAAAGGATAAGTCCAATGAGTGATTCGATAGAACTTATGATTGGTAAATTACAGGGGACAGTAGAAGCCATTGAAAAGCAAGTAGGGGAGATGGACGGGAAGATCGACAAGCTCCCATGCGCAGAACATGGCAACGAGATAAAAAGTATTTTGAAACGCCAGACTGTTCAGAACGGGTTAGCTAATACTAAATTACAAGGCTCTATTTCACTTCGTAATGCTTTAATAATTGTTGTGGTAACTAATCTTGGTACATTGGCTATTGCTTTAATTACAAGAGGTGTATTCTAGGGGACGACTGCTTTCGTACCAAAATACTGTCCGCATTGCTGGAATGTTTTTAAGCTATATTTTCCCCCACATAAATGCAGTGAATAATTCAGTCTAACTGTACTTCTCCGAAGCCCACTTTGCCATAAGGACGGCATCGGCCTCGTTGTCATCTACGGGTCTGCGACCTAGCTCTATGCCAGCCCGAACCATCATCTCCCCCTTATCCGCATTACCGCATCCAGTAGCCCACTTCTTTAAGGTGGCTGTATGAATAGTAGTATATTCAATCCTTAACTCTTCGCACATCTCTTGAACTCTGCCGGTCAGGTTGACACATATTTCAGTAGCTGCTCCGCCCCTGTGGTGTGCCTGTTCATAGATAACAAGGTTAATATCCCGAAGAAGCATCTTGGTAAGCCATATTCTGAATCTTAGAAACATCATGCCGTTGGATTCGCCACGTTGTTTGCTGAAGTCCTCTGTGCCCGACTCCACAACCCCCCCCTTGTCCCATAGACACCAGCCAGTCTTTGTTGCACAGTCAAGAGCTAATATCATGTTGAGAGTCCCCCGCAAAACGGCAGTCATAAATCATAACATTCCGATTCTTCGCATCCAATATAACCCCCGGCGTATTCCTACAATCAAATTTACATTTCCAGATTAGGGGTCTGCCTAAAAGCACATGCCATAGCATCCGAAGTCTAATAGGTATTCTCACGCCTTTACCTTCTTTACTTCTCGGTTTATCTTCTCAGCTTCACCCCTTCCAACACCACATGCAACTAGATTCTTTATGCCGATTTCACTGTCGCATGTTCCACAGACAGGCAACGAGGGGCCCGGAATATTTGTTTTTTTGTCAACCTTGCAGATCATAAATCTGGCTACCCGTCCGCAAGAACATCGCTTTATTTCGTCTGTCATCTTTTCTCCCTGTTTTTACTTGGTTGTGTGTCTTTCTATTCGTTTTGCCTTTAAGGGGCTTAAAATCGAACTACAGGGCGTCAGGTCACTCCTCACCATCAATGGCGAAGGCGTCCACCAAAACCTGACAGGTACGGTAGTTATCCTCCAGTAGGGTAAAGATGCACCGTTCTAGTTCGGGCTGATGTTCTGTAAGGGGGATAATGTGACGAAGCAAGATACAACGGTTCTCTAAAGAATCGAGTATCCCTGGGATATCGGGATACGTTTTTATGTTGTCGTCAGGGTCTTTCATTTTCCATCAGTGTTGGATTACTTTATTACTCTTGCCTTGTAATTGGGATTGCTCTTGAAAGGCCAGACTACACCTGTCTGTGGTTCTATCTCGTACTTCCCGTCTGGGCATTGAACAACGCTCCAAGCATGGGATACGCCATCACAATCACCCCAGGCTTCCCAGACTGCGTTAGAGTATTTCTTCCGCCGGCAATAGGCAGCAAAACACTTAGCAAAATCATCACAGTTAAAACCCTGTTCACTTTCTGAATTGGACTCATAAGACGGACATTCTGACCGACAAGCATAGCACCATTGCATAACCTGTTTTATTTCAGCGCAGTGGTACCATTCGTCCTCTGCGCCGGTATTTGAAAGCCCACTAAAGCCTGCGAATACCGTAGTGGAGGACATTACCGTAGTAACCGTTGGCGGTGTGAATAGTTTGCACATCAATGCCAACCCTTTGTTGCTCCATCCCATCTGCCCCAGACGTAACCCGCAGCCGCACCAATCAAAAAGAGTCCAACAAAAAATGCAATAAGAGCTATATCCATTTTATCCTCCCTATCTAAACACCCTAACCTTTGTAACTGTGATATTAGTAAACTCGCAGAAGGCGTCTTTGCAAATGTATGGTTGCTTGCCAACCTCGAGGTCTTTTACCTCACCGTCATTCTGCGGTTCGATATAAAGTAATTTCACTTCACGATCCTCGCAGATGGCAAAGGCAACGATTATGTGGCTTTCCTGGTTGCCACTACTGTCTACCCATTCCTTACAATCCACCTGGCAAACATAGGCTGGGATTCCGCTCGCCCATGCGTGTTCAATCAGAATATCAGCGAACTCGGCGCAATTATTCTCTAGGGAATATTCCAGCTCATTTGTCTTGTCCGTCTCTAGAAAGTCAAATACCGCTTGACGTTCGGGGTACACGATACAGAGGTCACAGGACGGGCACATCTGCCCGTGCCTGTACCCCATATCGTAGATTTCCTTATAAATGGAGTCGGGTATGCTCTCTACGTTCAGGTTTGAAAGGATGCTATTCTGCCCATCCCTGTAGGATGATTGCTGGTCACACGGTGGGCAAGGCGAGCAGGACAAGAGCAAGAGGATAGGGATAAGCCAGAGTAATTTTCTCATAGCTTATCCCAAATCTGCTAAGGTTTTAGATACCCTGCGGTAATCCCGAAGTATGGCGTAGTATTCCATACCCATGTATCTAGCCTTTGAGTCTATGTTCGAAAACGTGCAGGCTTTGGGGTTATTGCAAGTCGGGCAACCACTTTCATTGTCTAGGTTAGCCAAAGCGTCCGCATAGGTAGCCCCCCAAATCTCGAAGAAAGCGTTTTCTGCCAAGTCTTTAACACACGCCCAGGCCTCTCTTAGGGCTTGCTTATTGCTGAACTTCCAGGGAGCGGCTACGCCGGATATTTTGTCCTGCGCCTCGTAGAATACCGTACAGTTGTTTTTGTTTTTCTTGCCGTACTTCCCCACCACATCGGCATAGACCTCGTCTATGAATTTCTTGCGGTCAAAAGTACCAAGTCCCTTGCCTGCTAATTTAACGGTATCTGCGGACACCGCAGTATTATTTACCGCATCCGCAGTAGAATTTACTGCCTGTCCGCCGTTAGCTTTTGGGGGTTCGGTCCCGTTCTTGCCGTTGAAGTTGAAGTTTTTGATTGCGGTGTAACCGAACCAGAACAGAATCACAACGCCTACTACTGCGAAAATTTTGTCTGGGTCATACCCGCTTTTAGCCAGCGTGAGAAACACAACGATTGCCACAAATGTTATCGCTGGCTGCATCAGCCCCTT
>Ga0214473_10011601_pt1 | contig 10354 bp, 10 predicted proteins | sample RVTome_7_FD_203509 | JGI IMG/M metagenome (GOLD analysis project Ga0214473, IMG submission 203509) | Soil microbial communities from uranium-contaminated site in the Upper Colorado River Basin, Wyoming, United States - RVT98D197 | ecosystem: Environmental > Terrestrial > Soil > Contaminated >... | reverse complement strand
GCCCAGCAGGTCCTCCTCCGCATCCTGAGGAAGCACCCACCGCTCAAAGACCACGCCACAGGGGCAGGTGACTCGGACCTGGTAGCCCTTGGACACGATGGTGGCATTCCAAGGGGGAGCGGGGAACAAGTTACATGCCGGATCGGGTAAATTGTACTCACCGCAACTCCGGAGTCATGCACTCACTCGATCTCAACGTCGCGTCTTTCGGTTGTTTCTCGGCATGCAGCCAGGTTGGTGCAATCCTTGCTTATCCGGAATCCCCGAGTCCCGCCGATCGGCAGGACACTCTGTGAGCAAAGGAGGAGCGAGATGACTCGATTTGTCAAAGCGGTGGCAGCGATGGGCGTCGCAGCATCCGTTCTCTGGTCCAGCGGCGCAATGGCGCAGCTCGCGCCAGGGCCCGACGCTTCCAAACAAGTGCACGGCAGGGTGGTTGCCATAGAACAGACTCGGAACATGGTAACCATGCTCAAGCTCGACAATGGGGTGACGCTCGTCCTGCCAGGTTCAAGCGAGACTGCAGGGATGCCGGTGAAAGCCGGCGACGAGGTCGTGGCGAACTATGTGGACAACGGAGGCGAAAACCTTGTGACCTTCTTACGGGTGCTTGAAGTCCAGGCTCCCTAGAGCCTGGTCAGTTCTCAGGGCACCTGAGGAGAGCCTGATTACCGAAGCCGGTCACCTACAAGGGAGGGCAGGTGTTCCACGAGTTGCCGAAGGGGGCGGGCGACGCTAAACATGCCAGCACGGGCGTCGGGGCCACCCTCGGCGCTCGTGGTGTTCTTGGGAACAGGCGGGGCTCAAGCACCGCCTTGACAGCCGCCCGGCCAGGAACATAGAGTAAGTCATAGTTCGCGAGTCACCCTCGCGGGGAAGTGCTAATTCTCTCTCGTGTCAGTGAAGTATCTGAACCCACTGAATAACGGTTTCAATCTCGTCACCAAGGAGGCCCTGTCATGGCGAAGATACTGAGGTGCGGCGACCTGATGCCTGGGTGCAATGCGGTCATCGAGGGAAAGGACGACGCGCCGACGGAGGCCACCCAAGGTCTCGCCGCCACGGCATCAGACGTCACCCCCTGAACACCCTGAGCCAACGCCCACCCCACGGATTTCCTGGCGCCCCAAGCCGATGCAGGAGGTGCGGTGGCCCCAGGCAGTTCGTCCGTTGGAGATTTCCCGCCAGGAGGGGCATCGCTCCGGCGAACTAGCGGCCGAGCGCGCGAAGCTCGTCGTGCGCGACGCCGACGGAGGGATTCTGAAAGGCTATAGCTACGACTTCTCCCCCGACCGGCCGCGCTTCCACGTCGTCGTCATGGGCGAGTTGACGCGCAGGACCGTCGAGGTGCGGGTCAAGCACCTCAAGGCCGTGTTCTTCGTGCGCGACTTCATGGGGGATCCGTCCTACAACGAGCGGAAGGAGTTTCTGCCAGAGCAAGTAGTTTCGGGCCGGCAGGTGGAGGTGACGTTTACTGACGGCGAGGTTCTCGTCGGATCCACCGTCGGGTACGAGCCGAAACGCACGGGCTTTTTCTTCATTCCCGCCGATCCTCAGAGTAATAATCTCAAGGTGTTCGCCGTGGCGGCCGCCGTTAGCAAGGTTCGGTTTCTCTAACGCAGGCCCTCGTGTGGTATCCTCCGACGGCAAAGCCCGGATGGACTCACTCATCCGCCGTTCCTCCCAGAAGCCCACGCGGGTCGAATACCGGACGAGAAACAGGAAGATCGATCTAGCCGCCTGGGCGCTCCCGCGGCCCGTTCTCCGGTGCGGGGCGGGGGCGGACCGGCGGCGCTGGCACGTCACGCTGCTCCCTTTGTGGCGGCCCCATCTCGGCCCGATTGGGCCGGAGGCGATTGGCGGGCTCTCCCGGCAGCGGACGTGCCGGCGGGCGAGACGGCTCGACACGAGGGGCCGGAGGCTGGGGCGCTGCCGACGCCGGACCGGGCACGTGCGGCGTCTCGGGGCGACGGGCCGGACGCTCGGGCGCTGCCGGCGTCGAGGTCCGAGGCGGCACAGGGGGTGCCGGGGCCTGCGGCGCCGATTGGGCAGGGCCGATGGCACCGGGCTCGCGCTCGCGACGCGGCTCCAGTGGCGCTTGGCGCGTGGCCGGCGGTGCGCCTTCAGGGCCGCGCTCGGTGCGCTGCGGCTTCTCGAACCTCGGAGGTCGCGGCGGCTGGGAGCGCTCGGCTCCGGGGCGCTCGGTTCTGCTCTGCCCGAAGGGCGGGCGGGGTGGGACCAGCGCCGTCTCGCGCTGCTGAGGCGGCGAGACGAGGTGCGGCGCCGGCCTGGGGATCCCCGCGGGCCTCCCTTTCCGCTCTCGTTCGGAGGCTGACTCCGCCAAGACGCGCGGCGGGCGAGTGGCGACGACCGGTCTCTTGAGCTGCTGCTCGGGCGGCCGGATGCCGCGACTCGCCGTGGGCACGAAGTTCGCGGGTGTCGTGGCGACCTGCCGCGGGGTGTGGGTCAACTGGAGGCTCTTCACATCCACCCGGGTGAGGCGCGCCATCGTGATGGGGCCACGGCCGAAGTGATTCTGATTCACCACTACCACGGCGCTCTGGACGCTCGTGTTGCGGTAGACGGTGATGTTCTGCACGTTCACGACGGTCGTCTTGTTGATGACGACGTTGTTCACGATGCGCGGGCCACCCCAGCCACCCCACCACGGCACACGGACGAAGCCCACTGGCCCCCACCAGGGCACGAGCGGCTCACCCCAGCCGAGCGCCACCCAGCCCACGATCGGTCCGCCGATTCCGATGCTGACCCTCACGCTGGGCCCGCCGAAGAAGGCCACGAGGGCGGGAGCGTACACCGGCCTTACTATCACGGGCCCGGGCGCCCAGGCCCAGAAGCCGTCCACGAAGACCCAGCGGCCGTAGTGAAACGGCGCCCATCCCCACGGCGCTGTGTCCACCCAGGTCCAGCCGAAGAAGGGATCGAGCGTCCAGGCTCCCGTGCTGTAGGGCACCCATCCGGCCGGCACCGCGGTCGGCACCCAGACAGGGCCATAGCTGGACACCACGCGCCAGCTCCCGTAGCGGTCGAGATCACTCACGCCGTACGTTCCAGGGGAGACATAGCGAGCGCTCATCGCGTCCAGGAGGCCATCGGTGCGGGCGTAGTTCCACCTGTCCCAGTCGTCGAGCTGGGGCGCTACGTAGGAGGCGACGCGCGGGCTCGACGTGCCCTCGATGACCACCTCCTCGCTCGGCGTGATGGCGACGGCCGTCCCGCTGGCGAGCGTGACCATGGCGCGGCCACCGCGGCGGGTGATGAAGGAGGTGCGCTCGCCGTCGACGTCCACGCGGTAATACCCCGCGTGGTCGATGGTGAAGGCCGCATTCGGCGTATCCACCTCCACCGTGCGCCCGGGCTCGAGGGTGCGGAGGTCAAAGGAGGTGTGGCCCGCCGTCACCTTGAACTGGACAAAGTCGGGCTCCTGGTTCTGGAGGCCGAGCTGGGTGTTGGCCCACGCGCGCACGAAGGCGCGGGAGCCGATCTGGACCTCCAGGTTGCCGGGGGAGCCGGTGTAGAGCTCATCGCCCGGGGCGAGGGGAGTGTTAACCTGCGCCTGCGCCCAGTCCTGGGCGCCGGGGCGCCAGAACGAGACCTGGCCGTCCGTGAAGCTCAGGCGGGGGGGCGTCCCGCCGACGGCCGTCTGCTCCGGGTGCGGGGTCTCGGCCGCCCGCACGGCCGGGACCACGCCCGCCAGCGTGCTCAGGGCCAGGATGAGCCCGATGATCCTCCTGGTACGCATGTCTAAGTCCTCCTTGCCTATCAGACGGCGCCCGCCGTCGCAGGATTCAAGACCGGACTGCTCATCCCCGGGGCCTTGATCCCACTCATATTTCTCTGTAAACAACGGCAGCACCTCATACGTCTAATTAATTTCCGGCAAGCTCATTGTCGTGCCACCTGGGACCACACTTCGGATGTACCCTGGACGCGAAAGAAACAGCCGACGGGGACGCTGCCGAGGTGTTTCGTCGCGGAACAGGACGTTCCGTTATGGAAGTGGTTGACGGGACCGGGTAGAGGGGGGAGGCTGGAAAGAGGGCCCCGTGGGCAGGAAGATGAAGGTCACGAAGGCAGGGAGCGCTGGTCAGGTGCAAGGTCCGCACGTCGTCATTGTGGGGGGCGGGTTTGGCGGGATGTACGCCGCCTTTGAGCTCGATCATCAGCCGGTCAGGGTCACGGTGGTCGACCGGCAGAACTACCATCTCTTTCAGCCATTCCTCTACCAGGTCGCCACCGCGGGGCTGTCACCCGGCGACATCGCGCAGCCGATCCGGCACATCCTGAGCAAGAGCCCGAACATCGACGTGAGGCTCGCCGAGGCAACCGGGGTGGATCTCGAGCGTCGGAGGCTCATCCTGGCGGATGGCGAAATCCCCTACGACTATGTGATCCTCGCCGTCGGGACTAGCCACACCTACTTCGGGCATGAGGAGTGGGAACCCCTCGCGCCCGGGCTGAAGAGCATCGAGGATGCGCTGGAGATCCGGCGGCGTGTGCTCCTCGCGTTCGAAGCCGCTGAGCAGGAAACCGACCCGGCTCGTCGGCGCACCCTGCTCACGTTCGTGGTCGTCGGGGGCGGGCCGACCGGCGTGGAATTGGCCGGTGCCCTGGTCGAGTTGGCCAGGCACGCCCTGGCCCGGGATTTCCGGGCGATCGACCCGAGGCAGGCCCGGATCGTCCTCCTGGAGGGGGGCCCCCGCATCCTGCCCACGTTCGCGGAGTCACTCAGCGACGCTGCCTCCCGTCGACTCACCGCGCGGGGGGTGGAGGTGCGGACCAACACCCATGTGACGCGCATCGCCCCCGGGGTGGTGGAGGCCGACTCGGCATGCTTCCCGGCCCGAACCATCCTGTGGGCGGCGGGCGTGAAGGCATCCCCCGTGGCGCGGGCTCTGGGGGTCCCCCTGGACAGGGCGGGGCGCGTTCTAGTCGAGCCTGATCTTTCCATCCCGGGTCACCCCGAGGTCTTTGTGATCGGGGACCTCGCCACCTTTCTTCACCAGGGCGGCAAGCCCCTGGCCGGCATGGCACCCGTGGCCATCCAAATGGGACGGCACGCGGCGGGAAACATCCTCCGGGCAGCGCGAGGGGAGCCGCCGCGGCCCTTCCGCTATCGGGACAGGGGGATGCTGGCGACCATCGGCCGGAACGCCGCTGTCGCCCAGATTGGACGACTCCGGGTGAATGGCGTTCTCGCATGGCTTCTGTGGGTCATCGTTCACATTTTCTTCCTCATCGGGTTTCGCAATCGCGCGCTGGTGATGCTCGAGTGGGCTTGGATGTATGTCACCTACAACCGAGGAATACGGCTCATCACTGGCGGCACCGGAGCCACGTCCTTGCGTGATGACCTGGTCGGGCAGGAGCCTGTTCTCCGCGTGAGCGAATCGCGGAGAGAGGCCAGCCGCCGGCCGTGAACGCCGCCGAGCTCCTTGTGCGCTGCCTCGAGAACGAGGGGGTGCGCTACGTGTTCGGCTTGCCCGGCGAAGAGGTGCTGGACGTGCTCGACGCCCTGTCCCGCAGCGCGCAGATCCGCTTCGTCGGCACGCGCCACGAGCAGGGCGCCGCCTTCATGGCGGACGTATACGGGCGCCTGAGCACCTACCCGGGCGTCTGCCTGGCGACGCTGGGCCCCGGGGCCACCAACCTGGTGACGGGCATCGCCGATGCCCAGCTTGACCGCGCCCCTCTGGTGGCGATCACCGGCCAGGCGGGGCTGGAGCGGGTGTACAAGGAAAGCCACCAGTACATCGACGTGGTGCAGATGCTGGCGCCCATCACCAAGTGGAACGCGCGCGTCGAGCGCCCGGAAGCGCTCCCCGAGATGGTCCGCAAGGCGTTCCGGCTCGCGCGGCTGGAGAAGCCGGGGGCCACGCACCTGGAATTGCCGGAGGACGTCGCCGGCGCGGCCGTGCCGGCCGACCTTCGACCGATGCCGGTGCGCCGCACGACCTACCCGGTCGCCGGCGAAGAGGTCCTGGCCGCGGCTGCCAAGCGCGTGCTCCAGGCTAAGCGCCCGCTGGTCCTGGCAGGCAACGGCGTCATCCGCCGTCAGGCCAGCGGGCACGGGGCCGTCGAGGCCCTGGCGGACTTCGTGGCGCGCCTCCGCATGCCCGTCACCCACACCTTCATGGGCAAGGGCGCGCTGAGCTGCCACGACCCGCTCGCGTTGCCCGCCGTGGGCCTGCTCCGGCCCGGGGCCGATCTGGCGATCCTCCCCGAGCTCGCCCAGGCCGACCTCGTCCTGACCGTCGGCTACGACCTGGTCGAATGGGCGCCGGCGTTCTGGAACCCGCGCCGCGACAAGGAGATCATCCACATCGACAGCACGCCGGCGGAGATCGACGGTCACTATCTTCCGGCCGTGGAGGTCGTGGGCGAGATCGGCGACTCGCTGCGGGCGCTGGCGCGTCTCTGCGAGAAGGAGGAAGCCCCCTCCTGGCCGGATCCCGTCCTCCCGTCCCGCGCGGTCCTGACCGCGCTCCAGGGTCACGCCCGCAACGACAGCGTCCCGCTCAAGCCTCAGCGGGTCGTGTGGGAGATCCGACAGGCGTTGGGGGAGGAGGACATCTTGGTCAGCGACGTGGGCGCCCACAAGGTGTGGCTCGCCCGCTTCTTCCCGACCGTCCGCCCCAATACGGTGGTCATTTCCAACGGCTTCGCCAGCATGGGGCTCGCCGTCCCAGGAGGCCTCGCCGCCAAGCTGGCCCATCCGGACCGTAAGGTCGTCGCCGTCAGCGGGGACGGGGGGTTTATGATGAACTCGCAGGAGCTCGAGACGGCGCAACGGCTGGGCACGTCGTTCGTGACGGTGGTGTGGATGGATGGACGCCACGGGATGATTGAGCTGAACCAGCTTCGCCGCTTCGGCCGCGCCTTCGGGGTGGAGTTCGGCGAGGTGGACCTCGTCCAGTATGCGGCCGCCTTCGGTCTGCCGGCCTGGCGCGTCGAGCGAGCCGCCGATCTGCTCCCGCTGCTGCGCCGGGCCCTCGAGCTCGACCGTCCCTCTCTGATCGCGGTGCCCGTGGACCCTGCGGAGAACGCCCGCCTCGGCGAGCCGCCGGAGAGCGCATGAGCGCGCGGTGCGAATCGGCCTGTGCGCCAGCTGAATCGGCCGGCGGAGGCTGCGCATCCAAAGAAATGCGACACAGCAGACTCCTTCCGGAGGGAGATCGATGAGCCGCGGCTCGCCCGCTTCAGGAGCCGATCGCCCGCTACGGGCCCTTCGTGATGAATACGCCCGAGGACATCGAGGAGACGCTCGAGGACCTTCGCACGGGCCGCTTCATCCGCGACGAGCCGCGCGACGAGTGAGAGGCCGGCGCCCCGGAAATTGTTGTGAGCGAGGGTCGATCGATGGCCCCGGACGGACTGCACGTGAGCCCGAGCCCCGCGGCTTACCCGACACTGGCCGAGGCTCTCGACGGCCTCGCCCGCCGCGGATTCACTGAACACCTCACGGTAGTCGGCGGCAAGCTTCACGCCCTCGAGAGCGGCAGGTCGTTCGCCCCCGACGAGGTGGTGATTCGTGAATATCACCGATTCGAAGGAGTCTCGGATCCCGACGACATGTCGATCGTATATGCCATCGAGACCCGGGATGCAACCCGGGGGACGTTGGTGGACGCGTTCGGGGTTTACTCGAACCCCGTCGTCGGCGCGTTTCTGAGAGAGGTTCGCATCCCCGGTCGATCGGCGGGGGCGAGGGATCGGGCTCTCTAAAGCGTGTCACACTAGAGGGTGTCGCAAGGAGGATGGGCCGTGGCTGGCGTTGCACGCATCCCAGTTGCCGAGGCGCGCCGGAAAGTCCAGAAGAACCGGCTCGACCTCGCGACCGACCACAATGAGGGCTGAACGATCGGGAGGTGGGTCATGACGATTCGCTTGGACCATACCATCGTGCCAGCGAAAGACAAGAACGCCTCGGCCAAGTTCTTCGCCGAGATCTTCGGCTTGACGGTCAAGCCGGGGCAAGGCTACTTCGCCCAGGTGCAGGTCAATGACAGCCTGACCTTAGACTTCGCCGACGAGCGAGAACCATGGGGTGGGCCGGGTTTCGACCCCAGGACGGGTCAGAGCCATCACTACGCTTTCCACGTCAGCGAGGCGGAGTTCGAGGCGATCTTCAGCCGAGTGAAGGCCAAGGGGATCCCGTACGGCAGCGAGCCAGACAGCCACACCAACGGCCGGATCAACACCCGCCGGGGTGGGCGCGGTTTCTACTTCGAGGACCCCTACGGCCATCTCTTGGAAGTCATGACAGTGCCCGAGACGGGGAGCTAGCAAGGCTTCGGCCGCCGAGAAAGCGTGACCGCAGGGGCCGATTGAGGGCTTGGCGACCGTGAGCGACGACTCGACCAAACGCGTGCGCGAGGCCGTGGACGCTATCTACCGTTCCGAGTCGCGCCGCGTCTTCGCCACCTTGATCCGCCTGCTCGGCGACTTCGACCTCGCCGAGGAGGCCCTGCACGACGCCTTTAGAGCGGCGCTCGAGCAATGGCCGCGGGATGGCGTGCCTACCAATCCACGGGCGTGGCTCGTTTCGGCGGGCCGCTTCAAGGCCATCGACGGTATACGCCGGCGGGCGCGCCTTGACCCGCTCGACGATGGCGTAGGGCACGTCGACGCCCTCGCCGATGAGGCCGGGTGGTGGGACGGCGAGGGCCTCGAGGACGACCGGCTGCGGCTGATCTTCACCTGCTGCCACCCGGCCCTGCCGCCGGACGCCCAGGTGGGACTCACGCTGCGCGAGGTGTGCGGCCTCGCGACCGAGGAGATCGCGCACGCGTTCCTGACGGCGCCGCCCACGCTGGCCCAGCGCATCGTCCGCGCCAAGGCGAAGATCCGCGACGCGCGCATTCCCTATCAAGTGCCCGCACGGGCCGATCTGCCGGAGCGGCTCGAGAGCGTGCTCCGCGTGATCTATCTGGTGTTCAACGAGGGTTACTCGGCGTCGTCGGGTGCATCGCTGACGCGGCACGATCTCTCGGGCGAGGCGATTCGACTGGGGCGGCTGCTCGTCGAGCTGTTGCCGGAGCCCGAGGTGATCGGACTTCTCGCGTTGATGCTACTGCACGAATCGCGGCGCCGGGCAGGTCGAGGGCACGAAGGCCGGAGCGATCACGCCCTTCAAGAAATAGTCACAATAAACAAAGGAGAAAAGTCATGGCTAAATCAATTCCAGAAGGGTATTACACAGTTACACCGAGTATCACGTTCAAAGATTCGAGGAAGGCAATCGAGTTTTATAAAAAAGCATTCAGCGCGAAAGTGCTGGATGTGTTTCCGAACCCTACCGGCCAAGGCATCATGCATGCGACGATCCAGATCGGCGATTCGATCATCATGATGGGAGATGAGGGGCCGCAAGGCAAGAGCGCCGAAACGCTCGGCAGCTCGCCGATCAGCCTGTACATTTACGTGCCTAACGCGGACGCGGCGTTCAAGCAGGCCGTCGCGGCCGGAGGCACGGCGACGATGCCTGTGGCGGACATGTTCTGGGGAGACCGCGCCGGGCATATCAGGGACCCGTTCGGGTATTCCTGGATGATCGCCACGCACACGCAGGACCTGACCCCGGAGCAGATCCGTAAAGGCGCCGAGGCTTTTTTCTCTCAAATGGGGAAGAAATAGCGCGCACTTTGGTCAGCGTCACGAACCCCGGCTTTAGTGGAGATAGCGATGAGGTCGTAAAACAAGCGCTCGACTCAACGGAAGGATTTGCGCTAGCGCTCTTTTGGGCTGAAGGCCCTCCTTGAGGACAACATGGTTTCACGCAGAAAGAAAGAGATGATCTGTGGGAGAAACTCTCCGAGGGCGGGGAGAGAGTAGAATGCGGCTGGCTGAAGGACAAATTTGGCCTGTCGTGGCAAATCGTTCCCACCGTCTTAGGCGAAATGCTGCAAGACAGGGATGCTGAGAAATCGAATCGAGTTATAGAAGTATTGCTTCAGATGCAGAAGATTGACATACATGCCTTAAAGGAGGCGTGTGGGCAACAGTAAGGACGTGGTCCACATGGCAAATGCCGACTGTTTTTCCTCGGTCCTTGGCCCCGGGACGCCTATAATCGTGCCATGAGACCCTCCTGGCCGGGCCTCCGCGTGGTGGCGGTGATCCTGGTCGCGGTGCTCGTCCTCACGCTGGCCGCCCCCGCGCGGGCCGAGGCGGACGTGCTCACCACCATCGCCATCGTCTCCCTCGTCATCGCGGGCGTCATCATCATCACCTACCTCATCGTGGCGAACCTCCACGGCAGGTGGGCCGACGCGGGCCCGGTGCTCCTGGCCTGCGTGGACTCCGACGCCGCTCCGCGCACCTGCTGGCCCGT
>Ga0214473_10011600_pt1 | contig 10354 bp, 7 predicted proteins | sample RVTome_7_FD_203509 | JGI IMG/M metagenome (GOLD analysis project Ga0214473, IMG submission 203509) | Soil microbial communities from uranium-contaminated site in the Upper Colorado River Basin, Wyoming, United States - RVT98D197 | ecosystem: Environmental > Terrestrial > Soil > Contaminated >... | reverse complement strand
ATAAGGTCATGATCATCCTCGTCACGACCTTCAACCTGGTTATGACCGAAATCGTGACGAGCGAGGCCTTCTTCAACCAGGCTGAGCTCGACCGCGCCTCGCAATTCCTCAACGTCAATTTCCGGGGCAAAACGTTGATGGAGGTGAGGGACTGCCTCTTCGCCGAGCTGCCGAAATACAAATTCAAATTTGAACGGGCCTTCAACAAACTGATGGGCTTCCTAAAGGATTCCGTCGTCCAGGACGAGCGGGAATCGTCGATCATCCTCCAAGGGACGGCCAAGCTGATCGACAAGTTCGACGCCTTCGGCCTGGATAAGCTGAAATCGCTCTTCCAGAATTTCGAGGAAAAAGCCAACCTGGCCAAGCTCCTCTCCGACGTCATTTCCCTCGACCGGGTGAAGGTCTTGATCGGCTCCGAAGCCAATCTGCCGCTGATCTCGGAGTGCTCGCTCGTCCTCTCTCACTACGGCGAACCGAGCCAAGTCTTCGGGTCGGTGGGCATCATCGGCCCGAAACGCATCCCGTATAAAAAGATCATCCCGCTGGTCGATAACGTGGCCAAGAAACTGAGTCAGACGATCAGCCAGCAACTCTAAGAAAGGTCAATAACCCATGGACTATGACGATTCTCAAAACGAGAAGAACGAGGGATCGAGCGGGCCGCGGAACGAGCCGAAGACGGAATCTCCGGCCGCTTCCGAAGCGCATCCGGAGACGGACGCGGCCGGGCCCGAGGCCAAAAACGCCGGAGCGAAAAACCATAAGAAGCACGAGAAAGCCGAGCCCGAGGAGGCCAAGTCTTTCAAAGCGCGGCTGAAGAAGAAAGAGCACGAGATCAAGTCGCTGCGCAAGGACCTGGAGGAGTGGAAAGACCGGTATCTGCGGGCGGCGGCTGAAATGGATAATCAGCGGAAACGCCTCGACAGAGAAAAAGCCGATTTCCTTCAATTCGCCCTGAACGACCTCCTCCTGGAGCTACTCCCGATCCTCGACAACTTCGAGCGAGCCCTGAAAAACCGCGATCAGACCGACGGGGCCGTCTTCGCCGAGGGTCTCGCCTTGATTACCAAACAATTTCTGGACCTTCTCCGGAAGCAGGGCGTGACTCCCATCGAGACGAGCGACAAGATCTTCAATCCGGAAGTCCATCAGGCGGTCATGACCGAGGAATCGGACGAAGCGAAGGAACCACGCATCGGCGAGGAACTCCAGAGAGGATACAAGCTTCGCGATCGCCTCCTCCGCCCGGCCCTAGTCAAGGTGAGCATCCCCAAAAAGAGCTAAGATGGGGCCCGTTATCGGCATTGATCTCGGCACGACGTACTCGTGCATCGCCTATCTCTGCGGAGGACGGCCGAGAATTATCCCCAACCTCGAAGGTTCGCCGACGACGCCCTCGATGGTCGCCTTTAGCGCGACGGGGGAGCGGCTTGTCGGGACGCCGGCCCTTCGCCAGGCCCTGGTCAATCCGCGGCAGACCCTGTTCGCGGTCAAAAGGCTGATCGGCCGCAAATTCAAGTCCGAAGAGGTCCAGAAAGCCATTCCGCGGTTGCCCTACAAGTTGGCCGAAGCTCCCAACGGCGATGTCCTCATCGATCTCGCCTTCGAAACAGTCACGCCTCAGGAGGTCTCGGCCATCATCCTCGGCTATCTCGCGAAATGCGCCGAGTCTTTTCTCGGGGAACCCGTTTCGAACGCGATCGTGACCGTTCCCGCTCATTTCGGCGACCACCAGCGACAGGCGACCAAGGACGCGGCCTCCATCGCCGGCCTGAATGTTCTCCGCGTCATCAATGAACCAACGGCGGCCAGCCTCGCCTACGGGCTCGAGCGGAAAAGAAACGGCAAGATCGCCGTCTTCGATATGGGCGGAGGGACATTCGATTTCAGCCTCCTCGAAATCAACGGCGGAGTCATCCAGGTCTTGGCGACAAACGGAGATTCATTCCTCGGCGGCGAGGACTTTGACGGCCGGATCATGGATTGGCTCCTCGACGAGTTCAAACTCGAATACAAGATCGAGCTCGCCTCGGACATCCATGCCCTCCAGAGAATCAAGGAGAGCGCGGAACGAGCCAAGCGGGAGCTGTCGTTCACGACCGAAGCGGAGATCAACCTTCCGTTTCTCGCCCTCGCGACCGGGGAGTCCAAGCATTTCCGGAAAATCTTGACCCGCTCCCTTCTTGAATTTTTGACGGCGGACCTTGTGGCCAAGGCCTTCCCGCTTGTCGAGAAGACGCTGGATGAAGCCCGGATCAAACCCGGTCTGGTCGACAATGTCATCCTCGTCGGCGGACAAACGCGCATGCCTCTGCTGCGTCAGCGCGTCTCCTCGTTTTTCGGAAAGCGGCTGTCGAGCCAGGTCAATCCTGACGAAGGGGTGGCCCTGGGAGCGGCCATCCAGTCGGGAATCATCGACGGGGACATGGAAGACATCGTCCTGCTCCTGGATGTCACTTCGCTCGCCCTGGGCATCGAGACCAAGGACGGGGGCTACGAAAAAATCATCGAAAAGAACACGACCATCCCGACGAGAAAGACCAAAGCCTTCACCACGGTCGAGGACAATCAGCGTCAAGTCAGGATCCATGTTCTTCAGGGTGACAATCCCCTCGCCGCGGACAACGTCTCCCTGGCCGTTTTCGACCTGATAGGCATTATCCCGGCCCCGATCGGCGTTCCTCAGATCGACGTCTCGTTCGAAATCGATGCAGACGGCCTGGTCAAGGTCTCGGCGAAGGATACGGCCTCAGGAAAAACACAGAAAATCACCGTCCACCCCTCCTCCGGGCTGAGCAAAGAACGGCTGTACAGCGCCGCCCAAAAGGAACGGGATAGGAAAAAGAAAGACAGACAGCATGGCCAAACATGATTACTACGGGGTGCTCGGCTGCCGTCGGGACGCCTCGTCCGATGAAATAAAAAAGGCCTACCGCCAGATGGCCCTCCGTTATCACCCGGACCGGAATCCGGGCAACCGGGAGGCCGAGGAAAAATTCAAGGAAGCGGCGGAGGCCTACAGCGTCCTCGGCGATACGGGCAGAAGAGAGACGTACGACCGCTACGGCCACGAAGGCCTGCGGGGAGAAGGATTCCAGGGATTTTCGGGTTTCAACCCGACGATATTCGAAGACTTCGAAGATATCCTCGGGAACTTTTTCGGCTTCAACTTCGGCTTCGGCAATGCCTTCGGCGGGCCCCGCCAGGGGCGCCGGGCGCCGCAGCGCGGCCAGGACCTGGGATTGGAGATGGAAGTCACGCTCGAGGAAGTCGCTACCGGCATCGAAAAGGATATCGCCCTCAACCGCGCCGAGCCCTGCCCGAGCTGTCATGGAACAAAGCTCAAACCCGGGACAAAGGCAACGTCCTGTCCGGCCTGCTCCGGCCGCGGACAGATCCGTCATCAACAGGGATTTTTCACCTTGTCCCGGACGTGCCCTCACTGCCAGGGAAAGGGCGAGATGATTTCATCGCCGTGCGAGGAATGCCGCGGAGCGGGCCATGTCCGGCAACGAAAAGCGCTTAGCGTCCGCATTCCGGCCGGAGTGGAAAACGGGAGCCGTCTCCGAATCAGCGGCGAAGGCGAGGCGGGCGAACACGGCGCGGGGAGAGGAGATCTCTACGTCCTGATCAAGGTCAAGAAGCACGACTTTTTCGAGAGGGAGGACAATCATCTCCTCTGCGAGATCGCCATTTCCATCTCCCAAGCCGCCCTGGGCGTGGCGGTCGAGATCCCGACGCTCGACGGGACGGAGAAGCTCCGCGTTCCTCCTGGAACGCAGTCGGGCGAAATCTTCAAAATCAAAGGCCGGGGATTGAAAGACATGGAAAGCCGGAGAGCGGGAGATTTATACGTCAAGGTCCAGGTCAGGACTCCCGGCAATCTGACTAAGGATCAGAAAGATCTCCTCCGCCGGCTGGGCGAGCTCCGCAGCGAGAATCTGGAATTCATCGATCAGCAGACCGTCAGGAAAAGCCGGACGTCCGGCTCTTAGGTGATTATTGACCGCGGATCATTTTTTCGTTTCGAGCGAGAGGGTGAAGCGCGGCGAGGTGGTCCTGAACGGATCCGAACACCACCATTTGAGCCGCGTCGCCCGGCTCCGCGTGGGAGAGGAAATCCATCTCTTCGATGAAAAGGGAGTCAAATATTTCGCCCGAATCGACGAGATATCCGCGGAGGCAACGAGGCTGGTCATTCTCGGCGCCGAGGAGCGCGCCGCGCCCTCGGTCCGGATCATCCTCGGCCAGGCGGTTCTCAAGGCTAAAGCTATGGATTTCCTCATCCAGAAAACGACCGAGCTCGGGATTTTTGCCATCGCTCCGGTCGTCGCTTCGCGGTCGGTGGTTAGAGTCGAGGACGGAGACAAAAAAAAGACGGAACGATGGGCGAACATCGCCCTGGCCGCTTCCAAACAATCGAAATCCGGATGGGTGCCGACGATTTGGCCGGCCCAGGATCTCCCGCGATTCGTCGCGGCCCAGACAAGCCCGGTCAAAATCGTCCTCAGCGAACACGAGGGACGCCCGCTTCGCGAACGCGTTCTGGAAAGCATGGCCCTGAGGCCGGGAGAGGTCGTCCTTCTCGTCGGTCCCGAAGGAGGGTGGACTCCGGACGAAGAGAGGATGATCCGGGCTCACGGATTCGAAGCGGTCAGTCTCGGGCGGACGATTCTCCGGGCGGAGACCGCGAGCCTCTGCGCGGCCGCCATTCTCACCCATTTCTGGGACGGATAGGCATGTTTCTCCAGGGACAAAAAGTCGGAAAATACGAAATCATCCGTTCCCTCGGCAGCGGAGGGTTCGGCTCGGTTTTCCTAGCCAAGGACACGTGGCTCGACGTCAAAGTCGCGATCAAAGTCCCCCACAAACAATCGCAGGAGCTCTTTAAGCTGCTTAAGGAGCCCCGTCTTCAGGCCGCCCTGAACCATCCCAACATCGTCCGGATGATTACCGCCGAACGGAAAGACAAAATCTTCTTCATGGTCATGGAGTATGTCCGCGGCCGGACGCTGGAAAAGATCCTCCAAAAAGAAAATATCCTGTCTTGCGAACTGGCCATGGACTACACGAAACAGCTCTGCGCCGGTGTTGATCATGCCCATAAAAATAAGATCATCCATCGCGACCTCAGGCCGTCGAACATCATGATCTCCGAAGACGGGACGGTCAAAATCACCGATTTCGGGACGTCGGCCTGGCTGCAGAACGTCCCCTATGCCACGACCCGGATCGGCTCCCCGCCCTACATGGCGCCGGAGCAATTCCAGGGCAAGGCCACGTTCGCTTCCGATATCTATTCGATCGGCTGCATGCTCTACGAGATGATCATCGGCCGGACGCCGATTTTCGACCCCGACCCGTTCAAGATCCTGGAAAAGGCGCAGGAAGGCAAAATCACGCCGCCGCGGCTGAAGAACATGCGCGTGCCTCGCGAACTCGACGACGTCATTATGAAATGCCTGGCCGTGAAAATCGAAGAGCGCTATCAGCGGCCGTATGAAGTGCTCCGCGCCCTGTCGGATATCAGGGGGGAGAAGAGGCAGAAATCCGAGATCGAGGACATCCTGGGCCGGATTCGGGCCCGGGATCTATCCGCTTCCGAGCTCTGCTGGAACTGCCGCCGTCATCTTCCGCTCCGGGCCAAAATCTGTCCCTATTGCGGCGAATCCGGCTGAACGCAAACAGCAGATTTTGGCCGGAAACTCCTCCCGATGTGCGGTCCCGAGACGGCGCCGGAATCGTTCCTTAGACCCCCATAGCGGAGGGGGGACCCGTCGGATTTTCGACGGGGGGACTGGTTCCGGAGGGGGCAAGGGACGATTCCGGCGCCGGAAGGAATCGATCGAGCGGATTTTCCTCGCTGGGGAAAATCCGCGTGGCTCCAAGCGATATGCCCCGAGCTCTCCGAGCTCTCTTATTTGACTCCGTCTCGACATTCTGGGTAAGATAGTTTTTCGATCGACAGCCTCGTGGAAGGAGTGAACCATGAGCCCTTTCAAGGACGACGGAATCATTTGGATGAACGGGCGCTTCGTACCGTGGAAAGAGGCGAACATCCATATCGCTTCCCACGTGATCCACTACGGAAGCGCGATCTTCGAAGGTTTCCGGGCTTACGCGAATTCCAAGGGAACGGCCCTTTTCCGGATGGAGGCCCACACCAAGAGGCTCTACAATTCCTGCAAAATCTATCGGATGGACATCCCTTTTTCTCCGGCGGAATTCAACCAGGCGATCATCCAAACTGTCCAGGCGAACAAGCTGAAGGAGTGCTATGTCCGGCCGCTCGTTTATCGGGGCTATGGGACGCTCGGCGTCGACCCCTTTCCCAATCCCGTCGATTGCGCCATTCTTGTCTGGGAATGGGGAAAATATTTGGGGGAAGGCGCGTTGGAGCGCGGCGTCGATGTCAAGGTCTCGACTTGGCAAAGGCTGGCCCCGAATTCGTTTCCGGCTTTGGCCAAAACCGGCGCGAACTATATGAACTCCCAGCTCATCAAGATGGAAGCCAAGCTCGAAGGCTATGCCGAGGGCATTGCGCTCAATATCCGGGGACATATCAGTGAAGGCAGCGGGGAAAACATCTTTCTCGTGCTGAACGGGTCGATGTACACGCCGCCGCTCTCGTCCTCCATCCTTCCGGGCATCACCCGGGATTCGGTCATCGTCCTGGCCCGGGAAGCCGGGTACCGCGTGATCGAGGAAACCCTTCCGAGGGAGATGCTCTACGTCGCGGACGAGGTCTTTTTCACCGGGTCGGCCGCGGAAATCACGCCCATTCGTTCGATCGACAAGATCCTCGTCGGAAGCGGGCAGCGGGGGCCGGTGACGAGGCGCCTCCAGGAAGAATTTTTCGGCATCATCACGACCGAGAAAGAAGACAGGCACAACTGGCTCACCTATGTGGCGATGTGACCGGGCAACGGAGAAATCATGAATATCGACGACATTCTCAAAATCGCGATCGAGATGGATGCGTCCGATGTCCACCTTAAGGCCGGCGCTCCTCCTCAGTTCCGGGTTCAGGGAACGCTGACTTCGATCGGACAGCTGCCCCGGCTGACGTCCAAGGACTCGGATGATCTGGCCCGCCAGATGATGAATGATTATCAGCGCAAGATGCTCTCCGAAGATTTCGATCTGGATTTGGCCTACAATCTCCCCGGGTTCGGACGGTTCCGCGGCAGCATCTTTCACCAAAGAGGCTCGATTGCCATCGCCCTAAGAATCATTCCCAACGAAATCAAATCGATCCCGGAGCTGAATCTCCCTCCGGTTATCGCCACGATCGCGGGATTCGATCGGGGATTGGTCGTCGTAACAGGAACCACGGGAAGCGGCAAAACGACGACCCAGGCCTCGATGATCGACTACATCAACATGAATTGGCGGAGGAATATCATCACTATCGAGGATCCCATTGAATTCGTTCACAAGGATAAAAAAAGTACGATATCGCAGAGAGAGCTCGGTTGGGATGTCAAAAGTTTTTCGCGCGGATTACGCGCCGCGCTCCGCGAAGACCCGGATGTCATCCTCGTCGGCGAAATGCGCGATCCGGATACGATCGAAACGGCCATCCTCGCCGCAGAAACCGGCCATCTCGTCCTCAGCACGCTTCATACTCTGGATGCGCCCGAGACCATCAACCGGATCGTAGCCGCCTTTCCTCCGCATCATCACCGCCAAATGCGTCTCCAGCTGGCTAATATTCTTCAGGCCGTCATCTCGATGCGCCTGATTCCGATGAAAGACGAGAAGAGCCGGGTTCCGGCGGTCGAGATCATGATCGCCACGCCCTATATCCGGGAATGTATCCAGGACCGGGAAAAGACGGCCCTCATCAGGGATGCCATCGCCGCCGGCGTTTCGCAGTATGGGATGCAGACGTTCGATCAATCGATCTATCATCTCTATCAAAAAGAATTGATATCCTTCGATCAGGGCCTCCGCTACTCGACCAGCCCGGACAACTTCAAGTTGCGCGTCCAGGGCGTCCGTTCGACCCAGGATATCGCTCTCGAAGAGATGGAAGAGAAGATCGGCGAAGCCGCCGCCGGTACCCAGAACCAACCCCGCCAGAAAAGGACATAGATGCACGCCCGGGACATCCGCCGCACGTTTCTCGATTTCTTCGCCCGCTCCGGGCACAAGATCGTGCCCAGCTCTCCGCTCCTCCCCAAAGACGATCTGACAATCTTATTCACCAATGCCGGGATGAACCAGTTCAAGAACGTTTTTCTCGGGCTGGAAAAGCGGAGCTATTCCCGGGCGGCCACCGTCCAGAAATGCATGCGGGTCAGCGGCAAGCACAACGACCTGGAGCAAGTCGGGCGGACGAACAAGCATCACACCTTCTTCGAGATGCTGGGGAATTTCTCCTTCGGCGATTATTTCAAGGCCGAGGCGATCCCCTTCGCCTGGGAGCTCATGACCGAAGTCTTCAAGCTGCCCAAAGATAAGATGTACATCACGATCTATGAGGAGGACGACGAGGCTTTCCTCCTCTGGAACGAGAGAGCGCTGGTTCCGGCGGAGCGGATCTTCCGCCTCGGGAAAAAGGATAATTTCTGGGCGATGGGGGAGACCGGCCCGTGCGGCCCCTGCTCCGAAATTCACTTTGACCTCGATCCCGAGTTCGAGAAGGGAACGCCGCGGGCGCTCATCGAAAATGGGAGCGACCGTTTCACTGAGCTCTGGAACCTCGTCTTCATGCAATTCGTCCAGGACTCCCAAGGAGTCCTCCGGCCTCTTCCCAAGCCGTCGATCGACACCGGGATGGGGCTTGAGCGCATGGCGGCGGTCCTGCAGGGGAAGACGAGCAACTGGGACACGGATTTGTTCAAGCCGCTGATCGGCCGGATTTGCGACCTCGCCGACCGGGATTATCCACAAGACACCGCGGGCGATATCTCGGTCCGACTTATCGCCGACCACGCCCGGGCCGCGGCTTTTTTGATTAGTGACGGGATTATGCCGGCGAACGACGGCCGGGGATATGTCCTCCGCCGCTTGATCCGGCGGGCCTACCGCCACGGCAATCTTCTGGGCATCGACGAGCCTTTTGTCTTCAAGCTCAGCGGAGAGGTGGGCGATATTATGGCCGACGCTTACCCCGAGCTTCTTTCCTCGCTGAATTTCGTTTCCAAGATCTGTCGCGCCGAGGAGGATCGGTTTGCCCAGACGCTGACTTCAGGGCTCAAATATTTTCATCAATACTCCGGCGAAGCCAAGCGGTCCGGATCGAAACGCCTCAGAGGCGAAGCGGCCTTCAAGCTCTACGATACTTTCGGTTTCCCCCTCGATCTGACCGTGGAATTGGCCCAGGAAGAGCGGATGGAAGTCGACGAGCAGGGATTCCGGGAGGAACTCGAAAAACAGAAGGAGCGGGCGCGTCAGTCCTGGAAAGGGGACGCCCGGCAGGAAGAGCGCAAAATGTACGAAGAGATCAAAAGCGCTCAGGTCCGCTTTGCCGGGCATGAATGCGAGCGTTCACAGGAGGCGACGGTTGTGGCTCTCTTCAAGGACGGAACCCGTATTCCCGAGCTGGGCGAAGGCGAGCGCGGAGAAGCCGTGCTCGATGTCACCCCGTTCTACGCCGAAGCCGGAGGCCAGGTCGGTGATACCGGATTATGGAAAAATCCGCGGTTTTCAGCTCTTGTCGAAGACACATTTTTTCCTATTCCGGGAATTGTCAGTCACAAAATCAAGATGCTCAACGGCTCGCTGAAAGAAGGCGACAGCGTCGAAGCGGTCATCGACTCGACGCGGCGGCGCGCGATCCGAGCCAATCATACGGCCACGCATCTTCTCCACGCCGCTCTCCGCCAAGTTCTTGGCGACCATGTCAAACAGGCCGGATCGCTGGTCTCGCCCGCCCGGCTGAGGTTCGATTTCACCCATTTTCAGGCCGCGGCGGCGGCCGAGCTCAGGAAAATCGAAAATCTGGTCAATGAGAATATCCGGGCGAATACGCCCGTCTCTATCAAAGAGACGACTTTGGAAGAGGGCCTCCGCGAGGGGGCGATGGCGATCTTCGAAGAAAAATATGGTGAGAAGGTCCGGATGGTGACGGTCGGAGAAATCAGCCGGGAGCTGTGCGGCGGAGCCCATGCTTCCTCGACCGGAGAAATCGGCCTTTTCAAAATCGTCGCGGAGACGAGCGTCGCCGCGGGGATGCGGAGAATCGAAGCCCTGACCGGTCAGGCCGCCCTCGCTTATGTTCAGGAGACGGAAAGCCTCGTCGACGAAGCGGTCGCGGCCCTCAAGACGAACCGCAATGAGCTTGGCGTCCAAGTCGAAAAATTGAAGGACCTACTCAAGGAGAGAGAACGCGAGATCAAGGCGT
>Ga0214473_10011599_pt1 | contig 10355 bp, 9 predicted proteins | sample RVTome_7_FD_203509 | JGI IMG/M metagenome (GOLD analysis project Ga0214473, IMG submission 203509) | Soil microbial communities from uranium-contaminated site in the Upper Colorado River Basin, Wyoming, United States - RVT98D197 | ecosystem: Environmental > Terrestrial > Soil > Contaminated >... | reverse complement strand
CTTTGGGTGGGCGGAGCGGTGTGGGGGATGCGCTCTTTCGCCGTTCTTCAGCAAAACCACAATGTCGGGCGAGAGCGGGTGTAGCGCATGCAGGGGAAGATCAGCGACTTCAGCATTCCGGACATCTTCCAGCTTATCGCCTCCCAGGGGAAGAGCGGCTCCCTTTCGATCCGCTGGGGCGACCGGGAAACGGTGTTCCTCTTTTCGGAAGGCCTGATCGTCGACGTCCAGCCCGACCGGCGCGTCCCCTCGGGGATGCTGGGCGCCATGCTGGTGGACGCGGGACTGATCACCGGCCAGCAGCTGCGCAAGATCCTCATGACCCAGGAAAAAGGGGGCAAGAAGCTGGGCGAGGCCTTGATGGAAAAGGATTTGATCTCGGGGGAAACCCTGGCCCGGTACCTTTCCCTCCAGATCAAGGAGAGCCTCTTCGAAATCCTGACGCTCAAGGAGGGCGAATACAGTTTCGAGGGATTTGCGGTGCGGCCTCCGGCGTGGATGATCGTCCCCGTCCGCGCGGACGTGCTGATGATGGAGGGGATGCAGTATCTCGACGAATATGCCATCTACCGGGAGAAATTCCCCCCGGGCGATTTCCGCGCGGTTCGCGTCGAGGGCGAGAAGGTCGATCCGGACGCTCTCTCCGAGGAGGAACAGCGGGTCTGGAAGGGACTCGAATTTTCGTCGGAGCCGCAGAGGATTTTCCGCAAGGCCTGCCTTACATGGTTCGAAGGTGTCAAGGGGCTGTGGTCGCTGCTGGACCGCGGACTGGTGGAGATATCCATCCCGGAGGAAAAGCAGGACGACCCGGAACGGATATTCCGGGAGGAGAAGGCGCGGACCCGGAACATCGGGTTCCTGAGGGCGGCGGCCTGGACGGTTGCCGCCTTGTCCGCGGCCGCGTGGGTTTATACGCTCCTTCTCTCGCCCGATGCGACGGGCACGTTTGCGATGTGGGTCCGGTTCTTCTGAAGGGGGGACGCGGGAGGCGCATGAGCGGAGAAGAAAGACGCGAGGAAACGCTTCGGTTCGACGACACCTCCATGCTTCCGGATCTGTTCGGGAGGCACGACGACCACCTGAAGATCGTGGAGCGGGCGTTGGGGGTTTCCATCCATCCGAAGGGGAACGAGGCGACGGTGGCCGGAGATCCCCTCCAGGTGGAGATGGCGGCCAAGGTGCTTTCGGGGCTGTACCGCGTGCTGCGCAAGGGGATCCCGATCACATCGAACGACGTCGCCTCGGCGGTGAGGATCGTCTGTTCCGACCGGAACGCGGATGTCGCCACGGTGTTCCAGGACGTGGTGTTCATGTCCTCGCGCAGCAGGATCATCACGCCCAAGAGCGTCGCCCAGAAGAAGTACCTGGACGCGATCCGGGAGGCCGACATCGTCTTCGGCGTGGGTCCGGCGGGGACGGGGAAAACGTTCCTGGCCATGGCGATGGCCGTGAGCAGCCTCCTTCGCAAGGACGTGAAAAGGATCATCCTCGCCCGGCCGGCCGTCGAGGCCGGCGAGAAGCTGGGCTTCCTTCCGGGAGACATGGCGGAAAAGGTCAATCCCTACCTGCGCCCCCTGCACGATGCCCTTTATACGATGCTGGAGTACGAGCAGGCGTCGAAGCTGATGGAGCGGGGGGCGATCGAGGTGGCCCCCCTCGCCTTCATGCGCGGCAGGACGCTGAACGACTCCTTTGTCGTGCTCGACGAGGCGCAGAACACGACCTCGGAGCAGATGAAGATGTTTCTCACAAGGATCGGCTTCGGGTCCAAGGCGGTCATCACGGGCGACATCACGCAGACCGACCTTCCGTCCGGGCGCGTGTCGGGCCTGAACGAGGCGCTGTCGATCCTCGCCGGCGTGGAGGGGATACTTTTCTGCCGCTTCACGGAGATCGACGTCGTGCGGCATCCGATCGTACAGGAAATCATCAAGGCATATGAGCGATACGAAAAACGGGGATAGGAACCACCGCAATCAGGAAACCGCGGAGCCGCGAAGGGGGATCCCCTTCCGGGAAACCGTCATCGGGCTCCTCTCCGCCGCGGTGTTCGTGTCCCTCTTCTATCTTTGGGGGGAGGAGATCTTCCCCCGGTCCGCGGGACGCCTGGGCGGCATATTTCCGTTCGTGGGCGCGGTGGCGCTGACGCTTGCGGTGACCCTCTTCCTTTCCGAATGGTTCGGATTCGCGGGCCGGGAAGTGCGCAAGGTCCGGCTGGCGGCGAGGGATTTTCTCTTCCTCTGCTCCCTGTCGCTGATCCTCCTGTTCCTGGCGAAAGGGGTCGTGGAAGTGCTCCCGTCGGTCCCCTTGTGGAACCGGACGGTGCCCGCGCGCCTCTACGTCTACCTGATCCCCCTGCCGGCGTTCGCGATGATCGTGCGGGTCCTCCTGAACTCGGAAGTCGCCATCCTTTTCACGGTCGCCGCGTCGGTCCTCTCCGCGGCGGCGGCCGGGGGGAGGTGGCCCGCCCTCCTGTTCCTGCTGCTGTCGGGCACGGCGGGGGCCGCGCGGTCGGGAAGGATCCAGGACCGGTACCGGATGCTCCTGGTGGGCATCATGACGGCGCCGATCTGCGCGCTGGGAGCGATCGCGCTGGAGCTGGCGTTCCACGGGACGGCGGGAATCTGGTGGGCGGGCCTTTTCGCCGGGATCAACGTGCTGGCGGCCGGTCCGATCACCCTTGCCATCCTGCCGCTGGCGGAATACGCATTCGGCTATGCGAGCGACATCCGGCTGATGGAGCTTGCAAGCACCGGCCACCCCTTGCTGAAGCGCCTGATGCTGGAAGCGCCGGGGACGTTCCACCACAGCGTCATCGTCGGAACGCTCGCCGAGGCCGGGGCCTCCGCCATCCACGCCAACCCCTTGCTGTGCCGGGTCGCCGCCCTGTTCCACGACGTGGGGAAGGTCTCCAAGCCGCAATATTTCTCGGAGAACCAGGCGGGAAGCGAGAACGTGCACGACGTCCTTTCGCCGGGGATGAGCCGGGTCGTCATCCTTTCCCACGTGAAGGAGGGGTTGCGGCTGGCGAAGGAGTACCGCCTGGGCGACCGGATCGCGGAGATCATCGCCCAGCATCACGGAACCAGCTACCTGTACTATTTCCTCGACAAGGCGCAGGCGGAGATCCAGGAGCGCCGCGCCACCGAGGAGACCTTCCGCTATCCGGGGCCCCGCCCCAGGACACGCGAGGGGGCGATCATCATGCTGGCCGATTCCGTCGAGGCGGCCGCGCGAAGCCTGAAGGACCCCACGCAGCCGGAGCTCGACGAAATGGTCATGCGGATCGTGAACCGCGCCTACCTGGACGGCCAGCTGAACGAGTGCGACATGACGCTGCGCGACCTCCACGCGGTGAGCCAGGCGTTCATGAGGATCCTCTCGGCGGTGCTGCACGCCCGGGTCGATTACCCCGAAAGCGGCAAGGGACCCCCGGCTTGAGGCGCCGCATCGTGCCATCCGCGAGGACGGCGTACCGCATCAGCGTCCGGCAGCACCCGAGGCCCGCACCGTTCCGCGGGGAGCGGATCCGCGCGCTGATCCGGAAGGCGCTCGCCTTCCTTGCGCCCCCGGCGGCGGACCTGCGGATCCTCGTGGTGGACGACGCGGAAATGGAGCGATGGAACCGGGAATATCTCGGCCGCCCCCGGACCACCAACGTCATCTCCTTCCCGGAAGACGATCCGCAGGACGCCGTCCCCGAAAATCTCGCGGGAGACATCCTGGTCTCCGCGCCGACCTGTCTTCGCCAGACGTCGGGCTGGCCGGGATCGCCGGAGGAGCGGGTACTATATTTCATCGTTCACGGGATGCTCCACCTGGCGGGACACGACCACGAGCGCGGGAGGAGGGAAGCGCGCCGGATGCGCAAGGCGGAAATGGATGCCTGTCGTTTCGCCCTGGGAAGGGACCTCCGTTGAGGATTCCGGAGCGCGCGGTCCCGGCGGCGCAAGGCGCCCTTTTCGCGGGCTTGTACGCGCTGGGGATGCCGGGGTACGACATCCCGCTGCTTCCGTTCTTCTGCTGGCTCCCTTTCCTCCTGCTCTCACGCTCCGCGGGAAATTCCCGCCAGGCGGCGCTCCGCGGGTTTTTTGCGGGCATGGCGGCGAACCTCCTGCTGTTCTACTGGATCGCCTACACGGTGTCGGTCCCCGGCAAGCTGGGGTGGCCCCTGGGAGGGTTGGCGGCCCTCCTCGTTTCCGCCTACATGGGCGCCTATTTTTCCGCCGCGGGCTTTTTCCTCTTCCGCCTGAACCGGCGGTTCGGGACCGCCGGTTTCCTTGCCTTCCCCGCCGTGTGGACCGGGCTGGAATACGCGCGCTCCGTCCTGTTCACGGGAAGTCCCTGGGTGCTCTTCGGCTACAGTCTCGGCGGAAGCACGGTCCTGATGCAGGCGGCGGACCTGGCGGGCGTTTTCGGGCTGGGGTTCCTGCTGGTTCTTGCGAACGTCTGCCTGTTCATGGCGGGGGAGGCCGTTTTTCGGGGAGAGCGGCGCCGGGCGGCGTTCCAGGCCGCGGGGGCCGTTGCCGTACTGGTTTTCCTTTTTTCCTACGGCTCCTGGCGCGCGGCGCAGTGGGGGACGCGCACCGGCGGCGCGATCCGGGTGGGGATCGCCCAGGGCGGGATCGACCAGAACTTGAAGTGGGATCCCGCTTATCAGCGGCGGACGCTGGACATCTACGAATCGTTGACCCGGGAAGCGAGGTCGAAAGGCGCCGAGACGGTCGTCTGGCCGGAGACCGCCGCACCGTTCTTCTACTGGTGGGAAGCGGAGATGAGCCGGGAAGTCGAGCGGATGGCTTCGGAGAGCGGCGTCCCCCTGATTTTCGGCGCTCCCTGGTTCGACCCGTCGGAGGGGGGGAAATATTACAACAGCGTGTTCCTCCTGGACCGGCAAGGGATCCTCGAGGGGCGATACGACAAGAGGCACCTCGTTCCCTTCGGCGAATACATACCTTTGAAGCAGGTCTTTTTCTTCATCCGGAAATTTACGGAAGGGGGGGAGGATTTCTCCGCCGGTTCGGGGCCCGCTCTCTTTCCCGTCCCGGGAGGACAGGCGGGCGCATCGGTATGCTACGAGGCCGTCTTTCCCGGGATCATCCGGGAAAGCGTTCTCGCGGGGGCGCAGTGGCTGATCAACGTGACGAACGACGCCTGGTTCGGCGATACGGTGGCTCCCCGCCAGCATTTGGCGATGGCGCGGATGCGCACGGTGGAGTTCCGCAGGCCGATGGCGCGGGCGGCCAATTCGGGGATCAGCGCGCTCATCGATGCCCGTGGGGAAGTGGTCGCAAGCATCGGCCTTTCCCGGACGGGAGTCCTGGTGGGAGAGGTCTATCCCCGGAAAGGGGAGACGGTGTACGCGAAAACAGGTGAAATCTTCGCAATATCTTGTACTATAATAACTTTTTTCATTCTTTGCATTCTTTTGCGAGGGGTCGATGGGGTCAGGACAACTGGAAGAAAAGTTCGCCGCGCTTGAAGCGCGCCGCAGCGCGCTCCGGGGTTATCTTTGAGGTAGATGGGAAAAGAAGCCGGCTGGCGGAGCTTGAGACCGCCGTGTCGCGGGAAGGTTTCTGGGATTCCCCGGAAAACGCGGAGGCGCTCCTCAAGGAGCGGAAGTCCCTCGAAACGTTCCTTTTCAAGTGGTCCGGCCTGGAGAAGTCCCTGGAAGACCTGCGCGCCTGCCTCGACCTGTTCGACGAGTCCGGCGACGCATCTCTGACCCCGGAGATCGAGCTTCACGCCGGGAAGATCGAGCGGGACCTGGACGAGATCGAGCTGGACCGGATGCTCGCCGGGGACGACGACGAGCGGAACGCCATCCTGACGATCCACGCGGGGGCGGGGGGGACGGAGTCCCAGGACTGGGCGGAGATGCTCCTGCGGATGTACCTCCGCTTCGCCGACCGGACGGGGTTCGAAGTGGAAGTCCTCGAACGGCAGGAAGGGGAGGAGGCGGGGATCAAGAACGCCACCATCCTCCTCTCCGGCGATCACCCCTACGGATACATGAAAGCGGAGATGGGGGTCCACCGTCTGGTGCGGATCTCCCCGTTCGACGCCAACAAGCGCAGGCACACCTCCTTCGCATCCGTCTTCGTCTCCCCCGAGGTCGACGACAACGTAGAGATCCAGATCAACGAGATAGACCTCCGGATCGACACCCTCCGGTCGGGAGGGGCGGGGGGCCAGCACGTGAACAAGGTCGAATCCGCCGTTCGAATCACCCACGCGCCGACGGGGATCACCGTCCTGTGCCAGCAGGAACGGTCGCAGCACAAGAACAAGGCGATGGCGATGAAGATCCTGCGGTCCAAGCTCTACGAATTGGAGATGCGCCAGCGGGCCGAGAAGGCGACGGAAGCGCACAAGGCGAAAAAGGACATCGCCTGGGGTTCGCAGATCCGCTCGTACGTCCTGGCGCCGTACCGTCTCGTGAAGGACCACCGGACGGGATACGAGGCGGGGAACGTGGACGCCGTTCTCGATGGAGACCTGATGGAGTTCATCCGGCGGTTCCTGCTCGCCGGAGGCGATGGGCAAGCCAAGGGAGGGGCAGCGTGAAAGAGGAGTGGAACGACCTGGTCCACGACAGGATCCGCAAGGGGGAAGAGATCCGCAACGGCGGAGGGAACCCCTATCCCAACGACCAGAAGGTCGGCTGGACGGCGTCCGCCGCCCGCCGCGCCGCGGAAGGGATCGACGGCGGGGAGCTGGCGAAGAAAGGGATCCGCGTGGACATCGCCGGGAGAATCGTCGCGTCCCGCAATTTCGGCAAGGCGGCTTTCGTCTCGATCGCGGACCGCACCGGGAGCCTGCAGGCATACGTCCGGAAGGACAAGGTGGGGGAGGAGGCGTACGACCTCTTTCGGAAAACCACGGACGTCGGGGACATCGCATGGTGCGAGGGGACCCTTTTCATCACGCGGACGGGGGAGCTGACGGTGGAGGCGGAGCGGTTCCGCCTGCTCGCCAAGGCGATCCGGCCGCTCCCCGAAAAGTGGCACGGCCTGGTGGACGTGGAGACGCGGTACCGGCAGCGGTACGTGGACCTCATCGTGAACGAGAAGGTGAAGGAGGTTTTCCGGCGCAGGGCGGACATCATCGCCTACATCCGCTCCTTCCTCGGGGCGCGCGACTTCCTCGAGGTCGAGACCCCGATGATGCAGCCGGTGGCCGGCGGCGCGGCCGCCAAGCCGTTCATCACAAGGCACAACGCGCTGGACATGGACCTCTACCTGAGGATCGCGCCGGAGCTGTACCTGAAGCGCCTCCTGGTGGGCGGGTTCGAGCGCGTCTTCGAGATCAACCGGAATTTCCGGAACGAAGGGATCTCCACGCAGCACAACCCCGAGTTCACGATGGTCGAATTCTACCAGGCGTACGCCACCTACGAGGACCTGATGCGGCTGACGGAGGAGATGATCTCCGGCCTTGCCCTTTCCCTTTTCGGGACGACGTCCGTGGCCTACCAGGGGGAGACGATCGACTTCGCCCCCCCCTGGGAACGGATCACGGTGGCCGGGGCGGTGGCGCGCTACGGTAACGTGCCGGAGGAACGGCTGGCGGACAAGGAGTTTCTCCACGAGATGGCGCGCACGCTGGGGCTGGCCGTCAAGGGCGACTGGGGCCCGGGGAAGCTCCTGATCGGGATCTTCGAGGAGGTGGCGGAGCGGAAGATCCGGGGCCCCGCGTTCGTCACCGAATATCCCGTCGAGGTGTCGCCGCTGTCGAGAGGGAACGATGCGCGTCCCGACGTCGTCGACCGGTTCGAGCTGATCGTGCTGGGGAGGGAGATCGCCAATGCCTTCTCCGAGCTGAACGATCCCCTGGACCAGCGGAGGAGGTTCGAGGAGCAGCTCCGCCAAAAGGAAGGGGGCGACGAGGAGGCGCACGCGATGGACGAGGATTTCCTCCGCGCGCTGGAGCACGGCATGCCGCCCGCCGCCGGGGAAGGGATCGGGATCGACCGCCTGGTGATGCTTTTCACCGACTCGCCGTCCATACGGGACGTGATCCTGTTCCCCCAGCTTCGGAAGGAAGGGTAGCCCTGCGTTGAAGCTTCCGGTCGAATATTACATCGCCATGAAATACCTTCTCGCCAAGCGGAAGCAGACGTTCATTTCCATAATCACGATCATTTCCGTCGCGGGGGTCACGATCGGCGTCACGGCGCTGATCATCGTTCTTTCCGTGATGAGCGGGTTCGAGAAGGAGCTCAAAGACCGCATCCTGGGCGCGACGGCGCATGTGCACGTCACGAGCCTCGACGGAAGCATCGCCGACCCGTTCCCGCTGGCCGGCCGCATCCGGGAGATCCCCGGCGTCTCGGGCGCGAGCCCGTACGTCTTTTCGCAGATGATGATCTCCTCGGGGGCCGCCTCCTCCGGAGGGGTCCTGCGGGGGGTGGATATCGGCACGGTGGGGGACGTCACGCGGCTTCCGCGGGACATCCGCCTCGGGAGCATCGAGGCGCTGCGCCGGAAAACGCCCGCCGCCATGCCGGGAGCGATCCTCGGAAGGGAGCTCGCGGGCAACCTGGGTGTGACCGTCGGCGACATCGTGGAGATCCTGGTGCCGGGGGGGAACGTGACACCCCTGGGGACTTTTCCGCGCGTCCTGCGGGTCCGGGTCGGCGGCATCTTCGAATCGGGTATGTACGAGTACGACGCCACCTTCGCCTATATCTCCCTCGAGGAGGCGGGCCGGCTGCTGGGGATGGAAGGGAGGAGCACGGGGATCGAGGTGAAGGTGAGCGACATCTACGCCGCCGGCGAGACGGCCGCCCGGATCCGCTCCGGCCTCGGATACCCTTACTGGGCGAAGGACTGGATGCAGAGCAACCGGAACCTTTTCTCGGCGCTCAAGCTGGAGAAGACAGTGATGTTCATCATCCTGGTGCTGATCGTGATGGTCGCCGCCTTCAACATCATCAGCACGCTCATCATGGTCGTGATGGAGAAGACGCGGGACATCGCGGTCCTCATGACGATGGGCGCCACCCGGAGGACGATCCGCAGGGTGTTCGCCCTGGAAGGGCTTCTGATCGGGGTTGCGGGGACGGCCCTGGGGACGCTGCTGGGGGTGGGCCTGTGCGACCTCCTCCGGCGATACCAGTTCATCCGGCTGCCGAGCGACGTCTACTACATCTCCACGCTTCCCGTTTTGCTGGATCCGTCGAACATCCTGCTGGTCAGCGGAAGCTCCGTCCTGATATGCTTCCTGGCGACCCTCTACCCGGCGGTCCAGGCGGCGCGCATTGAGCCTGCCGAGGCGATCCGGTATGAATAAGGCGACCCTGATTCGGATCGAGGGCCTCCGGAAATCCTTCCCCAAGCGGGGCGGATCGCTGGAGGTCCTGAAGGGGATCGACCTGTCCGTGGCGCGCGGGGAGACGCTCGGGGTCGTGGGGGTTTCGGGAGCGGGCAAGACCACGCTCCTGCAGATCGTCGGCACGCTGGACCGGGCGACCTCGGGGTCGGTCTTCTACGAAGGCCGCGAGCTGATGTCCCTGCCGGAGGAAGAGCTGGCGGCGTTCCGCAACCGGTCGATCGGGTTCGTCTTCCAGTTCCATCACCTCCTGCCGGAATTCAACGCCCGGGAGAACGTGATGCTGCCCTGCATGATCTCCGGAGCGGACCGGATCGAGGCGGGGCGCAGGGCGGACGCCCTTCTTTCCGAGGTGGGGCTGTCGGAGCGTCTTACCCATCGCGTAGGGGAGCTTTCCGGGGGGGAGCAGCAGCGCGTGGCGATCTGCCGCGCCCTGGCGATGGAACCCTCCGTCCTGCTCGCCGACGAGCCGACGGGGAACCTGGACAAGGAAACAGCGGGGGGGGTCGTCGGCCTGCTGATGGACCTCAACCGGAAACGGGGACTTACCCTGATGATGGTGACGCACAACGAGGAGCTGGCCGGACGCCTGGACCGCGTCATACGGATCGACGACGGGCGGGTCGCGACGTGAGGCTTCGGGCGAAGGCGGCGGCGTTCGGCGTTGCGGTATGGCTCCTGGCGGGGACGCTCGGCGGGGTTGCGGGGTCCGCGGAATTCCGCGTGGTCGCCGTCGACGTGCAGGGCGTTAAGCGGGTCGGGGCCGAGGCCGTCCGGCAGGCGATGTCCACCAAGGCGGGGGGAGAGTTCGACCTCGCGAGGATCCGGGAGGACGTCAAGGCCGTCTACCGGATGGGGTACTTCACCGACGTCAAGTTCGACGCGGAGGAGGCCCCGGGAGGGTACCGTCTCACGATCCTCGTGACGGAGAAGCCGATCGTCTCCTCCGTCCGGATCGAGGGGAACAAGGAAGTGGAAGCGGGCGACATCCGGCAGGCGGTCGCCGTCAAGGAGCGCTCGCT
>Ga0214473_10011598_pt1 | contig 10355 bp, 9 predicted proteins | sample RVTome_7_FD_203509 | JGI IMG/M metagenome (GOLD analysis project Ga0214473, IMG submission 203509) | Soil microbial communities from uranium-contaminated site in the Upper Colorado River Basin, Wyoming, United States - RVT98D197 | ecosystem: Environmental > Terrestrial > Soil > Contaminated >... | reverse complement strand
TCCAGAAGAATTTGGTAAACACTGCATGGAGGGGATAGATCCTGAGTTTCCTAAGAAGGTAAGACAGGGCGATATCATTGTTGCCAATAAGAATTTCGGATGTGGATCTTCCAGGGAGCCAGCACCTATAGCGATTAAAGCCATAGGGATCTCATGTATCATCGCCAAGACCTTTGCGAGGATCTTTTATCGAAATGCCTTTAATGTCGGGCTTCCCCTTCTGGAATGTGAGAAGGCGCCGGATCAAATCGAAGAGGGCCACGAGATCGAAGTGAACCTCGACACGGGCGAAATCCGAGATCTCTCTCTGAAGCAGTCCTTCCAGGCAAAGCCAATCCCCCCCTTCATGCAGGACCTCATTCGCGATGGGGGATTGATGAATCATCTCGCGAAGAAGCTCAACCTGCGAGGGGGTCCAGGGCCGAGGAAGATGGTTTAAGGCAAGAAAAAAGTTAATCTGTATCGATCTTGGGGGAAGGAGGTTGATTATGAACAAACAGGGGTTTTTTCAGTATGTTAAAGATTTTAACAAACGCGAATATACAGAGTTTATTTCAACCTACTTCACAAAAGATGCTCTTTTTGAAACTCCAGATGTCAGGTGCGAAGGGCAAGAAAGCATCATTGATTTTTTCATAAGAGGGCATAAAGGAGTTGATGAGACTTTGAAGGTTAAGAATATTTTGATAGATGGTAATTGTCTTGCCGCTGAGTTAGAAGCTGAGATGAAAGTTACGGCCGATAGACCCGATCATCACGTACGCCCTTCCAAAAAGGGGGAAACGTTCATCATTACTCAGTGTGCATTCTACGATATAAAAGACGGAAAGTTTTGCCATGTGAGAGTGTACCGCAGGAAAGTAACCGTTCTTTAATGTATAAAAGCAAAATCCATGATACTCCCCTCAAGTAATCCTTGAGGGGAGAAATTATGACATATTAAGAATCAATTGGAAAGGAGGAGGCCATGGATCAAAAGGTAAAGGAGTTGGGGTTTGACAAAAATCTCGATGGGAAAGGAGGAGGTGTTATGGATCGAGGGAAAAAGTTTTGTTTATTCAGTATGTTATCTATATTGATGTTCTTGGTTTTGGCTGGGTGGGTTGAGCAGGGTCAATCACAACCCAAGTATCCAACCAGAGCAATTGATCTCATCTGCCCTTGGGCTCCTGGCGGTACAACAGATCTATGGGCTCGCATCACAGCCGATTTTTTGAAAAAGAAGTGGGGTGTCCCTGTCAATGTGGTTAACAAGACCGGCGGTGCCGGTGTTCCGGCAAACCTTGAAGTCCATAAAGCGGCGCCGGACGGCTATACCATGCTCACTGAAAACCAATCAAGTTGTAGCTTCCAGGAGGTCTCTATAAAGGAACTGCCTTATAAAACCCTGGACCGGACCTTCATCTCTCTCGTAGCCATCACTCCCAGCGTCATTATATGTAGCCCGAAACTAAACGTGAAGAACCTGAAGGAACTTGAAGCGGAGGCGAAGAGGGATCCCGGAAATTTCACATGGGCTTCCTTAGGGGCTGGTGCTGCTGAATTTCTCCAAAGGCAGTTGTTTAAGGCGATGGGTGTTGATATTACAAAAACGAAACCTGTCATCACTCGTGGGGCGGGAGAATTTAATCCACTGATTGCTGGTGGTCACATAAAAATGGGTTCGGATGCAGCTCCAACCGCCCATTCCTTCGTTACAGGAGGGCAGGTAAGAGCGCTGGCAATTACACGCTTCAGGATGCCGGAACTTTACCCGGATTTACCTACGACTGCGGAAGAAGGCTATCCTGCAGTGAACAATGTTTTTTGGTGGGGTATTTCAGGACCGCCGAAACTCCCTCCTGATATTATTGGGAAGTGGGAAGAAGCGTTGCAAGAACTACTAAAGGACCCGGAATACATCGGGAAGATAAAGAAATCAGGGGGTGTGATCACTTATCAAAATTCACGGGATTTCAGAGAGCGTGTGAAGAGCGAGATGGAACAGGCAGCAGAATTGTGGGGTATAAAATAGGGCTCGATACAGAGAAACAGAAAGGGCGATGAAGATAACAGTCCTGATAGAGGGGATATTGCTCCTCATGGTCGGTCTCACAGGTATTGCAGAGGGACTTCGTCTTGTCATCTATAAAGACCCCTATACGCTCTTTGATCCACTGGGACCGGGCTTCTATGCCATTGCCATTAGCATTGGCCTGATGGCTTTAGGCATGATCCATCTTCTTGTTAATTATAGAAAGCCTTCTGAGATGGAGATGGTGCCAGTAGATAAGAAGATGAAAATACGGTTGATGAGTACTGTTGCGGCTTATGTCATCTATATCGTTCTCATCAGTATTGTCGGCTATCTACTGGCAACCATCATATTTTTCTTTCTGGAGTTTAGGGTTGAACGAATAAAATCCTGGCCTTTGGTCGCCGTCCTTTCCTTAGTCCTTTCAGGACTCTATTATTTAGTCTTTGTTCATTACTGCAATATGGTGTTTCCAAGGGGAATATTCTTTAGATAAAACTTGCCCTGTTTTCTTATCATTCCCGCCATCAATGGCGGGGTTTCTTAACGGGTAAAGAAAATGGATTTGATTCATGGGCTTGTGAATTCACTCACCCTGACCAATCTCCTCTACTGTTTTGTCGGCTGTTCGTTGGGGACATTAGTAGGCGTCTTACCGGGTTTGGGGCCAGCCGCGACCTTATCGATATTGTTGCCTATTACCATGTATTTGGATCCAACGGGTTCTATCATCATGTTGGCGGGATTAGCTTATGGAGCACAGTACGGAGGATCTACAACCAGTATATTAGTCAATATTCCTGGAGAAGCTGCTTCTGTAGCCACTTGCTGGGATGGATTCCCCATGACAAAGCAAGGTCGCGGGGGAGAGGCATTATGGATGGCGGCTATAGGTTCATTCATTGCTGGAACTCTGGCGACTTTGGCGCTTTCCTTCATAGGCCCGGGAATTGCGAAGTATGCTCTAAAGTTTGGTCCTCCAGAATACTTTGGGCTTTTTGTTATAAGCTTGACATTGCTTATTAGCCTATCTGGAACTTCAATCATTAAAGGGTTAGGGGCTGGATTAGTGGGTATCCTTCTCACGAGCATCGGTGTGGACCCAGTGACTGGGATCACACGCTTTGGCTTTGGCGTAACAGGTATGATGAGAGGATTGGACCTTGTTACGTTGGCCATCGGGATTTATGGTATTGCAGAAATCTTGGTGAGCGCTGAAGCAGGCATTGCCAAGATTTATGAAGGTAAACTTGGGAAAATGATGCCGCGATGGAAAGAACTGAAGAAAGGGCTGTTGACCAGTCTTCGAGCAACAGGATTGGGTTTTCCTTTGGGATTGCTCCCAGGAATGAACCCAGTGGTCTCCTCTTTCTTGGCTTATGATCTGGAAAAAAAGATTTCTAAGTATCCCCAGAAGTTTGGCACAGGGGTTATTGAAGGCGTTGCAGCACCTGAGGCAGCCAACAATGCTACGGCCCAGGCTGGGTTTGTTCCTCTCATGTGCCTTGGGATTCCAACGAATCCGGTGAATGCCATTATCCTGGGTGCTTTGATGTTGTATGGGCTAAAACCGGGGCCGGTCTTTTTCATCCAGAATAAAGAATTTTTCTGGACGGTCGTTGGAAGCATGTATATCGGCAATGTGATGCTGTTGATTCTGAACTTACCTCTGGTTGGGCTTTGGGCACGCGTAAGCGTGATCCCTTATAAGTACCTGGCCCCAACCATCCTGGCCATTTGCGTTGTGGGGGCCTACTCTTCCCGTAATACCATGTTTGATGTTTGGGTCGCCCTTGGAGCGGGCGTTGTGGGTTATCTCATGAGAAAGAAAAATTGGCCACAAGCCCCACTCCTGATGGGATTTATTTTAGGAGATCTGGTGGAGATTTCGCTTCGGCAATCGCTCTCGATGGGAGGGCCTCTGATCTTTTTCACCCGGCCCATTACAGTTGCTTTTTTTCTATCAGCCGTAATTTTAGTCATCCTATCGGTGAAATTATTTAAACGTGTTCCTAAGGAAATACTCGAAGAAAAATCAGATTAGTGAGTGCGAAAACATTTTTCTCGAATCATTTAATCCGTAAGAAGGAGCAATGATGAATTCAGTTAAGACCTCGAAATCTGAAAGCTTCGAGTCTCAAATCATTGTCATTGGGGGTGGTGGGGCCGGACTCTCCGCCGCAGTGACAGCCGCAGAGAAGGGAGGCCGGGTTGTCGTGCTTGAAAAACGACGTATCCTCGGGGGTAATACAAACATGTCATACGTTATGTTTGGTGCTGAAACCCCTTTCCAGAAGCGAATGAAAATCGATGTGCCAAGGGATTTTGCTTTTAAACTGGCCATGGGCTATGCCCACTGGAAAACGGACCCGAGAATCGTCCGGGCCTTTATTGATAAATCAGGAGATACGATCCGGTGGCTGGAAGAGAAAGGGACCGAATTCGAAAACATGCCCAATTACTATCCCGATCAAGTTCCAAGGGCCTTTCAAATTGTGAAGGGCGGTGGGGCTTCCATGACCAAAATACTGGCCGAGGAGTGCAAAGACCTGGGGGTGCAATTTCTCTATCAAACCGCGGCAAAGAAGATATTGACTAACAAAAAAAGGGAAGTGATCGGAGTTCTCGCGATAGGAAAAGAGAAGAAGGTCACGATCCCCGGGAAAAGTGTGATCATCGCCACGGGCGGATATGCGGGGAGCAAAACATTGATGAAAAAATATTGCCCGGACTATTCAGAGGATCTCGTTCAGTTCGGCATGCCCATCAGTGTGGGGGATGGATTGCGCATGGCCACGGGAGTGGGAGCGGCGACGGAGGGTCTGGGACTGCTGCAACTTCTCGGTCCCCGTTTTGCGACATCCTCATATATCGCCGCCATTGTCGTCGAACCAAACACGATCTGGCTCAATAAGAGAGGAGAGAGGTTTGTCGATGAATCCCTTTCCTTTAGTTGGCCTGAAGCAGGCAATGCCTTGGCCCGGCAGTCGGATAAGATTTGCTACAACGTATTTGATGAGAAAATCAAGCAGATCTTCATGAATCAAGGCGTAAGCAGAGGTTGGATCAAATACCCGCCAGGAACCAAGATGACAGAGCTGGACAAAGAGATACGAGGGCAACTGAGCAAGGGGGAAATCAAGATCTCCGATTCATGGGAGGAGATTGCAAAGTGGATGGGAGTGGCTCCGCAGGTCCTCAAGGCTACCATCGACGAGTATAACAGTTTCTGTGACCAGAGATACGATCCGACGTTTGCCAAAGACCAGAAGTTTCTTATTCCAGTGCACACGCCGCCCTTCTATGCCCTAAAATGCCACCAGGGCTTCCACACGACCATTGGCGGCATCAAGATCAACCAGCACATGGAGGTGCTTGACAGACACGATGAGCCCATCCGTGGGCTTTATGCGGCAGGCAGCGATACCGGGGGGTGGGTGGGAGATACCTACTGTTTGGACCTTTCCGGTACCACGTTTGCCTTTGCCATCAGTTCAGGACGCATCGCCGGTGAAAACGCTCTCAAATATGCTTTGGGGAAATGATGCAAAACCAGGAAACAAATGGGAGGCACCGAGCCGAGAGCCGAACATTTAGAAGAAGTGCCAATAGGTGTGGAATGGTCTGATACTGTGAACCGGATCATGTTTTTGACGGGCAAATGTATTTCAAGCTTTTTATGCTTTGCAGGATAATAAATCATTAAAAGGAGGGAAAACACGGTATGAACAGTCTTAACGGTAAAGTCGCCCTGGTTACTGGAGCCGCAGCCAGAAGGGGCATGGGACATGGCGTTGCCTTACGATTGGCTGGTGAGGGAGCTGATGTCGTCATTGTCGATAAGGATGCAACACCTCGAAGCCTCTTTTCCGAAGACAAAGGTTGGGAAGGGTTAAGTTCGGTAGTGACCGAAGTCGAGGCGAAGGGCAGGAAAGGGCTGGCAGTCGTAGCGGATATCAGCAAGGATCAGGAGGTGGATGCGGCGGTAGCGAAAGGCCTTGAGAGATTTGGCAAGGTGGATATATTGGTTCATTGTGCTGCTATCCGCGGCCCGGTGACGACACCCCTTGTGGAACTCTCTGGAGGAGATTGGAGAACAGTTCTGGACGTCAATCTTACTGGCGCCTTTTCGATTTCTAAAGCAGTAGCCAAAAGTATGATTGCCAGGGGAGAAGGCGGCAAGATCGTCCTTATTTCCTCTTTAGCGGGAAATAGGGGGGTGCCAGGAAGCGGTGCTTATTGTGCTTCCAAATGGGGTGTCATTGGACTGGTAAAAACTTTAGCTCTTGAGCTGGCGAAGTATGAAATAAATGTCAACGCCCTTAATCCTGGTACCTTTGGCACTCACCTGAGAGACGAAAATTATGTACAACTCGCACAAGCTGAAGGAATTTCTCTTAATGAATTCAGAGAGAGATTCGATAAGCGGATGATTGCGAGAGTCCCACTGGGCCGGATAGGCACTCCTGAGGATATCGCCAATCTGGTTTTATTCTTGGTTTCTGACCAATCCAGTTATATCACTGGACAGGCAATAGACATCTGCGGTGGCTGGGGTTTGGTTCAGGGATAAGGGGACCCATGACGCATACCTGCTCATGAGGTCGGACAACCCTTGGATCTACAGCCCAGCCTGATCAGAGGGGATGCAATTCCTGGGACAGACCATTCCTTGTCGGTAAGTATTCAGACCCTTGAAGCCTCTTCCTTAGAGGCGAAGGGAGTGGAGGTTTAGGTAAGGAGGAAAGAAATATGAACGGCTTTCAGCATGTATTGTCCCCATTCACCTTTGGAAGCGTAACAGTAAAAAATAGAATTGAGCTGTCTCCGGCTTGCCATATGCTGGCTACGCCCGATGGCTTTGTTACGCGGGAAATGATCGCTTACTATCAAAACCTTGCGCGCGGCGGTGCGGCGATCATCACCATAGGCGAATCACCGATCGACTTTGGATATGCCAAGGGCCACGAGCATCTGTTGAACCTGGGCGATGACAGGGTCATCAATGGACTGTCGAGCTTGAAAGAAGCCGTGCACAGGTATGATGCAAAGCTGTCCATTGAGATCCATCATCCGGGCAGACACGTTCTCACCCCCGGCCGTGACACCATCGCTCCCTCGCCCATCCACTCCGCGACTGAGGAGATTACGGCAAAGCTCCAGGGTCGCAAGCTTATCAAGATCATTCCGATGGATCAAGTTATGATCGACAGTGTGGTGGATGGCTTTGCGAATGCGGCATACAGATGCCAGCGCGCCGGTTTTGAAATGATCATGCTGCACGGCGCACATGGGCATCTTATCCCTCAGTTCCTTTCTCCCTATTCCAATAAACGCACCGACCGTTATGGCGGTAGCCTTGAAAACAGGGCGCGTTTCGCCATTGAAGTGCTCACTGCCATACGCAAAAAGGTCGGTCCCAAGATGGCCATTGAATACCGCATCAGCGCACAAGAGCTTGTTCCCGGCGGGATGAAGGTAGAGGACACCATCGAATTCGTCAAAATGATCGAAGACAAGATTGACCTGTTGCATGTGTCAGTAGGCATACATGGTGATCTCAAGACCATTATACACACGATTCAGCCTACCTATTTCCCCCATGGCTACAATGTCCATTATGCAGAGCGGTTTAAAAAAGAGTTGAAGGTACCTATCACGACAGTGGGCTCCATCAGCGATATGCAGATGGCGGATGACATCATTGCCGAGGGGAAGGCCGATATCGTTGCCATGGCCAGAGCCATTCTTGCGGACCCGCAGATTGTAAACAATGCCCGCCACGGTAAAGCAGAGGACACCCGCCCTTGCCTGCGCTGCCACACCTGCAATAAGCTGACCCGCAACTTCTATTCTATCCGCTGCGCGGTGAACCCGGTACTCGGCAGGGAGCTGGATTATGCAACCCTACAGCCGGCATTTGAGAAGAAGAAAATTGCCATCATCGGCGGCGGCCCGGCCGGCATGCAGGCTGCGCTCACAGCCTCTACACGCGGGCATAAAGTGGTTCTGTACGAAAAGGAAGAGCAGCTGGGCGGAAACCTGAGGCTGGCAGCCGGGCTGGGCATCAAGGGCGACATGCGGCGCTATCTAGCGTGGCTTATCCGCCAGACTGAAAAGGCGCCCCGCGTGACCATTAAGTTAGGCACGGAGGCCACACCTGAAAATATTAAGGCCGAACGTGCCGATGCATTAGTGGTGGCGGTGGGTGCCACTCCCATCATACCCAGGGTTCCCGGAGTTGACAAATCCAATGTGGTTTGGGTAGGGGATGTGGCTTTGGGAAAGGCAACGGTCGGAAAAAACGTTTTGATAGCCGGAGGCGGTTCGACCGGCGGTGAAACTGCCCTGCAATTGGCAAAAGACGGAAAGAAGGTTACCGTAATCGATATGCTTGACTACATGACTCTTGTAGCCGATTGGCCGCGTGGCTTAGCGGACCTACTGGAAGAGCACGGTGTTCGTTTTCTGTCGGAGGTGAAGCTGGAGGAAATCACCGACAACGGTGCCCTCGTTATTGATAAGACATGGAACCGCTTTGAGATTCCCGTTGATACCGTAATTCTATCCCTAGGCCTCGAGACCCGAACTGAGACCGTCAGTCTATTTAAGGGTTTAGCACCTGACGTCTATATAATCGGCGACTGCCTGAAGCCACAGACCATAAAAGAGGCTGTCCATGACGGTTTTAATGTTGCGGTAGAGATTTAATATCTAAGAGCACCTGGGCTGTGCCTGGAGGACCCGCGCAAGAGGCTCAAGGATTTGAACGGAAGGAGATGATATTACAGGACTCTGCGTCTCCGAGTCTTAATAAAATGAACGAGTTAAGAATATTAAGTCCAACGGGTGGTCTTGGTTATGGATTTCCCGAAGGATCTTTAGAAGAAGGCCTGAGAAGAAAACCTCATCTGATCGGGGTTGACGCCGGATCAACAGACCCTGGGCCCTATTATCTTGGAGCAGGCAAACCAGCCCTCAGTTGGGAAGCGACTGAAAGGGATCTGGAATTATTGCTGAAGGCACAGCAAAAGCTCGGTATACCCTTCATCATCGGGTCAGCTGGGTTATCCGGTTCCCAACCGGGGTTAGATCGTACCATGGATATTATTAAAGACATCGCAAGGGAAAGGGGGTTTCGTTTCAAACTGGCTCGAATCGGGGCTGACATGGATAAGGAGTTCCTCAAGCGCTCTCTCGCGAATGGCAAAATCAAAACTTTTGAGCTTGCAAAGCTCCTCACTGTAGAAGATATCGACCGGAGCGAAAGAATCGTTTCCCAGATGGGCATGGAGCCTTTCATCGAAGCTTTGAAAATGGGAGCTGACGTTATTGTGGCCGGACGGGCCTATGATCCAGCGGTGATCGCCGCACTACCCATCATGAAGGGGTTTGATCCCGGCCTGGCAATTCATATGGGAAAGATTCTTGAATGCGGTGGAATGGCAGCCGAGCCTTCTGCCGGGTCTGACTGCATGCTCGGTACGATCAGACAAGATCATTTTCTCATTGAACCGCTCAACAAGAAAATGAGGTGCACGGTTGCATCGGTTTCTGCCCATACGCTATACGAAAAGGACAATCCAGTGAAGATGTTACTGCCAGGGGGGATGCTCGACCTAACGGAGACAACCTTTGACTCCATCAGTGACCGGGTCGTCCGAGTTGCCAAGACAAGGTTCGTCAAATCCAGTCAATATACCCTGAAACTGGAAGGGGCGACAAAGGTCGGGTATAGATCCATTTTTATTGCGGGTGCCAGAGATCCGATATTTATTCGTGAGGTGGACAATCTCGCACGGATTGTAAAGGAGAGTGTAGAAAGAGCACTGCCCTATCGTTTCGGAGAGGATTATCAGCTCCTGTTTCATATTTATGGCAAGGACGGCGTCATGCGCGAATGGGAACCCGTAAAGGATATCCGAAGTCACGAATTGGGCATGGTCGGAGAAGTGGTTGGGCGTACTCAAGAAATAGCGCATACCATTTGCACTTATGCCCATGGGGTGATGCTTCATTATCCCTATAAGGGCCGAAAGTCCATAGCGGGTAACCTGGCCTTTCTTTACTCCCCGTCTGATTTCGACCTGGGAGAGGTTTTTGAGTTCAATATCTACCATCTCCTGGAAGTGGAGGATCCGGTCAGTTTATTTCCCATCACCTTAGAAGACGTCTAAGGTCATTGGGTGAGGAGGACAGTGATGCCTGGAAAGGTCATACTTGGAGAATTGGCGAAATTCCTCAGAAGCAAAAATGCAGGGCCCTTCAAGCTTACATTTGATGTCCTCTTCAACAATTCTCAAGACTATGAAAAGGTAAAAAAATCTAGGGTGATCAACAA
>Ga0214473_10011597_pt1 | contig 10355 bp, 9 predicted proteins | sample RVTome_7_FD_203509 | JGI IMG/M metagenome (GOLD analysis project Ga0214473, IMG submission 203509) | Soil microbial communities from uranium-contaminated site in the Upper Colorado River Basin, Wyoming, United States - RVT98D197 | ecosystem: Environmental > Terrestrial > Soil > Contaminated >... | reverse complement strand
GCAACACCGGCGGCGGCATCGAAGTGGACCACCTACAGTACGGCCGCCAACGCCCTCTAGACGGAGGGCAGGTGCCCGAGCCGTCCACGCTGATCCTGCTGGCCGCCGGGTTCGGTGGATTCGTCGTATTGCGGCGACGCAACTAGCCCGAAGGCCATCTCCCGTTCTGTCGCGAACGCCCACCCGGAGGGTTCCTGGTGGGCGTTCCTATCTGGAATGCGTCCCTCTCGCGCCTCGGCATCGGGCGTTGCCGGTTTTCTCTTCCGCAACCCCCCCACCGGCGCTATACTGCATCCGATGCGGGTGTATCACGAGGAGGGAATCATGGCGGACGGCAGAGAAATCCGATTCACCGTCACGGGGATGACCTGAGGGGGGTGCGAGAAGGGTGTGACACAAGCCTTGGAAAGGCTTGCCGGGGTGAAGGTTCTGAGCGTCGACCGGACCAAGAACGAGGCCCGCGTGACCCTGGAGGGCGCCGCCACCAGCGCCGACCAGATGATCGCCGCCATCCAGGGGGCCGGGAAGTTCCAGGCGAAACTGGCGGCCTGACTCTAAGTGCCGTCAGCCCGTCAGCCGTCCGTTGTCAGCCCGGGCGTCGGACGCACCGCCTCCCAAACGAGACAACCGGAGCCGACTCGGCTCCGGTTGTCTTTTTCCCCACAGAACTGGGCGGGCGACCTCTGAGCATCCGTAGCATTTCGTCGTCTTCCCGTCCCGCAGCCCTCATGATCGGACCCCGCGCCCCCAGTCTCCGATCCACTTTTCGCCCGCCGGGCGTCGCCGTGTCACCGTGCCCCCGGGTCGCGTCCCTTCTACCCCTCAGCACCCCTGCTCCTCTGCCGCCTGTCACCAGCTGCGGCGCCCCCGCTCCCCTGCGGCTTTCCGTCACCGGGTCGCGGGACTGTTGATCACCAGCAGGAGCAGGTCGGTGGGGCCGGGGTTGCGGTAGGCGTGGGGCATATCGGGGGGGATGCGCACCACGGTGCCCTTGCCGCCTTGGATCTCCTGGCCGCTGAGGGTGAAGGTCGCCTGCCCCTCCAGGACGTAGAAAACGTGGACGTAGTCGTGGGCGTGGGCGGGGAACTCGCCGCCGGGCGCCACGCGCGAGAGGGCCGCCATGAAGCCGGGGCAGAAGGCCTTGCCCGAGAGGATCTTCTGGGTGATGCCCCTGGCGCCGGGCGGGGCTGGCCCCCACTCCCGCTGCGCCAGGTCGTCCAGGAACACCTTCAGGTCCACGGCCGGGCCTTCGCCCGGCTCAGTCGCTCGCTGACCCATGGGCCTTCCCCTCCCGCCACCGCCGACAGATGCCGTATTCGGCCATGGCCCATACATCTCCGAATGTCGGCGGTCTCCCCCCGATGCCCCTCTGCGCCTCTGCGCCCCTGCAGATCGTCAGCGGGCCAGGGCGCGGCGCCGCGCGTACCGGCACATGGCGGCCAGGGCCTTCACCGGCAGCGTCGTGCCCGAGAAGATGGGGATGTGGAGGCCCTCAAGGGCCTCCTCCCACTCCCCCTTGACGGCCCCGCCGAACAGGGTGAGGAACAGGGGCTTCTCCGGGTGGCGGGCCAGGGCCTCGGCGAAGACCTGGCGCACCTCGGGGAACCGGGTTCCCGAGTAGGGCAGCAGGATGCCCAGCACGGCGTCGGTGTTAGGGTCGTCCAGGACGGCGTTCAACACGGCGGCGTGGCTCTCGCGGGCGCCGGCGGCCAGAGCCATCCAGAAGTCCAGCGGGTTGCCGGGCCGCTGCCAGTCGGGCAGCAGGGGGGCCACCCGCGCCGCCGTGGCCTCCGCGAATCGGGCCAGCTCCAGGCCCACGTCGGCCATCTCGTCCGCCGCCATCACGCCCACGGCGCCGGAGAGGGTGATGATCCCCACGCGCGGGCCACGGGGCAGCGGCTGGTAGGCGAAGGCCTTGATGAAGGCCATGAACTCGTCCAGGGTGCCGGCCCGCACGATGCCGGCCTGCCGCAGGGCCGCGTCCACCAGGGCCTCGTTGGACGCCAGCGAGCCGGTGTGGGACGCGGCCACCGTGGCGCCCATCTCGCTGCGCCCCGTCTTGAAGGCGATCACCGGCTTCTTCGGGACGATGCGGGCGGCCGCCGCCAGCAGCTCGCGGGGGCGCTGGATGGCCTCCAGGTGCAGGGCGGCCACGCCCACGCGCGGGTCCTCGCCCACGTAGTCCAGGAACTCGGCCTCGTCCACGTCGATCTTGTTGCCGAAGCTCAGCGCCACGCGGAGGCCCAGCCGCTGGGTGCGCTGGTGCATGAGCTCCTCCACCAGCACCCCCGCGAAGAGCCCCGACTGCCCCGCCAGGGCCACGGGACCATCCTCCCACCGGTCGTAGGGGACGAAGCTGCCCACCAGGCTGCGGGCCATGCTGATATAGCCCACGGTGTTGGGGCCGATGCAGCGCATCCCGCTGCGCCGCACCACGGCGCGCAGCTCCTCCTCGCGGCGCTGGCCCTCGGGCCCCGCCTCGCCGAACCCCGACGAGACGATGACGCCGGCGCGGATCCCGCGCGCCGCGCACGCCATCACGGCCTCGTTGGCCCGCTCGGCCGGCACGATGACGAAGGCCGCCTCCACCGGGCCGGGGATAGCCCCCAGGTCCCGATACGCCGGGAGGCCCAGGATCGTCCCGCCGCGGGGGTTCACCGGATAGAGGGCGCCCTGGTACTTGTGGTCCAGCAGGTTGCGGAGCACGGTGTAGCCGGCCTTCCCCTCGGTGGCCGAGGCGCCGATCACGGCGATGGAGACCGGCTCGAAGAGCGATCGCAGGTCGTTCATGGTATTGGCGTTGCCCCGGCCGGCGCGCCCGTCGCGCCGGCGGCCCGAGGGCCGGCGGGGGCGCGCCTCACTTCGTGCGCGCCAAGCCCAGGAAGGCCATGGCGCTGGCGATGATGTAGAGGGAGACCCACGTGAGGTCCACCAGGCCCTCGGGCCACTGCATGAGGATGGCCCAGCATTCCACCACCCCGATGAGCACGGCCACCCCCTCGCGCCAGCGGCGGCGCACCTCGCCGGCCCGCAGGGACTCCATGACGCTGGCGAAGGGGATGGCGCCCGGCAGGAGGAACCCCAGGAGCAGGACCAGGATGAACCAGCCGCCGTTCCTGTGGACGGCGTGCTGGTAGAGGAGGACCGCGTTGAACCCGGTGACGGCCGAGAGGAACAGGCCCAGGATGAAGCCCCCCCGGTCGAACCCGCCCAGCTTGCCCGGCTCCATGTCCCTCCCGAAAGGTTCGGCCGGCCCCGGCCGCCCGGGGACCACCATGGACCCGCCGGCCCCGCAGAGGGCGGCCGGCACGACGCCGCAGGATACAGGGGAACGGGAAGCGGGGCAAGGAGAGACCGCGCGCCGGGGGGGGCGGGCGGGAAGACCTCCCGCGGGGGGCGGCGGACGCCGCCCCCCGCGGGGGTCGGGGCGGTGGTCAGGCGGCGGGGGCGCGGAACTTCGGGCTCTGGCTCAGGAACTGGATGGGGTTGTCCCACACCAGCTTGCGGATCAGCGCCTCCGGGTGCCCGCGCCGGCGCATCTCCACCTGGGCCCGGGCCACGGCCAGCGGGTCGCTGACCCCCCAGTCCCCGGCGGAGTTCATCCACACCCGCTCGTGGCCGTAGGTCTCGATGATGTCCACGGCACGCGCCGCGGTGCACTTGGTCTCGGGGTACAGGGTCATCCCGGCCCAGAACCCGTGGTCCAGCACCAGGGGGGCGGTGTGCTCCTCGATGTGGTCCACGATGACGCGCGAGGGCTCGAGGGCCGAATGGCTCTTCAGCACGTCGAGGATCAGGCGCGTCCCCTTGTGCTTGTCCTCCAGGTGGGGCGTGTGGATGATGATGAGCTGGTTCAGGTCCGCCGCCAACTGGACGTGTTCCTCGAAGACCTTCAGCTCGTTCCGGCTGTTCTTGTTCAGCCCGATCTCGCCGATCCCCAGGCAGCCGTCGGCCCGGACGAAGTCGGGGAGCATGGAGAGGACTTCCTTGGCCAGGACCAGGTCCTCGGCCTCCTTGGGGTTGATGCACACCCACGAGTAGTGCTCGATGCCGAACATGCGCGCCCGCTTCGGCTCGGCCACCGTGAGCTGCCGGAAGTAGTCGTAGAAGCCCTGGGCCGAGGCCCGGTCGAACCCGGCCCAGAAGGCGGGCTCGGTGAGGGCCACCACGCCGGCCAGGGCCATGCGCTGGTAGTCGTCGGTGGTCCGCGACACCATGTGGATGTGGGGATCGATGTACCTCATTTTCCCGCCTCCTTGATGGGCCGGTAGGAATCCGGGGAGTAGGCGCCGACGGCCCCCTTGAGGCCGCTGGCGTCGGAAATGGGCTCGGCGGTGGGGTCGCTCAGGCACAGGTGGACGCGCGCCGTGCGCCCGGGCTCCGGCGAGAGCAGTTCCTGGAAGGCCCTGCGCATCCCGTCCACGCGGAAATCCGTGGGCCGCCGGTCGGCGTCCTGCGCCCGGTCCAGCCGGTCCAGGAACGCCGAGATGTCCAGGAGCTTGGCCCGCATCTCCAGGTAGTAGAGGTCGGTGAGCTGCCTGTGGGACATGGGGGAACGCACGCTCTGCGCCATGGTCTCGCTCCTCTCTCCCGGCCGGGCGCCCGCAGATTCCGGGACCCCCGACCAATCTGTAGTTTCCGGACCGTCCTGACTGTCTACCGTCCCTCCCCTACCCGTGCCCGTGCCTCCCGTGTCCTTCCCCGTGCCCCTGCCCGTGCCCGTGCCCGACCGCACACCAGCAACTCACCGCACCCGGTCGTGGGAAGGGACGTGTCCTCGGCAAGGCCCTGGGCACGGGCAGGGGCACGGGCACGGGCACGATCGGTTCATGGGCTTCAGGCTCATGGGATCACGTGACGTAGATCCATCGCGCGATCCACCACGACGGGACCAGCAGGGCCAGCACCAGGCAGCCGGCCACGGGGCCGGCCGCGCCGGCGGCCACGGCGGCGTCCAGCGGGATGATGCCCAGCACCATGCGCTTGACCCCGCCCTGGATCGCCTCGGGGCCGGGCGACCGCCACGCCCGCACCAGCGGCGGCCCGGTGAAGGCCAGGAACGCGGCCAGGAAGAGCCACCCCCAGGCGTCCCGACCGCCGCCGCCCATCCAGGCGGCCGTGAGGGCCGCGATGGCGGCCAGCCCCATCGAGGCGCCCAGCACGCCGCCGCGCCGGCCGCCCCCCACCTCGTCTCGGCTCAGGATCGTCGCCGCCACCACCAGGCCCGCGATGAGCAGGGCGGGGATCCACTGCAGGGTCTGCGCGGCCGGCACCGCCGTGGTGCCCAGGATGACGTTGCCGAACCGGCAGCTCCCCATGAAGAGCGGCCCCCGTACCGGGTGCTGCTTCGCCCAGGCGTCGTAGAGGACGATGAGGAGGACGAGGCCGGCGGCCACCGCCGCGCTGGCCCCCGTCACCAGGGCGGCGGCCCCGAACCCGGCGGCCAGCAGGGCCGCGGCCAGCCCACACGCCACCACCCAGCGGACGCGGCCCGAGGGGAGCGGGCGGCCGGGGCGCTCGCGCCGGTCCACCTCCAGGTCGCACACGTCGTTGAGGACGATCCCGCCGCTGTAGAGACACACAGAGGCCAGGACGATCCAGGGCAGGCGCGGGGCATCCCCGGGCCAGCCGCCGGCGGCCAGGAAGCCCGCCACCACGTCGGCCGCCGCCGTGAAGGCGTTGGGCAGGCGCACGAGCTGGAGGTAGGCCTTCACCGTGGCGCGCACGCCGGTCACGTTCCGTTCGCTCACGCTCTGCATGGAGATCAGCCCGCCGCCGCCCGCGATGGCGCCACCCCGGCGGCCGGGACCGCGGCGCGGCGCGGCGCGCGGCCGCGGAACCCGCGCGCCAGGACCAGGTCCGCCAGGAACAGCGCGAGGCCCAGGACGGCCAGGCCGGGCCAGAGCGGGATGGCGCGCGGCCGCGTCCTCCGCAGCGCCGGGGCGGCGCCTGGCTCGCCCAGCGCCGCGCCGCCCGAGATGCGGCGCAGGTCATCCAGCAGCGCCCGGTCGGCACCACGGAGCCGGTACTCCTCGGGGTAGCTCAGCCCGATGCGGGCCTGGGCCACGGCGCGCCCCTCGCCCGCCGAACGGTCCTCCAGGACCACCAGCGCGGGCCCCGCGACGCGCGCGGGAAGCGGGCCCGCATACCGGCCGGGCCCGCGCTGCTCCAGGGGCACCACCATCTCAACCTGGGCCCCGCCCTCGGGCCGCACGTGGGCGCGCAGCGCGCGGCCGTTCAGGTGATTCCCCTCGGCATCGGCGGCCTCGACGACCAGCGCCCATCCGCCACGGGCCCCCGGCTCCTGCCGCACGGCGAACGGCCCCGCGTCGGGCGCGCGCAGGACCCAGCCCAGCGCCTGCGCCATGAGGCGCGGCCAGCCCGGCCAGCCCCGCCACGCCGCGCCCCACGGCCCGGCGGGATCCGTGGCCAGGGCGGCCGCGCGCCCCAGGCCGAAGCCGCCCAGCGCCAGGATGGGATCGCCCGATTCGGCGCGGAGGGGCACGGCGGCGAACGGCTTCGGCGCCGTGGCCACATAGCCGAAGAGGGGCGGCACGGGGCGGCCGGCCAGGTCGCCAAGCGCCGGGTGGGGGGTGGCCAGCACGCCCGTCCGCCCCTCGTGGATCACCGGCCCGCGGGCCAGCGTGACCTCGCGGCGCAGGGCGGCGGCCAGCCGCGCGGCATCGCGCGCCCGTTCCGCCCGGCCGCCGCCGGCCGCGGCCAGGTCCCGCAGCAGGCCCGCGTCGGCGTCGTCGCCCACGGCGACGGTGGAGACGGTGACCCCCTTGGCCGCCAGGGCGCGCGCGGCCCCGGGGAAGTCCCCGCCCTCGCCCTGCCCGTCGGTCACCAGCACCAGGTGGCGCCGCCAACCCTCCAGGCCATGCACCAGGGTGGCCGCCTCGGCCAGGGCCGGCAGGATGCGCGTTCCGCCGCCGGGGCGCAGGCCCGCCAGGACCGCCTGGAGGTGCCCGCGCGCCGGCGCCTCCTGCGCGGGCATCACGCGGGCCGGCGCGCCGTCGAAGGCCACCAGGCCGAACCGGTCGCCCGGCTCCAGCAGCGCCGCCGCGGCCAGCACCGCCTCCCGGGCGGCGGCGATCTTGGGCGCGCCGCCCATGGCCTCGGCCATGCTCCCCGACTTGTCCAGGACCACCACCAGCGCGAGCCCGGGGCGCACCCTCCGGATCCCGGGATCCAGGTCCACGGGCAGCGCCTCCTCGATGGGCGTGCCCCGGTAGCCGCCGGGGGCGAAGCTGCCCGCGCCGCCCAGCATGAAGAGGCCGCCGCCCTGCTCGCCCACGTACCGCCGCAGGCGCTCCGGAGCGCCCGGGGGGAGCGCCTCGGCCTCCACGCCGGCCAGGACCACGGCGTCGAATTCCGCCAGGCGCCGCAGGGGATCGGCCAGCGCCTCGGGCCGCGCCGACGTCACCTCGAAGCCGGTCAGGCCGCGTGGCGCCTCCCGGTCCCGCCCGATCCAGAGGATCCGGGGGCGGCCCGCCACCATCACGGGGACCTCGGCCGCGTCGTTGCGGGGCTCCGCATCGCCCGCCAGCGCCACGCGGATCCCATAGCGGCGCTCCCCCGGCGCATCCGCCGCGGCCGCGAAGCGCACCCGCGTCTCGCCGCGAGCGAGGTGCAGCGCGCGCCGCTCCACGATGGCGCCGTCCCGGAGGAGCGAGACGGCGGCCGGACCCTCCGCGGCGCTATGCACGGTGGCCCGGACCTCGAAGGGCAGGCCCTGCGGGACGCGCGCCGGGGCCTCCACGTCCTCCACGGCCGCGTCGGCGGCGCCGGGCGGGAGCGGATCCAGCGGCACCACGTCCACCGCGACCCCGCGCGCGGCCAGGTCCCGCGCGGCGCGGAGCGCGTCGCCGCGCGTCTCCCCGCCGTCCGTGGCCAGGATCACGCGGCCGCCGCCGGGCGGGAGCGCGGACGCCGCCAGGACCAGGGCCGCGGCGATGTCGGTCTCCTCGCGCTCCGCGGCGGGCAGGACCTTTTCCGGTCCGGCGGCCAGGCGATCCAGCGTCCCACTCACGCCGTGGGTCCCGCCGCCGGGCGGCCCCCCCAGGGGGGCGACCACGTGCGCCTTGCCGCCGAAGGCGACGACGCCCAGCGGGCCCGGGCCCGGCATCGCCCCGGCGATCTCCCGGAGGCGCGCCACCCCCTGCCGGAGCGACCGGGCCGCGCTGGCCGAGAGGTCCACCGCCAGCACCACGCCCTCCGGCGCCGCCCCCCAGACGAGGGCCGGCCCGGCCAGCGCCAGGGCCAGGCACGCCCAGGCCGCCTCGCGGCGCGCCGCCGACGCACGCGGCAGCGCCCGCAGCCCCATGACTACCAGGGGCAGCAGCGCCAGCAGCAGCAGCGCCCACGGCTGCCCGAACCGCATCAAGGCGCCACCCCGCGGGTCCCGTCAATCTGCGATCTGTAATCTACAATCTGCATTCGCGCATTCCGCAATCCGAAGTCCGCAATCCGCAATGTGTTCAGCGCGCCTTGCGCCGGAGTAGCCAGATCTCCAGCGAAAGCACTGGCAGCGCCACGGCCAGCAGCGGGCCGGCGAGATCGCGGCGCCCGCCCGGCGCCGCCGGCGCCGCGGGCGACACCGTCATCGCCTTGGTCGGCGCCGCCGCCGCGGGACGGCCCACGTCGGACTCCTCGGCGTCCAGGAGGTTCACGGCGAAGTGCCACCGGGCGCCGGGCCCCTGCCCCTCCACCGCGTAGAGGCCGGTGGTCTCGGTCCCCGCAAAGTGCACGCGCCCCTGCTCCACGGCCGCCGTCGCGGTGGCGCCGTCGGGCCGGCGGATCGTCACGCCGCCGGGCCCCGCCGCCGGCACGGCCGCGCGCAGCACCTGCCCCGCCTGCACGTTGCGGGCGCCGCCCTCGTCCCGCTCGGCCAGCCACTCCAGGGCGCGGGCCACCAGCACGGGAAAGGCCGGCAGCCGGCCCAGATTGGACTCGGCGACGGCGAAGGAGATCTCGACCCGCCGCATCCCCCGCACCGTCGCGGCCCGGGCCACGGGCCCGTCGGCCGACCGGATGAAGACGCCGCCCTCCCCCGCCAGCACCGCCCCCGCCGGGACCACGGCCTCGCTCAGGTCCAGTTGCCGCAACAGCGGGTGCTCGCGCTGCCAGTCCTCCACCGCCACCGCGCGCGAGCCGCGCGGCGCCACGGGCGCCGCCGCGGCGAAGACGAGGGCCGGCAGCGGGAAGTCCGGCGGCGCCTCCACGCCGTCCAGCACGGCCACGTCGGCGGCGTCCGCGGACCACCGTGCCCCGCGCAGCCGGGCGGCCGGGACCTCGCGCACCTGGAGGCGCGGGTGGGCGCGCAGCGCCGCACCCAGGAAGCGGTCACCGCGGGAAGCGTAGAGGACGCGCAGGGCCGCCGCCGGGAGGGCCAGGACGGCCCGGTCGTCCACCGGCAAGGCGTCCTCGTTGCCCTCCAGGGAGACCTCAACCCAGGGCGCCGCCGCCGGGACGACGAAGATGGCCGGGGCCCGCTCGCCCGGCGCCAGCGCCAGGCGGCGGCGCTCCCGCCGGCCGTCGGGCAGCGCCAGGCCCACCGCCACCGCGCGGGGGGCCGCCGAGAAGTTCGCCACCTGGGCGAAGACCTCGACGTCCAGCGGGCTGAGGGGCAGCGGCGCCGCGTCCAGGGCGACGATGCCCACGTTGTCCGCCGGCCCGCCCACGGGATGCAGGCGTAGGGCGGCCGCGGCGAAGCCCAGCGGCTCTCCCATGCGGGCCAGGGCCGCGGCGTCCCGCAGGTCCGAGAAGACGTGGACCAGCGCGCCCCCGCCGCCCGCGTCCCGCCACGCCAGGGCCAGGGCAGCCGGAAGGTCCTTGGGCGCCTCCCCGGGGCGCAGCGCCGCCAGGGCGGCGCCGAGGGCGCGGCGGTCGCGCGTGAACGGGTGCGCCACGGTCGGCGGCGCCCCCGCCCGGAGCACCATCACCTCGTCGCCGCCGGGGAGCCCCTCCAGCGCGCGCGCCGCCTCGTCCAGGGCGTGCCGGAAGCGCACGCCCCCCGCCTCGCGGGCGCCCATGCCGGCCGAGGCATCCAGGACGAAGACGTGGCGGCGGGCCGCCGGCGCCGGCCACCAGGGGCGCGCCAGGGCCAGGGCCACGCTGGCCACGAACAGGAGGCGCAGCAGCAGGAGAGGGTCCAGGCGCCGCCGCTGCGCCCGGCGGGCTGCCGCGGGGGCGCCGGGGCTCCACAGCGCCACCAGCGGCACCGCGCGGCGGTGCGCCGCCGACCGGCGGTGGAGGTAGACGACCAGCGGGAGGGCCGCCAGGGCCAGGAGCCCCCACGGGTTCGCGAAGGCCATCACGCCGCCTCCCGCCGCAGCACGCCCGCGCGCACCAGC
>Ga0214473_10011596_pt1 | contig 10355 bp, 12 predicted proteins | sample RVTome_7_FD_203509 | JGI IMG/M metagenome (GOLD analysis project Ga0214473, IMG submission 203509) | Soil microbial communities from uranium-contaminated site in the Upper Colorado River Basin, Wyoming, United States - RVT98D197 | ecosystem: Environmental > Terrestrial > Soil > Contaminated >... | reverse complement strand
CACGTCGGTTCCGCGATCGAGACGCTCGCAACCACGCGAAGGGAGCAGCGCGCGAACCCACCCGGCCGACGGGGTAGCGTCTGACCGTGGTCGAGACGAATGAATACAAGAGCCACCGGCCGGAGTGGCCGCCACCTCGGCCGCTAAGGAGGAGGGGTAGCCGTGATCGACAGCGACCCGCGCAGCACCGACGAGCCCGACCCGCGCTCCGCGGCGGTCACGTTCATGACCACGGAGCACTTTGTGCTTCAGGGGGCTCGCGCCGCGACGATCGCCGAGTCGAACGGCCGGGCGCACATGTTCCTCGGGGCGGTCTCCGGCGGCCTCGTCGCCCTGGGCCTGGTGGCGACCGCAAGCAGCTTGGGAGCGGCCTTCTACGGGTTCGGACTGGTTCTCCTCCCGACCCTGGCCTTCGTCGGGCTTGTCACCGTCGAGCGGGCGCTGCAATCCTCGATTGAGGACACTGAGTACGCACGCCGGATCGCCATGCTGCGCGGCTACTACTTCGAGCACGCGCCGGAGATCGCTCGGTACCTGCTGAGCGACCCGCCCGCGGAGCGGCTCCTCATGCAGCGAGTGCCCGGCGATCGCTGGCAGGGATACCGGACGGTCGCCGGCATGGTCGCGGTGATCACGGCGGTGCTCGCCGGCTCGACCGCGGCCCTGGCAGCAATCCCGATCTTCGATCACTCGCTCGCCGCGGCGGTCATCTCAGGGACGCTGGTCGCGCTTCCCACGATGATCGCGATGATCCGACACCAGGATTCGGCCTGGGAACGCGTCGCCGCCGTGCCGCTCACGCCCGGCGAGGACTGACTGGGGCTTGCGGTGAGTCGTCAGCCGTCCGCCCCAGCAAGCGGCGAACCGCCGGACGCCTCCGCAGGGTGATCCTGGGGACATCAACCCCGGGCGCGGGCGTACTGGAGTCCCGCGAAGGTGTCCACTCCGGACGAACGCAGGAGTGAAGCTTGCCTGGCGCTCGCTACTCCAATGCGCGATTTGCGGAAGCGCAACCGCGTCACGCGAGACGCCTGCCGGTCGTCCGATGCGAGCGCCTCGGCTCCGCAATCGAGACGCTCGCAAGCACGCGGAAGGAGGCGTGCGGATCGATGATGAGTTCAGTGCTCCTTTAGGGCGGAAGCGGGAGTGCGGCTGACGGCAATCCCGCTGCTCCCCAGCGCGAGGAGCGGTAGCCCGGCGGCTCCCCGAAACGCTGCTTTGTGCGCAACGGGCCCGCGCACCGGCCGCCCATTGCGCGACCAATGACGGCGTCCCGAGCCGGGCCGACAGGTCCAGGGAACGACACTCCATCGGTCGGTTTCGCGGTAGGTCAGACCCGACCGGAACGCCTGCCGAAGATCCTCATTGTTTCGCGGACCGTTCACGTTGCCCGCTCCGCGACCGCTCAGCGGATGAGCTCGACGATCTCGTCCGTGGAGGCGGCCGGGGTGAAGATCTCGGTGATCCTCAGCTTCTTCAGCGCTGGGGGCGGCGCGTGGCCGCCCCCGACGATCCGAATCGTTTTCCCAGTCCGCTACGGCGCGCAGTGCACCTGGAGCTGGAAGTCCCTGTTGGCGTCCACGCCAGCGCTGTCGGACGTGTGCACGAAGACCCGGTTCGGACTCGTACCCAGCGCCGTGTCGATCTGGCCCGGCGCTGAGACGCCGGTGTTGTCGACGGTGCCGAGCGTGGCCACCCACGTGCACCCGGCCATCGGGCGGTTGAAGACGACCTGGTATACGCCAGCGCCACCCTTGACGACCGAGGTGGAGCCCTCGCCGCGGACCAGGGTTCCGCCCTGGGTCACGGCGGCCGTGAGCGGCGTCGCCGCGTCGGCAGTGTCCTGTGCGGCGCCTGCGTCACCGAGTGCCTGGTTCGCCGTACCCTTGGCCCCGTCCGCCGTACCCTGGGCCCCGTCCGCCGCGGCCTGGGCGCTCTTGGCCTTCTTCAGGGCCTTCTTGGCCGTCTTCTTCGCCGACGCCGAAGTGTGCGCCGTCGGGCCGGCGGCTGCCGTGCCCGCGAGCGCGGCGACCAGCGCCGCGACCGCGACCAGCACCGCCGGCGACGGGCGTGAGCGCGTGATGCGTTTCATGTTCTCCCCTTTCACCGGAGCCCGGGACTTGATTCCCACAAGCGCGTGCCCCGGCCATCGACCGAGGGGTCGAAGCCTCCCCAATCTGTGGGCGCCTGTCAAGCGACCGCAGCGAGCGCGGGCCGAGACGCCCGTCGCCGCGGAGAACGGGTCAGGCGACGCCAGCCTGTTCGAAGAACCGATCGAGCGCCACGGTCGAGTGAGGCACTTCGTGGCGAAGAGTCTTGACATCGGGCTCGCCAGCGGCGAGGGCTTCGATCAACGGAAGCGTTTGTGCGTCCTCGATCCGGTGCGCGAGCTCATGGGATCACAGACTGGGCTTGCTCCCAGAACTCACGAAAGTCAGCGTCGACTGGGCGTGGCGCGTCCAGGCCGTGGCGGTGGGCTACGCCGTGAAGTCCCTTGCCGGGCGTAGGCGCGCCATGCCTCGCGGAACTTGCCGCCGGCGGGGATACGGAGCGCGTCGCAGATGGCCTCGATCTTGCGGCGGTGCGCGTTCTCATTACCCTGCTCGAGGCTCCTGCTCCAGGGAGAAAGGGGGAGCGGCGGCTCGCGGGTGATCGCGCTGCTCCCTTGCATGGGCAGCAGAAGCCCAGCAGCCAAGCGGGACAAATGATCGGAGCAGTTGCAGAGACTGTTGCGTAGTCGCAACCCGAAGTGCCACGGCTCCCAAAGCCGTGGCGCTGGCGGCCCTCAGGCCAGAGCGCGATACTGAGCGGGGCGATGTCGCAGAAGAACGTCGAGATCGTTCGCCGGACTTATGAGGCGGCCAATCGGGGCGACTTCGACAGCGCCGACTCGTACCTCCACCCGGAGATCGAGTTCCATACCTATGCGCAATCGCCGGAGGCCGGGGTCTATCGCGGCAAGGAGGCGGTCCGGCGGTACAACGAGGACTTGTTCGAGCAGTTCGACAGCATCCGGTTCGCGGTAGAGGAGCTCGTGGACGCCGGTGATCGAGTCGTCGTCGTGTCCACACAGCACGCGGTGCCGAAGGGCGGCGAGCAGGAGATGACAGTCCACGTCGCCGAGGTTTGGGCCATCCGCGACGGCCTGCTTGCCGAGCGCCGCTCCTACTCGACCAAGGATGAGGCCCTCGAAGCCGCCGGGCTTGAGGAGTAGGCGATGTCGCAGGAGAACGTCGAGCTGGTCTACCGAGCGACTGACGCCTTCAACCGGCGCGACATCGATGCCTTCCTCGCGCTCTCCGAACCCGACGTGGAGTTCATCCCGCGCATCGCGGAGCTTGAGGGCGGCGGCTCCTACCGGGCCACGACGGTGTCCGGAGCTGGTGGGAGAACCTCCTCGGCGTCTTCCCCGACTTCAGGTTGGAGATCGACGAGGTACGAGACCTTGGAGACGTGACGGTCGCGCGGGTGCGCCTTCGCGGCCAGGGCATGGAGAGCGACGCGCCCACCGAGCAGACGTCCTGGGTGATCACCGAGTCGCGCCACAAGAAGGCCATCTGGTGGCGCAACCTCCGGAGCGAGGCCGAAGCCCTGGAAGCCGCTGGGCCGCGGGAGTAGGCGATGTCGCAGGAGAACGTGGAGGTCGTGCGCCAGGGCTGAAAGGCCTTCAACGACGGAGGCATCGATGCCGTTCTCGACTACTTCGCGCCGCTCGAGCTCTGCCTCGGTCGCCTCGATCTCGCGGGCGAGACCCTTCAGGCGGCGCAGCTGCTGGCGAGCGACCTCCAGCCTCCTGCTTAAGGGCGAGGGGAGCGGCCATGGATAGCGTGCTGCCCGCTACTCCTCCGCATGGTGAGGAGGCATCTCGGGGCTCGTCGCTTCACGCCCCCAACGCGCGACTTGCGAGCGTCTCGATCGCGGAATCGAGGCACCCGCTCCGGACGAGGCGGACGCACTTCGCAATCGAAGTCTCAGCTCCCGCTTCGCGTTGGCGAAGCGGGCCCCAAGCTACTGGCCCGGGAGCCGCACGCTCTCGAAGGCGAGGACCTCGGCGAGTCGGTCGAAGTGCGCATCGCGGTGGAGCACCGCGACTCCGCCGTGCTCGGCGGCAGCTGCGGCGATCAGCGCGTCGGTGGGCGGCACGCGGTGGTAGCCATCTCCGCGTGAGGCCAGCTCGCCAAGCGCGCTCATCGCGGCATTCGCGACCGCGCGGTCGTTCCGCACGATGCGCAACGCATCGAGCTCTGCCTCGAGCGCCGCGTACTCGGCGCTCGTGCGAGCCGAGTAGAGGATCTCCATCCGCACGGTCGGGCTGATCCACAGCCGATCGTCGAGGACCGCCTGCCCAAACAGCGATCCGAGCTCGTCCGGCAGCGCCGCGGCGCGCCACCAGGCGGAGGTATCGGCGAGCAACGGCTGATCGCCGCGCAGCAGCTCTTCAGCGTCCACCGCCGCTATTGCTCGTCGGCGGTCAGCCGCTCGACCTGCGCCAGCGTCTCGCGGTCGAGGCCGTCGGGGTCGCGCAGTCGCTCGGCGAGCAGCTTCAGCCGCTCGGCGCGCTCGGCGTCCGTCAGCTTCGGCTTCATGGCCGTCGGGCTTGTGCTGGACGGGGAGGGATCCACAGTGAGAAGAGTACCCGTGGCTGGTTCCACACAACTGCACTCCGGGGTGGTAGGCCGAGCGGCGGTATCCATCGTGCAATGGGAGGAGGTTCCCCATGAGTGAGTTCCCAGCCCTCGACTCCGCCGGTCGTCGCCGCTCGCCGGCGACGATGCCCGGCTACCACGCCGGCCGCCCGCCCCGAAACAAGGGAAGGCGCTACCCGGCCGACCCGCCGTCAGTCGAGGAGATCGTCGCGATCATGCGCCGCGTCGGCACCGACCGCCACGGCGCCCGCCTGCGCGGGCTGATCGTTGTTCTGTGGCGAGGAGGGCTTCGGATCCAGGAGGCGCTTGCGCTAAGCGAGCGCGACCTCGACCCGCATCGCGGCTCGATCCTCGTCCGCCGCGGCAAGGGCGGTCGCCGGCGCGAGGTCGGGATGGACGAGTGGGGCTTCGAGCAGCTGCGGCCGTGGTTGGTCGAGCGAGCGAAGCTGCCGGTCGGCCCGCTGTTCTGCGTGATCGACGGCCCGACGCGCGGGCGACCCTGGTCGCCCGCCGGGGTGCGGGTGGAGTTCCGCCGCGTCGCCGCCGAGGCGGGGATCAGGCGGCGGTTCGCGCCGCATCAGCTGCGCCACGCTCACGCACTGGAGCTGGCGCACGAGGGCGTTCCGCTGAACATCATCCGGCGCCAGCTCGGCCACGCCAACCTCGGCACGACGTCGATCTACCTGCAGGGGATCGACACCGAGGAGATCATCGCCGCCGTCCATGCGAGGCGGGCGCCGATGATGCCCGCCAGCGCCGGGCTGCGGATCTGAAGCAGTCCTGGGTGGTGGGGTGCCAGGGCTGGCACCCCCACCGCCCGGGTGACTGCTTCGTCTCGCAAGCGCCCACCCGGAACGAGGAGCCGGTCGCTCCTCGACGCGACCCGTGCTCGTCCCTTGCGGGCGCCTCGGTACCGCGATCGAGACGCTAGCAACTACCCGAAAGCAGCCGGGGTATAACGCCCGTCGCGAATGCTCCCGCCGCCCGTGGGTTCCCGCTCGGACTTCCAGCGCTTCACAGCTCGGGCGATCACGGACGACCGCCCCCTCTGCGCGCGGTCCATGGCACCGTCGTAGCGCGACCCAGCCTTGGCCTGTGCGGAGCAGAGCCGGGGCGCAACGGCGTTACCTCCGTAGTAGACCGCACAGTGGTTCTCGGCTTTCGGCGGGTGCGCGAGCGCCAGACTCGGCCTAGCTTGGACGTGGGAGCTCAGGGAGCAATGTCAGTGAGAACCAGTATGGGGAGTGCGCATGCGCGCCGCGTTGATGGCGATCGGGGCGCTCTCCCTCGGCGCTGCCGTGTCCTCGAACGCCGCCGTGGCTGCCTTTCCGGGAGGAAACGGGGTGATCGCCTTCTCCGGCAAGCCCGGGGGCAGCACCGGCAACTGGAACATCTTCACCATCAAGCCCGGCGGCTCGGGGATGCGGCAGTTGACCGACTCGTCAAACGGCGACATCCCCTGGGAATCCGGGGCCATGGCGCCTTCGTGGTCGTCTGACGGCCAGCGGATCGTCTACGCGGAGACTGTCGGGCGCTACGACCCCACCGTCACACCCTATCTCGAAGTAACGCTTCTCACGATCGACGCCGACGGCGGCAACCCGACCTCGGTTGTCGACTACGTGACGAGTACTCACGTGAGTCCCTCACCGTCGTTCTCCCCGAGCGGGGGTCGGATCCTGTACGCGGCGGAGGATGGGATCCGCACGATCCGCCCGGACGGCACCGAGCCACAGCGGCTGCTCAGCGGCAAGAGCCCGCAGTACGCACCAAGCGGGCGGCAGATCGTCTTTGCCGGTATTCCCGAGGGCAAGCGGCGAGACGGCATCTGGCGCATGCGCCGTGATGGATCGCATCTGCGCCGGCTGACCGATCCCGAGCGGGAAGATCCGGAGCTCACCGACGCTGTCGTCGACTACAGCCCGGACGGTCGTCGCATCGTGTTCGTGCGGTACTCCGCAGTCGGCCCGCAGGTGGAGTTTGAGCCGCAACTACGGGTGATGCGGTCGGATGGCTCGGGCGAACGTGAGATGCCACCTGGCCTCAGCACCGATTTGGCCTTCGCTCCGGCGGGTGATCAGATCGCGGTGCCGATCAGAACCGTCTACGACCGCTTCATCTTCTGCAGCGACCTCTTCACGATCTCGCCAACGGGCTCAGGCCCGCAGAACCTCACTAACGATTGCGACCCCCAAACCGGCTTCGGACGCGAGGTCGCCTCGCCGAGCTGGCAGCCGGACCCGCCGAGCACGCTCATCTTCGGCAAGGTCAAGAGGAACAAGAAGCGCGGCACCGCGAAGCTCACAGTCGAGGTCTTCGGCACCGGCGAGCTGGAGCTAGCCAAGAACGGGAAGCTGAAGGGCAAGCAGACGTCCGCCGAGAGCGAGGGCACGGTGAAGCTGCCGGTCAAGCCGACGCGCAAGGCGAAGAAGAAGCTGAGGCGGAAGGGCAAGGCGAAGGTCAAGGCCGAGGTCACCTACACCCCAGACGGGGGCCCGCCCAACACGCAGAGCAAGAACTTCGGGCTGAAGAAGAAGCGCTAGGCGGAGCCGCGCTCCGCAACCTGCGATGGGGAAGGCGCGTAAGGGAGTGTGAAATCTTCCACAGCTTCCTCGCGCCAATCGACCGCGCAGCATTCACGCGTGCTGCCGCTTCTGCCAAGGCACTCAGGTGCGGAGGTCGCGTGCCACTTAGAGGAGGCGTGAGGAGCGTAAACGGGCATGGGCGGCTCACTTCGCATGGTTGCGGGCGTCTCGGCCTCGGCGGCGAGGCGCCCGCTCGGGACGAGTCGCGGGAGTGCGGCGTTGCTGCCGCTCGCTCTCGCTTCGCTCGCTGAGGGGCATCGCGGCGACCCGGCACCCATGGGTACCCAGCGGTACCTGCGGGAACCTCGCCTTCTGCCTTCTCCGGTCAGACGGTGCTCGGTGGTGCGGTCATTTTTCTCGGTGCAGGAGACGGGTTGCGCGCTCGAGCTCCTCGGGCGTGTTGACGTTGAATGCGAGCAGCTCGGGGTCGCCGAACTTGGCGAGCTCCTGCTCTCCGACGACTCGCGGGTTGAGCCCGAGCACGGCGGCGGTGGCGGACTCGTCTCGGGCGAGCGCGGCGCGGAGCGGGGCGGCGGCGCGGGGCTCGTAGCGGGCGAGCAGCGGCTGCACCCGGCCGCGCAGCTCGATCAGCGCTGTCGTCCCGTCGAGGCCGGCGAGCCACTCGAGCAGCGGCGGCGGGACGAGCGGCATGTCGCAGCCGAGCGCGATCACGGCGCGGCCGCCGACGGCATCCAGCGCCGCCAGTACCCCGGCGAGCGGGTGAAGCGGCAGCTCCGGCTCGCGGACGATCCGGGTCTTGAGCGGCGGTAGGGGCGAGTCGGGCTTGGCGACGACGATCGCCTCGATCCCCGCGTCGTCGAGCGCGGCCAGCGGGTAGGAGATCAGCGGCCGCCCGGCGAGCTCGACGAGCGCCTTCGGGGTCCCCATCCTAGTGCTGCGCCCGCCCGCCAGCACCGCCCCGAGGACACCTCCATCCGCCACGCACGGAGTCTCCCACCCGCCCGCGGGTGCGGCGAGCTACCCTCGGCTGACCGTGCCCGGTGAGCTGACCGAGATCGAGCAGGCGAGACGCTTGGTGCTCGAGCACGCTTCGCCCCTGGGCGCCGAGGAGGTGCCGCTGCGCGAGGCGCTCGGACGGGTGCTCGCGGTCGAGGTCGCCGCCGCAGACCCGGTGCCCGGATTCGACAACTCGGCGATGGACGGATTCGCCGTCCGCGCGGAGGACACTGCCGGGGCGACCGCCGAGCAGCCCATCAGGCTCGGTGTCGTGGACGAGTCGCGGGCGGGGCGGCCGGCCGGCCGCGTGCTCGGGTCGGGCGATGCGGTGCTGATCTCAACCGGGGCGATGGTTCCGGAGGGGGCCGACGCGGTCGTCCGGGTCGAGGACACGAGCGCCGAGGACGGGGTCGTCGACGTCGAGGTCGCGGTGGAGGCCGGCCGGAACGTGCGCCGGGCGGGCGAGGACATCCGCGGAGGGGAGCCGGTGCTGAAGCCGGGCGCCGTCCTCGGTCCGGCCGAGGTCGGGGTGCTGGCGTCGGTGGGGCGGGCGGAGATCGCGTGCGCGCGGCGGCCGCGGGCGTACGTGCTGACGACCGGCGACGAGCTTCACGAGCCGGGGGAGCCGCTCCCGCCGGGCGGGATCCGGAACTCGAACGCGTACGCGGTCCCGGCCCTCGCTGAGCGCGCGGGAGCAGAGCTTGCCGGGGTGGAGATGGTCGCCGACGACCCGGAGGCGACCCGGGCGGCGATCGAGCGGGCGCTCGAGCACGACGTCGTCGTGCTGTCGGGGGGCGTGTCGGTCGGGGAGCACGACCACGTCAAGGACGCGCTCGCCGAGCTCGGGGCCGAGCAGGTGTTCTGGGGGGTGGCGCTGCGGCCGGGCAAGCCGACGTGGTTCGGGACCCACCCCGGCGGCGCGCTCGTGTTCGGGCTCCCGGGCAACCCGGTGTCGGCGATGGTCACGTTCATCCTCTTCGCCCGGCCGGCGATCGACGCGATGCAGGGCCGCTCACCCGACCTTCGCCGCGCCACCGCGATCATGGACGAGGCGTACCCGAAGCCTCCCGGGCGCGGGCATGCCGTCCGGGTGCGGCTGGAGGCGGGCGAGGACGGGTGGCACGCGCGCTCCACGGGCGCCCAGGGATCGCACGTGCTCACCTCGATGGTCGGCGCCGACGCGCTGGCGATGATCCCCGCCGCGAACGAGGGCGTGGAGGCGGGCGAGCGGGTCGTGATCGAGCTCCTGGAGCGGGGCTGACTACGATGACTCCCGTGACCGTAACCGTGCGCCTGTTCGCGATCCTGCGCGAGCGCGCGGGCCGGGAGGAGATCGAGCTCGAGCTCGCGGACGGCGCAACCGTCGATGACGCGCTCGCGGCCTTGGGCGGCGACGGCGGCCTGGGCGACGTGCTGGAGCGGATGCCGCTGCGAGCGGCGGTGAACCGGGAGTACGTCGGCAACGACACCGCGCTGGCGAGTGGCGACGAGGTGGCGCTGATCCCACCCGTCAGCGGCGGCGCCGGGTCGAAGGTCGACTCCGGAGTGCACGCGCGGGTCACCGCCGAGCCTCTGTCGCTGGACGCGGTCACCGCCAGGGTGGGCCGGCCCGGCGCGGGCGCGATCGTCAGCTTTCAGGGGACTACCCGCGACGTGGACAGGCTCGAGTACGAGGCCTACGCCGAGATGGCGGAGGAGCGGATCCGGGAGATCCTGGAGGGGTGCGTGCGCGAGCACGGCCTCGAGGCGGCCGCCGCCGAGCATCGGACGGGAACGGTGCCGCTGGGCGAGCCGAGCGTGATCGTGGCGGTCTCGGCGGCGCACCGCGGCGAGGCATTCGCGGGAGCGCGAGACGCGATCGATCGGATCAAGGCCGAGGCGCCGATCTGGAAGCAGGAGGTCGAGTCCGGCGAGGCGGGTGAGTCCCGCCGCTGGGTGGAGGGATCGTTGCCATGAGCGACCCGCTCACCCACATCGACGAGTCCGGCAGCGCCCGGATGGTCGACGTGGGGGAGAAGCCGGAGTCACGCCGCGTCGCGTGCGCCGAGGCTCGTGTGCGGATGAGCCCCGCCACGGCGGCGGCGGTCGAGGCCGGTGACGCGCCGAAGGGCGACGTGCTCGGCACCGCGCGGCTGGCGGGGATCCAGGCGGCGAAGCGGACGGCGGA
>Ga0214473_10011595_pt1 | contig 10355 bp, 6 predicted proteins | sample RVTome_7_FD_203509 | JGI IMG/M metagenome (GOLD analysis project Ga0214473, IMG submission 203509) | Soil microbial communities from uranium-contaminated site in the Upper Colorado River Basin, Wyoming, United States - RVT98D197 | ecosystem: Environmental > Terrestrial > Soil > Contaminated >... | reverse complement strand
AAGTTCCCAATCGATACCGTGATCTTTACTGGAAGGATCCCGAAATATGAACTGGTGGAGGAACGGCTGGAACAGTATCATCGTCTTCTCGCGGAGAAGAGGTTGGAGACCCACCGGGATAAATATCCCAGTGCCTTGGCAGATCTTTTCTCAAACGTTATGGGATTTGCCATGCTCGCCATCGGTCTTCTCTGCGTCTTCCTGATTGCGTGGGAATTCCTTGTTTAGTTCGGAGTAATGAGTTCGTAGTTCGGAGTATTAAGTCTTTAAACTCCGAACTCTGAACTCCGAACTCAAAACTTCATTGGGAGATTTTGCAGCCGACCTTTTCGAGATAGGCCATGTAATTAAAGGTGGGGCTTTGATCTTTGGTGTGGCAGTTTCGACAGATACCGAGGGTTACTTTCTTCTCCATCTTTCCCTTCTCTGGATGTCCCCTCCCTTCTCCGTGACAGGCCTCACACTGTACCCCTTGAAGGTAAAAAGGGATTTCCACCACGGTCGCATACTCTCCGATCTTCCCATAACCCGTCGAGTGGCACATCAGGCATTCCTCTTGGGCATATTTTGGAGAGGCGGCGATGGTCTGGGAGGCCTTGGCATGTTTGGTCTTGAGCCAATTTCTGTAGTTCATTTCGTGGCATTTTTTGCAGGAGATGGCTCCAGCAAAAGGACTTGTCTTAGGAATTCGGGCGATCATCTCTTTCTCCGATAAGTCCTTTCCAGCTTCGGGGGCCACTTTGGGTTTGTATAGTTTTGCCGACTCGGTGCGATAGGTCTCCAGTTCCTTGATAATTTTTGGATCATCGGCCACAACGAGTTGAACAGGGATGGCAACATGTTTGTAAAAATTTTTATCTGTGAAAGCCAGAAGGACTTTCTCCAATTCCTTCTGTTTCGATTCCAAGAACTTTAATTCTTTTGCCTTGACCTCGTCCTGTTTTCCTGATTTGGCCATTCCTGCTTTCATTTGCGTTGAATGGGAGATTAGCCTTTCATATTTCTTTTCTATCTCTTCCCGTTCACTGGAAATGATAAATTTAATAGGTCTTTTAGTTTCAGCCAGAGAGTAATCGACTCGGCCCAAATATCCTCCCCTGGGCTCCAATCGATAGATGGCGGTTCCATTCACTTTTTCCATGACCACCCTTTTCAATTCGCCCCCTCCTCCTAAGATCAGATCGATGTCGGGATTTTCCCTGGCAAGCTTCTTATCTTTTGATTCGCCCAATTGGGAGAGGATGACGATGAAGTCACAATATTCCCTGAGGCCCTTGATCGTGGCTTTTAATGCCGAGAGAGGTTCGATAATATTGAGTCCAGAATCTTTCTCTTGGAGGGTTGGATTGAATTGGTCATCCAGCAGACCCAATATTCCAATTCTCAGATCCGCGATCTCTTTGATGACATAAGGTTTGAAGACACCCTTTCCAGTTTTTTTGTCCACGAGGTTGGCTGAGATAAAGGGGAACTTCGCCTTCCGGCTCATTTCGGAGAGAAATTTAAGCCCCATCATCAGATCCTTCTCCCCCACATTGACCACATCGTATCCCATTTCATTATAGGATTGGATGAGAAGGTCAACACGGAGAAGGGCATCCCTGCGTTTGGTTTCAGTTTGAGGAGGCTTTCGAAAAAGGAGATTCCCTGTGTCGAGAAGGAGAATCTTCCTCCCTTCCTTTTTCATCTGGGAAATAAGAGTAGCTTTCTTGGCCACACCGCCAAGAGGGTTTCTGAATCACCCACAAGGCTCGACCTCACCCATCACATCATTGGTATAGAGGATGCTGAATTGGTTTTTGGGTTCGGCCTGAGCAAGAGGGTGTTGGGATAGAGTTAGAATGAGAGCCAAAATTAAAAGGAAATGTCCTTTTCTCAATTTCAAAGCATGCCCCCTTGTTGAAAAGATACTCTCTACTTTATTTAACCAATTTAACCAATCATTTTTCTGAAAGCAAGTCCGTGAATCAATCTTTTGGGCGGTTTTTAAGGGGGGGACGTAACCCCTCAGTTACGGGTTGCGGGGGCTGCCGGTCCAACAGGAATGCTTCCAAAGCTTTAGAAAGCGGCTTCTTCGAATTTTATGGGTAACGGAGGCTTTCAAGAGAATGAGCCCCTGTAAAGGTCGTCCACCCTCATATTGAAACAGTATAAGGTGGCCGCTCTAAAGCTTTTACAGCATCCCCGTCAGCCCGGCAAAGGCTATGGGAAGGAAAAATCCATAACTGACGCATTACGGAGGGACAGAGATCCCTCTTGAAATAATTTTGAAACTTTGTAAGAATAAGTCTTCGGGGGGAACGGGGGTTCCTTATGGAAATGTTTAAAGACTTTTATGATTTGGTAAAGACCTTTTGGATCGATGTCTTCAATGCTGCCAGGAAGGGGACGGAGACTCACCTGAAGGCCATAAAGATTTTCCTTGTTTTTTGCATCATCGTTTTTGTTATCCTCCTCGGAGTTCTCCTAAGATTTACAGAGTCCTCCACCTTCTGCGGTCTCTGTCACCAGATGAATGCCTATATGGAGTCATGGAGAACCTCCAGCCACAAGCATGTGGCCTGCACGAAATGTCACTATGAGCCTGGGTTTGTCAATCATATGAAGGGGAAGTGGGTGGATGGTCAGGTATCGCTAGCCTATTTTCTTTCCGGAAAAAGGCCGAGCACGCCTCACGCACAGATCAGCGATGCGAGCTGCCTTCAGAAGGGTTGCCATAAGATCGATGATCTGAAGGGAGATATGATCTACAAGAACGTGGCCTTCTCACACGGAAAACATTTAGGTGAGTTGAGAAGGGGGATGAATCTCCGGTGTACCAGTTGCCACGCTCAGCTTGTTCAAGGGTTACATCTCACGGTTCACGAAATCAACTGCTTTATCTGTCACTATTACAAGGCCGGTCCGAAAGGGGAAGAAGAGTGCATTTCCTGTGCGATCGGAGGGTGCACCTCCTGTCATGTCGAGCCCAAAGGGGATATCAAGGTCAAGGGTTGGAACTTCAATCACAGAAAGTATATCGCAAGAGGGGTAGCCTGTGAGAAGTGCCACCTCAGTGTGGTTCAGGGAGATGGCCATGTCCCGGAGGGAAAGTGTATGGAATGTCATAATGAACCTGTCCTCCTGAGTACGAAATATACCTCTCAATTCATGCATAAGAAACATGTCACCGACCACAAAATCGAATGTTCGAGTTGCCACACGCCCCTGCGGCATGAGATTGGACAGATCCCCACCCTCACCCATGTCCCCTCCAATTGTGATAAGTGTCATAGCAAGGAGATGCATTTAGGACCGAGAGATTTTTACCGGGGGACCGGAGGGATTGGTGTCCCAGATTCTCCCAGCCTCATGTTTACGACCAATGTCGACTGCATCGCCTGCCATCGAAGGACCGAAGAGACGAAGGCTGCGCTTCACACCACGAACTATGCGGAAAGGGTGATCGGTGAGGCCTGCGTGGACTGCCACGGGGAGGGATTCGATGATACCCTGAAGCAATGGAAAGCCCTTCTTTCCAAAACAGAGAATGCGACCAATCAGAGGATTTTCAATGTTCAGAAGCTATTATATGAGTTTGAAAAGACCAGTGGAAACACGGCCACCTTCAGGAAGGCCCAGAATTTACTCAATGAGGCCCGCCATAATTACAGCTTTGTCCTCTTGGGGAAGGGCGTTCACAATGTGGAATATGCTTTCCAACTTCTCAATGCGGCGAACAATAAAGCAGAGCAGGTTTTAGCGGTGATCAATAAAGAATACAAACCTCAGGAATTTAAAACCCATATGACCTGTACCACGCTGTGCCATGTTGGGATGGAGAAGCGGACCGTTTCTTTTAATGACACCAAATTTTCCCATGAAACCCACATCGCAGGCAATGGACAGAAGTGTTCGGATTGCCATTCCCCCCGTGAAAGTCACGGCAAAACGTTCATAAAAAATTGCGCGGAATGCCATCACGGAAAGGAAATCAAGAAAGTGAAATGTGATGATTGTCATGCCTCCATCAAAAAGCTCATCCAGGGAAAAGGAGGCATTGGGGTTCCAGAGAGACCGAGCAATAAGTTGGATGTCGTCGAATGCATTGATTGCCATCGGGGTGTATCGGCGAAAAAGAAAGACACCTTTGATGCGATTAAAAAACGTTGTATCGAATGCCATGACCAGAGTTATGGGGAGATGGTGGTCCGATGGAAAGCGACCTCTGAAGATTTATTGAAGAAGATCGAACCGAAGATGGCGAAGGTCAAGGAGGAGATCAACCGGATCGAGCGAAGCGGAGGCCATACGTTTGTTTTTCGAAAGCTATATGGAGAGGCAGAGTTCAATTACAATTTGGCAAAGAATGGAAAAGGAGCCCACAATCTGGAGTATACGGAAGAATTATTGGAATTTGCCAATCGCAAGCTCGACGAAGCCATCAAACAGGTAGCTAAAAGAAAGGGAGAAATAGCTAAAGGGAGAATGTAAGGTCAGAGTCTATCTGGGGATGTATGGGGAGAATGACATTTATACTTGACAAAGAGATGAGAATTTAATAAATTTTTTGTCAAAATTTGTGAAAGGAGTCACAAAATTGAAGTATCAAAAAATCCCTGAGGCGACCATTAGGAGATTATCGAGATATTCAAGATGTTTGGAAGAGATGGAGGAAAAAGGAGAGAAGGTCGTTTCCTCTGCCCAACTGGCCAATAAATGCATAGTAAATGCCGCTCAGGTAAGGAAGGATTTGGCCTATTTCGGTGAGTTTGGGGTTCGAGGCGTGGGCTATTATGTGAAAGATTTACTTAATAATATCAAGGAGATATTAGGATCTAACAAGGAGTGGAGGATGGCACTCATTGGCGTAGGGAATTTGGGTTCCTCCCTCCTGGCCTATAAAGATTTTCTGAAGCAGAATTATACAATCGTTGCTGCCTTTGATATCGATCCTCCAAAAGTGATCGGACGGGTCTCTGAAAAACTGGGCAAGCCAGTGGAAGTCTTTCATATCAACCGTATCAAAGAAGTGGCGAGGGAAAGGAAGATCGAGATCGGACTCATCACAACCCCTCCTTCAGAGGCTCAGAACGTTGCTGACATATTGGTGGAGGCAGAGGTGAAAGGAATTCTTAACTTCGCCCCAGCACAGATTACAGTCCCCGAGGGATTTACGGTGAAGAATGTTTTTTTCACCACGATCTTAGACAATTTGGCCTACCTTTTATCAAACTGAAAGAAAGTTTTTCATTTTTTAATCCCTCCCAACCTCCCCTTAAGAAAGGGAGGAGATAAAGGACTCCCCCTTTTGTAAAGGGAAGCTGTGAAAAAATCCAAGACTCAAAGACCGGACGGGGGGATATTGGGCCGGAACGGGAAGCGAAGGCCCGACAGGCCGAGAGCTTCCAAAACTGTAGAGCGGCTACCTCTTTCAGTATTACCTGCAAGTCCGAAAAGACCGTACAAAATCGATAAGTTGTAAGAGCCCAATACCATTAAATTAAATGTCCGCATTCTACAGTTTTGGAAGTATCTCCCCGCCCGGTCTTCTGTCCCTGAATAATTTCACACCTTCAGGGGGATAGAGGGGGATTATTTTTTCATCCGCCTACGCAGGAAACCACGGCCTTGGCCATGGAGGAATGCGTTAATGCGCGAGATAGCAATGCAATAATCATTGTGTCACGCTTCGGCGGATTTCGCTCATCGGCGGATGACCCACCGAAGCCTTGGCGCTTGCGCACCGAAGCGCTACAGCGCCCAGGGGCGTAGGTGGGTATGGTTTTGGGGGACCACGCCTGCGTGCCGGAACACCGGCACGAGACGTTTCGGCAAAGGCAGGCACTTCGGCGTGCAGGCACGGGCTTGCCCGTGGGGCTCCATGATAATCATTTTTGCCTCAAAGGGAATTTAATTGACTCGGCATTAAAAACTACCTATATTCATTTTATGCCGAGAAAAAATTGGGGAAGAGAAAAGATGGCAAAGAAAAAATTTTTATCTCCTTCTATTATTACCAAACTTCCCGGGCCTGAAGCCAAAAAGGTTCTGAGGAAGGATCAGAAATTTGTCTCTCAATCCTACACGCGTGTCTATCCTCTCGTCGTCAAAAGGGCGAGAGGAATTTGGGTAGAGGATGCGGATGGAAATCGGTTCCTCGATTTTACTTCAGGGATTGCTGTCTGCAACACCGGCCATTGCCATCCGAAAGTGGTGGAAGCCATTCATCGCCAGGCAGAGCAACTCATCCATATGTCTGGCAGCGATTTCTATTATGGTCTCCAATCGAGCCTTGCTGCCAAACTCTCTGAGATCACCCCCGGACCAAAAGAGAAAAGAGTCTTCTTCGGGAATTCTGGCGCTGAAGCTATTGAGGCAGCTCTCAAGCTGGCGCGTTATCATACCAAAAGGCCTCAAATTCTGGCTTTCCTTGGCGCTTTTCATGGCCGGACCATGGGCGCCCTCTCTTTAACGGCCAGCAAAGTGATTCATGAAAAGGGATTCTCCCCGCTTGTCCCCGGGGTGACCCATGTCCCTTACGCCTATTGCTACCGCTGTCCTTATCATCATCAGCAATATCCCGGTTGCAGCAACGCCTGTATCGAATGGATTCGTGAAGACCTCTTCAAACGGAGCATTCCTCCTGAAGAAGTGGCGGCCATCTTTGTAGAGCCCATTCAGGGCGAAGGCGGCTATATCGTTCCCCCGCCAGAATTTCATCAGAAACTTTACGAGTTGGCAAAGGAGTTTGGAATTCTTTTTGTGGATGATGAGGTTCAGAGTGGAATGGGAAGGACAGGAAAGATGATGGCGATTGAACATTGGGGGGTCGTCCCCGATATCATCGCCTTAGCAAAAGGAATTGCTTCGGGGATGCCTCTGGGAGCCACCGTCTCTCAGAGCGAGGTGATGGATTGGGTCCCCGGGTCTCATGCCAGCACGTTTGGAGGAAATCCCATCAGTTGCCGAGCTGCTCTGGCAACCATTGAACTTCTTGAGGAGGGACTCATTGAAAATGCTGCACGCGTGGGGAAGTATATCCTCGAGAAACTGAAGGAACTTCAGAAGCGATTCCATCTGATCGGCGATGTGAGGGGAAAGGGCTTGATGATCGGGATAGAATTGGTTAAAGACCGGCAGACGAAGGAGAAAGCGATCGAAGAAAGGAGTCAGGTCATTCAGGCCTGTTTTGAAAAGGGGCTTCTTATTTTGGGGGCAGGAGAGAATGTGGTCCGTTTTAGTCCTCCCCTGATCATCACAAAGAAAGAAGCGGACACCGCCCTCACCATCTTCGAGGAGGTTTTGAAGAAGGTTGAGAAGACGTTACGAAATCGTGTCGTTGTCTCCAAGAGAAAATGAGACAAGGTTCTTCTCAAACTCTCATTCAGATTTTAAATTTTGGATTAATTCCTCACAGGTGATCAGGTAGGCAAAACCGTAGCCCAAATTCTTTAAGGTCGCCAGGTGGTGGTCATCCTTTCCAGTGGATGTCCCGTCGATCAGGAAAAAGACTCTATAATCCCTCATAAAGGCATCCCGCGCTGTGGTCTCGCAGCAGAGGTTCGTCATCACTCCTGAGATGATCAGGTCTTGAATTCCTTTTGCTCGCAGGATCGTATCCAGTTCGGTCTCAAAGAAGGCACTATAACGTTTCTTAGGGAGAATGATATCCTTTGAGTCGATCTTAATTTCCGGGATAAATTTCCAATCGTCTGTGCCGTGACGAATGACTTCGCCCCACCACTCTCCAAGGACTCCCCCATCGGAGGGGGGATGGGTGTGACCATGCTGCGTAAAGATGATCGGAACTTCTTTTTGCCGGCAGGATTGAATCACCCTCGAGAGGTTTTTCAGTACAGGTTGGATAATTCGATGAAAATAATTCTGCATATCGATGACGAGGAGGACAGCCTGTTCCGGGTTGACCATCGCCTTCCTCTCCCGATAGGGTCCCAATTCCTTCAGGATTTTTTCAAGATCGATTTTCATCTTTCTTTCGATAAATAGTCCATGAGGATCAATCCATAGATATGGGCAGCCTGGACCAAAGCCTCCACCTCCACCGACTCATCGGTGGTATGGATCTGGTTCGTGTCTCCCGGCCCAAAGACGAGGGTCGGGATGTGACATTGGTTGATGTAAAAACGTGAATCCGTAAACCCCGAGAATGCTCTCAGCGGAGGCTTTTTTCCTATCACCTTTTGGATGGCCTCCACGCCAACCCTGACAATCTCCTCTTCAGGATCGACTTCAGAGGGTTCGGCATAATCGATCTCTTCCATTCGATACTGAAAAAGGGGATCCTGTGATTGGAGTGAATCTAAAATTTCTTTCATTTTTCCAAAAATTTCTTCCTTCTTTTCACCAGGCAACATTCTTCGGTCCACTTCAATCTCACATCGATCAGGGACGATATTGATCTTCGTCCCGCCCCGAATGGTTCCGATGCTGAGAGTTGGCTTCCCAAGCAAGGGGTGTTCCCTTTCGAAGGGGGTGGAATTTAATCGATCCATCAGCTTTATCATTTTTCCGATAGCATTCACACCCAGATGGGGTTTGGCGCTATGCGCTGATTTTCCAAATGTGGAAATTCTGAGCCAAAGTGCTCCCTTATGGGCGATCACCGGGTGGAGGTCTGTAGGTTCTCCAACAAGGACCGCATCACCTTGTATTCCTCCTTTTCGAGTTAAAAAACCCATGCCTTGATGACCATGAGATTCTTCATCAGAGACGAGATGGAGAATGACAGCGCCTTGATGGAGAGGGATTTTTGAACGGTCAATCATGGAGAGAGCATGAATGAAAGAGGCAATGCCACTTTTCATATCCGATGCCCCACGGCCATAAATTCTTCCTTTGGAGAGCTTTCCCTGAAAAGGGGGATATTTCCATTGAGAGGGATCTCCAGCAGGGACAACATCGAGATGGCCATTGAAGATGAGCGTTCTCCCACCCTTGCCCCATCTTTTCTCAGCGATGAGGTTCGATCTGCCTTTTGGAGAGAGAACGGTTTTGATTTTGAAACCCATCTGTGAGAGGAGGGGTTTTAAAAATTGGGCGGCTACCTTTTCATTTCCGGGTGGATTTTCTGTGGAAGTCTGAACTAATTGGATTGTTAAATCGACCAGTTCTTTCTTTTTGATGAACCGGGGTAAATTCATCATTCTAACCTCTTGACATGTTTCATCTTACAAAGAAAGAGGGACAAAGGCAACCCCAAATTGAGTGCTCTAAAAAAATCCCTTTTCTGGCATTCTGAGCAAAGGCGAAGAATCTAACCAGTTGATAATATAGAATTCCACAGACTCTTCACTTCGTTCAGGTAACCAATGCTTTGTTTTTCAGAGACCTCAAATTGAAATATTGACATCTATGATGTGAATGGATAAAATGGCAGCCTATTGGAAAGATGAAGGGAGTCAAATAAGAAGGAGGTGAAGGAGAAAACCCTTTAATTAAAAGTTGGTAAATTCACAATTTTTTTATTTTGTTATGAAGGAGGACGGTATGAAAGCAAGTAAAAGAATTTTCCTTTTTTTGTTTGTTTCGATTTTATCTGTTCTGATTGTTTCTCCCACCCTATTTGCTGCTGAGAAGGAGATCAAGATTGGCGTGCTTTATCCGCTTTCCGGGGCCCTGGCAACAATTGGAAGAGACCTGCAAAGGGCTGCAGAATTCACTGCAACAGAACTAATCAACAATAAGAATCCTTCAATCGATATCATGACGGCGAAATGGGGAGGAATCCCAAACTTAGGGAATGCCAAGATCAAACTGATCTTTGCTGACCATCGGGGAGAACCAGACCGTGGTGCAGACCTTGCCAAACGTCTGATCGAAGATGACAAGGTAGTTGGTTTGATGGGCGCATATCAAAGTTCAGTGACAAAGACGGTTAGTGCTGTGGCTGAACGGTACCAAGTTCCGATGATCAACGATTCGTCCACTTCTCCCGATCTTACCAGAAGAGGATTCAAGTGGTTCTGGCGCTGCACGCCCCATGATGAATATTTTGACAAAGACCTCTTCGAACTCCTGAAGGGATTAACAGAGGGCAAGGTTAAGGGGGTCAAGACTGTTCCTAAAGACCAAATAAAGAACTTGACCTATGCCTGCGAGAATACGGAGTGGGGATCCAGCGTCGCCAAGGACCTGGAGAAGTTTGCAAAGGAGTACGGATTCACCTTCGTGAAGGGGATCCTTTACGATTCCAAAGCCCCTGACCTGACCTCTGAAGCGCAGGCTGTCGTCGCAGCCAAACCCAATTGTATGCTCTTTGCCTCCTATCTTTCAGACTCGATCCTCATGATCAGAACTTTGAAAGGGATGAAGGCTTCTCCTCGCTTGCTCTGGGGGCAGAATGCAGGTTTTGA
>Ga0214473_10011594_pt1 | contig 10356 bp, 9 predicted proteins | sample RVTome_7_FD_203509 | JGI IMG/M metagenome (GOLD analysis project Ga0214473, IMG submission 203509) | Soil microbial communities from uranium-contaminated site in the Upper Colorado River Basin, Wyoming, United States - RVT98D197 | ecosystem: Environmental > Terrestrial > Soil > Contaminated >... | reverse complement strand
AATCGGCAAAGACGGCAAGCACGGCTGGGGTACCTATCCCCGGCTGTCTATGAACGGCAGTTTTATGCAAGGCAGGTTGCAGCATGAGAGAAAGTTTGGTGTCCACTATTGACATCAGGGGTCAATACATCACGTTCAGCGGGAAGTCCCTGCGCACGCTATCGATCACCGCATCCCGCTGCTTGTCCTTGTAGATGAATTCCCGCTGATACGGTGGGCGAATGTCGAGCTTTCCGCCGTACGCGACCACTCCCTGCTCGTCATTGTCCACGAAGCCGTCGGTTAGCGTTTTGATCGTAATCTCTTTGAGGTCGATTTTCATTTACGCGGGTTTCTTGTTGCGGATGAACAGGCGCTTAAATGTCTCTTTCCCATTCAAATAAGAGCCACGCCCGTAAATCCCGTTGGGGTCTTGGTCAATGCCTCGATTGCTTCCAATTATCTCGAATTGTTCTGGATTGTATTTATCAAGAAAGGTCACAGGAACGCCCATCACACCCTTGTAGTCCATGGGAATATCAGCGGTTTTTGAAACCTCAATCGCGTCGTAATTGTCGTACTTTGGAAATTCCCGCGGATTGTACGTCTTGTAGAGAATCAAATCCTCATGGCGCTTCTTGATATCAATGTTTGTAAACCAGCAGGTGATATTTGTGGATATTATCCTGTTTCCGTTCTCATCGACCCGAGCTTCTGTCCCATGCAACGGGTAATGCTTCGGGACAATGAATCCCGAAAAATTCCGATTACTGTTCACACCGATCCACAGCTTGTCGTCCTTGATTAACTTGAAAACATCTTTGTAGGTAATTGCGTTCCAATTCCCAATAATCAAAAACGTTTTGCCGTATTCCACAAGCTGCGCGACATACTCTCTGAACAACGAAAACGGTGGGTTGGTTACGACGATATCCGCTTCCTTTAGGAGATTGATGCATTCCTCGCTGCGGAAATCACCGTCGCCTTTTAGGTCCCGTGGCTTGACCTTCGCGGGGTCAGGGAGCCGCTTGTCCTTTTGCTCACCGCGGTATTTGAAGTAGATGCCCTTGTCCGACTTGTGCTGGCTGAATAGGTCGGGCTTGTCGTTCTGATAGCACGTCGCGATCAGCTCCTTCAGACCCAGCTTTTCAAAGCTATTCAAAAAGTACTTGAAGAAGTTGCTCACGCGCGGATCGTCGCAGTTGCACAGGACGGTTTTGTTCCTAAAATGCCTGGTGTAATGCCGTAGCTCCTTTTCGATGTCGGAAAGTATCGTGTAGAACTCATCGTTCTTGCCACTCTTTGCCGTGTTCAAGTACTTAACTGAGCCTTCTCTTGCCATTTCGAATTGTATCCTTCCAGTTTCTGCTCATGTCTAACAATTATTGAACTGCAAGGTGTAATTTGTAAGAATCCTATCCATTCAAATACTTTTTGTCAATGAAAATTCAGGAACCTTACCAGTTTCTCGAATGGGAACTGCCCATTGTAATCTGATGGTTATCATGATTTGAGAATTTCCTGCGTTGAAATAATTTGTTAAGAATGAGATGTTATACTGCGTGTAAATAAATCCAAAAGATTATTATTCTGACCAATCCTGATTGAGGATTTACATGTGAAATATTGCCTGGATAAGGTCTATACGCTTTTAAGGAGTTCAGGAAGGAGTCCTCAAAAAAGGGGATGTGAATAACACCTACAAAGCGTGAGGATTAGGAAATGCTAAGGATTGAACATTTCCAGATGAAAGAGAGGGTAACGACAAGCTCAGCGGCGGAACGCCGTCGGCTGAATTGACTCGTTAGCTGCACTTCACGTCCCATCCGACCAGTTCAAGTGACCTGGTCTTGGTCGGATGCTCAACTGTTTTGCCTGTGTACGTATCAGCTGGGTACATTCGCACTTGGAAGATCTTTGAGACGTCAGCAAAGGCTAATGACGTAAACTGCGCTGAGTCATGGGTCTCTTTTGTGCTTGGAACATTAAGACTTCCAAAAACCAGTCTGTTGAGCTTAGCCATAAAATCTCCTATGCGTGAAGTTCTTTTCGTCTTAGGAATTTGAAACCTTCTCTTCTGGTAACAACGGCAACGTCGATTTCACCACCACAGCCCCTGATGCCTACAGTCAAGCGCTGACCTAAAATGGTTGTATTCAAGAAGAATAGAGCGAGGTTTACACAGTCTTGGAGCGGCAATGCCTGAAGTGGAATTGGAAGTTGCAGTTGTTGCAGGGTCGTATTCAGGGCAGTTTGCTGAGTCGGATTTAGGCCAAGATTTGCAGTCAATAGTCCGGGTAAATTATTATCATAGCCCTGCAATAACCTATCAACCATTTCTCGTTGTCCCCCCCAAGTAAGTCCGAACCCTCCTGATTGGTGCTCGACAGGATTGGGTACATTGGGGATATCGAACTGATACACTCTTCCGTATGGTTGATTGTTGTCGTAACCTGCTACGAGGAACGTCATCTGAGGCCCCGTATAATTCGGGGGTGGCGAAACATTCCATTGGGCAAGGTAAAAGTTGCTCAGTTGTTTTGCGAATTCCGCTATGGTGAGTCGGTCACCCGGCAGTGTTGCCTCAAACTCAGGGAGAAAGCTATGGGCGGTCCGCAAACCAATGGCTGCCAAGCCATAGGTCACCACTCCGACATAGTTATGTGGGCTGTTAAAGCCGAATAGTTTTGTTGCGTTGTCAAAATTAACATGGATGGGTGGTCCGGCTGGCGGTGTTGCCGCAAGTGTTACTCGACTTTCCGCCGAAAGAACTATCCCTTCGGGCGCTTTGATTACCATTCCTAATGACATTGAAGTTTCCTCATATGATTTTGTGCAGCTAACGGCCCCGCTGAGTTGTGGGCCGAAGGCCCGTCTGCTCGATTACTGATTGGAATATACACATTTTACGGAAATTAGTCAATCAAAACTTCAGGAAGGAAGTCAGCATCAAACTTTTTGGGGGATGGAAGAAAAAATCTTGACCCATCCGGTGGCCCCAAGGCTGTGATTTGAGCCTTCGGCCTGAGCATTCGACTGAGTTTATGCCGAAGTCTCAGGCCGAGGGCCAAGCCCCGGCCTTGAGGCCGGAGAGTCGAGAAGTTAACATTATTTTCGAGGCCGTCATTCCCGCCCCGTATCCCGATGCGGGTCTCCGCAGAGGGTCGCTCCGACAAGTACGGGATAAACTCCAGCGGGAATCCAGTTCAAAAATACTGGATTCCCCCGTATCAAGTACGGGGCAGGCTTAGTCAAGCCCGGAATGACAAACAAAGTAAAGGGACTTTTAACGCACCACAATAGATTTATTGAAAGACCGTTGGAACCCCTAATACTTTAATGGGATCCTGGCCGGGTTCCAAGTTCATCAGCTTTATTAACTCCGGCTGAATTTTTTCCCACTTCTCGCGGGCCATCTCCTTCCCCTTCTTGGTTTTCGCCTCTTCAAATAGACGGAAGAAGACGTAATAAACGATCTGCCCCTCTTCTTTTGTGTTTTTAGCCCCCCATCGCTTTTTCGCCAGCTCGCGCCATTTACTGCCGTCCGGCACAACCGATTCTGGAACGAACTGGGAAATTAGATCGGCATCATGGGCGATTTTAGAAATTTCACTTGCAGGTTCAGGGAAAACCACCTGCCAGGCGCCTTTTTTCCCAACGGCTTTGTCAACCGAATCACGGAAATACCAGTAACCCGTGGAATGCTCAATGATTGCCGCCTGCATCTCTTGGATTTCTTTTTCAGAGATTCCCCCGATCTGTTTGGCAATCTGCCCCGCCTTCAATGCTCCGGTAATATGGTGGCCCAGCGCCCGGTTTCCACCCACCTTTGTATTCAGTAAAATTTGTGCATCTCCCCAGAAGTCAGGGGAAGCCCGAAAATATCCAGCTTTCTTGAGTTCACTGACCATCTCTGTCGCCTGTTTGAAAACCTGCGGGTCTGTCAAGACGGCGCTCTTTTCTTCTTTGGCGATGTTGTGGAGAATATCCGTAGCAATAGCTAATTTCCTCTTCTCAGGAGGAAACCCTTTGGACATTTCGTAGGCCAGAGCCGAACATACCCGATTATGAAGGATATCCTCTGAAGGATTTTGTAACTGGGCAGCCGTAGTCGTGATCATGATTTCCAGAAACTTTTGGAGATCAGGGAATTCTTTGAGGTAAGATTTTTCCCAGCTTAAGTAAGGTTCAGGAAGGTCGAATTTATCCTGTATTCCAGCGGTAGCCGTATCGGCGATCATGAGCATGCCGAAGACAAAAGTAAGACATAACAACCCAGAAAGATATTTTTTCACATTCGTCTCCTTTCAAAAAAAGATTTGGATGAGGGGAATTTAAAACTCATGAAGAAATGAAAAGAAAGTAACAAGCAAATCCCTTTTTTAATGAGAGTATACTTCCTCTGAAGAGAGAAATCAACACCAATAGAGCCAAGAGGGTAATGCCTCAGTTACGGTCGGAGATCCAATTCTCAAGGTCGAGGTGGTCTCTCCGGAGAAAACTTCAAGCGGTGCCTTGTTCTATCCCTCCTTCCGTAGCTTCGTCAATTTCGCCCCTGCTGCAGAAGCCAGAACGACCAAGGTCGTGGATACGAGAATCATCATAATTCCCAGGGCGGAGAGTTTCCCCCACAAGCCGTCCTCAGCGAATCTGAGGATCTGAACAGCCAGCACTTCGTTCCCGGGTCGGGAGAGAACGACCGAGACGCTCAGCTCTCGGACGAACATAGTCGCCATCAGAATCCATGCTGATACGATTCCCGGGATCAGCAGGGGAACGATGATCCTGCGTAAAGTATAAAGCGTCCCTGCGCCACAAACCCTGGAGGATTCCTCCAGGTCTCGGTGGATCTGCACGAAGGCGCTCGTGAGGGGCCTGATCCCGTAAGGAAGGTAGGTGGCGATGTACCCGATCAGGAGGGACCCGATCGTGGCGTAAAGCGGCGTCCGGACAAAGAACCACATGAAGCCGACACCGATGACGATCCCAGGAAAGGAAAAAGAAAGGAAACTCAGGGATTCGAGGATTCCGGAGGCAGGTGTTCGCAACTTGACGATGGTGTAAGAGATAAAGAGGGTGAGAACGACACCGAGGGTTGCACCGACAATCCCCAGGAAGAGGCTGTTTTTCAATGAGAGGAGGGAGATGGGATCTTTCAGAACAGCCAGCCAATGTTTTAAGCTCATCATACCGAATGCTTTTAAGCTCGGGACCATGGAATAGGGGACCAGAGAGGTATACAGGAGGACCAGGACTGGCAGAACGATCAGGAAGAAGGAAAGAAGGGCGACGATGATGAAGAGAGGAACCTTTGCCCCGCGAAGATCGATCAACGCAGGCCTGTATCCCCTGCTGGAGATCGTGACGTACTTATCACTTTCCGAGGTAAGATGGCGGTAAAGGAGAATAAGCGTAACGGATGCCGCAAGGGCGCTCATGCCCACGGCGGCTGCCATGCCGTAGTCTGCAGCAAAACCAGTCGCAATGATGCGATAGATATGGGTCGACAACAAGTATATCCTTCCGGGCATCCCAAGGGCCGAGGGTACGGCGAAGGACTCCAGGCTCCTGATGGCGACAAGGGTGATGGAGGCAAGGATGGCCGGTCTGAGAACCGGCAGGGTGATTTTAAAGAGCGTTCGAAGATTGGAACTCCCGCACACCTTGGAGGACTCTTCCAGGGAAACGTCAAAAGAGGACATGGCGGGCGCGATGATCAGGTACGAGACAGGCAGATCGAGCAGTCCCTCCACCAGGATCATGCCGGGCAAGGAATAGATGTTGAAAGGTGAATGCTGCAAGTTGAAGATTTGTTTCAGCAGGAGATTGATCAGACCGTTGGAAGGATTCAGGAGGAGTGCCCAACTGACGGCGAACAGGATATGTGGGATCATCATCGGTACGATAGAGATGATCTGGAACAGGACTTTAAATGGGATATTAGTCCTCGTGTTCAGGTAGGCCATGAACAGGGCCAGAATAGTGGCCACCAGTGCCGAGCCGATCATGAACACGATCGTATTAACGATGATCTCGATGAGCGCAGGATCGGTATACGACTTGATATATTTCTCAAGCGTGAAAGTGCCGAACGCTCCCAGGCCTTCTGAAAAGCTTCCGAGAAGAAGCATGGCCACAGGGCAGACCGTCAGAAAGCCGACGATCACGATCAGGCTCGGTGTCAGAGCTGTTCTCGTCCAAACCATGATACGTTACCTGTTCATCGCAAGAGTATGGAGCAGCCATCCGGTTCGACGCACAGGCCGATCTCATCCCCTTCCTTTATGGTGGCGGTCGGCGCGATCTTCGTGATCAGGCGTGTTTCTCCAACCTTAATCTCCCCTTCGTAAGCCTCTCCGATGAACACAAGGGATTCCACCCTTCCCCGGAATGAGTTTCGTTCTTTCCCGCAATCTCTCGCCGTCACCGTGATGAACTCAGGTCGAATGGACACCGTGACGATACTTCCTACCGGTGGCGCAGTCTGCGTTTGACAGGCAATGGTCCCAATGGCAGTACTGATCAGGGGGCCATCGTTCTCGATGCTGACCACTTTTCCCTCGATGAGGTTTGTCCGGCCGACGAAATCCGCCACGAACCGCTGTTCCGAGCCGAAATAGATCTCTTTGGGAGTCCCGATTTCCATGATTTGGCCGGCCTTCATGACCGCAATGGCATCGGACAAGGACAGGGCTTCAATCCTGTCGTGGGTCACGTATACGGCGGTAATCTTCAGATTGGTCAGAAAGTTGCGCAATTCTTTTCTCGTCTCCTCCCTGAGTTTGGCATCCAGATTACTCAAGGGTTCATCGAATAGGATCACTTTGGGCTCTGGCGCCAAAGCCCTGGCTAAGGCAACCCGCTGTTGCTGCCCGCCGCTCAATTTCGTGGCGGGACGGTTTTCAAATCCCTCGAGCTGGACGAACCGCAACGTTTCTTCAACCTTTCTTTTAATTTCCTCCTTGGGTTCATTTCTGACCTGTAGGGGGTAGGCCACATTATCGAACACATTCATGTGGGGCCAGATCGCATAGGTTTGAAACACCATGCTCAGGCCCCTTTTTTCGGGGGGGACAAAGATTCCTCTGTCTTTTGACCATACGATTTCATCCCCGATATCAATCTCACCCGAATCCGGCATTTCTAATCCGACGATGCAACGGAGAAGGGTCGTCTTGCCACATCCGCTCGGACCGAGGAGAGTGAAGATTTTATTAGCCGGTATGGTCAGATTCACGTTCGACAGCGCCGTGATCGTCTTGCCTTCGGAGAAATAATTCTTGTTCAGGTTCTTTATTCGGATCTCCATCTTACCGCATCCGCAATGATTGAAGCCCGAGGTCCCCCAGGCTCCAAACGTGAATAGAGATAGGGGTGACAGTGTTTAAAAGATCTTCTTGAACTCCGCGGCCCAATGTCGGATTTCGTCGTCCGAGAGTTCCCGGATCGGATGAACCTTGGCTTTTTCAATCCCATCGATCGGAGGGTAAACACCCGGGCAGAGAACATACTCCCCCACCTTTTCGGCAAGGATCTTCGCGGACTCCCTGGATAACCAGTAATCGAAAAATAACCTGGCAGCGTTGGGATGCGGGGCCTTTTGGGTGATGCCCATCCCTCGGGGTGTCCCCAGCAGGGGTTGCTCCACCCTCGCCCAATCTAAGGGAGCTGGCGCTTTGGTTAAGATATATTTGGGCATCGAAATGCCGATCAGTTTCTCTCCGCTCTCGATGGGCGCGGGTGTGGGACCGAAGGAACTGACAAACATCGGTTTGTTGGCGGCCAACCCCTTGACAAACTTCATCCAGGCATCTTCCGTCGAAAAGACCTGTTCCTTCAACCCGACCAACCAGGAAATGGTGGTGGCATGAGTGGTGGGATTGGCCATGACAATTTTCCCGCGCCATTTCGGATCCGTCAGGTCCTCGTACTTCCTGGGAACGTCGACAGGCTTGACAAGTTCTTTGTTATAGATCAGGGCAATGTATTCAATGCCGAAGATCTGTATTTTTTCGTCCTTGCTCGTCCACTTAGGGTAGTCAGCAGCCGCAAGGGATTTGTATGAGGCCAAGACACCCTTTGCTTTCAATATGTCGAGGATGGGGATGGGGGCCTGTAGAACATCGGCCATGAGTTTTCCGGCTTCATGCTCGGTGGCAACGGTGGCGACGTATTTGTCGGTGGATATTCGCGTATACTCTCCCTTCACCCCATATTTCTTGGTGAACGCCTCCATGACGGGCTCGATGGCTGTGATGTTGGCGTAGAACGTTACCTTTCCTTCCGCTTTTGCCTTCGCAATCAAGGCTTCCTGCGGTTCAGCCGCAGAGAGGATACAGGGTGTCATGAAAAAAATCGATACCAGTATCATCGCGAGCTTCTTCATACCTTTCTCCTTCCATGAGTGTGAATTTCGATCATCATATCAGGGGGCATAATGGTTGTCAATTTTCCCAATGGTTTTGGTCATTTAAAGTTCAAATGCGGAAACCTATTGCTGGACTTAAAATTAAAAAGAGGAATGTCCTTGCAAAAATTATTTTTATCTCTGCAAGTTTGTTCGGTGGGTTTTAGAGGTCCACGGAAGAGATCTTATCGGAACAAGTTGTCTGTTTCTATGAAAGCGAATATTTTGGTAGGAAATTGAGGGCCGATGACTTCAGGAAATAAGTCTGAAAGGGATATTTAAAATTGGGGACGGGTTCACATTATTATGATAAATTCCCCCTGGTCAGACCCGGGCTTTTATGAGGCGACTGCTGCCGCTGATGCGGAGGGAGTCCGCACGATTCTTGAAGTAGCGATTGTTCGCCTCTTCAGGCCCAAAATCATCCACATGCTTGAACCCCATATCCCGAAGCTCACTCGCAAGGGATGACGGATCAAAGTAGGTGATCCAGGGTTCTCCAATGGCGGCCACCTGGCTTGCAAGTGCCTCGCGGGCTAATCGCTGACTCTTGCTCAGCGCAGTGGGCAAGATACTGTAATCGAACACGATCTCGCTGCCAGCAGGTCGGGAGGCGGCAAACTTAAATGTCTCCATGACCGCTGTCTTTGTCAGATATACCACGACGCCGAGCAACGAGAAAAACGCTGCCTCGTCTGCCCTGAAACCTGCGCGACTCAAGCCGTCGGCGAGCGCCTGTTGCTCGAAGTCAACGGGGGCAAAGGTCAGCGAATCTGGAATCGCAATTTCCGCCTCGAGAAGCCGCGCGCGCTTCCAAGACTGCGTGGCCGGATGGTCTACCTCGAAGACGCGCAGACGTGACCCAGGGTAGGGATTTCGATAAGCGAAAGTGTCGAGGCCAGCGCCCAGGATTACGTATTGACGGACGCCGCTCTGAATTGCGCGGGCCAATTCGTCCTCCGCATACCGGCTTCGCAGAACGATGAATGCGCGAAGAAAACGGCTCTTCTGAAACCACGCCAGATTTGATCGAAGCGCAGATTCGGCATTTGCGCCAATGATCCGCAGCGCAAGCGGGTCATCGAGGATTTTAGGAACATCCAGGAGCTGGTGTGCCGCCCTGTGTATCGCCGCGCCTTGCGCGGTTGCGCTCGGCCGGCCCTCCTCCATTGGGGTGCTCCTGGTCCTCTTGGGGATGGCACTCTGAGCATCGATCTGGGCGAAGGCGACCTTCAGATCTGCCAGCACTGCAGACAGCCCAGCTGCCAGCGCGCCGAAAAGAAAATCTCGTCGGGAAAGCCTTCTCTCGCTCATGGTGGTCGGCATAACTTATTTTTAAGCACCCTCTATATTTTTATTAAATCTTAAACTCCTAAAGGCTCTCTTCTGGTCAAAAAGGGTTGAATATCATGCTATTTTTCCAGAAAAGATCGTTTTAAAAAATATTATATAGAATCGAGTTAATTTCAGAATGAATTATTCATAGGGGTCAAGGCATATCCACATTGTTTATTTCCGATTGTAATATACACCTTTTTCAAACTTATTGGAAGTGAGGAGTTCGGTTGTACTCGGTATGAAACTTATCGGGGTTTGGAAGATAAGTTCTCGGCTAATGTTTTGTCTGCCCGCGCCTACCTGTAGTAGGTAGGGCAGGCAGGTGCTTCGAATTTAGAATTTCTGTTTCTTACCGGGGTGAAGTATTTGATGCCCCACCCGTCAGAGTGCATTTTGTAAAATCAATCTCCTGATGGCAGCCCCTGCAGATATGTTTTCTATCAAATTCGTCAGAGAAGATCTCAACTTCCTTCCCACAATTCGGGCATCTGCAGAGGAAAGATTTTAGATCTTTAAACTGTTCAAAACCAGGACAATGTTTTGGAATACTCATCTTCACCTCCTATCTATTCGATTTATCTTCTTCTGTTCATAGTTTAAATTCATAGTTCTATTTCAATTTCTCCAAAGCA
>Ga0214473_10011593_pt1 | contig 10357 bp, 9 predicted proteins | sample RVTome_7_FD_203509 | JGI IMG/M metagenome (GOLD analysis project Ga0214473, IMG submission 203509) | Soil microbial communities from uranium-contaminated site in the Upper Colorado River Basin, Wyoming, United States - RVT98D197 | ecosystem: Environmental > Terrestrial > Soil > Contaminated >... | reverse complement strand
TCGTCTTCCCATCTTTCCTCTCTCCGTCGTTCTCTTCCCCGGCACGCCGCTGCCGCTGCACATCTTCGAGCCGCGCTACCGGCAGATGCTGGCGGACTGTCTCGCGGGGGACCGGAAGTTCGGGATCACCCCGCCGGGCACCGGGCGGGAGCAGCCGGCGCCGGGAACGGTGGGATGCATCGCGGAGGTGCGGGTCAACCAGGAGCTGCCCGACGGCCGCTCCAACATCGTGGTGTTGGGTGGCTCCCGGTTCGTGGTCCGGCGGGAGCTGAGCGAGGCGCTGCCCTACCAGGTCGCCGCGGTCGAGCTGTTCGACGACGAGGCCGGCACCGATCCGCCGCGGGACGCGCTGGTCCGGCTGGGCGAGGTGTTCCTCCGCTACGCCGGCCTCCTGCGCCAGCTGCACGACGTGGAGCCGGAGGAGACCTCGCTCCCCGAGGAGGCGGGGCCGCTCTCCTTCCACGTCTCCGCCGGGGTCGAGTGCGACCCCGGCGTGAAGCAGCGGCTGCTCGCCGAGCGGAACACGGCGCGCCGGGTGGAGGCGCTGCTGCTCCTGATTCCGATCCTCACCAGCGGGGTCGAATCGGCGCTCCGGGTCCACCGGCGGGCCCACAGCAACGGCCACGGCACCAGCCAGCCCGATCTCCTGGCCGACGTATGACGCCGGACCTGATCGCCGCGCTGGCCCGGATCGTCGGGCCCAGGTGGGTGCGCCACCGGCGCGCCGAGCTGGCCACCTACGCCATGGACGGGCTGCCCACCCGCGAGTCGTATCCCGGCGTCGTGGTGATGCCGGGGAGCGCGGCGGAGGTGCGCGAGGTGGTACGGCTGCTCCATCTCACGGCCGTGCCCTTCGTCGCCCGCGGGGCCGGCACCGGGCTCTCCGGCGGCGCGGTGGCCGACCCGGACGCCGTGCTCATCGCCCTCACCCGGATGAACCGCATCCTCGCGGTGGATCCGGTCACCCGCCGGGCAACGCTCCAGCCGGGGGTGATCAACGCCCGGCTCTCCGAGGCGGCCGAGGCGCACGGCCTGCACTACGTCCCTGACCCGTCCAGCCAGGCGGCGTGTACCGTCGGCGGCAACGTGGCGGAGAATGCCGGCGGGCCGCACTGCCTCAAGTACGGGGTCACCACCAACCACGTGGTCGAGCTGGTGGTCGTGCTGCCCGACGCCTCGGTGATCCGGCTCGGCTCCCCCCACGGGGAGCCCTGGGGTCCCGACCTGGTGGGACTCTTCGTGGGGAGCGAGGGCATGTTCGGGATCGCGGTGGAGATCACCGTCCGGCTGGAGCCGCTGCCGCCCAGCGTGCGGACCATGCTGGCCGACTTCTCCACCGTGCGGGGCGCCAGCGAGGCCGTCTCCGCCATCATCGCGGCGGGGATCGTGCCGGCGGCGATGGAGATGATGGACCGCGCCTGCGTCGCCGCGGTGGAGGCCTCGATCTACGCCGCCGGCTATCCCACCGACGCGGCCGCGGTGCTGCTGATCGAGCTGGACGGCCAGGGCGACGCGGTGGAAGCGGAAGGAGCCACGGTCGTTTCCCTCCTGCGCCAGCGGGGCGCCCGCGAGGTGCGGAGCGCCACGACCCCGGCGGACCGGGCCCGGCTGTGGCAGGGGCGGAAGAAGGCCTTCGGCGCGATGGGGCGCATCGCCCCCGACCTGGCGGTGCAGGACGCGGTGGTGCCGCGGTCGGCGCTGCCCGATATCATGGACCGGATCGAGGAGATCCGCCGGCGCTACGGTCTCACCATCAGCAACGTCTTCCACGCCGGCGACGGAAACCTGCACCCCAACATCAGCTTCGACCGGCGGGACCCGGACCTGGCCGGCCGGGTGCACGTGGCCTGCCGGGAGATCATGGCGGCCTGCGTCGAGGCGGGCGGCAGCATCACGGGAGAGCACGGCGTGGGCTCCGACAAGATCGATTACATGCCCTGGATCTTCGACGCCGAGACACTGGGGGCGATGCGCGCGGTGCGCCGCGCCTTCGACCCGGCCGAACGGGCCAACCCGGGGAAGGTGGTGCCGCTGCATGCCTGCCGCGAGTGGCGGGCCGCGCCGGGGGTGGCGTGAGCGACGTGATCTTCGGCCGGCTCCGCGCGCTGCTCGGCACCAGCGGGGTGGAACGCGACGCCGACGGGCTTCCCCGGGCGACGCCCGACACCCCCGACGCCCTCTCGCTGGTCTGCCGGCTGGCGCACGAGGAAGGATGGAAGATCCGGGTCGAGGGTCACGCGAGCTGGCTTTCGCCCGACGCACCGGGCGACCTCGCCGTCAGCACCCGCGCCCTGGACCAGGTGCTCTCGGTGGGTCCTGCCGACCTGGTGGCCACGGTCCAGGCGGGCACGCCGATGGAGACCCTGCGGCGGCGGCTGGCCGACGAGGGCATGTGGCTGGCGCTGGATCCGCCGGGCCGGCCCGAGCGGAGCCTGGGCTCGGTGGTGGCGACGGCGACGGCCGGCCCGCTGCGGCACGGCTTCGGGCCGGTGCGCGACCACGTCCTCGGCTGCACCGTCGCCACCGGCGACGGCCGGCTGGTGAAGGCGGGCGGCCGGGTGGTGAAGAACGTCGCCGGCTACGATCTCACCAAGCTCCAGGTGGGCGGGTTCGGCGGGTTCGGCATCATCGCCGAGGTGCATCTCCGGCTCCGTGCCCTGCCCCGGGCCGACGTCACCCTGCTGGCCCGCGGTCCCCGCGACACCCTGAGCGCGGCCGCGCGCGACCTGGTGGGAGCCCAGCTCCTGCCCGGCGCGCTCGAGCTGCTCTCCCCCGCCCTCGGTGCCGACGCCGACTGGGTGCTCGCCGCCCGCTTCGTCGGCACCGACGCCGCGGTGCAGGCGGACGTGCGCCGGCTCGGCTCGGTCGGCGAGCTCGCCTGGACCCCGCTCCCGGCCGACCGGACCGCCGCGTTCTGGGGATTGGTCGCGCGGGGCAGTCTGGGCGGGCCGATCACCCTGCGCCTGGGCGTGCTGGGCGGCGGGATCGACGACACGCTCGACATCGTGGCCCACGACCTGGACGAGGGGCTGGTCTCGGCCGGGGCCGGGGTCGGGATGATCCGCTGGACCGGCGACGCCCCGGTGGAGCGGCTCCGCGCCGTGCGCCGCGCCGCCGCGGCCCGCGAGATCCCCATGACCCTCGAGCGCGCCCCCTGGCCGGTCCGCCGCGCCCTGGGCCACTTCGGCGCCTACCGCGAGGGGGTGGGTCAGCTGGTGGGCCGCTTGCGCGACACGTTCGATCCCGGTCAGTGCTTGAGTGTCGCGTTGGAGGGGGCGGAATGAGCGGCGTGGCTGGGCAGCGGGGCGGCGGGGCGGCGGGGCGGACCGCCCCCCCGCCTCCCCGTCCCCCCTCCCCGCTGGATCCCTGTGTCCACTGCGGTTTCTGCCTCCCGTCCTGCCCCACCTACATCGCGACGTCAGACGAGGCCGACAGCCCCCGGGGTCGGATCGTGCTCATGCGGGCGCTGGAGCGCGGCGAGATCGGCGCCGACGACGACGCGCTGGTGCAGCATCTCGACGCCTGCCTCGGCTGCCGGGGCTGCGAGCCGGTCTGCCCCTCGGGCGTCGCCTACGGCCGGGGACTGGAGGAGGCGCGAGAGCGGCTGTTCCGGGAACGCGGACTGCCGCCCGCCGCGCGCGCGGTGCTCGGGGTATTCAGCCGGGAGGAGCTCTGGCGGCCGCTGTTCACGGCGGGGCGGTGGCTGCGGGAGCTGGGTGTGCCGCGGATGCTGGCGGGGCCGGGGAGAGTCGGGTTCGGCATGGGCATGCTGGCGGCGACAGCCCCGGCCTCGAACCGTGGTGGTGCAGGTCCCTCGGTCGCTGCGCTCCCTCGGGACGAGGTGCGCCCGACCGTCGCCCTCTTCCGCGGCTGCATCATGGACACCCTGTTCCGCCACGTGCACGACGCCACCCGGCGGACGCTGGAGGCGAACGGGTACCGGCTGGTCGAAGTGGCCGGCCAGACCTGCTGCGGCGCGCTGCACGAGCACGCGGGCGACCGGGCGCGCGCCGAGGCGCTGGCGGCGCGGAACGCCGCCGCGCTGGCCGACTCGGCCGACTACGTGGTGGTGAACAGCGCGGGCTGCGGCGCCCTGCTCAAGGAGTACGGCCACCTCCTGGGCACCGACGCGGCGGAGCGCCTGGCGGCCCGGGTGCGCGACGTGTCCGAGCTGCTGGCCGCCGCGGGGCCGCGGCGGGGCGGCCCGCTCGAGCTGGAGGTCGCCTACGACGCGCCCTGCCATCTCCAGCACGCCCAGCGGGTGCAGGAGCCGCCGCTCGCGGTCCTGCGGGCCATCCCCGGCCTCCGGCTCCGGGTGCTGCCCGGGTCCGACCGGTGCTGCGGCAGCGCCGGCATCTATTCCATGCTGCGCCCCGCCATGGCCCGCGCCGTCCTCCAGAGCAAGCTCGACGACCTCGCCGCCGCCGCCCCCCGCCCCCAGGTCATCGCCACCGGGAACCCGGGCTGCCTGATGCAGATCGGCGCCGGGCTCCTCGCCGCCGGACTGGACATGACGGTGGCGCATCCGGTCGAGTTGCTGGATGAGAGCTATCGCGTGGGGAGCGTGTATGGGCGGCCGCCGCCACCCTGAGCGAAGCGAAGGGGGCATGACCCGGACGATGCCCCCTTCACCTCGCTCAGGGTGACAGCGGCCGCCCTTCCCCGGGCCGTCTCACTCACCTATCTGTTCAGCATGTCCTCCGCCATTCTCTTCGATTTCAACGGTGTCCTCATCGACGACGAGCCGCAGCACTGCGAGGCGCTGATCGCGACGCTGGCGGAGTACGGGGTCGGGCTGGACCGGGACACCTACTACCGCGAGTATCTCGGCTTCGACGACCGGGAGTGCTTCCGCTTCACCTTCGACCGGATCGGGCGGCCGCTAGACCAGCGGGAGCTGACCGAGGCGATCGAGCGGAAGAGCGGGCACTACGAACGGGCCATCCGCGGGTCGCTGCGCCTGGTGCCGGGCGCCGCCGACTTCGTCGAGGGGGCGGCGCTGGACGGCTATCAGCTCGCCATCGTCTCCGGCGCGCTGCGCCGGGAGATCGAGCTGGTGCTCGAGCTGGCCGGGCTCCGGCCGCACTTCGCGGAGATCGTCGCGGCCGAGGACGTCGCCGCGTGCAAGCCCGACCCGGAGGGGTACCGGCGGGGCCGCGAGGCGCTGGCCGTGCCGCTGGGACGCTGCGTCGTGATCGAGGACTCCCTGCCGGGCCTCGCCGCGGCCCGGGCGGCGGGCCTCCGCTGCACCATGCTCACCACCTCCCATCCGGAGCCCGCCTGCGCCGGGGCCGACGCCGTCTGGCACGACTTCGTGGACCGCTCGCCGTCGGAGCTGCCCTGGCCGCATGCCTGAGCTCGACCTGAACATCTCGCGCGCGCGGCTCGCGGCCGTTCGCCAGGGCGCCACCCTCGTCACCACCCGGCCGGCCGTCTTCCGCATCATCGGACCGGGTGCGCTCAGCTGCCTCCAGGGACTCCTCACCAACGATCTGGTGCAGCCGGGGGACGGCAGCGTGGTGTACGGCGCGCTGCTCACCCCGAAGGGGATGATCGTGGTGGACGGGTGGGTGCTCCGCCGCGGCGACAGCCTGACCATGATCGTCCCCCGGCGCGGCAGGGAGGCGGCGCTCGAGCTGTTCCGCCGGTCGCTGCCGCCCCGGCTGGCGCGGGTCACCGACCTGAGCGACGACACCCGGGTGGCCTGGCTGGTGGGCGGGCACGCCTTCCACACCCTCGCCAAGTCGGGGATCGGGACCCCCGACGCCGCCCGGGTGGCCGCTCCGAGCGAGGGCAACGACGAGGTGGTCGTGGCGCTCGCGCCGGAGAGCGCGCCCTTCGTCGCCCTGCTGGCCGGCCCCGCCGAGGCGATCGAATCGCTGGCCGTGCGCCTGGTCGCGGCCGGCGCGCGGGCGGGAGAGGAGCGGGACCTTCACGCCCTCCGGGTCCTCGCGGGGTGGCCGGCACTCGGGCTGGAGATCGACGAGCGGACCCTGCCGCAGGAGGTGCGGTATGACGAGATCGGCGGGGTCTCCTACACCAAGGGATGCTACACCGGGCAGGAGACCGTGGCGCGGGTCCACTTCCGGGGGCACACCAACCGGGAGTTGCGCGGTGTGGTGTGGGAAGACACCGGCGCGCTGGAGAGCCGGTCGGTGACCGCGGGCGGCAAGGACGTCGGCACCATCCGCTCCACCCTCACGCTGGAGGACCGCACGATCGGGCTGGCGACGGTGCGGCGCGAGGTCCCGCTGGGGGAAGAGGTGGTGGCGGGGGGGCGCCGCGCCGTGGTGGTCCCGCTGCCGTTCGGGGTGGAGGCGCTGGGGGCCTGACGCGACCGGGCCCCGGCGGAATCCGCCGGGGCCCGGTGCGACAGTGCAACCGCGGGACCTTACTTGGCGCTGTCCCGGGCCATCATGGAGTCGGAATGCATCATGCCCGTGTCGGCCATCATCGGCTCGGCGGCGGGAGCCATCTCGCCGGTGGTCTCGGCGGCCGGTGCCTCGGCCTTCTTCTCGCCACAGGCGGCAAGGGCCAGGATACCAGCCATCAGCAGCATCTTCTTCATCGCGAATTCCCTCAAGGGACGGGTGAGCCCACTAGGTTCCGGGGTACGAGCGTCGGCACTGTCACCGGCAGTACGGGGGGCGAAGCTAAACGGCGGGTCCGGTTTGTCAAGGCGCCCCCACCCGTGGAGCCCCCGTACCCCATGAGCAAATTCTTGCACTCTTTCAACTTGCGAACCAGCGACCGGGGACGAGCCCTTTCGATATGACCGATCCACGCACTTTCGGCGACCTCAAGAGCAGCCCCTGGGCGGAGCCCCGCCTCCGAGGCCGCACCGTGCGGGACGAGATCCGCGACAATCTGCTGCGGCGGATCGAGGCGGGCGGACCGCTCTTCCCCGGCATCGTGGGCTACGAGGACACCGTCCTGCCGCAGATCGTGAACGCCCTGCTCGCCCGCCACCACTTCATCCTGCTGGGCCTCCGCGGCCAGGCCAAGAGCCGGATCCTCCGGGAGCTGACCGGCCTGCTGGACGACCGGATCCCCACGGTGGCGGGCAGCGAGGTCAACGACGATCCCTTCCGGCCGATCTCGAAATACGCCCGGGACATGCTGGAGGAGTGCGGCGACGCGACCCCGATCGCGTGGCTGCGGCGGGACCAGCGCTACGTGGAGAAGCTGGCCACGCCGGACGTCACCATCGCCGACCTGATCGGCGACGTGGACCCGATCAAGGCGGCGCGGGGGGGCCACTTGCTCTCCGACGAGCTGACCATGCACTTCGGGCTCCTGCCCCGGGCCAACCGCGGCATCTTCGCCATCAACGAGCTGCCCGACCTGAGCGGCAAGGTGCAGGTCGGGCTGTTCAACATCATGCAGGAAGGCGACGTCCAGATCAAGGGCTATCCGGTGCGGCTGCCGCTCGACGTGCTGCTCGCCTTCACCGCCAACCCGGAGGACTACACCGCGCGGGGCAAGATCATCACCCCGCTGAAGGACCGGATCGGCTCGGAGATCATCACCCACTACCCGCGCAGCGTGCAACTCGGCATGGAGATCACCACCCAGGAGGCGTGGACCCGGCGGGGCGGGCGGCCGCTCGACGTTCCCGACTTCGTGCTCGAGCTGATCGAGCGGGTGGCGTTCGAGGCGCGGGAGGACAAGCGGGTAGACAAGCGCTCGGGGGTGAGCCAGCGGCTGCCCATCAGCGTGCTGGAGAGCGCTATCTCCAACGCCGAGCGGCGCGCGGTGATGCTGGGCGAGGAGCGGGTGGTGCCGCGGGTGAGCGACGTCTACGCGGCGGTCCCCTCGATCACCGGCAAGCTGGAGCTGGAGTACGAGGGCGAGCTGCAGGGCGGCGACACCATCGCCCGCGAGCTGATCCGGCGGTCGGCCGGCAAGGTGATGGACGAACGGATGGGTGGCGCCGACCTGAGCCGGATCGTCGCCTGGTTCGACCAGGGCGGCGCGCTCAAGGTGCCCGGCGACGAGCGCTCGGAGCTGTGCTTCAAGGGCTTCAGCGTGGTCCCCGGCCTGGTGGACACCGCCGCCGAGTTCGGACTCTCCCCCCGGGACGACACCCCGCGCATGGTCGCCGCCTGCGAGCTGATCCTCGAGGGCCTCGCCGCGCAGAAGCGGATCAGCCGGAGCGAGGAGCTGGGCTATACCCGGAGCAAGCCGGAGCGGCGGGAGCCGGGGATGGGGTATGGGAAGGGCGGGATCTCGTTCGGGTGAACGGCGGGAGCGACCGGAACCGTGAACGGTAAACGGTGAACGGGGAGTTCACGCTTTCCACCCCAGCCTCTCCGCCCTCCCCACCACCACCTCCGCCGCGCCGTCCAGCCCCAGCGCCCCGGTATTCAGCACCAGGTGATAGTTGACCGGATCGGCCCAGTCGCGCCGGTAGTACTGGTGGTGGTAGCGGGCGCGCATCGTGTCGGTGTCGTCCAGGATCCGGGCCGCGTCCGGGGGCGCCATCCCCAGCCGCTCGGCGGCGACGGCGATGCGGTGATCCCGCGGCGCCACCAGCTTCACGTGCAGCGCGTCGCGCTCGCGGGCCAGCACGGCCGGCGCGGCACGGCCCACCAGCACCACCCGGCCCTCCCGCGCGATCTCCTCCACCACCCGCTCGGTGATCCGCACCAGGTCGGCCTCGGCGAGGCCGGCGACGGTGCCGCCCGCCTCGGGCGGGACCACCAGCTCGGGGGTGGCCGCGACGATGGTCCGGGCCAACCGCTCGATGAAGGTCGGCACCCGCTCCTCCCGGGTGGCGACGTCCTCCGGGGTGAGTCCGGCCCGGGCGGCGACCCGCTCCACCAGCTCGTTGTCCACCACCCGCCATCCCAGCGCGGCCGCGACCTTCGCCGCGACCGCCGAACCGCCGGCGCCGTACTGGCGGGAGATGGTGATCAGCATGGAGGTAAAGCTAGTGCCCGTTGTCACCCTGAGCGGAGTGACGGGGGCATGCCCTCGGTGCTGCCCCCTTCGCTTCGCTCAGGGTGACAACCTCCCCAAATCGCGTTATCAATTCCGGGAGGAGATCGCCCATGCGCTTCACCACGTACTCCAAATACCACCCCGAGCTCGCCGACGCCGTCAACCTCCAGGGGTTGCTCGACCAGCTCAGCGACTTCCTGCTCCAGTCCGGGTTCGCCGGGCGGTCGCCGTCGTTCTGGCACGACGAGGGCGCCGAGGGTGAGCGGTCGCTCGACAGCCTCCGCCAAGCCATCCTCCAGGCGCTCATGGACTCGGGGCAGCTCACCCCCGAGATGCTGAAGGTCCTCCGCGGCGAATCCACCGGCGACCAAGCCCGAGACCAGGAAATCGAGCGCCAGCTGAGCGAGCTGCTCGACCGGATCGTGCAGCGGCTGATCGACGAGGGCTACCTCAACGTGGGCCAACCGCCGCAGGTGCCACAGGGCTACCAGTCGATGTTCGGCCCCGGCGGCCAGGCCCACAGCGCGGCGCAGCAGGTGCAGTTCAATCTGACCGAGAAGGGGATCGACTTCCTCGGCTACAAGACCCTCAAGAACCTGCTGGGCAGCGTCGGCAAGTCGAGCTTCGGCGCCCACGACACCCCCTACCTCGCCACCGGGGTCGAGGCCGAAGGGGTGAGCAAGCCGTACGAGTTCGGCGACGTGCTCAACCTCGACGTCCCGGCGACCCTCAGCAACGCGATCGCCCGCGAGGGGCTCGGCGTGCCGATCAACATCGAGTACGGCGACCTGATGGTGAGCCAGAGCGAGTACCGCAGCTCCGCCGCCACGGTCCTCATGCTCGACTGCTCCCACTCGATGATCCTCTACGGCGAGGACCGCTTCACCCCGGCCAAGAAGGTGGCGCTGGCCCTCACCCATCTCATCCGCACCCAGTTCCCCGGCGACAGCCTCCGGGTGGTGCTGTTCCACGACTCGGCGGAGGAGATTCCGCTCAGCGCGCTGGCCACCGCGCAGGTGGGCCCCTACCACACCAACACCGCCGAAGGGCTCAAGCTGGCCCGGCGGCTGCTGCTGGGGCAGAAGAAGGACATGCGGCAGATCATCATGATCACCGACGGAAAGCCGTCGGCGCTCACCATGCCGGACGGCCGGATCTACGTGAACTCGATGGGGCTCGACCCCCAGATCCTCCAGGCGACCTACCGCGAGGTGGCCAACTGCCGCCGCAGCGGGATCATGATCAACACCTTCATGCTGGCCCGGGACCGCAGCCTGGTGGAGTTCGTCAAGCAGGTGGCGTCGATCTGCAAGGGGAAGGCCTACTTCACCAACACGATGACGCTGGGACAGTTCATCCTCATGGATTTCATGAAGCGGAAGACGCGGAGGGTCTCGTAAGCGGGGCAGGCGGG
>Ga0214473_10011592_pt1 | contig 10357 bp, 12 predicted proteins | sample RVTome_7_FD_203509 | JGI IMG/M metagenome (GOLD analysis project Ga0214473, IMG submission 203509) | Soil microbial communities from uranium-contaminated site in the Upper Colorado River Basin, Wyoming, United States - RVT98D197 | ecosystem: Environmental > Terrestrial > Soil > Contaminated >... | reverse complement strand
GCGATATCCGAACGGCGTCGCGCCTCGGCCGCGTGTTCAGCCTCACGCCGCTCTCGGCTTGAGGCCAGACGAACAAGCGCATGCGGCGGACGCGGCCGGGCCGCGCCGCTGATCAGCAGCGTTAGGTGGCGCCGAGCGGAGATCGGATGACTCCACACCTGACCGCTCCCTGCGGTCGCGGCAGGTGATACAGAGACGTTAGCCCCCGCGACACCTGCTTGACCTGGCGCGTTCGAGGTGCCAGTGCGGCGAGGACAGGAATTTCAAACGCTCTTTCCCGGGTCCCCGCATGGAGGTGCCCCCGCTCGCTGCCGTCCTCCGGCTCGCCCTCGACCTCGCCGCCGTCGACGAACTCCTCCGCCTCCGCGAGCGGCGGCATGGCAATAACTGGAGAGTTATAACCGATGAGCCATGAGCACGCCGGGCGAGCGGTGGACGATCGATCGGCTGAGCTTGAACACCGGCGAAAGCCCGGTGCAGACGTTCCTGGCAAGCCTGGTCGATCGGAACCGCGTAGAAGCCCCGGCGCTCCTGCGACGCCTCGAGGGGCACGGAAACCGGCTGCGACCCCCGCAGTCGAAGCCGCTCGATGAGGGGCTGTTCGAGCTGCGCGGGCACCAGGTCCGGATCTTCTACGTGTTTCGGCCATCCTGCTCGACGGGATCGTGAAGAAGCCATCCGCTCTTCGGGCTGAAGCTGACACCAGCTCAAGCCGCTCGCCGACCAGGTGCTGCGCTTCCTCGGCGAGGACTTCGACGCCATCGTCGGCGCGCGCGCCGGCAACTCGGGCTCTTCGAGCTCCTGGGAGGCGTGGGCGACCGGGGGCGTGAGACAATAAAGGGGCCATGATCACCGCCGGCCTTCGCGCCTCGCTTCGGTCCTGGCTGAGCGGCGTCGCGCTGGCCGCCTTCTGCACAAGCCCGGCGGGCGCGTTCGAGCCGCTCGGCGCCCCGTTCATCGGGGCGGGCCGCGTTCCCGCGGCCCCGGCGCCGACGCTCCCGTCCGCCCCACCCGGCCGATCCCCCGTGGCGCTCCCCCCGGCCTATCCGCTCCCGCTGCGGAGCTCCGTCCCGCTCCCCTCGAGCGGCGCGCCGCTGGTGTTCCCCGGCTACGTGTCGCCGCACGGCGACCAGGTGTGGGTCTCGGGCCGGACGGAGACGACCATCAGCCTCGACGCCGCGGGCCGGGTCACCTACGGCCTGGAATACGTCCCCGGTCACTTCGACCGCCGAGCCGACCCTCGATCGGACCGGTAGCCGATATCGAGCGCTGGGGCACCGGCGCGGCCCGAGACCCTGAGCGCGTGCGGCTCCCGCGAGCCCTGCGCGCGCTCGGTCACCGCGACTTCCGGCTCTTCTGGAGCGGCCAGCTCGTCTCCCTGACCGGACGGTGGATGCAGGCCGTCGGCCAGGCGTGGCTGGTCCTCGAGCTGACCGGCTCGCCGCTCAAGCTCGGCGTCGTCACCTCGCTCCAGTTCGCCCCGCTCCTCTTCCTCTCGGTCCCGGCCGGCGCGGTCGTCGACCGCTTCCGGAAGCGCCGGCTCCTCATCGGGACGCAGGTCGGGCTCATGATCCCCGCCCTCGCCCTGGCGGCCCTCGTCTGGGCCGGGTCCGTCACCTACTGGCAGGTCGTCGTGCTGGCCACCGCGATCGGCGTCGCCAACGCCGTCGACATGCCGACGCGCCAGGCGTTCGTCGTCGAGCTGGTGGGGAAGGACGACCTCATGAGCGCCATCGCCCTGAACTCGGCCGTGTTCAACGCCGCGCGGATGGTGGGCCCGGCGGTCGGCGGCCTGCTGATCGCGCGGTACGGCGTCGCCCTCGCGTTCTTCCTGAACGGCGTGTCGTTCCTCGCCGTCATCCTCGCCCTCGTCCGGATGCGCCCCGAGGACGCGCCGCGCCGGACCGAGCCCGCGCCCTTCCGGGCCGCGGTCGTCGACGGGCTCCGCTACGCCATCGGGTCGCCGGTGATCGCGCTGCTCCTGAGCCTGGTCCTGGTGATCAGCGTCTCGGCCGTCAACCACGGGGTCCTGGTCCCGCTCCTCGCGCGCGACGTCCTCGGCGCCGAGGTGCGGGGCTTCGGCCTCCTCATGGCGGCCCTCGGGGCCGGGGCGGTCACGGGCGCCGCGATCCTCGCGCAGTTCGGCCGCGGCCGGCCGCCACTCGGCGCCATCGCCGCCGCCGCCGCGGCCGCCGCGGCGGGCATCCTCCTGCTAGCGGCGGTGCGCCAGTTCTGGCTGGCCGCCGTGCTGCTCTTCCTGGTCGGCGTCGCCCAGATCCTGTTCCTCTCGAGCTGCAACACCACCCTCCAGCTCCTGGCGCCGGACGAGCTCCGCGGGCGCGTGATGGCACTCTATACAATGGTGTTCGCCGGGATGTCGCCGGTCGGCGCCGTCTTCATCGGCGGGGTCGCCGAGAGCTTCGGCACCCCGGCCGCCTGCCTGGCCGGCGGCGGCGTGGGTCTCGTGTGCGTCGGCGCGCTCTGGGCCCGATGGCTCATCCGGAACGCGAGGGAGACATGATTCGATTCCAGGCCGCGACGAAGACGCGCGGGCGGCGGCTCCCGATCCGCGCCGCCGAGCTCCGAAGGGCGTGAGCGTCGCCGTCGCCGGGAGACCGTCGGCCCCGGACCCGTGGCCGGTGTCCGCGTGCACCCGGGTCGTCCTCCTGGGCGCGAGCAACCTGGCGACGGGGCTCCCGACGGTGCTCCGGACCGCCCGAGCGGCCCTCGGGCCGGGACCCATCGAGGTCCTGGTCGCGGCCGGCCACGGGCGGTCCTACGGGCGGTGGAGCCGCGTCGGCGTCCGGGGCCTGCCGGGGATCCTCGAGTGCGGCCTCTGGCCCGCCCTCTCGCGGTCGGCCGTGTCCCGGACCCACGCCGTGGTCACCGACATCGGGAACGACCTCGCCTACGGCGCGTCCCCGGCGGACGTCGCGGGATGGGTCAGCGGATGCGTCAAGCGGCTCGCGGGGGCCGGGGCGGACATCGTCCTGACGCTCCTCCCCGCGCACAGCCTCGCGCGCCTCACGCCGTGGCAGTACCACCTCGTCAAGGCCGTCATGTTCCCCTGGTGCCGGCTGCCGTTCCCGGCGCTCCACGATCGCGTCCGCGAGGTCAACGAGCGGCTCTCGGGCCTGGCGTCCGCGTTCGCGGTGCCAACGGTGCCAACGGTGAAGATCGTGGAGCCGAGCGCCCACTGGTACGGCGCCGACCGCATCCACGTGCGGCGGAACCGGCAATCCCTGGTCTGGAGCGAGATTCTCTCGCGGTGGGAGACCGCGCCGGGCCGGGGCACGGTGCCGGGGCAGCTCCTCACCCTCGCGTGCCGCTACCGGATCGCTCCCGAGCGGCGGACGGTCCTGGGCGTCACGCTCCGACGCCGACAGCCGAGCGCCGTCCTCGCCGACGGCACCCCCGTGTCGCTCTACTGAGCGCGCCCGTGAGGAAATCGGCGGCCGTTCCGTTCACCGCGGAGCCCCGCGACGGCCCCGCCGTCCGCGGGTTCCTCCACCGCCCCGTGGCGGCGGGCGGTGACGTCCTGGTGCTGACCCACGGGGCGGGCTCGGACTGCCGGGCGCCGCTCCTCGTCGCCGTCGCGCAGGCGTTCGCGGCCCACGGCGTGGCGGTCCTCCGCTGCGACCTCCCGTACCGCCAGGCCGCGCCGACGGGCCCACCGTCCCCGCGGACCGCGGCGCGCGACCGCGAGGGGCTCCGGGAGGCCGTCCGCGCGGCGCGACGGCTCGCGCCGGGCCGCGCGTTCCTCGGTGGCCACTCGTATGGCGGCCGCCAGGCCAGCCTCCTGGCGGCGGACGACCCCGCGCTCGTGGACGGGCTCTGCCTCCTTTCCTATCCCCTGCATCCGCCCGGGCGACCCGACGCGCCGCGGACCGCCCACCTCGGTCGGCTCCGCACGCCGACGCTCTTCGTCCACGGCTCGCGGGACCCGTTCGGCTCGCTCGCGGCGCTCGAGGCGGCGCGCGGGCTGATCCCGGCGCCGACCGCCCTGGTGCCGATCGAGGGCAGCCCCCACGCGCTCGCCCGGCGCCGGCGGGACACGGCCGAGGCGCGACGGGTCGCCGAGGCGGCGGCCCGAGCCTTCCTCACCCTCGTGACCACGAGTCCCGGCCGGCGATGAGCGAGCCGTCGCGCCGGCGCCCGATCGTCCCCGAGGGCCTCCTGGGGCGGTTCGCGGACGCCGCCGGCCTCGTCATGCTCGAGCGCCGGGACCGCGGCCGGCGCCGGACCGCGCCGGTGGGGGAGGCCGCGGCGGAAGCCGGCTTCTACGCCCTCCTCCCGGGCGAGCACGCCGCGCGACTCGAGACGCTCCTCGATCACGTCGAGGCGCGAGCCGACGACGCCATCGCGCGCATCGTCGCGGGGGACTTCCCGCCGCGCGGCGAGGCGCGCGGCGCCCTCGCCCTCTTCACTGGGCTCGCGCTCCTGCTGGGCCGAGGTCAGCGCGCGGCCGTCGGCGAGCGCGCCGCGCTGCTCGGGCAGCTCATCGAGTCGAGGCTCCCCGAGGACGAGGAGGAGGGGCCGCCGGCACCCGACCTCCTCGCGCCCGCGGCGGACGCCGTGATCCTCGACCAGGAGCCGGTCCGGGTCACGCTCGCCGACCTCCCGCGCGTCGCCCGCCTCCTGTCGGCGCGGACCTGGCAGCTCGTCCGGTTCCCTCACCCCCACCTCCTCACGAGCGACACGCCGGTCGTGCTGTGGAGCCGGCCGGGCTCGGCGAACCCGTACCCCGCGGGGCTGGGCGCGGCCGACGAGGTGCGCGTCCCGCTCGATCCACGCCACGCGCTCATCCTCGCCCGGATCGCGCCGGCGGGCGAGGTGGTCCGGGACCTCGGAGACCGCCACGCGAGCGCACTGAACCGGACCGTGGCGGAGGTGGCGCAGCGGTGGATGTTCTCCCACCCCGACTCCGACCCGATGATGGACGTCGAGCTCACCCCGCCCTGAGATACCCCGGAGGGGCCGACCGGCGGGGCTTGAGGTATCCTGGCGTCGGGTGACGGGAGACGAGAGCGTGCGACGGCTCAGGTGGATCACGTGCCTTGGGATCGGGGGGCTCCTCCTGCCCCTCCTCGTGAGCTGTGCCACCCTCCCGCGCAGTCAGAACTGGTGGGAGGCGCGCCGGGATTCCTCCGCGCAGGCGCCGGACCCCGCGACGACGCCGGAGGCCGTGATCCAGGTCTACGCGGCGCGCGCCGTCCGCTGGCGCGGCGTCTTCGGGATCCACCCGTGGATCGCCGTGAAGCGGTCCGGGGCCCCCGCCTACACGCGGTACGAGGTGATCGGCTGGGGCGTCGATCGCGGCGCGCCAGCCGTCCGCGTGAACCGCGCCGGGCCCGACGACCACTGGTTCGGGAGCCGGCCGCGGCTCCTCGTCGACCTTCGCGGTGAGGGCGTCGACGCGCTGATCGACAAGGTCGAGGCGGCCGTCCGGTCCTACCCCTACCCCGCCAGCTACCGGACGTGGCCGGGCCCGAACAGCAACACCTTCATCGCGCACATCGGTCGCGCCGTGCCGGAGCTGCGCCTCGACCTCCCGCCCACCGCTGTCGGCAAGGACTACCTCCCCAACGGCATCCCCGTCGCCCTGACCCCGAGCGGCACCGGTCTCCAGTTCTCGCTCCTCGGGCTGGCCGGGCTCCTGGTCGGCTGGGAGGAGGGGATCGAGGTCAACCTCCTCGGGCTCACCTTCGGCGTCGACCTGAACCGCCCGGCGCTCAAGCTCCCCGGCATCGGGCGCGTCGGCTTCCCCTGACCGGGCTCCCGTCGTGACCTGGATCACGGTCGGCTACCTCGTCTACCTGTTCGCGCCGATGGTCCTCCTCGTCGTCGGCTCGCTCGGCGACGCGTGGTTCAACACCCTCCTGCCGACCGGCGTCAGCGGCCGCTGGTACCAGGCCGTCGTCCAGGACGGCAGCTTCCGCCGGGCCTTCTGGGTGAGCCTCGAGGTCTCGGCGGCGACGTGCGTCGTGGCGACAGCCGTCGGGCTCCCGCTCGCCTACGCCGTCTACCGCGCCGCCTCGCGCGGCGTCCGGGCCGCGGCCCGGATCGTCTACCTCCTGCCGATCGCCGTCCCGCCGCTCGTCCTCGCCTTCGGGTTCGTCCTGGTCTTCTCGAGCGACCAGCTCCCGTTCCTCGGGAGCCTCTGGGTGCTGATCGGCGGCCACGTCGTCCTCACGCTCCCGTACCTCCTCCAGACCCTGGTCGGCGACATGCGCCACCTCCGGCTCGCGGAGCTCGAGGTCGCCGCGGAGTCCCTCGGGGCCTCCTTCCGCTCGCGCTTCCTCGACGTCGTCCTGCCGTCCCTGCGCCACAGCCTCGCCTCGGGACTCATCATGGTGGCGGCGCTCTCGATCGGCGAGTTCCAGCTCTCGAACCTCGTCGCCGGCTTCCTCACCCGCCCCTACCCGGTGGTGCTCCTCCAGGCGTTCTACGGGGCGACCGGGTTCGCCTGCGCGGCGACCGTGATCCTGCTGGCGCTCGCCCTCCTGGCCGCCGTGGCGGCCGGCCTGACGGCCCACGGCACCCGCGTGACGCACGGCCTCTCGGCATGAGCGCCGCCAGCCGACCCGCACGCCCCGAGGCCCCGGTCGTCCCGGTGCTCGAGGTCGAGGCCGTGACCTTCACCTACCCCGGCACGCGCGCCGGCGTCTTCGGCGTGGACCTCCGGATCCACGCCGGGGAGCTGCTGGCGGTGATCGGCGCGAGCGGCTGCGGCAAGTCCACGCTGCTGAGGCTGATCGCGGGCTTCCTCGTCCCGGACCGGGGCGCGATCCGGATCGAGGGACGGGACATGACCGGCGTACCCCCGCGCGAGCGGCAGCTGGGCGTCGTGTTCCAGTCGTACGCGCTGTTCCCGCACATGACCGCGCGGGAGAACGTGGCCTATCCGCTCAAGGTCCGGGACGTCGCCCATGCCGAGCGCCGCCGCCAGGCCCTCGCGGCCCTCGACCTGGTCGGGCTCGGCGCCCTCGCCGACACGCGGCCCGGCCAGCTCTCGGGCGGCCAGCAGCAGCGGGTCGCCCTCGCGCGGGCGCTCGTCTTCCGCCCCCGCGCGCTCCTGCTCGACGAGCCCCTCTCGGCCCTCGACGCGGCGAGGCGGGTCGAGATGCGCGACGAGATCCGGCGCCTCCAGCGGGAGCACGGCATCGCGACGCTTCACATCACGCACGACCAGGAGGAGGCCCTGTCGATGGCCGACCGCGTGGCGATGATGCGCGACGGGCGCGTGGAGCAGATCGGGAGCCCCCGCGACCTCTACGACCGTCCCGCCAGCCGCGCGGTGGCGGGCTTCGTCGGCCACGCGAACCTCTGGGACGCCGTGGTGGCGGGGCCGACCGCGGTGACCACGCCGCTCGGGCGGCTCCACACCGAGCCGCACGGGCTCGAGACCGGAAAGACCGTGGCCGTCCTGGTCCGCCCGGAGCGCGTCCGGGCCGGGCCGGGCGCCGGCGGCGTCAACGTGTTCCGCGGCCGCCTCCGGCGCGACCGGTTCCTCGGCGCGGTGCGGCGGTTCGACCTCGAAGTGCCCGGCGGCGTCATCACCGGCGAGACCGGCGAGCGCGGCGAGGTCGAGGCCGTCCACGTCCCGCCCGCCCACGTCCAGCTCCTGCCGGGGCCGTCCGCGGCGGCGCCGGCCGCTCAACCCACAACTTGAGGGAGGCTGACATGACCCGATCGTTCCGCCTGTTCCTGCCACTCCTGGCTCTCGCGGTGCTCCTGGCCGCGCTCCCGCTCCTGGTCGAGGCCCAGACCGTCACGGGCTCGCCCGAGCTCTATCCCGGCGAGCGCGCCCTCTACGAGGCGGCGAGCAAGGAAGGCCTGGTGGTCTCGTTCGACACCGGCCCGACCTGGGCCAACTGGGCCGCGCAGTTCGACGCCTTCAAGAAGCGCTACCCGAACGTCGAGATGACGTACAACGACCTCGGTTCGGGGGCCACGGTCGTCGCGCTCGACAAGGCACGGAACCGGCCGCAGGCCGACACCGCCTACTACTTCGCCGCCTCGGCGGTCGACGCGGTGAAGAAGGACGTGGTCGCGCCGTTCAAGCCGGTCAACTTCGACAAGCTCCCGGCCGTCTTCCGGGAAGCCGAGGGCCGCTGGTTCACCATCCACACCCTGACCATCGCCTTCGTCGTCAACACCAAGCTCGTCAAGACCGTGCCCCAGTCCTGGGCCGACCTCCTGAAGCCGGAATACAAGAACACGGTGGTCTACCTCGACCCGCGGTCGACCGGGGTCGGCCAGGTGCTCACCTTCGCCGCCAACTTCGCGAACGGCGGCGACATGCAGAACGTCACCCCGGGGATCGAGTACCTGGGGAAGCTCCACAAGGCCGGCAACGTGCTGCGGGTGGTCGGCACGACGCCCTACGCCCAGTTCGTGAAGGGCGAGATCCCGATCTGGATCTCCTACGAGAACGACGGCCTCAAGGCCCGATACACGGACGGCCTGGGCGACGCCGTCGCCGTCGTCGTCCCGAAGGAGGCCTCCGTCGCCGCGCCGTACGGCATCAGCCTGGTCAAGAACGGCCCGAACCCGAACGCCGGGAAGCTGTGGCTCAACTTCATCATGACCGACAGGGGCCAGGGGATCTTCGCGCAGGGCTTCGTCCGGCCCTCGGTCCCGGGCATCAAGCTGCCGGACGACGTCGCCGCCAAGCTCCCGCCGGCGCCGCAGGTGCGCCCGCTCGACGTCCAGGCCGCCGCCGCCAAGAAGGCCGAGATCGACGCCGGCTGGGCCAAGGTCGCCGTCGGCCAGTGACGCGCATGCGCCGGGGGTCGCTCGCGCTCGCCCTGCTCGCCGCCCCCGGCGCGTGCCTCCTCGCGTTCTTCTTCCTCCTGCCGCTCGCCGCCGTCTCGCGCGACGCCCTCGCCGAGGGCACGGCGGCCTTCCGGCGCGTGCTGACGAACCCGCTCTTCCTGCGCGGCCTCGCCGGCAGCCTCACGCTGGGCGCGGTCGCCTCGGTATTCTCCCTCGTCGTCGGGGCCGTGGTCGCGCTCCACCTCGCGCGGCTCCCCGACCGGCTGCGCGCCGCGCTCGTCTTCTGCATCTCGCTCCCGCTCACCTTCTCGGGCCTCATCGTGGCGTACGGGTTCATCCTGGTCTACGGCCGCGCCGGCTTCCTCACCCAGACGCTCGCCATGCTCGGCGTCGACCCGGCGTGGTTCTCGGGGCTCCTCTTCAGCCCCGCCGGCCTCGCGTTCGCGTCCTCCTACTACCTGATCCCCCGGGTCGTGCTCCTGCTCCTGCCGGTGCTCCTGAACTTCGACACGGTCCAGCTCGCCGCGGCCGAGTCCCTCGGCGCCAGCCGCCGGCGCGCGATCCTCGACGTCCTGCTGCCGCAGATCCTGCCCACCGCCTTCACCGCCTTCTGCCTGATCGCCGCGGTGGTCGTCGGCGCCTACGGCACCGCCCTCGCCCTGGTCGGCACCCGCGTCAACATCCTGCCGCTCCAGCTCTACAGCATGATCTCCGAGACCGGCTCGGATTTCGCCGCCGCCGCCGCGCTCTCCCTGATCCTGCTGGCCTTCTGCTCGTCGATCATGGCGGTGGGGGAGATCGTCGCCAGCCGCCACGAGGCGCGCGATGCTCAGATTTGACCGGAGGCACGGCGTCCTGCTCGACGGGGCGGGCCGGCGCTTCGACCCCGCGCGCCGCGCCTGGCTCCCCGCCGCGCCCGAACCGATCCCTGCGCCGACCGCCACCCCGGCCCCCACGCCGATCGAGAGCGAGGCCATCGCCGCGCGGGACGCCGTGCGCTGGCTCCAGCGCGAGAGCGGGCATCCCTGGCGCGTCCCGGTGGGCGTGATCGGCCCACGCCAGGCATCCGACGCCCAGCTCGCGACGGCCGAGGCCGTGGGCGCCGCTCTCGGCGCGATGGGGCTCGCGATCGTCTGCGGCGGGCGCGAGGGCGTGATGGAAGCCGTGTGCCGCGGCGCGGCGCGCGCCGGCGGGCTCTCGATCGGGCTCCTGCCGGACGCCGACCCGGCGGGCGCGAACCCCTTCGTCAGCGTCCCGCTCGCCACCGGGATCGGCGAGGCGCGCAACGCCCTCGTCGCGCGCGCCGCCTGCTGCCTGGTCGCGATCGGCCAGAGCTACGGCACGCTCTCCGAGGTCGCCCTCGGCCTCCAGTTCGGCAAGCCCGTGTTCGGGCTCGCCGGGGCCGCCGAGGTCCCCGGCGTGCGCCACCTCGCCAGCGTCGAGGCCCTGATCGAGGCGGTCGCGGGCCTCGTGCTCGCCCTCGCCCCGTGACGGGGCGGTGAGGGTGGCGGCCGGGTCCGCGACTCGCCCCCCACGGTCACCGCGTCGCTGACGTGAGCCACGGAGCCCCCCGCCGGCG
>Ga0214473_10011591_pt1 | contig 10357 bp, 11 predicted proteins | sample RVTome_7_FD_203509 | JGI IMG/M metagenome (GOLD analysis project Ga0214473, IMG submission 203509) | Soil microbial communities from uranium-contaminated site in the Upper Colorado River Basin, Wyoming, United States - RVT98D197 | ecosystem: Environmental > Terrestrial > Soil > Contaminated >... | reverse complement strand
GCTCGTCACCGGCAAGGAGTGGGACGTCTCCCACGTCCTCAAGATCGCCGAGCGGCTGCGCAACCTGGAGCGCATGTTCGACGTGCGCCAGGGGTTGACCCGCCAGCACGACGCCCTCCCGAGCAAGTTCTTCGAGACGCCGCTCGCCAGGGGGAAGTACCGGGGCGCGGTGCTGGACAGGGCGAAGTTCGAGAAGATGAAGGACGAGTACTACACGCTGCGAGGATGGGACCTCAAGACTGGCGCCCCGACCGGCGAGAAGCTGGCCGAGCTGCGGTTGAGTGCGCTCTCGGAGAAGCCTGCAGAGATGTGATGATGCGGCGGCCGCGCAAACGACAAGGATGGCTTAGCACTACTGCGTCACAAGTTCCGCGGTCGATGACATGCCGGGCACCGAGGAAGCCAGCTGGCGATGGTCCGAGCGATGGAGAGGCGAGCGGTCATGAAGCTGTCCGCGAAGTGCCGCTCCGGTCGAGTGCCATGCTCCGCCGCATCCCGGTCGGGGTATGCGGACCGAGTCCATCGCTACTGTGAGGACTGCGCCAGCCTACCGGACCGCCGCAGGCACACAGCCCGCCGGGCCTCGCGCCCGCTTGCCATGCCCTGGATCGTCCTTACGCTCAGGGCATGAAGCGCGAACGCGAACCCGAGACGCCGCAGGCGCACGCGGACGTGGAACTGGAGCAGGGCTGCATCCTGTGCGGTGGCGCGCTCTCGTTGCGGGTGGTTGGCCGTTCGGCCGCCACCTACTGCCGGAGCTGCCACTGGATCTCGCGACCGCACCTGCACCACCATCACGACGGAATGCAACTCTTCCACCCATCGCGCATGGTCGCCTGAGCCTGTCGTACGCCTGCTGCATGACGGCGTGGATGGCGGCCAGACCCCAACGGATCGCTCGCGCTGTAACGCCCGCGGCCCTGCCCTGGACTCCACGGCATGACGGACGAGATGACGAGGGAAGAGCAAAGACTGGCCGAGGCGCGGGAGCGCAAGGTGCACTGGAAGCGCTGGGGACCGTACCTGTCGGAGCGGGCCTGGGGCACCGTGCGCGAGGACTACAGCGAGCACGGCACGGCCTGGGACTACTTTCCGCACGACCACGCGCTCCCGCGCCTACCGGTGGAACGAGGACGGCATCGCCGGCATCAGCGACCGGCACCAGATCCTCTGCTTCTCGGTGGCCCTCTGGAACCACCGGGACCTTCGACTGGCCGGCATCAGCGGCGAGCGCTCTTCTGCCCTCGCTCGTGGGCCAGCTGCTGTTTGGAGCCGTGACGGCCTGGTCGTTCCTGGCGCTCGAGCGCCGCCACGCGGCCTGGCTGCTCCTCGACCCGCGCATCGCTGCGCGCGAGGCGAGGCGCCGCCGTCCCGAGGGAACGCCCGCGCCCGGCCTTTGGGTCTTCGCGCTCGGCACGGGCGTGCTGCTTCCGATCCTGCTCGGCTGAGCGCACGACGCGCAACGACCCCTGGATACGTTCCACACACGATCTCGGAGCGGTAAGCGACGTCGGCCATGCCTGCAGCATACCGGGCGCGCGACACCTCTGCGACACCGACAGCGCGACCACCCCTCCCGAGTAGCCCGTTGCCCTCGTCCACACAGGCGGTCGCAAACCGGGCCCTGTTCCGAGTGCATCCTTGTACTGCAAGCCCTCCCGGTAGAACCAATTTCGTGAACACCCCAATTGGCACGGTAATGCATGCCCGCCCATCGCGTCATGGACCGTGGCGCTTACCCTGGAGATGGCAAATGCATTCAAGATATGTGGCGGCGGCATTCATCGCGGTATTCCTCGCCGGCTCGGCGGCCCGGGCCGACCCGCCGCGCTGGCGCGATGGGGCGGTGTTCACCATGACGGATGACGCAACAGCCAACGCGGTTCTGACCTACTCTCGTGCACCCGACGGCACACTGATACCGGCCGCCAGCATCCTCACGGGCGGCAGCGGCTCGGGAGGCGGCGAGTCGGTCCTGGGGTCTCAGGGCGCGCTCGCACTCAGCACCGACGGCCACTTCCTTTTCGTCGTCAACGCCGGTTCCGATGAGGTGTCGTCGTTCCGCGTCGACGGAGCGCACCTCGAGCTGGTGAGCCGGGTCTCCTCGGGCGGCCCGCTCCCCGTCAGCGTGACGGAGCACGATGGGCTGGTCTACGTGCTCGACGCCGGAGGCGCTGGCAACATTTCGGGCCTCTTGGTGGACGATCGGGGCGTGCTGACGCCGCTCCCCGGCTCGAGGCGGTCCCTCGGCAGCGCCGGCAGCGGCGGCGCGCAGGTGAGCTTCGACCCCTCAGGCGACGTGCTCGCGGTCACCGAGAAGGCCGGCAAGGCGATCAGCTTGTACGCGGTCGGCCGGCACGGGCTCGCATCCGGCCCGATCGTCGTTCCGTCTGCGGGGGCCGTGCCCTTTGGATTTGGGTTCACCCGACGTGACGTGCTCGTCGTTTCCGAGGCGGGGGGCGGCCCCTCTGGTACCAGCGCGGTGTCCTCCTACGCGCTGGACCATGGCGCGCTGGAGGTGGTGAGCCCCTCCATCCCCAACTACCAGCGTGCAGCCTGCTGGCTGGTGGTGACGCGGGACGGGCGGTTCGCCTACGTAGCCAACACTGCGAGCGGCGATCTCTCCTCCTATCGGATCGACCGGCACGGTGCGCTCACCGTGGCCGCGGAGGTGGCCGGGACCCTACCAGGCGGCAAGCCGCTCGACCTCGCCCTCGCGAGCCGCGACCACTTCCTCTTTGCGCTCGACGCAGGGAACCACGCCATCGCTGCTTTTGCCAGGGGTGAGGACGGCGGTCTCGTGGCTCTCGGCAACGTCGCAACCGGGCTGCCCGCGTCTGCGGTCGGGCTGGCGGCGCGGTAGCGACCGCGATCGGGCCTGCTGGAAGGAGGGGAGATTTGACCCTTCGTTCATCGAGAGTTCATTGAGCTATCGCTCGAGAGGCTGATGTTCCGACTGGCCTACGACGCCGCGAGAAGCGGCGTCGTAGGCATTGGTTTCCCTTATCGCACCGTCAGCATCGGACGGGCGCTTGGCAGGACGCTTGATCGAGCGGGGCGGAGCGATAGAAGCCGACCCTTGCGCTCAAACCTCCGACGCCAGATCGGCGATGACCCTCTGCACGCGTTCCACCAGCCGTTGGTAGCGATCGAAGTAGGCGCGGGCCACCGAGCTCATGATGTCCTGTCCGATGAGAGCATTGTCCTTCATCATCTCGATCAGCGGCCGCGCTTCTACGTACAGGATCTTGCTAGCCGCGGCGCACACCGCTTGTGTCGTGTACCGTTCGCATCCCAGAAGGGGAGCGACACCGAACAGCTCGCCATTCTGGACACGGCTGACCAACAGCCCGGGATGGGCTGGTGCACCACGCAGGTGTAGTTCGACGCAGCCTTCCAGCAGAACATGGACGTGCGTCGCCTTCCTGTCAGTGGTGTAGACGGTCTCTCCCTTGTCCAGCATTTTCGCGGAGGTGAACGCTGTGATCGCGTCCACCTGCTTGGGAGGGAATGACCGGAACACATCATGACCCTTCAACACCTTGCTGACGTCCATCGTAGCCCCCTTTGGCTCGCACATACGTCAGGGTTGACGCTTGCAGGATGCGGCCCGAATCTGAACTCGAGTGTCGGCTCCCTTTTGGGATACACGAAATCGCTTCAGCGAATTGTGCAAGCAGCGCAGGTACCGATCAACAAAGCAGTCTGCCGCGTCGCTCAGAAAGAGATAGACCACACAAACTCGTTTTCGCATAGCGGAGTCGTGCGGTCCGCGATGGCTGAGTCGAGCGCGGTGAAGATGATGTCACGTTTGGCGTCCCGCATCGGGGGCAGGATCTGGAGTCTCCATGGAACGTAGCCAGGAGCGGGCTTCCGCCGTGGTGCGCTGAGGTCGGTGTGGGCTCGCCCATGGATCTGGCGCTGGGCGCGCGCTCCGTCCGGCGGCTGGCGGGGGATCCCAGCCATGTTGCGATCTCCTTTGCCGAAGCAACGCGGCCGGAGGATTTCAGGACGCCGTCGACGATGATGGCGGGCGTCGACGCGACGCTGAATGCGAGGAACTCACGGACGTCCTCGACCTTCACCACCTCCGCCGAGACTCCAGCGAGCGCCAGCGTTTGACATTATAGCAGGCTTGGTTAAACTGCCAAGTATGCATAGTGATGCCGTCTATGAAGCCCGCTCCGAGATCCTGAAGGCGATGGCGCACCCCAGCCGTCTCAAGATCATGGACGCGCTCGCCAAGGGCGAGCGCTGCGTGTGCGAGCTCCAGGAGGTCGTTGGTTCGGATCTGTCCACGGTCTCCCGGCACCTCGCCCTCATGAAGGCGTCCGGCATCCTCTCGGCGCGCAAAGAAGGGGCCAACGTGTACTACAAGCTGCGCGTGCCGTGCGTCCTCGGCTTCTTCGGTTGCGTCGAAGCCGTCATCGCCGCCAACGCGAAGCAGCGGACCCGGCTGGCGCGGGAGATCGCGTGAGCGCCGCCCCCCAGGAGGTCGCCGTCGCGACCACGAGGCCGGAGCGCGACCCACGCTCTCTCCGCCTGCACGGTTTGCTCGGGCTCGCCCTCGGGCTCTGGGTCGCGCTCTACCTCGTCATCCAGCCGGCCGCCAACCTCCTCACCCACCGCATCCTCGGCCTCGATCCAGCGACACACCTCGGATCTGCTGTCGCGTTCTTCCTCTTCGAGGTGCCGAAGGTCCTCCTCCTCCTCGTGCTGGTCGTCTTCGGCGTTGGCGTGGTGCGTTCGTTCTTCACGCCGGAACGCACGCGCGCCATCCTCTCGGGCAAGCGCGAGTCGGCGGGCAACGTCCTCGCCGCGCTGCTCGGGGTCGTCACCCCCTTCTGCTCCTGCTCGGCGGTGCCGCTCTTCCTCGGCTTCGTCGAGGTGGGCATCCCGCTCGGCGTCACGCTCTCCTTCCTCATCTCCGCGCCGATGGTGAACGAGGTCGCGCTCGTACTCCTCTTCGGCCTCTTCGGCTGGAAGGTGGCTGCGATCTACATGGGCACCGGCCTCGCCATCGCCGTCGGCGCCGGCTGGATCCTGGGGCGCTTGAAGCTGGAGAAGTGGGTGGAGGGCTGGGTCTACGAGTCGATGGGCTCGGCGGGTACGGTCGAGGAGGAGCACCTCACCTTCGCGGATCGACTGCAAAAGGGTATCGAGGCGGTCCGCGAGATCGTGGGCAAGGTGTGGCCGTACGTGCTGGCGGGCATCGCGGTGGGGGCGGGTGTCCATGGCTACGTCCCCGAGGGCCTGCTCGCCGGCATCATGGGTAAGGGCGCCTGGTGGTCGGTGCCGCTCGCGGTCGTCATCGGCGTCCCCATGTACTCGAACGCAGCCGGCATCATCCCGGTGGTTCAAGCGCTCCTCGAGAAGGGAGCCGCGCTCGGTACCGTGCTCGCCTTCATGATGTCGGTGATCGGGCTCTCGCTGCCCGAGATGATCATCCTGCGCAAGGTGCTGCGGCCGCGGCTCATCGCGACGTTCGTCGGCATCGTGGCCGGCGGAATCCTGGTGGTCGGGTACCTGTTCAACGCGATCTTCTGATCGCGACACAACGTGAGGAGTGGCGATGCGGATTCAGGTGCTGGGAACGGGCTGTGCGAAGTGCAGGACGCTCACCGCCAACGCGGAGCAGGCGGTGCGCGAGCTCGGCCTCGGGGTCAAGGTCGAGAAGGTCGAGGACATCAAGGAGATCATGAAGTTCGGCGTCATGACCACACCCGCGCTGGTGCTCGACGGAAAGGTGCGGGCGACTGGCAAGGTGCTTCCGCCACACGCCATCAAGGAAATGCTTTCCCTATGAACTCAGAGTGACATCTCTCCAGAGTTCATGTCGTTCGAGGTGACCTCGACAGCGCAGGAGGACATCCAGCAGTTCCTCGCTGAATTGCGCGCGCTCGTCCGCGACAGGGGGTTGGTGCCGGTGAACGAGAACAAGCTCTGACCTCATATTGGTGTTTCGCACCGAAACCGATCCCCATTGCGTGCACTGCATTTCATCGGTGCAGGACGATTGCCCAACTGGCCGAGGAGAGACGATGACGAAGAAGGTTCAGCTGTTAGTGACGGGCTCAGTCGTTGCGGTCGTCGCGGTAGCGGCTCTCATGAGCAGGTCAGGAGCGTCCGCCGGGAGCGAAGGCCCTCGCACGATGGCCATCGACGCGAAGGCGGCAGGCATCCCAGCAGGCATTCCGCGGCTCGTCGATCTTGGCGCCGGGAAGTGCATCCCCTGCAAGGCGATGGCACCCATCCTGGACCAGCTCGGGAAAGATTACGCAGGGAAGCTGCAGGTGGAGATCATCGATGTATGGCAGGACCGCGCGGCGGCCGAGCCGTACCGCATTGGCATGATCCCCACCCAGATCTTCTACGCTGCCGATGGACGTGAGCTGTCGCGGCACGAGGGTTTCATGTCCCGCGAGGACATCCTGGCCCGCTGGAAGGAGCTGGGCGTCGCCCTCGACTGACCATGGGCGAGCTTCTTTCCGCATTCGCAAGGGCTTTCGCGGGTTCGGCGCCGCTCGCCATGGCGGCCTCGTTCGCATGGGGCGTGCTGAGCGTCCTCCTCAGCCCGTGCCACCTCGCGAGCATTCCGCTCGTGGTCGGCTACATGGGATCGGGCCGCGAGGTTCCCTCGGGACGGCAGGCGTTGGGCATCTCGAGCGCGTTCGCGGCCGGTATCCTGGCCAGCATCGCCGCCATCGGCGTCGCAACGGCGCTCGCCGGCAGAATGCTCGGCGACGTCGGCCGGGTCGGCAATTACCTGCTCGCCGCAGTCTTCATCCTGGTCGGCCTCAACCTGGCGGGCGTGGTGCAGCTGCCCTCGTTCCTCGCCGGCCCCTCCTCGGCCCGGCGAAAGGGCGCGTCGGGCGCTCTCGTGCTGGGTCTCGTCTTCGGGGTAGCGCTCGGGCCGTGCAGCTTCGCGTTCATGGCGCCGCTCCTGGCGCTTGCCTTCAGCTACGGAGCCAAGGCGACCGCCTACGGCGCGCTGCTGCTCGCACTGTACGGCCTCGGTCACGCTGCAACCATCGCGATCGCCGGCGCATCGGGCGGCGTGGTTCAGCGCTATCTTCGCTGGACCGATCGATCCGCTGCCGCGGCGCGCCTGCGCCAGGGTGCCGGCGTCCTGGTCACAGCGGCGGGCGTCTACTTCGTCTGGACGGCCTGATCGCGACTCCATCTCCCCCGACGACGTCGAGGCGGTGATCACGCTGTGCGCCGGGGAGGTCTGCCCGGTCTTTCTGGGGAAGCCCGTCGCGTCCACTGGGGGTTACCTGCTCCGGCCGGCGCCGGCGGCACCGCGCTCGGCAGCGAGCCTCTCCCGCCGCGACGACGCGGAGCGCGCGCCTCCCCGTCGCGCGCCCCATCGATCAGCGCGGGTGGCCGAAGTCCGACGCGCGCGGGATGAGCTCATAGTAGAGCTGTGGGTCGACGTCCGTGTGCCAGTGGCCGGTGAGCCGCGCGAATCCAGCGAGCCCGAGAAACACGGTTCTCATTAACGTCTAATGGGTGGCGGTACGCACGACCCGTGAAAAGCAGGCGAGCGCCCGTCACAGGAGCGGCAGAGGGAATGCGCACCGGAAATCCGTGGTACTTCGGGCTTGTCAGGAACTCGAAGCCACAGGAGTCCCAGTGCGCATCACAACGGTATTCAACAAGCTGCTCGCCTTGCAAGGTGCCCTCGTGCGCCGCGTCTCGTTCGGAACAACCGCGATAACCGTCGAGGTCGAGAAGCGAGCGAGGAAGCTGCGGTGCCCGTACTGCCCCTTCTCTGGGTCGAGGCATCGCGACTCATCGAGCAAGATCGTTGCCACGCACGTATCGCTTGCGATACGCGGTCTTGCTCGAGGATGGGTCTTCCCGGGTGGCTGCGCCCCGCGATCGGCGGCGTCCTAATGGGCTGCGTCGGGACCGCGCTCGCGCTGTGGATGCTGCACGAACACGGTCCGCTGTCCGGGGGGTTCGTCTTCGGCGGCGGGTACGGTGTTCTTCAGGTGGCGATCACCGGCGCGGACTGGCTGCCCGCTGGCGCGAGCCTTGTCGGCCTCCTCGCCGCGGTGGCAGTCCTGAAGATGCTCGCCTCCGCGCTCACCATCGGCTCGGGCGCCGCCGCGGGCGACTTCGCGCCCTCCCTGGTGATCGGTGGGCTCATCGGGAGCGCCTTCGGCCACGGCGCCCGGCTGCTCCTCGCTGACCCGTCGATCCAGCCCGGCGCGTTCGCGCTGGTCGGGATGGGGACCGTCTACGGAGGGCTCGCCCACGCGCCGCTGTCGGCCTTGGTGCTCGTCGCGGAGCTCGCCGGAAGCTACGATCTGCTCCTCCCGATGATGCTCGCCATCGGAATCGCCTACGTCGCACTCCGGAAGCACTCGCTCTACCCGGCACAGGTGCCAAACCGCGCGGCCTCTCCGATGTATCGCCAGCCATCGCTGGGGGGAGATCTCCTGGCGCTCCAGGGACGCCGGGTGGCGGATCTGCTCCTGACGCCCGAAATCGACCCCGTCGGCGCCCACGCGCCGCTCTCGCTGCTCGCAGAGGTGGCCCGCTCCGCGCATCGCCAGCGCGTCGTGCTGGTCCGGGGCCCAGCAGGCCCTCGGGGTCTCGTCGAGCTCGACATCGTCCTGCAAGTCCCAGCTTCGGAACTCGCCTGGTTGAGGGCGACGGACGCGATGGTGCCCTTCGCCGCGCTCGACGTGGACGCGACCTGGGGCAAGGTGGCGAGCGTCCTCGAGCGGTGCGGGGTGTCCCAGGTGCCGATGATGGCCGAAGGCGAGGTCGTCGGCTGGGTCGGCGATCACGAGCTTCGCCTCGCGTTGCTTGAATCGAGCCGGCCCGCTCCCGATTGAGCAAGGGCGCGGACGCCTCGCCGGCCGGGAACGCAGCCGCTGTAACGCCCGCGGCCCTGCCCTGGACTCCCGGGTATGACGGACGTGATGACGAAAGAAGAGCGGAGACTGGCCGAGGCGCGGGAGCGCAAGGTGCACTGGAAGCGCTGGGGACCGTACCTGTCGGAGCGGGCCTGGGGCACCGTGCGCGAGGACTACAGCGAGAACGGCACGGCCTGGGACTACTTCCCGCACGACCACGCGCGCTCCCGCGCCTACCGGTGGAACGAGGACGGCATTGCCGGCATCAGCGACCGGCACCAGGTCCTCTGCTTCTCGGTGGCCCTCTGGAACCACCGCGATCCCATCCTGAAGGAACGCCTCTTCGGCCTCACCGGCAGTGATGGTAACCACGGCGAGGACGTGAAGGAGCTCTACTACTACCTCGACTCCACGCCGACGCACTCGTACATGCGGATGCTCTACAAGTACCCGCAGGCCGAGTTCCCCTACCAGAGGCTCGTCGAGGAGAACCGGCGGCGGGGCCGGGCCGGGCGGGAGTACGAGCTCGTCGACACCGGCGTCTTCGAGGGGAACCGTTACTTCGATGTCTTCGTCGAGTACGCCAAGGCCGGCACCGAGGACATCCTCGTCCGCATCGAGGTCGCGAACCGCGGCCCGGAGCGCGCCGACCTCGACGTCCTGCCGACGCTCTGGTTCCGGAACACCTGGAGCTGGAACGGGAACCACCAGCGACCGTCCATCCGCACGGTCAGGCCTTTTCCGCGCGGCGGCGCAGCGGCGGTGGCTCAGCACGGCCAGGAGGGGAGCCTCTTCCTGGGCTGCGAAGGAGCGCCCGAGCTCCTCTTCACCGAGAACGACTCCAACCTGGCCCGCCTGCACGGCGTCGCCAACGGCTCGCACTTCGTGAAGGACGGCTTCCACGACTACGTCGTGAACGGCAAGGCGGGCGCGGTGAACCCGGACGAACTGGGCACCAAGGCCGCTGCGCGCTACCGGCTCTCCGTCGCGCCCGGCGCCACGGCGGTGCTCCGGCTCCGGCTCCGCCGCGCCCTGCCCGCCGGCGACACCGCCATCGGCGCCGACTTCGGCGAGGTCTTCACGGCGCGGAAGGAGGAGGCGGACGACTACTACGGCACGGTGATCCCGTCGGGGCTCCCGGCGGACGCGAAGAACGTCATGCGGCAGGCGCTGGCCGGGATGCTGTGGTCGAAGCAGTACTACCACTATGCGGTGCGCGACTGGCTGGAGGGCGATCCCGCGCAGCCCGAGCCCCCGCCCTCGCGCAAGCGAGGTCGGAACGCGGACTGGGGGCACGTCTACAACGCCGACGTCCTCTCCATGCCGGACAAGTGGGAGTACCCCTGGTTCGCGGCGTGGGACCTGGCCTTCCACTGCATCCCTCTCGCCATCGTCGACTCCGACTTCGCGAAGGAGCAACTCCTGCTCCTCCTGCGCGAGTGGTACATGCACCCGAACGGCCAGATCCCCGCCTACGAGTGGGCATT
>Ga0214473_10011590_pt1 | contig 10357 bp, 8 predicted proteins | sample RVTome_7_FD_203509 | JGI IMG/M metagenome (GOLD analysis project Ga0214473, IMG submission 203509) | Soil microbial communities from uranium-contaminated site in the Upper Colorado River Basin, Wyoming, United States - RVT98D197 | ecosystem: Environmental > Terrestrial > Soil > Contaminated >... | reverse complement strand
CCCTTGTGCTTGCCCTTCGGGATCACCTGCATGTGGCAGTGGTGCATGCCGCAGGCCGAGCACTGGTGGCCCCGGTGATCGAAGCCCTGGCGGAGCTTGGGCCCCTCCCAGTCGGCCATGTTCACGTCCGGCGGGGCGAGGTTGGTCGTGTAGTTCTTGATGGGAAGGACGCCCATCTTGTAGAGCCCCACCACCGCCGGGAGCGTCCCCCACTCGTAGAGCGAGCGCGCGGAGGGGTCGGTCTTCAAGTCGTGGGCGATGTCGTCGGCGGCCTGGATCACCCCGCGCGGGTCGGCGGCGGCGAGCGCCCGCGTCCCCCTGACGATGCACACCGCCTTCAACCGCTTCTTCCCCATCACGGCCCCGCAGCCGTTCTTGGACGCCACGTGGCCATAGTCGCCCTGGATTGCGGCGAAGCGCACGAGGTTCTCCCCCGCGGGCCCGATGGAGTAGACCGACAGCTGATGCCCGCTCAATCCGTGCTCGGCGCTAAGGGCGTCCTGGGTTTCCCAGGTGTCCTTGCCCAGGAGGTGCCGGGCGTCGCGCAGCTCCACCACGTCGTCGTTGATATAGAGATAGGCCCAGCGGGGCGCCTGACCCTGGATCACGATGGCGTCGTAGCCCGAGAACTTGAGGCACGCGCCGAAGAAGCCGTTGGCCTGGGTGGAGGTCGCCCCGTTGGTCATCGCGCCACGCGTGACGACGGTCAAGCCGCCGGTCCCCCACACGGGAAGTCCGGCCAGGGGGCCCGTGGCCAGGATGAGCCGGTTTTCAGGATGATCCCAGTTCACCCGGGGCCCGACCTCGTCGTAGAGGATCTTGGCCCCGAGGCCGACGCCGCCGACGTAAAGGCGCATCTCCTCCGGGGTCCAGGGCTCGGACCGGATCTTCCCCGTCGTGAGGTTCACGCGGAGCAGTTTCCCCGCATAGCCGCCGGGAAGCGTCTCAGCACGGGAACGCGGCGCAATCTTGGTGCTCGCCAGTGCGGTCGGGCTCATCTTGTCACCGTGGTTGGAAGCTCGGGCGCCCGTGAGGAACGACCGAGGACCGTTTGAGGTAGCAGGGTCGCCGTGGTCCGCGAGGCGATGAACGCCGGCTTGACGTCGAAGGGATTCCGCCGGAGGTGCTCCTTCCAGGCGCCGAGACGCACGCCGGTCTGGACGAGCCCCTTCAGCATCCCCACGTCATTGGTGGTCCAGACGTCGCCGGCCTGGCCGATGATGATGGCGCCCGTCAGCCGGTCGCCCGTCCAGCAGAGCATCCGGTAGGCCGAGCGCTCGGGGCGGAGCGCCGTGAACGCCTCGGCCCCGGAGGCGTCCCAGGCGCCGAAGGAGGCGATGTCCAGGCCGCACACCTCCACGATGTTCATGTTGAGGCTGCCGCGGTAGGCCACGTCCCGGCCGGCCATGTTGGCGCCGATCACCCGCCCGTGCTCCATCGCGGTGGGCTCGATGGCGTGCACTGCCGGGGCGCCCGTCACCCCGTCCTTCCCCTCGGCGACGTCCCCCGCAGCATAGACGTTGGGCACGCTCGAGCGCAGGTGGTCGTCCACGAGGATACCCTGATTGATCCGAATCCCCGACCCCTGGAGCCACTCCAGGTTAGGTTTGATCCCCGTCGCCATGATCACGAGGTCGGCCAGCAGATCCCCGCCCTTCTTGAACTGGAGACGCCTCTTTCCCCGCGCGTCACCGATCTTCGCCAGCGCAACGCCCGTCAGGATCTTCACGCCGTGCTTCTTGAGCCACGCCTCGACGAGCGCCGCGCCCTTGTCGTCCACCATCCGCGGGAGGATGCGCGGGGCGATCTCGACAATCGTGAGCCTGGCCCCCAGCGACAGGATCGAGTTCAGGATCGTGAAGGCGATGAACCCCGCCCCCACCATGACCACGTGGCTGCCGGGCGCGATCCCGGCGATGACGGCGCGCGCCTGGTCCAGCGTCCAGAAGGAGTGAACCCCGGGGGAATCAGCGCCCGGCACGGGCGCCTTGACCGCGCGCGAGCCGGTGGCGATCAGGCAGTCGTCGTACTCGAGGGTCGTCCCGTCGTCCAGCGTGAGCGCGTTCGCCTGGGGGTTGAGGCTGGCCGCCTTCCTTCCGATGTGGGTCTTCACCTTCCACGTCGCCAGCGTCGCGGCGGTGGCGGTGAAGACGTGGGACTCGGCGATGGAGCGGTCGAGGTAGTACGGCAGGACCATGCGCGAGTACGGGCGCTCGGCGGCGACCAGGGTGATCTCCGAGGCCCCGCCGTCCTCCTCGCGGATCGTCCGGATGCAGTTCAGCCCCGCGGTGCCGGCGCCGATGATGAGGTGTCGGGCGGCCATCATCGCCCCCCGATCGCGAGGAGACGCGCGCTCCGCTCGACGGCGAAGTCGGCGAGCCAGTCGCGGGTCTCGGCCTCGGCGTACACGATGGCGGCGGTCGGGCACGCCTCAGCGCAGGCCGGGGCGCCGCCGCAGAGGTCGCACTTGAAGGCCTTGCGGGTGTCGTGGTCGTAGAAGATCGTCCCGTAGGGGCAGGCGATCGTGCAGAGCTTGCAGCCGACGCAGCGGTCGTCCACCACGTCCTTGGCGCCGGCCGGCGTGATCGTGATCGCCCCCACCGGGCAGGCCGTCATGCACCATCCCTCGGCGCACTGCGTGCAGGTGTAGGGAGCGTAGCTCGTGTGCCCCTCGTAGGGCGACACCCGGATCACGGACTTGGCCGGCTGGAAGGCGCCGGTCTGCACGTACGAGCAGGCGAGCTCGCACCTGAGACAGCCCGTGCACTTCTCGGGGACGATCTTGAGGACTTTCACCGGGGCCGGGAGACGGATCAGCGCCGCTTGGGCTTGCGGGCTCGCGCGGGACCCCCGCGCTCGAGCCGGGCGATGAACGCATCCAGCGGGATCGCGGGCAGGGTCATCATCTGCACCGACCCCCGGGCGCCGAACTCGATGGACACGCGCGAGACCGTCTCGTTGTCGGGCGCTTCCAGGACGGTGACGAAGTCGTAGGGGCCGAGGACGGCGTACTGGGCCCGGACCTTCACGCCCATCCGCTCCAGCTCCCGGTTCACCTTGCGGATCCAGCCCGGCCGCTCCCTCAGGACTTTGCGGCCGCCATCGCTCAGCGTGCTCAGCATGATGTAGGTCCCCACGGCGATGCCCTCCGTCGCGAATGCTGTTGGCAGGGAAAAGACCGCGCCTAGTATAGCACGGGAACTCGCGTTTTTGTTGACAGCTGCGGGCGGCGAGGGAGATGATGAACGGAGATGAGTCCCGAGCTGCTCCTGCTCGCCGTGCTCCTCTCGCTCATGGTCCTGGCGCTCGGCTGGGAGGCGTGGCGGCGGCGTCGCGGCCGGAACGTCCCCACCTGCCCCCACTGCGGGAACCGGCTCAAGTCCGTCGAGCCGGGGCGCCGGCACTGCGAGACCTGCAACGTCTACTTCCGCCGGCTCGACTGACATGCTCAGGACCATCTGACATGATCAGGGCCCTCGACGTCCACGCCCACATCTCCACGGCCCAGTGGCAGCGTTCCACCAAGAAGTTCTCGGATGCCATGAAGGTCTACTACAAGACCGAGCAGCAGGTGCGGACCGAGGCGGAGATGGCGCAGGACTTCATCGCCGCGGGCGTGAAGGGATGCATCATCGCCTGGGACGCCGAGGCCGGGACCGGCGAGCCCCGCACCCCCAACGACTACGTCGCCGAGCAGATCCGGAAGTATCCCCAGGCCTACGCGGGCGGCTGGGCCATGGTGGACCCCTGGAAGGGCCAGATGGCCCTCCAGGAGATCGAGCGGAGCGTGAAGGAGCTGAACCTCCTCGGCGTCAAGTTCCAGCAGGGCGCCCAGGCCTTCTTCCCCAACGACCCGCGCTTCTCCCCGATCTGGGACCTCTGCCAGTCGCTCGGGACCGCAGTCCAGTTCCACACCGGAACGACCGGCATGGGAGCGGGGCTGCCGGGCGGCCTCGGGATCAAGCTGAACTACATGCGGCCGATCCCCTACATCGACGACGTCGCGGCGGACTTCCCCCGCCTCACCATCATCGCCTGCCACTGCGCCTGGCCCTGGCACGACGAGCTGATCGCGCTGCTCCTCCACAAGGCCAACGTCGTCATGGAGACCTCCGGCTGGGCCCCCAAGTACTTCCCGCCCGCCCTCAAGCGCGAGATCAACGGCCGGCTCCAGGACAAGGTGATGTTCGGCTCGGACTATCCCGTCCTCGCCCACGCGCGGCTCTTCCGGGAGTTCGAGGAGGAAGGCTACAAGCCCGAGGTCCTCGAGAAGATTTACCTCAAGAACCCCCAGCGCATCCTCGGCTTGAAGATCTAGCTACCGGGTCTTGCCGGCGAGATACATCGGACCGGAGGGCCGACGAAGGCCGCCGGCTGGCTCGAGCGTGACGGCAAAGACGTTCACCTTTTCGACCCCGGGCAGCGGTTTCACGCGAAGCGCGGCAGTCCCCTTCGGGTCCACGTCGAAGACGCCGGCGGGGAGCGGCTTGCCCCTGGCGATGGCCCAGAGCTGATACGTCTTGCCTGCCGGCGGCACTGGAAGCCCGCTGGCGACGAAGAACCCGCCGGCCTCCCGGCGCCACCACATCCTGCCCCGCGCCGCCGGGCTCGGCTCGAGGCCGCCGAGCGCCACGACCTGGGTGTCGGCGGAGACGAGGGTCTTCAGCAGTTCTTGCTGCCGGGCGATCTCCTGCTGGAGGCTCGTGACCTCTCGCGCCTGTTGAGTCAGCTCGCCCTCGAGGGCGTTGAGCGTCCAGACCACATAGGCCGCAACCAGCGCCGCGGCGGCGAGCGCCCCGCCCCAGGCGGGCCACGAGAACACCTTGCTCCTGCCAGTCCCCATACCTTCCAAGAGTCTACCGCACGGAGTAGCACCCATCCCGCTTGACGCGGGCCGGCCGGGTCGGGTAGCGTTCCGGGCATGAGAGGAAATCGGCTCGCCGTGGGGCTCATCGTGCTGCTGGCGGGCTGCGCCACGGTCGGCAGCGAGCCCTCCCGGGACCTGGTCTCGGCCGACTTGGAGTTCCCCGCTCCCGGCAGCCGCTGGATCACACGGAGTTCGGATCAGACGGGCCGGGCGTGGACGACGACGTGGAACGTCCTGGAAGAAGGTTCCTACCAGGGGAGGCCCGTCTACCGGGTCTCCGACCAGACGAACACTCTCGTCTACGATAAGGCCACGCGCAACTGGATGGCCACCCTCCGGTCGGACGAGGAGCTCTCCTCCGCGTCCCCGCACAACGGGTCGTTCGCCTGGCCGCTCGAGGTCGGCAAATTGTGGGCCGCGACGTACGCCTATCACGACTACCAGCGCGGGCGACACATCTCCCGGGCGCAGATCACGTGGAAGGTCGAGGCGTACGAGGATGTGACGGTTCCCGCCGGCACCTTCAAGGCCTTCAAACTCAGCGGCAGGTCGAACGCAGCGAGCTGGACCCTCTGGTACGCGCCGGAGCTCAGGCTGATCGTCAAGGAGATGAGTGAACGGACGGCCGCAAACTTTCTGGGTCCCGGAAGAGTCACCACCGAGCTCCTCCGGTATGCCCCGCCCGGCGGGGAACGCTGGTTCGGGTTCAGCCATGAGGCGACCCAGGAGGCGCTCCGGCGCGGCGAGGCGCGGGAGGCGCTGGCCTTTTACGAGCGCGAGGCCAAGGAACTGGAGCAGCGGGGAAACTCGCTGGAAGCCTCCCAGGCCTACACGGCCTCGATGTGGGTCGCCCGGCCCCTGGGCATGTACCAGAAGGCGATCCGGAACGGCCTCCACGCCCTCGAGCTGCTGAAGTCGGAGCCCCGGAGCGACGACGTCACCTTCCGGCGGGCGAACGTCCACTTCATGGTCGCGCTCACCTATCATCAGGCGGGCGACCTCTCGGAAGCCCGGCGCACCCACCAGGCGGGCATGGAACTGACCCGGGAGTTCGAGGGTGGGCGACCCAAGCTCTTCTGGTCCGCCCTGTTCACGCGCGGTCTCGGACAGTCGGCGGCCGGCCAGGGCGACTATATCGGAGCCGTCCGGCAGGGGAACGAGGCCATCCAGTTGCTGCAGAAGTATCTCGCGGCGCTCCCGTCGGGTCCTTCATTCAACAGAGCGCGGGCAAGCGGCCGCGCCAACCTCGGCTGGGTTTTCGCGCTCGTCGGCAATGCTCACCGGCGGCTCGGGGACCTCGCCGCTGCCGAGTCCTCCTTCGGTCAGGCCCTGGCCATCGCCAGGGAAGTCAGGGTTCCAGAGATCGAGGTGAACGCGCTTGTCGCCCTGGGACGGCTGTCACTGAACCGGCAGGACCCGGCGCGCGCCCTGACCTATTTCGAAGAGGCGAAGACACTCGCCACGCGGCTCAACTATGTTCCCTACCTGATTTGGAGCCACGAGGGGATCGGCTGGAGCCGCTTCAGAGAACGGCGGTATGACGAGGCGCTGGCCGCCTTCCGACGAGCCGTGGAACTCGTCGAGGATCTCAGGGGGGAGCTCCAGGACCCGGGGCTCCGGAGCGGCTTCCTGGAGGACAAGCAGGGGATGTACCACGGAGCGGTCCTGAGCGCCGTCAGGCTGGGCAGGAGCGATGAGGCGTTCGGCCTCGCCGAGCGCGGCCGCTCCCGGGCCTTCCTGGATCTCCTGGGGACGCAGACGGTCCTCTCCAAGGGCAAGACCCGGGCGCTGGTCGAGGAGGAAATTCGTCTGCGGACGCGGCTCGGCGAAGTCAAGGTCGCGGCTCAAGACGCGATCGATGCGGACGACCGCGCCGCGGCGCTGAGGAAAGGGGAGGCCGTCGAGCGGGAGTACCGGGCATTCCTCGAGCGCGTCCGCAAGGAGAACCTCGAGCAGGCCTCGCTGATGACGGTCGAGCCGGTAGCCCTCCAGGAGGTTCAGCGACTCCTTGGCGAGGACACGACGCTCGTCGAGTACCTGGTCACCGAGCGGGAGAGCGTCGCCTGGGTGGTCGACCGGAGCCGCGTCGAGGTGGTGCGGTTGCCCGTGCGCCGAGCCGACCTCATCGCCCAGGTGCGAGGCTTCCGGGAGGGCATCGAAGGGAGGGCGCCCCTGCCCGACGCCCAGGCGCGCGCCCAGGCCCTCCACGAGCGGCTCTTCGCTGCTGTCCGCCGGCACATCCGGGGCGACCGTGTCCTCCTGGTCCCGCACGACGTCCTTCACTACCTCCCCTTCGGCGCCCTCCGGAGCCCCTCCGGACGCTGGCTGGTCGAGGACTTCAGGCTTGCGACCCTGCCGAGCGCCAGCGTCCTGAAGTACCTCAGGGGCAAAGGCCAGGGAGCGCTCGACCGAGCGATGGCGGTCGGAAATCCCGACCTCGGCCCCGCCTTGAATCTCCGGTACGCCGAGCGCGAGGCCCGCGCCGTCGGCGATCGCTTCCCCGGCGCCACCGTCCTGCTCCGGCAGGAGGCCACCAAAGCAAAGGTCAAGGCCCTGAGCGGGGACGCGGGGCTGATTCACTTCGCCACCCACGGGGAGCTGAATGAGCTGGACCCGCTGGCCTCCGCCCTCCTCCTGGCCCCCGAGGGAGGCGAAAACGGCCGCCTCGAGGTGCGCGAGCTCTTCGGCCTCGACCTCCACGCCCGCCTCGTCGTCCTGTCGGCGTGCGAGACCGGCCTGGGCAAGCTCTCCCAGGGCGACGAGCTGGTGGGACTCCAGCGCGCGTTCCTCTACGCCGGTACGCCGGCGGTGGTGACGACCCTCTGGAAGGTGGACGACCGGGCCAGCTTCGTCCTGATGCGCGAGTTCTATGACCAGTTGAAACAGGGGGGCGTCCCGGCGGAGGCACTGCGGCGCGCCCAGCGCGCCGCCATGCGAGAGTTCCCCCACCCGTTTTTCTGGGCGGCATTCAGCTTCACGGGGGCACCCCAGTGAGTCTGATACCCATCTCCGGAAACCCGCGCTGAACCAACCGCTCCTGCATCCAGCGTGGCGTGTATAGCTTGGACGAGAAGCGCCGGGTCATCTACATCGAGCGGGCAAGAACCCACTACAGCGAATGACAAAGGGCCGCTGGTCGTCTCCGGGAGTCAGGCGCGTGGCGCAGGCACTGCTGCTTGGCGTCGCCGTCAGCGTCGGGGTGACCGCCCTCTCGCGCGTCGGCGTGCTCGCGGGGTGGGAAACACGGGCGGTGGACGCTTTCCTTTTCCTCCGCGATCGAGTGCCCGCGCCCGAGATCGTCCTGATCCTGATTGACGAGGAGTCCTTCGCCGCGCTTGGCGAGCGCCAGCCGCTCTCCCGCCGCTACCTGGCCGACCTCGGCGAGTTCCTGCTGCGAAGCGGCGCTCGGGTGGTGGCCTTCGACGTTCAGTTGAGGAGTCGCTCGGATCCCAAGGAGGACGCCGCCCTCATCGCCATGTCGCGTCGCTGGGAGACGAGCGGATCGGGCCGCGTGGTGTTCGCTTCGCTGGCGATCCCCAGGAAGGGCGAGAGTCCAGCGCGGTACGAGGCTGCTCCGGCCTTTTCCCTCGACCTCCGGGGGACCTTCGGGTTCTCCAACGCCCCGGTCGGGGCCGACGGGGTGATCCGCCGGATGACCCCGGTCCTCCCAGCCGCCGACGGCGGATTTCTCCCCTCCTTCGCTCTCGCGGTTCTCGCCGGCTACTCAGGGCAGACGGGGGAACAACTGGCCCGAGCCCTCCGGGGCGTTCCCGGAGCCGCCCTGACCCTGCCTGTCCGCGATCGGCACGGGCGGATCGCCCGTGAGGAACCCATCCCCCTGAGCAGGCTCTCGGGGGCCCTGTGGCGGATCGACTTCGCCGGTCGGGAGGGCTCCTTCACGGCGTTCCCCAGCGGCGCGCTGGTCCAGCTGGCCCGGAGCGGCATCCGGCCGGAGACCGACAACCCGTTCAGGGACAAGATCGTCCTCGTGGGTGCGACGTTCGCCGAGAGCCGGGACTTCTACCCCACCCCGACGGGGCTCATGGCCGGCGTCGAGATCCACGCCAACATGGTCTTCACGCTTCTCTCGCGACGCACGCTGCTCCCGCCCCACTGGCTTTTGAATGTCTCGGTCCTGATCGGCGCCTGTCTGGTGGTCTCCCTTCTGTCTCTGTGGCTGCGACCCCTCTGGGTCGCCCTTGCGAGCCTGGTCCTGATCGCCGGGTTCGTCGCCCTGAGCTACGAGGCCTATACGCAGGGTGGCTACTGGCTTGACTTCGTGGCCCCTCTCGTGGGAATGCTGGCCTATATCGAGGGCTCGCGCCTGATCGCGCGGCGCCGCCTGCGGGCCGCCTTCGGCCAGTACGTGAGCCCGGAAGTCATGGATCGGGTCCTGCGCGAGGGGACGGGGCTCGGGGGAGTCGTTCGGACCGTGTCGGTGCTGATGTCGGATCTCCGGGGGTTCACGACCCTGTCCGAGCGGCTTCCGCCCGATCAGATCTCGGAGATGATGAACGAGTACTTCACCGCGATGGTGGACGTGATCATGGCCCACCGCGGGATTGTCCAGGACTTCATCGGCGACGGCATCTTGGCGGCCTACGGGGCGCCCCTGGATGACCCGGATCACGCCTGGCACGCGGTCACCACGGCCCTCGACATGCAGGCGGTGCTCCGCCGGCTCAACGACCGCTGGGGGGCCGACGGGCGGCCCACCCTCGCCATGGGCGTCGCGGTGCACACGGGGCAAGTGTTCGCCGGAAACGTCGGCTCGCCCCGCCGGAAGAAGTACGCCGTGATGGGCGACACGGTCAACACGGCCTCGCGGATCGAGGGATTGAACCGGGAGCTCTCCACGGCGATCCTCATCAGCGGGGCCACGCTGGCGATCGTGAAGGAGCGGGTCCTCGTGAAGGACCGCGGCGCCATCCCGGTGAAGGGACGGACCCAGCCCGTGGAAGTGTTCGAGCTGGTCGGCCTGGCTGAAACGGGGGAACCCCTTGGGAGGTAGCGCGCCATGAACGTGAACCGGTGGGTGACAGGGTGGCTGGCCGTCGCGGTGCTCGTCGGGGGCCCGTGGCTCGCCGCGCCGGCGCACGGCCAGGGAAGCGAGTCGGCCGGCATGATCACGGAGCTGAGGGTGGACCGGGGCCGGGTCGAAGTGAGAGCCGCGGGGGCTCAGGAGTGGCGCAAGGCCGGGCCGCTCCTCGCGCTCCGAGCCGGCGATACGATCCGCGTCAGCGATGAGGCCGGGGCGGTCATTCTGTTGAGCGGCGGACGGGGAAGCGTCCGGGTGACCAAGGCCAACTCACCCTACGTGGTCGCGGCCCCCCAGCCGGGAGAGAGCAAGGCCCAGAAGGCGATGACCCTCCTGGAGGCGAGCCTCGGCTTCCTGTCCACGACGGCCAAGGAAGAGCCGCGGGCCACGCTCTCCACCCGCGGCGGGCCGAAGCCGCCCGTGATCCTCACCCCGCGCAACGGCCCGGTGCT
>Ga0214473_10011589_pt1 | contig 10358 bp, 5 predicted proteins | sample RVTome_7_FD_203509 | JGI IMG/M metagenome (GOLD analysis project Ga0214473, IMG submission 203509) | Soil microbial communities from uranium-contaminated site in the Upper Colorado River Basin, Wyoming, United States - RVT98D197 | ecosystem: Environmental > Terrestrial > Soil > Contaminated >... | reverse complement strand
CCACTTGGTGCCCGACGTGAGCACCGCCGGCTCGCATCCCGACGGCCGTGGGTCCCTCAAGTGGACGTACTCGGCCTGGTGGCGGGCTCGGATCGCGAGCTGGACCTCGATCTCGTCGCCCACGGCGAGAGGCGCGCCTTCCGCGAGCGGCTTCAGGACGACCTCCTCGCCCTTCTTCTCCCGCTTGAAATAGGTCCGTTCGACCGCGAACAGGTCGCCATCGCCCTTCTCGGGCATCTTCTCGGTGCTGAAGTGCCAGGTCGCGCCGGCGAAGGCCATTCCTTTGCCTTCTTTCGAGACGCGGACCGTGGCACATTCCGGCCCCATCTTTTCGCCCGGGACGACCAGCTGGTTTTTCTTGCCGGTGTACTTGTCCGGCTCGAAGGTGAACATCGTCTTCGTGCCGCAGGCCTCGGCGATCACCGACTCCCGGACGCCCAGCGCGCCCGTCTTCTTCAGGAAATAAGCCACCGAGTAGATGACCTCGGACGTGGCCCGCGTCGACTTCCAGTGGTTGAGCTTCTTGTTGAGGAAAAGCCACTGGACGAGCCCTTCGCTCCGGGTGTCCGCCGGCTTGAGCTCCATGAGCGTCCGCAGGGCGAAGGCGTGGGTTTCGATCGTGTCGTTGTACCAGAGCCAGCCGCGGTCCTCCGGCGCCCAGCTCGTTCCCCCGTCGACCGTCGTCTTGGCGCTGTCCATGACACTGTTCCAAACCAGTGCTGCGTCCTTCGACCGCTCGGCCCGCTTGAGCGTAAGTGACAGGTATCCCTTGAGATAGGGGGCGTGGTCCTGCCAGTGCTTGAACGAGAAATCGAGCATCTGCTTCCGGTCCGCGTCGGTGAAAACGCCGCCCGTCCACGACGTGTCGGGGAAATTGCTGATCGTGTAGTTGAGGAAGGTGACGAATTCCCAGCCCGTATCGTGGGCCATGAGGGTCGATACGATCTCGTCGAGATAATGCCGGTGCAGGTAGGCGAAGGCCCTGACCACCGTCTCCTTGGGCACGTCGACGCCGAACTCGAGCGCCTTGGAGAAGCCTTGGACGATGTACAGGGTCATGTAGGGCGACGGCGGCCCGCCCGGCCACCACGGGAAGGCGCCGAGCGACGTCTGAGCCTTGATAAGCTTCGCCAGGGACGTTTCCCGCTGGACCTTGGCCACGCGCGGGTCGAGCACCTTCTCCGCGCCCAAACCTGCGTCCTTGCCGCCGCGTGCCGTTTCGAGCCAGGGGGTCTCCTCGAGGGCCATTTTCCGGTTCGGGTCGGCGGCGTCGAACGTCTCGTAGACCGTCTCCCGCTTGCTCAACGCCTGGGCCATCCGCGCGACCTGCGGATATTTATCGTAGAGGCTCGTCAGGATGCCCGTCGAAAGGAAGCGGTTGAGCGTCTGCTCCGTGCACTCGTAGGGATAGTTGACGAGATAGGGCAGGGCTTCGAGGAGCCCGTAGAAAAGCTGGGCGTCCACGGTGACCACGAGCTGTTCGTTGATGCGCGTCGGGTCGTCGGTCTTGGCCAGGTCGTCGAACCTGAGCTCGCGAGCCTTGCCTTCTTTGATCGTCGCGAACCGCGACTGGACGAGGTGCATCCGCCCGGGCAGGACCGGGAGCGGCCTGAGCTCGCCGTCGGACAGGGCGCCGGACTTGGCCACGACCTTGAAGGCGACCGTCCCCACCCTCGCCGGCGCGGCCAGCGGGAAGACGACCGCCGCCCCGCCCCCCGCCGGGACGCTGAACGCCCGGACCGGAACGCTCGCCGGCAGGCCGAAGGCTGGGGCCAAGTTCTCGTTCGTCAGCGGGTCGTAGATCTCGAGGGACACGTCGCCCGAGAGCGCCGCCTGCCCCGCGTTGTTGACCATCACCCGAAGCTCGGCCTTGTCGCCTTCACGGAAGAAGCGCGGCAGGTAAGGCCGGACCATGAGGTCCTTGACCGTCCGGGCCTCACTCTCGAGCGTCCCGCCCATGAGGTCGCGGGTTATGCCGTGGACGAAAACGCGCCAGCCGGTGACGGAGTCGGGCACTGTGAACTCGATCGTCGCCGTCCCGTCCGACCCGGTGAGGAGGTGGGGCTGCCAGAAGGCCGTCTCGGCGAAATTCGAGCGCAGCTGGAGCTGCACTTCTTGCCCGACGATCACCGCCTCCTGGGCGGGCGGGGCGCCCTCCTTGTCTTTCTCTTCTTTCGCCAACGCCATATCACTCACGGAAGCGGATTTGGTCATGGCGGGCATGGGCGCCTCGACTTCCCCGACGACACCGCCGAGAACGCCGCCGACCACACCGCCCGCGACTCCGCGGTAACCGCGCCTGCCCGGGCCTCCGATCCCGTAGCTGGCGAGAGAGAAGAGCTCGTCCGGGTTGAATGTGGGATAGCTGGGGACGCGGTTCCAGTCGTGATCGAAGGCGAACGACATCGGGGCCGTCCCGAGCGTCGGGTCCCACCAGGCCGTGCCCGTCCGTCCGGGATAGAGGCCCAGCAGGCGCGGCGGCCGGTGCGGTGCGAAGAGGTCGAGGCTCCGGTCGTACATGTAGGCCAGGAGCTCGGCCGCCCCTTGGACCGCCGGCCTGCCGCCCGGCGTTTTGACCGTCACGCGCCAGGTCTCGCGGCCGCCGGGAGTGAGCTTGTCGCGGAACGTGGAGAAGGAGATCCCGAGCTCCTTGTTATCCCAGGGGACGAAGACCGAGGCCTCTTCGCTCATGAACTGGTGGTCGCGCACGGCCGTGACGCGGGCGCCGAAGCCGCCCCTCAGGTCTTCCGTGACGGGCATGTCGATGACGCCGCCGCCTTTTCCGGCCTCGATCCAGCGGCGCTCCCAGAGTTCGCCGCCGCGGAACGTCTCGAGAAGGACCGGCTGGCCGTTCCAGCCGCAGTCGACAAATAGGCGCGCGGTGCCGCCGACCGGCACGGACGGTCTCTCGGCGCGCAGGACAAGGGGCAGCTTGAAAGCGGGTTTCGTGCCGCCCACGACCAGGAAGTCCAGGCTGTCGCGGCAGACGGCCCCGAAATCGTCCTTTGTCTCGTAGAGAAGGCGATAGGCTCCCGGCCCGAGCGCCGGGACGCCGACCGTCGCCATCCCCTTGGCGTCGTGATCGGCCGCTCCCTTGGCCGCTTCGCTTCCTTCCTTCCACAGGCGAAGGATGGTATCCGGAGAGCATGAATCCCACCGGGGCCGCAGGCGGTCGCCGGGCGTCGGCGGGAACATCGGGTCTTCCGTCCCCGGCGGCACGAGGAGGGGCTGGTCGGCCGGCAGGAGCGTCGCTTCGGGCTGGACGAGCCGGACGACGCGCCACGCGCCCTTGCCGGCCTTCGGCGTTCCGTTGAGGTCGGAGCGGGTGACCGTGAAAACGCCCTTCGCGTCGGCGCGGACGAACTTGCTCTCCACCTCGAGCCGGGCCTCGACGCTGACGAAGCCGAGCCTGAACGAACGGAAGGCCGAGCGCGTCTCGCCGCCCTCGTCCGTGACGTCGACCGAGAGCGTGTAGCGGTAGGACAAGCCCGACTCCGCCCCGCCTTTTTTTTCATCGGCGCGGGGGGTGAATTCGACGTCGAACGCGCCGTCCGCGCCGATTTTCGCCCGTCCGCCGGCGACGGTCTGACTGCGGCCGCCGCCGGTCTCCCACCACCACCAGCGCGGGTAGACCGGCTGGCGCTTGACCTGCCAGACGGCCTCGCCCCCCGTGACGGGCAGGCCGAAGTAATACCGGGCTTCGCCTTTGAGCGCCGCGGGCCGGTTCAGGCGCAGTGGTTTTTCCGGATCCTTGACCGAAACCTCGAAGGTCGGCCGCTTGTACTCTTCGACGCGCACCGAAGCGTAACCCTCCGGAGAGGAGCGGAGGCGCCAGCCGCCGAGGGGGCGGCCGGCCGCCGGCACCGTGAATTCGCCGCTGGCCGTGCCGAAGGCGTTGGTCGTAGCCGTCGTCGAGGCGACGGCTACGGCGACGCGCTGGTTGTTGATGTCCTCGAGCCAGACCGAGACGCCGGTTCCCGCGTCGGGGCTGAGCTTGCCCAGGTCGGTGCGGCCTTTATAGGCGAGGATCTTCCAGAAGATCTTCTGCCCGGGGCGATAGATCGACCGGTCGGTGTAGATGAGGGCGGCCCGGGAATCGCGCGGCTCGGGGCCGCCGTAGAGATAGAGGTAGTCGGGGTCGAAGGCGGCGTCCCGGCCCTTTTTCGCGAAGAGAAAATAGGGGCCGGATCGCTCGCGGGGAGCGAACCAGACGCGGCCCTGGGCGTCGGTCGTTTTCGACTCGACCCGGGTGTGGCCCTTGCGCCATTCGAAGGCGTAGAGATCGACCGTCACTTCGGAGAGGGGGCGGCCCGTCGCGCCGGAGAGGACGAGGACTTCCTTGCCGCCGGCGATGTCGGCGTTCCGGACGCGGGCCCGGCCGCCGCCGTCGCGCTTGATCATGACCAGGTCGCCGAGGACGATGCTGAGGCCGATCGTCCGGTTGCCGGTCGCGGCGAAATCCTCGCGCGCGGACGCGGCCACGAGGTAGAGGCCGGGCGCGAGTGATTGCGGCAGGTTGGTGTAGGTGCGGTGCTCGCGGAAGTCCGGGGTCTTGGGCAGGTCGACCGTCCATGCGGCGTCGGGGCGGCGCGCATCGACGATCTTGCGGGCTTCGTCGCCCTCCGGGAAGATGCTGTAGTCCTGGGCCGTCTTGACGAGCGCTTCGATGTCGAGGGCGAAGGTGCGGAGGAAGACCCGGTCGAGGTTGCGGTGGCTGACGCGGACGGAGCGGCGGCCCGGAGCGTCGGCGCGCATCGATTCGATCGAATATGCGGGCGCCTCGATCGACGTGAGGATATGCAGGCAGTGCTTTCCGCCGGGAGAGGAGGGGAAACGCTCAACGCCTTCCGCGGCGAGCTTGCGGGCGCGGACGAGGGCGTCGGGGGCGGCCTCTTCGCGCGTGTACTCGGCCAGGAGCGCCTGCCCGACGGCCCACCAGGCGTGCTTCCGGTTGGAGGGCAGGAATTCGGCCAGGTGCGCGCGGATGGCGGCGCGGCTCTCATCGCCGTCGAACGCGGCGTAGAGCGCCCGGGCGAGCTCGAAGCGGGCCTCGAGGGCGGCTTCGGGACGGGAGGCGCGGCGGCTGAAGGATTCGTGCTCGCCGAGAAGGGCGCAGATCTTTTCTACCGGGTGGCTCGCGGCGGATCCGAGGACGCGCTCGGCGGCGGTGTCGCCGGAGCCGGCTTTCCCGGCTTGCGACAGGAGCTTGCCGAGGTCGAGGAGCCAAGTCTCGTTCGATTGGCGCGGCGTCCAGAAGGAGGTGTCGGCGAGGAGCCTGGCCATGAGGTAGACGACGCCGTCGCGCAGGGTGTCGCGGACGCCGGCCGGGTAGGTGCCGGGCGTCCAGAAGTCGGGGAATTCAGCGGCCTTGCGCCCGGCCAGGCGCTCGCGGTCCTTCCAGACGCGAAGGGCCGACTTCCAGGCCTCGTCGAAGATCTGGTCCCTCGTCCAGGACTTGAGGTCGATCGGGCCTTTGGCTTCGACGCGCTCGCGGCGGTTGACGTCCCAGGAATATGCGTGGTAGTAGGTGACGAGCGACTGGGCGTAGAACAAGTCGAGCATGTCGCGCTCGAGAGGGGAGTCGGGCCACGGCTGTTCTTTGAAGAAGCGGACCGCCGTTTCATAGCCGTGAAGCGCCGTCCGCAGCTGGCCCTCTTTGATCAGGGCCCAGGTCCAGAGGGAATTGTCGCCGGCCTTCCTGGCCTCTTCGCGGATGCGCGTGCATTCGGCAGCGGCGGCTTCGAATTTCTGCTCATCGACGAGTTTATCGACGGCTTGGCGGGCGGCCTTGTTTTTTGCCTGAGGCGATGGAGCCATTGAGGCGTCCTCTGTATCATCCGTTCGCGGCGTATCGATCGATGCCGGCAGAGGAATCGATAAAGTCGTCGTGTTCGATACGGTCGATGTCCGCCCCGCGGACAGGGGACAGGGGCGGTCAGAAAGGCTGGCGAAAAGCCCGATGGCCAGGACGGCGGCCAGGACCGCGATCGCCGGAACGGCCGGGCCGAATCTTCGGATGGGTTCTTGGCTGTTCATGCGTTCCTCCCGGCGGTCCGACCGCCGTCATCTTTATCAGAAATAGATATTGCCCTCATCCGCTAATACACCTAGCCGATCACATTAATTCCCCAAACTTGCCTATTTTAACGCCTCTTTGGACAGGGCCTCCCTGAACAACTCATGCTTATCTTTCATTCCCTCATTTAAGGACCAGCGCCTGACCTCGCGGAGGTCGACGGCCGTGTGCTTGCAAACCATGATGGCCTGGGCTAGCGATGGATTGTCGTTCCAGTCGTAGAACGCAGCCAGCCGATCCTTGACGCAGTCCGTCGGAGAGAGGAGCCTAAGGGTTGTTTTCCCTCGGCGGATCTCATGGATTTCGCGGACCGGTTCCTCGCCGACTGAAAGGGGAGGGAAAAGGAATTCGACGATATAGGGGGTATTCGGATGCCGGTAATGGCGGCCGTCCTTCCGGAAACCGAGCGTCTCCAGGACAAGTCCGATTTTTTTCCGGCCGATATGGGACAGTAAGACGAAATCGAGGTCGAAAGACTCATATTTGTTCTTGGTGTAAATCGAAACGCACGCGCCTCCGGAAAGGACGACGTCGATACCGTTTTTCTTGTAAACGTCGCAGATGAGAGCAGCGAGGTCGGTGAGGGGGAGGCCCTTCCTGATCATGGCAGGGGCTTTCCGGTCCGCCTTGGCCTCAACCGGGGACGATAGAGCCGGTCCAGCTCTTCCTCGGGGATGAATGAGAGGGCTTTCTTGAGGAGCGCTTCCAGTTCCTTCTTGAACGGATACCTGGGATTGAAGCCGAAGAGGCGGACGCGCCCCTTCAGCTTGCTGTAGAGGACGCCGCCGCTCTCAAGCTTTAAAAGCTGATACTGAACGGTGTTCCCATAGAGGCCGAACGCCCGCGCGATCTCACGAGAATACGATTCGCCGTGAGTGTAAAGATATAAGAGCGCCTTTTCTTTGGACTCCGATTCGAAAAGGGGTTCGAGCATCTTGGCCTCCGCCGGCTCATTTAACAATACTTTTGGTCACATGACCAAATCTATTGTGAATAGAATATTCTGTCGGGACGGGCCTGTCAAGCGACATTTTGGATTTGACCCCGACGAGCCGGCTGGCATAGAATGAGCCCGACCGATCCGAATCCCGCGCGACGCGCATGGGCTTATCGCTGAGCGTAAAGCATATGTCGCCGGGCGCATTCCGAAGGAGGGGACAAATGAACAAAGCACGCTTCCTCAAGGCTGGACTGGCGCTCCTCGCTCTGGCCATCTTCGTCTCGGCCGGGGCCCCGGCCTTGCCAGGACCGGGACTGGGAAGCCCGGTCCAGGACGACAAGAAATTCAACGGCCTCGGCACGGGCCTCGGCAACCTGTCGCGCCTGTCGAAGGCCCAGACGAGGTCCATCAGCCCGGAGAACTTCACCGGGGAGAAGGGCAAGGCCGGCATGTCGACCGACGGCCCGGCCATGAAAGCGGCCCGCGACCTCGGCCAGGGCTGGAAGGTCTCGCCCTACGTCCGCGTTCCGCCCAAGGAGACCTTCGTCATGGCCGACGTCAAGGGCGAGGGCGCCATCCAGCAGATCTGGCTGACCCCCGCCGGCAACTGGCGTTTCGCCATCCTCCGCTTTTACTGGGACGGCGAGACCGAGCCCTCGGTCGAATGCCCCGTCGGCGACTTCTTCGCCAGCGGCTGGGGTCAGTACGCCCAGATCTCGTCGCTCCCCGTCTGCGTCAACCCGGGCAGTGCCTTCAATTCGTACTGGGAAATGCCCTTCCGCAAGGGCTTTAAGGTGACGATCGAGAACCTCGCCGACGACGTCTTCACGGTCTACTACCAGATCAACTACGCCCTGACGAGCGTCCCCGACGACGCGGCCTATTTCCACGCCCAGTTCCGGCGCGTCAACCCGCTCCCTTACAAGGACGTCTATACCCTCCTCGACGGCGTCAAGGGCTGGGGCCACTATGTCGGGACTTACATGGCTTGGGGCGTCAACAACAACGGCTGGTGGGGTGAGGGCGAGATCAAGTTCTTCCTGGACGGCGACACGAAGTTCCCGACGATCGCCGGCACGGGGACCGAGGATTATTTCTGCGGCTCCTACGACTTCGACGCCAAGGCCCCGGACGGCTCGATCCAGTACCGCGAGTTCACGACGCCGTACACGGGCCTGGCCCAGGTCATCCGCGGCGACGGTCACTACCAGGTCCAGCAGAGGTTCGGGCTGTACCGTTGGCACATCACCGACCCCATCCGCTTCGAGAAGGACCTCAAGGTGACCATCCAGGCGCTGGGCTGGCGGACGGGCGGGCGCTACATGCCCCTCCAGGACGACATCGCCTCGGTCGCGTTCTGGTACCAGCAGGAGCCGCACGCCAAGTTCCCCAAGCTCCCGGACAAGGATTACCTGGAGATCATCTAGCTTTCAGCTGGCGGAGACCCCGGTCATCGGCGGGCCGGAGATGGTGCGGCTCAGTTGTCGCGGCCTTCGACCTGGTCGAGCAGGGCCTTGTGGTAGTTCCCGGAGGCGACCATCCGGACTTCGAAGGCCCTTTTCATGGCCATCAGCTCTTTCAGGAAGGGCCGGAAGTCGGAGGGGTCGCTCCAGTTGGCCATGGTCAGCCGCTCGATGATGTCCCTCATGCCCTGGGCGCTGATGACCTCGGCGAAGGTTTCGGGCAGCTTGCCGTTCTCCTTGTCGCAGAACCGGACGGCGCGGAAGAAGACCTTGCGCAGGACCTCCTGCTGGTTGAGGATCTCCTGCTTGAGCAGAAAGAGGTCCTTCATCGACCCGGTCTTAACGAGCTGGGAATGGAGCTGGCCGGCGCTCTCGACGATCTTGCCGACCGCCGTCATGAAGGATTCGGCGTCGAGGACGGTGTCAACCTCGGCCGCGAAAAAGCCGAGCTCGATTCCGTTGTTCACGGGCTCGGTCTGCCGGTAACGGGCCAGGGCGGCGAGGATGGATTCGAGGTCCGCGTCCGGAGCTGGAGCGACCGCGGCCGGCGCGATCGCAGGCTGGGGCTCGGCGGATAGGGCGGCGGTTTCTTCGTAAGGCTCTTCGGCGAGGGCCGGTGAGACCATGACGTTCCCGGCCGGACCGCTGGGGATGTCGCCCCAGGCGGGATCGGAGTCGGCGAAATCGGCGTCGTCCCGGACGCCGTCGTCTTCCGCGGACACGCCGGACGCGAATGTCTCGGGGACGGCGGGCGGTTCGGGTGTCATGGCCTCGGGCGCCGGGGCGAATTCGACCTGCCGGAGCGTCGACAGGAGGTCGCGGACCTTCTTCAGCTTGAGCAGCTCTTCGTTCCAGTCCACGTCGCTCGCCGCGCTCTCGGCGGGCGCGGGGATCTGAGCGGCGATGCCGGCGTATCCGGCGAGGTTCTTCTTGATGTTCGTGTATTCGTCCTCGGCCCGCAGCCGGATCTTTTCGAGGTCCTGGTTGAGGCCGGCGATCCTTTCGAGCTCGTTTCCGGCCAGGACGGCCGCATTCTCCATCATCTTCTGGTAGTTCACGGTGCGGTCGAGGTGCTCCCGGATCTGGCCCCGGATGTTCTCTTCGGCCCCCTGGAGCTCAGCCATGACCGACTTGTGCTCGTCGAGGAAGCCCCGGACCTGGGCGAATTCCCGGTTGACGGCCTCGATCCTCTTCTGCGCTTCCTCTTTTTCGCGGTTGATCTTTTCGATGAGGCCCTGTTCCACCTCATTTTTCTGGGCCGAGAAGATCTCGCTGACGCGTTTTTCGATGTCGTCGAGGAAGACTGTCGGCTCGGTGCGGTGTTCGGCGATGTGATTCATGAGGACCTCCTTTAGGTCTGGACGGACGTCGGGACGTTCTGCCCTTTTCCGTAGAGATGGTTGATGAGAACCAGGACGCCGGTGGGGATTCCGTGTTCGAATTCGACCCCGATCTCGTAGAAGCCGTCTTCGATCATCCGGACCCAGCGGACATCGGCTCGGACCTTGGTGATCTGTTTCGACTTGGACAGGTAAAGCGTCATCCGGAGAAAGGAACCGACCTCGAAAAGCCTGTCCGTCACGATCCGCGCGCCGCCCAGGGAGAGGTCCTTGGTCAGGGCGCTGATGACGCGAGCGTCGGGAGAGGTGGGCGTCCCGGGGAGCTCGATGGCGACCCTGTTTTCCTCGGTGATTCTCTTATCTTTTCTGTTTTCGACCATCACGCGCTCTCTTTTCGGACCTCGCGCTCTAACGCGGTCAGCGATTCCGTTCGCCGTCCTGATGATAAACCGGCCAAAAATCGAGTCCATCGCCGCTGGGGGTGAAACAGGGGGGGATTATCCCTCCCCCCCCCTCGGCCCCCAAAAGAGGGCCCCCCT
>Ga0214473_10011588_pt1 | contig 10358 bp, 9 predicted proteins | sample RVTome_7_FD_203509 | JGI IMG/M metagenome (GOLD analysis project Ga0214473, IMG submission 203509) | Soil microbial communities from uranium-contaminated site in the Upper Colorado River Basin, Wyoming, United States - RVT98D197 | ecosystem: Environmental > Terrestrial > Soil > Contaminated >... | reverse complement strand
TATCGCCGGCGCTCCAGCCTGCGGCCGATGCTGCCTCCGCAGCCGTCGTCCCGACGCTGCGTGGGGCGGTCCAGGCGCACTTCGACGAACAGTTCCGGCGCTACGCCGGGAGGGCGGAAGTCCTCTTTGACCGAACTTCAGAGCAGATCCTCGGCCTTGCCGGTCCAGCCTACGAATTCCGCGTCGATCGTCAACGGGGGACATCGCTGGGTCTCGCCCCTATTGAGGTGCAGGTTCGGTCCGGCGGTGAGGTTTTGCAGACGGTGTCGATGGTCGTGCAGGTCTCGATGATCCGCCGCGCCGTCGTGGCCCGGCGATCGATCAACCAGGACGCGGCGATTCGTCCGGGTGACGTGGAGACCACGTCGATCACCTTCGGTCACCTCGACCGGCTGGGGCTGGACGACGTGGCTCAGGCCGTGGGGCAACGGGCCAGGCAATTCATCCAGGCGGGCACCCTGATCCTGCCGGAGATGCTCGAGTCCGTGCCTCTGGTGCGACGGGGCGAACTGGTGACGCTGGCCGCAGTCGCGGGCGGAATTCGAGTGGTGACCACCGCCAAGGCCGCCGGCAGCGGCGTGCTCGGCGACGTCGTCAAGGTCCGGGCGATCGACGACAAGCGGGTCGAGTTCGACGCCGTCGTGGTCGGTCCGGGGGAGGTGCAGATCGGCGAGAGCGCGGCGGTCGTAGGCCGGATGGCCCTGGCGATGGGAGAAGACCAATGAGCCTGGCCCGCCGAGTGACCACGCTTGCCTTCGGAACACTTTTGAGCGTGCCCGGTGCGTTCGCCCAGACCTCGTCCATCGGTGCCGTGCATCGCCAGCATCAACACGACGAGCCCCCACCGGCGCCGACGCGGGAGGCGCCGCCGGTGGAGCGTAATGCGGTGTACGACAGCTATGCCTGGATCGGCCTGCCGCCGCTGCCGCCAAAGACCTACAAGCCCGGCGATCTGATCACCATCATTATCCGGGAGCAGCGGCAGTGGGAGGTCGATGCCGATCTCCGGACCAAGCGGCAGTTGGACGTCGACAGCGAGCTCGACGCTTTCATCCGCTTCACCGAGGGCGGTGTGGGGGCGGCCACGTTCCGGCGGGGCAAGCCCAACATCGACTACAAATTCGGATCGAACCTGAAGTCCCAGGGGGACACCTCGCGGGAGGACCGCCTGACCACGCGGATCACCGGCAAGATCATCGATGTGAAGCCGAACGGGCTGCTGGTGCTGGAGGCCGAGGCCCGCGTTCAACACGACGAGGAGGTCAGCCGGATTACCCTGACGGGCACGTGCCGCAAGCAGGACGTGACCGCCGACAACACCGTGCTGAGCACCCAGGTCGCGGACAAGAACGTGGTGATCACCAATGAGGGAGCGATGCGGTCCGCCGCGGCCCGCGGATGGATTACGAAATTCCTGGACTGGCTGAAGCCCGTTTAGACCCATGAGACCCCTGGCCCTGCTGCTGATCATCGCACTCGCCGCCGCCGGTGCCGCGGCTCGCGCCCAGATCCCCACCGCCCGGGTAGGCGACGTCACCCACCTCCAGGGCCAGGGCATCAATGTGCTCGTCGGCTACGGGCTGGTCACGGGGCTCAACGGCACGGGCGACGGCGGCAAATTCCTGCCCACCATGCGCAATCTCGCGGCCATGCTGCAGCGTTTCGGGACCGGGGTGGAATCGCTCGACGACCTTCAGGCGGCCAAGAACGTCGCCATCGTCATGGTGGAGACGATCGTGCCCGACCACGGGGCCCGTGAGGGAGAAGTCCTGGACGTGGCGGTGACGGCGGTGGCGGCCAAGAGCCTGGAGGGCGGCCGCCTGCTCTCCACCCCCCTGGTCTACCACGAACGGGGCATCAAGGAGCTTTTCGGCTTCGCCCAGGGGCTCATCACGGTGAACCAAGCGTCGCCGAACTCCGGGACGATCCGCGACGGGGCGCGGATGGAGCGGGACGTACTGATCAACGTGGTCGCCGGGGCGGTGGACCTGCGGGCCTCCGGCTTCTCCAACCCCTTCATCCGCGACGGAGAAACGTACCTTACCCTGGTGCTGGACGACGCCCACGCGGGCTGGTCGATGGCCGCGGCCATCGCCCAAGCGGTCGACAAGGAGCTGAGCATCTCCGCCGACACCGACCGGGTGGCTCTGGCCATGGACGGGAAGAACGTGGTCGTGCTGCTGCCCAAGCATCAGCGCGGCGACCCGGCGTCCTGGATCCGCGACGTGGAGCGTACCCCGCTCTTGATGGAGTCCAACGAAGCCCGCGTGACCATCAACCGGGCCGCGGGGACCATCGTCGTGACAGGTGACACGCGTCTGTCTCCCGTGGTGGTGTCGCAGTTGGGTATGACCGTGACGGTGGCCAACCCGCTCGCCGATGGATCGGTCCCGCGGCCCGCGTTCGAGGAGCGCGACTTTGTCCCGCTCGATTCCGAGGAGGAACGGCTGCCCAACGTCCGGGACCTGCTGGAGGCCCTGGGGCGGCTGAAGGTGCCGTTCCAGGATCGCATCTCGATTCTCGAGCAGATACACCGCGCCGGGAAGCTCCACGCGCGGATCGTGTACGAGGGATGAGCATGAACCTGCCGGCCATGAATGCGTCCACGGAGCCGTCGCCATTGGTGAAGAACGATCTGGCCCGGCTGCGCCAGTCGGTGGGACAGGTGGTCGGCTCGGTGTTTTACGGAACGCTGCTGAAGGCCCTGAGGGAGAGCTCCCTGAAGGGGGCCTACGGGCACGGCGGCCGCGGCGAGGAGGTCTTCGCCGCGCAGCTCCATGGCCTGATGGCGGAGCGGATGGGGGCGGCGGCGAAACGCGGCTTGCCCGAGTTGCTCTACCGCGGCCTCGAACGACAGCAGCGGCTGATCAGCGCACGACGGAACCAGGCGGAGGGAGGGTGACGAAATGGCGACACTGATACGGTCCAGGCGGCTGGAGGACCTCGCGACGTTGCTCGAACGGCTGGAGACGCTGCACGATCGGCTGCACCAAGCCATCCGCAGGAAGATTGAGGCGATGCGGCGAAACGACCTGGGGGCCATGGGCGATGCCACCCAGGAGGAAGCCCGGCTGGCCGGGCAAATCCGGGAGCGCGAGGGCCTGCGCAAGCAGCTACTGGAAGCGTTGGGCCGTGAGGCCGGCTGGCCCATGTCGGGGGCTCGGGTCCTGCCCGCGTCCGAGCTGCTGTCGCGTCTGGCCGAGCCGCAGCGTAGCGCCCTGGCCGGGCGTGTGGAACGGCTCCGGGCCAGCGTCGCCCGCGTGGCCCAAGCCAATCGGCTGGCCGGCGCCGTGGCCCGCGGCACCCTGGACCATCTCGGTTGGGTCTTCGCCGCGGTCCGGCACGAGGACGGGAAAGCGGCGGGGTACTCGGACCGTGGCGGCGCCGTCGTCGCGGCCGGCACCAGAATCCTCGATGCGGTGGGATAAACGCCATGGGACTCTTGAACTCGGCTTTACAGATCGGTCGCAGCGCCTTGCTCAGCTATCAGGGCGCTCTCCAGGTGGTCGGCAACAACATCAGCAGTGCCGGCAGCCCGGACTACACCCGCCTGCTGCCGCAACTTGACCCCCTGCAGGGCAGCCTGCTGGGCGGCGATCTGCATCCCGGCGCGGGGGTGACGCTCAACGGCATCCAGCGGAACATCGACGAGGCCCTGGAAGCCCGCCTGCGGCTGGCCATCGGCGCCGAGGAGGCAAGCGCGGTGGAGCGGTTCGGCAGCGCCCGGGTCGAATCCCTGTACAACGACAGCAGCGGCGCCGACCTGGCCACACGGCTGAACACTTTTCTCAACGGCTTCGACGACGTGCAGAACCATCCGGAAGACACGGCCATCCGCGATCTGGCCATCCAGAACGGCGTGCTGTTGGCCGATTCCCTGCGGGCCACGCGGGCGGGGCTCGCCGCCGCCGCCGCCGACTTCGACGGGCAGATCGCCGATCTGGCAGCCGAGGCCGACCAGACCGCTCGCGACATCGCCGAACTCAACAGCGAGATCACCACCGCGGAGGCGGGCGGCCGAGGAGAGGCGACCGGGCTGCGCGACCAGCGCGACGGTCTCCTGCGGCGGCTGAGCCAGCTTCTCGACGTGACCGTCCGCGAGCAGCCCGACGGGGCCATCAACGTGTACGTCGGCAGCGAGGCCCTCGTCCAGGGGGCCACCGTGAGAGGGCTGGTCGCCGTGTCCGTGAGTGACGGGCAGACGACGCGCACGTCGGTTCGCCTGGCCGAGACCAATCAGGAAATTCAGGTGCGCGGCGGCCGGCTGGCCGGCTTGATTGCGGCCCGCGACGAGCATGCCCTGGGCCGGATCGCGGCGATCGACGAGCTGGCCGCGGCGATCATCGTCGAGGTCAATCGGCTCCATGCCGACGGGCAGGGACTGGTCGGGCTCGCCGAGGTGGTCGGGGGCCGGGACGTCCGTGACGGCGACGTGCCCTTGAACGACGCGGCGGCGGGCCTGCTGCCGCCTCCGGAGTCGGGAAGCTTCTTGATCACCGTCGCCGACGACGCCACCGGGACGCCGGTCGCGTATCGCATCGACGTGGATCTCGAGGACGCCGGAGGGACCACCCTCGAATCCCTGGTCGCCTCGATCAACGACCAGGTGGTCGGCGTCCAGGCGTCCATTACCAGTGACAACCGATTGGCCCTGACCGCGGAGGAAGGCTTCACCTTCACCTTCGGGCACGACGGACAGGAAGCGCGCCCCGACACCTCGGGGGTCCTCGCCGCCCTGGGAGTGAACACCTTCTTCACCGGACGTGACGCCCGGGACATCGCCGTGAACTCGGCGGTGGTCGGCGACGCCCGTTTGCTGGCGGCGGCCGCGGCCTTCCACCCCGGCGACGGACTGGCCGCCGGGCGGATCGCCGAGTTGGGATCGACGCCGAGCGAACTCCTGAACGGGGTCAGTCTGACGGAATTCTACAACGCCATGGTCGGGGAGGTGGCCATCGCCGGAGCCGCCGTGGCGGACGAGCTCGAGGCGGCCTCGGCCATTCATGCTTCGCTGCTGGGGCAGCGGGAGAGCGTGAGCGGGGTCAACCTCGACGAAGAGGCCATCGCCCTGCTCAAGTTCGAGCGGGCCTTTCAGGGCGCCTCCCGCTTTGTGCGGGTGGTCGACGATTTGCTCGATGAGCTGGTGCTGCTGGTGCGCTAGGGGCGCGATGAGCTGGGCAGGCCGGGACGAGTGAGGGTCCGGTTCGGGCCGGCCGATGAATGGGTGCCAAGACGATGTCAGTTAATCCCATCAACGTGTTTCGGGTCAGCCACAACATGAGGACCAACCTGGTGGTGGATTCGGTTCGCCGCACCCAGGCCGACCTGTTCAGCGCCCAGACCCGCATCGCCTCCGGGCGGAACTTCGTCACGCCCAGCGACGACCCCGCGGCGGCGACCACGGCCCTGGATCTCTCCCAGGCCCTCGCCCGGCAGGAGCAGTTCATGGTCAACCTCCGGTACGGCGACGGCATCCTCGCCACGGCCGACGACGCCATCGTCGAGATCAACTCGCTGCTCATCGAGGCCTCGACCATCGCCAGCCAGACGGTCAGCAACCTGACCAGCGCTGAGGAGCGGCTGGCGGAGGCCGAGCTGGTCTCGGCCATTCGGCGGCAGTTGCAGCTCATCGGCAATCGGGAGCTCAACGGTCAGTTCATCTTCGCCGGACGGGAGATTACCGAGCGGCCGTTCATCGAGGCCCTCGGAGGCATCGCCTATGTCGGGGACACCGGCGACCTGGTTACTCGGATCGACCACGGCATGAACGTGGTCATCAACGTTCCTGGGAACTTGCTTTTCGGAGCGCTGTCCGGCCGGATCGCGACGGACGTCGACCTGTCGCCACAGCTCATTCCGGACACGCGCCTGGACGCTCTCGGCGGGGCGATGGGGGAAGGCGTGGGGCTCGGCACGCTGGTCTTCAATGAGGTTGGTGGCGCCGGTGTCTTTGTGGTCGACTTGACCTCCGCCGACACCATCGGCGACGTCGCCGCGCTGATCAACTCCGCCGCCACCGAGGCCGGCGCCGCCTTGACCGCATCGCTCTCCAGCGACGGCCTGCTTGTGACCCCCGGCGGGCGCTCCGTAGCCGTCACGGACCAAAGCGCGGGTCGCGTCGCCCGGGACCTCGGGATTCTTTCCGTTGAGCTGTCGACCGACCCGATCGGCGGGACCGATCTGGGAGCGCGGTTGACGCGCCTCACCCCGGTCGAGGCGCTGGCCGGCGGCGCGGGGATCGACCTTGCATCGGGCCTGGTGATTACAAATGGACCGCGCACGGTGACGCTCGACCTGTCCACCGCCGAGACGGTGCAGGACATCATCAATGCCATCAACAACGCCGGCGTTTTCGTCCTGGCCCGCATCAACGAGGACGGGACCCGGATCGACGTGTTCAACCAGGTGTCGGGGACGGCGCTGGCCATCGGCGAGAACGGCGGTACGACCGCCGCCGATCTGGGCATCCGCACCTACGACGCCGGCACACCGCTGGACGCCCTCAACTTCGGCACCGGCGTGACCCGCCGCGAGGGCGAGGCCGACCTGCGGATCACCGCCAAGAACGGCTCCACCCTGGAGGTCAACCTGGACGGGGCGGTGACCGTCGGCGACGTCATCGAAGCGATCAACCTCGCGGCGACCGAGGCAGGCGTCAACGTATCGGCGTCGCTCGCCCAGACCGGCAACGGCATCGGCATCATCGACAATACGGGGGGAGCCGGTGATCTCACCGTCACCGGGATCAACCTGTCCGAGGCCGCCGAGGACCTCGGGCTGGTCGGCCAGACGACCGGCCCGCAGACCGAGCTGGTGGGTGAGGACCGCAACCCTACCCGAACCGAGGGCGTTCTCAGCGCCTTGGTGGAGCTGGAGAACGCCCTGCGGGCCGACGACACCCAGGCGATCACCCTGGCGGCGGAGCGGGTGGCGTCGTTTTCGAGCGACGTCAACCGCATCCACGGTGTGGTGGGGGCCCGCTCGCGGGCCATGCAAACCAACCTGCAGTTGCGAGAGCAGACCGCGGACACCACCCAGGTCTTCCTCTCTGAAGTGCAGGACCTTGATTATGCCGACGCGGTGACGCGTCTGCAGGCCATGACCACCCAGTTGCAGGCCAACCTCCAGACCAGTTCGCGAGTGTTGAGCCTGTCGCTGCTGGACTTTCTGGGCTAGGGCAGGGGGGAAGCGAGAAAAAGGTCTTCGGACGGTGTGGCGCCCGCGTGACCGGGGCGCGGCACCGATAACAGGTCGCCCGATCGGGAGAGATCGGGACGCGGGCAAGGGAGGGCTCGCGGGCTTTGGGGGCGTAACGCGACGCGGCCGTCGGTCGGCCGCTACGCACCCGGAACGCCGGCCGATCAGGATTGGTCACCGGAGTCTCGCGATGATGATCATTCGGACGTCTCGTTTCGGCCAACTGGAGGTGGACGAGAACCGCCTGATCCGGTTTGAGGAGGGCATCCTCGGGTTCCCGGACCACCGCCTGTACGCCCTGATTCAGACCGGGGAGGGCAGCGGGTTCTACTGGCTTCAGGCCGTGGACACCCCGGACCTGGCCTTCGTGGTCTGCGATCCGAGGCTCTTCGTCGCGGACTACCAAGTGCCGGTCAAGCTCGAGGACGTGACCTCTATCGAGCTGGCTGACACCGCCAAGGCCCAGGTCTTCGTCATCGTCAATAAGGTGAATGACCTGCTGACCGGGAACTTCCAGGGGCCCTTGGTGGTCAATGTCGAGAATCGTTGCGGTCGGCAGTTGGTGCTGAGCGACAAGCGCTACTCCACTCGGCACCCGTTGATGCGACTCTCCCGCCCCGCGGTGATGAGCAAGACCGGCTGACCCTTGACATTTCACGCGGGCAAAACCCGCTCCTGGCCCGCTTTGCGGGCCGTGAAATGTCAAGGGCTGATGGGCGTGGTGGTCGGGCCCGGTACAGCGGCAATACAATGGGTAGACCCATCGTGCGATGCCTGCCAGGCCGGGTCGTGGTCATTGGGCACCCCACGGGTTGCCGGGCGACGGACGCCTCGAAAGCCAACCTGACTACAGGTGGGTCGCCTTAGGGAGGTGCAACCCGGGTGCCGGTCGACGCATCGGCGTGGCATGGAAGGAGCCGACTATGTTGGTGCTATCGAGACAACGTGACGAGACGATCATGATCGGCGACGACGTGGAGATCACCGTCGTCGACATCCGCGGTGACAAGGTTCGTCTCGGGATCACGGCGCCGCGCCACATTCAAGTTCATCGCAAGGAGGTCTACGAGGCCATCAAGCGAGAGAACAAGCAGGCCGCCAAGATGACCCCGGACGACGTGCCGGAGAAGGCCACTGGGCCCTCGGGCGAGGAAGGGACGAAGCCGGGTGGTGAGAAGGCGGGGGGCCAGAACAGGGAGTAGGACCGTGCCCCCGACGCGGCGGCGCGCCGGCGACGGTGGGTTCGGAGAATTGACAAACGACATCCCGGGCGGCCGCGGGGCCTCTGACCCGGAAGTAATCAGGGAGGATTGCTCATGTCCAGGATCAACAGTAACATCCCGTCGCTCGCCGCCCAACGCAGTCTCTCGGTGTCGCAGCGGGCGCTGCAGTTGTCGCTGGAGCGGCTATCCAGCGGCCTGAAGATCAACCGCGGGGCCGACAACCCGGCCGGGCTGATCGTCTCCGAGCGGCTGCGCTCCGAGATCTCCACCGCCGGTCAGGCGATCAACAACACCCAACGGGCCATCAACGTCATCGCCACGACGGAAGGCGCCCTCAATGAAGTCGCCGCCCTGCTGACCGACATCCAGGCCCTGGTGGTGGAGGCGGCCAACAGCGGGGCCTTCTCCGACGAGGAGATTGCCGCCAATCAGCTTCAGATCGATGCCTCCATCGATTCGATATCCCGGATCGCCAACACCACCAACTTCGCGGGCCGCAAGCTGATCAACGGGTCATTGGACTACGTGACCAGCAGCATCGATGACGCCCAACTGGCGGACGTCCGCGTGCTGGGGGCGAAGTTCGGCAGCCGCGATTTCATTCCGGTTCGGGTGGACGTTTCCCAGTCCGCCCAGCAGGCCCAGCTCAGCTACCCCTTGCCCGGCGTGACCGGCAGCGGGGTCACCATCGACATCGGGGGGCTGGAGGGCATCATTACGCTGAGCTTCCCCGCCAGCGCTGCGACCAACGACATGGTGGCGGCGATCAACGCCCAGACCGACGCCACCGGGATCATCGCGGTGGCGAGCGGCGTCAACGGTTCGGCGGGCATGCGCATCCTGAGCGAACGCTACGGCAGCAACGCCTTCGTGAGCGTGGAGACGTTCGGCAACAGCGGTCCCTTCCAGGTGATTGACCGCAACGGCGGGACCGTCAACCGGACGGCGGGCACGGACGCGGAGGCCACGATCAACGGTGTGTCCACCGTCTCCGACGGACTGGCCCTGAAGGTGAGCGATTCGTTCCTCTCGGTTGAAGTCACCCTGAGCGAAGCGTTCGGCGGCGGCTCCACCGGGCTGGGCGCCTCCGACTTCACCATCAACGAGGGCGGCGCCCTGTTCCAGCTCGGGCCGCAGGTCAACACCAACCTGCAGGAGAACATCGGCGTCCAGAGCGTCCAGGCCAACAAGCTCGGCAACGCCCTGGTGGGGTATCTGGCCGACCTGAAGAGCGGCCAGCGCTACTCGTTGAGCACCGGCAACTTCCGCGAGGCGTCGCAAGTGGTGCAGGAGGCCATTGATCAGGTGTCGGTGGTGCGCGGGCGCCTCGGGGCCTTCGAACGCGACACCCTCCGGCCCAATGTCGCCCAGCTCCAGATCACCATCGAGAACCTGACCTCGTCCCAGTCGGTCATCCGGGACACGGACTTTGCGGAAGAGACCTCCGAGCTGACCCGGGCGCAGATCCTGGTGCAGGCGGGCAACAGCATTCTGGCCATCGCCAACGCTCAGTCGCAGAACGTCCTGTCGCTGCTCGGCGGATAGCCCACGAGGCAAGCCCCAAGGCACAGCACCGGGTGACGTCGGTCTCGCACCCTCGCCGTCCGGTGCTGCTTGCTGCGCGCGGGGCCTGAGCGACAGCCGTTCCTTGCGGGTCCGGCCCGTTGCGGCCGCTCACTTTTTCCCTTCGGCGCGACGCCGGGCGAAGAAGTCACGGAGCACCGCGGCACTATCGTCGCTCAGCACCGGCTCGCCGATCTCCACCCGGTGGTTGAGCCGCTCGTCGGTGGTGATCTGGTAGAGGGACTCGCACGCCCCCGCCTTGGGGTCCACCGTCGCATAGATCAACCGGGGGATGCGTGCCAACACGATGGCCCCCGCGCACATGGCGCAAGGTTCGAGCGTGACGTACAAGGTGCAGTCGTCCAGTCGCCAGTC
>Ga0214473_10011587_pt1 | contig 10358 bp, 6 predicted proteins | sample RVTome_7_FD_203509 | JGI IMG/M metagenome (GOLD analysis project Ga0214473, IMG submission 203509) | Soil microbial communities from uranium-contaminated site in the Upper Colorado River Basin, Wyoming, United States - RVT98D197 | ecosystem: Environmental > Terrestrial > Soil > Contaminated >... | reverse complement strand
CACCGCGTCGCGGGGAATTTTCTCGGTGATTTTGGGGTGCTCCAAGACGTACTTTTCAAACTCGAAGATTAAATCCAGGTTTTTCTCAGCCAATATCTTTTCCGCCGCGGTCATGGCCATTCTCCTTTTAAAAATCGGGTCGTCCGGGATTACTGTGAAAGACTATTCACCACAGAGACGTGGTTCGAGAACCTCACCACCCTGAGGGAAATCGAAGGGCAGAGTTCACAGAGGTTACTTTCTACTCCCCCTTCTCCGCGACCTCAGCGCCTCCGCGGTGCAATTTCCGAGTCCTTGCACTGAAATCGCGTTCGCCAGGTTAGCCACACAGAAGCCTGAATATCCGTTTATTCGGAGAAGGATCAAACTATTCACGAAATCGCTGACAACATTGGAACCCACCCATGCTCTCGTTTGCCGGTCTATCGGCCTATGGTTTTGAAAAAGCCGCTCTTCTCCAATTCGTTGTAGAAAGTCGGATCGATGAAATCGTCAGCTTTCATCTCTCTGGCTTTGGGGATCTTTTCGCCGGTTTGGGCGAGAATCGTTTCGATCGCTTTATAAGGCAAGCGCGGCGGGCGTTCGATGAAGGTGGTGGCGAAAACGTAGGCTGATTCCAGCGTCTCGCGATCGTTGGTACGCGTGTATTTGCCGATCACCTTCATGGTGAACTCCTTGTCGCGATAGACCCGCTCGACGCCTTCGCTGTAGGCCATTAAAAATCCCCGCACCGTCTGCGGGTCCTTCTTGATGAAGGAGCGCGTGGAGACCAGGCTCACGGTGGGATAGTCGAGTCCGACTTTTCTAAAATCGATGAGCAGTTGAAATCCCGCCTTCTTTGCTTTGAAGTCCGCCGGTGATGATAAAACGCCGCCCTGCACGACGCCGGCCTGCATCCCGGCGACGATCTCCGGCTGCCCGCCCATTTGCAGAATTTTTACTTCCTTGTCCGGCTCCATGCCCCATTTTTTTACCAGGTAGCGAATCGAAAAGTCGGTCGAGGAACCGTAGCGCGTGATGCCGATCGCTTTGCCTCTAAGGTCCTCCGGTTTTTTGATCGATGGATGCACGACGACGTAAAAGGACGGCACGTTGACCAGTCCGCCGAAGATAGCGATGTCGCCGCCCGCGATAACGGCATCGACGATGACTCCGCCTGCCGCGGCCACCGGGAATTCCCCGGCGATGACGGCCTGGGCCACCTTGGTGCCGCTGGCAACGTAAACCGGATCGACATAAAGGCCGTGCTTTTCAAAATAGCCGCCTTCTTTGGCCACGTAAAAAGAGGACTGCGTTGCGCTGATCGCGCTGTAGGCGACGGCGATGCGCTTGGTTTGCGCGTGCAGCGGTCCGTGAGACAAGGAGACGAGCAGCAGAACGAAAACAAAAAAATACTTTGTCATGAGTCAACCCTTTCTTTGGTAAACGAGAGACCAACGCCCGTAACAGTCTTATTACCATAAGGCTTGCTTCCTCGCCAACCAAGCCGGCTACCGTTGACAATGTCCCATCTGCAACATTATATAAACGCAGCTATTGCGCCGCCCACCGGCGCCTAAAAACTTGAAAAGGGGGAAAACATGCGCGCGAAAATCGAAGCGATTCAAGACAAGAGCGAAAGTTGGAATGTAAGACTGATAGGCCACCATGATTTAAACGGCCATGGCGACGGCATGCAGTTGCTGAAGAACGGCCGCTACGTCTACTTCGCTCACCTCGGCACCTCGCCGATGGCGCTCAGTATCATCGATGTCGCCGACCCGACCGATCCGCGGGTGGTCAAACAGATGCCCCATCCCAACAATACCCACGCGCACAAGGTGCAGATCGCCGGCGATATTTTAATCCAGAACCAGGAGCGGCCCTATTTCGACAAGAGCCTCGCCGCCAGCGTGCCCAACGAGGCGGGCATTCGCATTTACAGCATTGAAAATCCCACCGAGCCGCGGGAAATCGGTTACCTGAAACTCCCCGGCAAGGGCGTGCACCGCATGTGGTTCACCGACGGGAAATACGCCCATGTCGGCGCCATGCTGCCGGGGATCAAGGAGCGCGCCTATCTGATCGCCGATATATCCAATCCGGCAAATCCCAAGGAAGCGGGGCGTTGGTGGATTCCGGGGACGAAAGAGGGCGAAGAGACGCCGCCCGACTGGACGCCGTTCCCCGGCGAGCACTTTCACGTGCACGGCCCGATTCCCCACGGCGACCGTTCCTACGTCGCGCTGGTCGACGCGGGGATGGCGATCGTCGACATCTCCGATATCAGCAAGCCCAAGACGATCAGCCGCCTCGACTGGAGCCCGCCCTACGGCGGCTACGCGCACACGACCTTGCCTCTGCCCGGGCGAGATCTCGTGGTCGCCGTCGACGAATCGGTAAAGTACGACTGCCAGGAAGGGGAAAAGCGGGTCTGGTTGATCGATATCCGGGAAGAGAGAAATCCTGTGATCGTGAGTTCCTGCCCGGTGCCGGAGGGGGATTTCTGCAAGCGCGGCCTGCGCTTCGGGCCGCACAATGTGCACGAAAACCGGCCGGGCTCGTTCCAAAGTGAAAACATCATCTTCGTGACGTACTACAATGCGGGGCTGCGCGTCTTCGACATCAGAAATAAATTCCGCCCGGAAGAAGTAGGTTTCTTCATCCCGCCAGCGCCAGACGGACAGAAGGCGCCGATGTTCAACGATCTGTACGTCGATGCCGATGGGTTGATTTATGTGTCGGACCGGATCAAAGGCGGGTTGTACGTTCTGGAATACACCGGACCGAAGATTTAGTGAGGAGATGCGTTAACCGCGAAGGCCTGTCCTGAGCGAAGCCGAAGGAGCGCAAAGGGCGCAGAAAAGGAATACTTCACCACGAAGGACACGAAGCACACGAAGTTTATGAGTTTAATTTCCGAAGTCTTCGCGCCGAGTATTTTCTTCCCCCTCGACGGGGGAAGATGATGGGGTGCTAAGTCCTTTCGCCAGTGCTTGGGTGTTCACCCCCACACTAACTCTCCCCCGTCAAGGGGGAGAGCACCAATCATCGGATCGAGCCGTGAAGCGCTCGTCATGCTACCTGATCAAACGACACTAGAGATTTCGAGAAATTTAGTTCCTATGCCAGATCATTTACTCGTAAACGTCTTCAACGTCGATGCGGCTCTCATGGTCGCGCGCGCCAAAGGTTTCTTTGCCGCCGCGGGTCTTGATGTCGAAGTGATGGTGACGCCCAATTCGACGGACCAGATGCGCGGACTTGGCCAGGACTCGTGGCAGATCGTCTCGACGGCGTTTGACAACGTTCTTGGTTGGTCGGGGCGGGCGGGCGCGGAGATCGCCGCCATCGCTCAGGTGGCCCAGGGAGTCGTGTTGCCAGTTTACGTGAGACCGGAAATCAAGACTTTGGAGGATCTCCGCGGTAAACCTCTGGCGGTGGATGCCGTGGACACCGCCTATGCGCTGGTGCTGCGGCGCGTGCTTTTGGCCCACGGATTAGAGATGGAGCGCGGCGATTACAAGCTCATAGCGAAGGGCACGACTGAGTACCGCTTGGATTCGATGATCCGCGGAGAGACCTTCGCGGGCGTTCTCAACGCGCCATGGGATTCGAAGGCCGCAGCGGCCGGCATAGTGCGCCTTGCGGACCATCGCGAAGTTCTGCCGGACTATCCCGGCGGAGTCTTTGCGGTTTCCCGTCGATGGGCGGCCGAGAACCGGGACCTTTTAGTCAAATATCTGCGGGTTTGGAATGACGCGCTCGGTTGGGCGCATGAAGAAAAAAACCGCGGCGAGGTGCTCAGGCTGATTACCGCCGAAGAAAAGCTCGATGAGAAAGGCGCTGTGCGCAAGCTCGCCCAGTTGCCGGCAAGCGGCAATTTGAACCTGTCCGGGCTGCAGAGCGTGCTCGGCCTGCGCGTCCAGTTCAATCTGACTCCGCCGATGGGGACGAAGCTAGACAGATATTACGATGAGACTTTTTACCAGACCGCCATATCATAGAAGATCGACTCGCGCGGGACTTGCTTCGAATCGCTGGAAAGAGTAACGGTTGCGTTAACCCTAGGGGTGGTCGGGAAATTGTCCCTGGGAGTCAAATAATTATTTTGAGGAGGATCGAGTATGAAAACACTGATTGGCACCATCGTGCCATTCCTGACACTGTTCATGGCGCTCGCATGGGTTGGGACGGCACAAGCGGGTCCGCTGGAAGATCTGGTCGCGGGAGCAAAAAAAGAGGGCGCAATCGAGTTTTACGGCCCTTCAACTCTCGGTCCTGAAGGTGCCAAGGCTTTGGGCGAAGCTTTTAACAAGAAGTATGGTCTCAATATTAAGCTGCAATTCAATCCGTCGGGAAACATGACCCGGGACACGGGAAAGGTTATTGGCCTTTCGGCGTCCGGCCAGCCGCCGGAGTGGGACATCATGGTCGTCACCGATGCCCATCACGGTTCCCTGTGGCTGCGCAAGCTCCATAAAACCTTTGATTATACGCAACTCGGCGTCGCTAAAGAGCGGCTCGAATACGATAACGGCACCGTCTCCGTGGCCAATCAATTCGCGCTGCCGACTTACAACTCGAAACTCATGCCGGCTAAAGATGTACCCAAAAAATGGGAAGACCTGCTCGATCCTAAATGGAAGGGGAAATTGGGCGTCATCAACTCGACCCATCACTTTGCCCGGTTGGCGGCGGGGCCGTGGGGCGAAGAGAAAGCCACGGATTTCGTGAAAAAGCTCGCGGCGCAGAAACCTATTCTAAGTCGCGCGGGGGAAATGGCGCAGCGGCTTATTATCGGCGAGGTGCTACTGTCGGCGACGCTGCAGGACAGCCAACTCCATGAAGCCGAGCAATCGGGTGCTCCGTTGGCCTTCGCCCCTGACGTTCAACCCGTGGTTTCACCGGAATACCACGTCGGCGTGCTCAAAGGTGCGCCTCACCCGAACGTGGCGACTCTGTTCGTCGGTTTCATGGGCTCCGCCGATGTCCAGCCGATTTGGAAAAAACATACAGGTCATTCTTCGGCTTATGTGCCGGGAACCGACGCCTACAAATTTGCGCAGGGCAAACAAGTCGTGTTCATGAAGCAAAGTCATGCGAAGCTGGTGGATAAGCTTTCGCGTAGCTATGGCAAGATTCTTGGTTTCAATCGGTAAACCTGGAATGCTGGCAATTCGACGGAGCAGGATATGAAAACGGAGACCCGCCAAGACGTATTTCCCGGCGCTTGGGACGGTATTAGGCGACTCAAGCAGCAGGGAACGGCGCTGTTCGCGGGCGGATTGGGTCTGTTCTTGCTGGTCTTGATCGGGGTGCCGGTGGTGATGGTGATTCTCATGAGCCTTCGCACCGGCTTCCCCGGGGAAGACGTTCCGTTGACGCTGGAAAATTTTGTCGAGGTCTACTTCGATCCCGGTACCTACGAGATTTTGCTCAACACGCTTATTTTTTCCGTTTCGACCATCGCGGTAGCGCTGGCTTTCACGGTTCCACTTGTCTGGATCCTCATGAGAACGGATATACCGCTAAAAAAAACGATCTACGTATTTCTTACCATCGGGATTCTCATACCGGTCTTCCTGCGAACGATTGCGTGGATTATTCTACTGAGCCCCCGCATCGGCTTGCTCAATAAATGGCTGCAGCAGCTATTCGACCTTACCAGTCCGCCATTTAATTTGTACAGCATTACGGGGATGGCTTTTATTCAAGGGGTCTCTTTCGTGCCCGGGGCCTTTTTCATGCTTGCCGCGGCCTACCGCGCCATGGATCCGTCCCTGGAAGAGGCGGCTTACACCTCGGGGGCTGGGAAGCTAAGAACGTTCTTGAAGATCAACATCCCCATCACGCTCCCGGCCATCGCCGCGGTGATGGTTTATCTTTTTATGACCGCAATCGCGGTCTTCGAAGTCCCGGCGATCATCGGCATGCCTTCGCGCATTCTGGTGTTGAGCTCGTTGATCTATAGCGCTACTTCGCCGGCCACCGGCATTCCCAACTACGGCATCGCCGGCGCCTACGGCGCAATCATGCTGATGCTCGGTCTCACGCTCGCGTTTCTTTATGTTCGGCTGGTCAAGCAGGGTAAGAAATACACCGTGATCACCGGCCGCGGTTATCGCCCACGCGAGCTTGCCCTGGGCGGCTGGAAATGGGCGGCGATTGGGTTTGTTTTCTTTTATCTTTCCATAGAAGTCTTCATCCCGTTTGCGGTGCTGGTGTGGGCTTCGGTATTGCCGTACCTGCAACTTCCGTCGGCGACCGCATGGTCGTCGATGACGCTGAAGCACTACTACGAGATTCCCCTCCACGTTGGCGCCCGGCCGTTTATCAATACCCTTATTCTTATGTTCGCGGTGCCGACGCTGACAATGATCGTGAGCATTCTGGTATCCTGGGTCGTGATTCGGACGCAGGTGTCATTTCGGGGAACCATGGACACGCTGGCATTCGTTCCCCATGCCGTGCCGGGGATCCTCATGGCCGTGGGATTGGCCTATCTCGGTCTGGCCTATCGAGATATTTTTCCGCTCTACGGCACCGTAATAATTATTATTATAGCTCATACCATCAACTGGATCGCCTATGGCACGCGCACGACCAATAGCGTCATGATTCAAGTGCATCGTGAGCTGGAGGAGGCGGGCCGAGTTTCGGGGGCGTCGGCGCCCAAAGTTTTATGGAAGATCGTCCTGCCGCTCATTGCCGCCGGCGTGCTCAACAGCTGGATCTGGATCGGCATGCTTTCGTACCGCGAAGTCACCATGGCGTTGACGCTTTACACGCGGCACAATGTCGTCGTCTCCACGGTGATCTGGCAGTTCTGGGGCAGCGGCTGGATTCCTCAAGTTTCCGCCCTGGGTGTGATTCTGATTCTGTTTGCGACTATCGTCGTCGGGACTATTCGGGTAGTTCTTTCCCGGGTCGGGGAGATCGGCTCTGCCAGCTGAAAAACAGAATCGAGTATCAGCAGCAGGGAACGATGAACTAGGTCCCAATTCTCCAGTACTTCGTTACTCCAATCATCAGTGGTGAATAATGAGGGTTTAACATGATTAGCATCAGGGGATTGCAAAAATCGTTTAAATCCCACCAGGGCCGGGTGGACGCTTTAAAAAGCATCGACCTGGAAGTTGGCGAAGGCGAATTTTGCGTTCTGTTAGGTCCCAGCGGGTGCGGCAAGACCACGACGCTGCGTTGCGTGGCGGGATTGGAACGGCCGGACAGTGGTGAGATTGAAATCGGAGGTCGGATGGTGAATTCTCCCGGCCAGCGGGTGTACGTTCCGACGGAGAAACGGGAAATCGGCATGGTGTTTCAGTCCTATGCCATCTGGCCGCATATGAGCGTCTTTCAAAACATCGCCTTCCCCTTGACCCAAGGGCAGAAACATTTCTCCAAGAACGTGGTGGTCGACAAGGTCCGCAGCGCGCTGAAACGGGTACAGCTCGACGACTTGGAACAAAGGCCGGCGACGGATTTGAGCGGCGGCCAGCAGCAACGCGTAGCTATGGCGCGAGCCATGGTGACCGACTCTAAAGTGTTGCTGATGGACGAACCGCTCAGCAATCTGGATGCGCGGTTGCGCGAGCAAATGCGCGTCGAGCTGAAAAAAATCACCAAGTCCATTGGCGTAACGACTCTCTATGTGACCCACGATCAGGCTGAGGCCTTGAGCCTCGGGGACAAGGTCTGCGTGATGAACCTTGGCGAGATCCTTCAGATAGCACCGCCCCAGGATGTCTACGCCCGCCCGGTCAATTTGTTCGTAGCGCAATTCGTGGGCGAGATGAATTTCGTAAAAGGTAAAGTGACGGGGCCTGGTCAAGTGGAGTCGCCGGTGGGCCACGTACAAGTCACGTTGCCGAACGGCGTGTCTGCTGGCGGTTCGGTCACGCTGGCGATTCGGCCCGAGCATGTCGGCGTGCGCGTCCTGTCGGACGCCGGCGCTGCTTCGGTGCGCGGAAAGATTACCAGCAAAAACTACCTCGGCGACGCGGCGCTGCTCGAAGTGAACGTCCACGGCGTCAACCTGTTGGCCAAACTCGCTGGCGATTCAGACCTGACCGTCGGCCAGGAAGCCGCCGTTGAATTGCCCGCCCATCGCTGGCATGTGTTCCCGTAGAAGCATACCGCGTGCCGCGGGTTCAAGCAGTTCAAGATGTTCAAATCGTTCAAGCCGTCAGGTTGACGGGGACTGGAACCTTTTTAGATTCTTACACTCCGAAGTCTGAGAATTCGTTTCTAACATTTGATGCTCCAAACTGAAGTGACAAAAAATGTTATCGCGCCAAGACGCCAAGCTCGCAAGGAAAGATTTCTTATCTATTTCTCCGAACCTTGGCGCCTTTGCGTCTTTGCGCGAGACACAGTTTTTTTCCGATCTTCTTTTCATCTCAAAATTTCAAATATATTTGGCTAGAATTTATGAAAAGTTGCCTGCCTTTGTTTCTCATGAACTTGCAGTCCCGTTTTGTCTATGACATAGGAAACCCATCTCAATTTTTAAAGGAAATCACATGGCTGAATTTACCCGTAAGCCCGTCGAAAATCTTCTGCTCGCCAAGTCCGTCGCCATCGTCGGCGCGTCGCCCAAGGGGCGTTGGCCGATGGGCATATTGCGCAATCTCAAGAAGGCGTACGGCGGCAAAGTTTTTCTCATCAATCCCAACTACCAGGAGATCGAACAGAATCCTTGCTATCCCAATCTCGCCGCGCTTCCGGAGGTGCCCGAGGAGCTCTTGATCTTGATTCCAACTCGCGCGGTTCTGGGAACCTTGGAAGAGGCGGCCAAGCTCGGCAGCAAGTCGGCGACGATTTATACCGCAGGCTTTGGCGAAGGCGACGATCTCAAGGGCAAGGAACGCGGCCAGGCGATGAAGGAGCTGTGCGAGAAGTCCGGCTTCGTCATCTGTGGCCCCAACTGCATGGGTTCGTATTCGATGGGCAACGGTCTCTGGACCTTTCCGACGGTGACGCCCTTGTTGAAAAAAGGTCCGGTCGGTTTGGTTTTTCAGAGCGGCGGCTCGCTCGGTAACTGGATCAAGGGCGCCTCGGAACGCGGCATCGGTTTTACCTACGCGGTGTCGAGCGGCAATGAAGTGAGCCTCGACCTGGTTGATTACATATCGTTTCTCATCGATGACCCCGACACCAAGGTCATCGCGCTGATGGTGGAAGGGGTGCGCCGCCCCGACGCGTTCATGGCCGTGGCCGAGCAGGCGCTCAACAAGAACAAACCGATTCTCGTGGTGAAGCTGGGTCGCTCCGAGATGGGCAAACGTCAAGCGATTTCTCATACCGGATCGCTGGCGGGCGCCGACGAGGTGTTCGACGCCGCGTGCAAACGATTGGGCTTGATTCGTTGTCCGACGCTGGAAGACTTGACCGAGACGACCCTGGCGTTCATGCCCGGGCGGTTTCCGCGCGGCAGCCGTGCGGCGATCGTTGTCAACTCCGGCGGGATGAAAGGGCTGATCTGCGATCATTGCGAGGAGCTGAACACCAATCTTGCGCAGATGAGCGATAAAACCAAAGAGGCGGTGCGGCCGCTGATTCCGGCGGAGCTCGCGGTGGAAAATCCGCTCGAATGCGGCGTGGCCGGCTTCGGCGACGAACAGAACTTCATCAACATCGTCAAGTTCTATGCGGAAGACGAGAGCGTCGATCTCTTGGCAATTCACGGCGAGCTGCCGCGCGGCGAAAAAAGAGACCCGCTGCTATTCAAGAATCTCGTCGCGGCCACGGATAAACCGGTGCTCGCCTTCGCCCGTTCAACTTACAGCTGCACCGACGAGAGCCGTGCGTTCCAGGAGCAAGCCGAGATGCCGTTCCTACAGGCGATCAAGCCAACGCTGCGCGCGTTGGCGGGCTTGGGATTGTACGGCGAGCGCAGGCAATTAGGCGTTCCCGCTTTACCGGCGGCAAATGGCAGCGCGGCCGATTTGGAAGGCGAAAAGCTCAACGCGTTGCTACGGAGCCGAGGTATTGGTCTGCCCAAGCAGGCCTTGATTAGTACGGCGGCGGACGCGGCGGCGAAAGCCAAAGAGATCGGCTTTCCGGTGGCGTTGAAGCTCATCGCGGCGGAAGTTGTGCACAAAACCGAATCCGGCGCGGTTGTGCTCGGCTTGAAGAGCGCTGAAGAAGTTCAGGCGGAGGGACAGAAACTTCTGTCGAAGACGCTCGGCAAAGGCCAATTGCTGATTCAAGAAATGATTCAGGGCACCGAAGTGCTTATCGGCGCGCGGACCGATCCGCAGTACGGACCGTTTTTGATGGTCGGCCTTGGAGGGATCTTCGTTGAGGTTTTGAAAGATGTGTCGATCCGCCTGCTGCCCGTCGATGACCGCGAAGCGCGCGAGATGCTTAAAGAG
>Ga0214473_10011586_pt1 | contig 10358 bp, 11 predicted proteins | sample RVTome_7_FD_203509 | JGI IMG/M metagenome (GOLD analysis project Ga0214473, IMG submission 203509) | Soil microbial communities from uranium-contaminated site in the Upper Colorado River Basin, Wyoming, United States - RVT98D197 | ecosystem: Environmental > Terrestrial > Soil > Contaminated >... | reverse complement strand
GGCCAGACCGGGCGGCATCCCGTCACGGGAGAGGTCGGCAGGGACATCCGCGAGCAGACCCGCAACGTGCTGGAGCGGATCAAGCTGATCCTGACGGCCGCGGGCACCTCGCTCGACAATGTGCTGAGCGCGCTGACGCATCTGACCAGGCGCGAGGATCTGCCCGCTTACAACGAGGAGTACGCGAAGTACTTCCCGACCAATAAGCCGTCGAGGACCACCGTGACCGTCGCCGCGCTGAACGCGCCCGAGCTCCTCGTGGAGATCACGGTCACCGCGTGCATTCCCGACTGACGCGCGTCAGCGCCAGCGCGGCATCACCTGCTCGTTGGCAGATCATCAGCTACGGTGGCGCCAGGCACAGCTTCACGAATCCTCAGGCGGACAGCCTCGGAGTGCCGGCGATCGCGTACAACAAGCTTGCCGACGAGTGCTCGTGGAAGGCCATGCTCTCGTTCTTCGAGGAGATCTTCGCCGCCTCGGGGTGATCCCGAGCGGGCCTCTCTTCAGACGCGCTCCAGCACGCGCGCCCACGTGTCGATCGCGTCCTCGTGCCCGGGAGCCAGGCAGATGGCGAGCTGCTGGTAGCCGGCAGCGGCGAGCCCGCGCACGCGCTCGACGAGCTCGCCGGCCGTTCCCGTCGTGGTCAGGTCGCGGATGAGCGCGGCGGTGAGGAAGCGCTCCTCCTCGGGGCGCGGCCGGATGAAGTGGCCCTTGTGGAGCGTGAGGTAGCGCGCGTCGGCGGGCTCGTAGCTCTCCGCGAGGCGGCGGTACTCGGCCACGGCGGGGGCCAGGGCCTCGGGCACCCGGACCTTGAGGGAGCCGTCCATCACGCCGTGGAAGAACGACAGGGCGAGCGGACCGGCCTCGGCGCGGGCGCGCGGGCCGTCGGCGGATTCGCCATCGGCGAGGACGCAGCCCATCGTGAAGGCCGTCTTGTAGAGCGTGGCCGGGTCGCGGCCGGCGGCGCGGCAGCTCTCCTCCATCTCGCGGATCTCGCGCCCGGCGCGCGAGGGGCGGCCGACGAAGGCGAGCCAGCCGTCGGCGATCTCGGCGGCGAGCGCGCGGGCGCGCGGGCCGAAGGCCGACACGTGCAGCGGGATGCGCCCGCCCACGGCGAGGAGGCCGCCGGCGGGGTCGAGAAAGCGCACCTTTCGCGGGGCGCCCTCGGCTTCCCACTCCACGGTCTCGCCGGCGAGAAGGCCGCGGACCACGCGGACGTACTCGCGGAGATCGGCCAGGCGCATCGCCGGCAATCCCATGGTATTGCGCGCGGTGAACCCCGTCCCCACGCCGAAGTCGATCCGGTCCGGCGCGAGCTTCGCGAGGGTGGCGAAGCCATTGGCCGCCGCGGGCGCGATGCGATTGGTGGGCACGAGCACGCCGGTGCCGAGCCGGATACGGCTCGTCCGGACCGCGGCGAGGGCCATCGACACGAAGACGTCGCCGCAGAGCATCTGGGTGTCGTAGAACCAGGCGTGGGTGAAGCCGAGGACCTCCGCGCGCTGCGCGGCCTTCCAGCCGTCGACGCCCGAAGCGATCCCGATCCCGAAGTCCATCGGATGCGGCCTCCCTTGCCCGTCGGCCACGAGCCCGACGGCAATTCGAGCAATCCCCGGGCACCAGCATACCTCGCGTTGCGCCACGACACGCCACGCCTTGACACCGCGGTTGAGCGGTGCTAGCGGATGGGTTCACGGATCCGAGGAGGGTCGCGGGCCGATGAAGCTTCTGGCGGCCTCGCTCCTTTCGCTCGCCCTCGGTCACGCTCCTGCCAAGGCCGGAGAGTCGCCTCGGCTCGAAGTCCGCCCGCCGGCATCCCGAGGGCCGCCCCGGGGTGCGTCCCGGAGAGCGTGGCAGCACACCGAAGCCCGTTACCATCGATGGAGATGGAGGCGATCATGAAGATACTGCGGGGACTCGCGGTCAAGGTCGCGGTGCTGGTCGTGGCGATGCTGGCAGCGATCGGAGGGTGGGAGATCTACAAGGGAACGGTCGCACCGCCGGCCCAGGCCCAAGCGGCGCTCGACCACTTCAAGTGCTACAACATCGTCCCGAAGACGTCGGTCAACAAGAGGGTCCTCCTGACCAACCAGTTCGGCTCGGAGGAGGTCACGGTCAAGAACAACTTGATGCTGTGCGTGCCGACCAGTAAGCAGCTCCTCCCGTAGCAGCGTCGCGGGCAGCCGCCTCGGCTGCTTCGGTGGGGGAACGTTTCGGAGGGGGCCGTCGACGCCCCCTCCGATCAGACCCGCGCTGGCAACCGTAGCGCGGGCAGCCGCTCTGCCGCGCGTGAGCGATCACGAGATCGTGTATCCTCGGAACCATGGCCTCCGGGATCAACGCGACGCGACTGCCGTTCGTCTGGGACTACGACCTCGACGAGGATCAGTTCCGACGTCTCCTGTCCGGCACGCTCACGATCGGTCGTCTGGACCGGACGTGGGCGGCCGTCCGCCTGCTCGAATACGCGCCGTACCGAGAGATCGTGCGGCTGATGGGCTTCCGGGAGCTCGTGAGAGGCTGGCCCGAGTGGCGCGGCCACATCCGTTCGGAGAGCCGCAAGCGAGGGTTCGACTTCCTGGCGGCGTGGCTTCCCGAGCACCATCCCGAGCTCGTGTAGGATTCCCGCGCATGCGAGCGGACCACGACTTCTATCTCGGGCGCCTTTACCCCATGCAGGACCGAATCCTTGCCCGGCTCGCGTCGATCGAGACCGGCTTCTACCTGACGGGGGGGACGGCAGCCTCCCGCGCGTACCTCCACCATCGCTTCTCGGACGATCTGGACTTCTTCGTGAACGACGACGACCGTTTCGGACTCTGGGCTCAACGCGTCGTCCAGGTCCTCGCACGCTCCGGTGACTGGCGTGTGCTGGTGGTGCACCAGGAGGCGCGTTTTGTCCGGCTGACCGTGACGGACGCCGACATCGTCCTGAAGATCGAGATGATCAATGATGTTCCGTCGCACGTCGGCGAGCTGAAGCGAGACCCCGTTCTCGGCCTGCTCGACAGCGCCGAGAACATCCTGGCAAACAAGCTCACGGCCGTCGTCGATCGCAAGGAGCCCCGGGACTTCGCCGATATCTGGGGATTCTGCTGCCGGCTGGGGTTGTCGTGTGAAGCGGCCCTCGAGGGAGCTCAGAGCAAGGCCGCCGGTCTATTCCCGGCCGACGTTGCCCGAGTGCTGCTGAGCATCACCGAGGACGACTGGCAGCTCGTGCGATGGCGCGAGGCCCCAGAGAGCCATCGGTTCATTGGCGATCTCAAGGCGCTTGGTGAGCGACTCCTCCTGCTCCATTGATCGCAGCTCTTCGAGCTAGAGCTGACGCAGGGAGTCCTTGAGCACCTCGTAGACCGCGGCCTTGATGTCCTCCCGGTTCGGCAGCGCGGCCTGTTCCAGCGGGGAGCTGTAGGGCACGGGGGCGGCGCAGACACGGCGCACGGGAGCCTTCAAGGCGCGAACCGTCTCGGGATCCTCGGCGATCAGCGCGGCGATCTCCGACGCCGCCGAGCACGTCGCGGGCGCCTCACCAGCATACCTTGACGCGCCGCGGTCGCGGGGGCACGATCTGCGCGGGCGCGCTGCCGGCGCCGAGCAGCGTCAACGGTCCACAGGCGACGGGGAGACGAGACCATGGGGGCAAGGACGGGTCAGCAGTTCCTGGACGGGCTTCGCAAGACGCGCCGCACCGTGTGGCTCGGCGACGAGCGCGTCGACGACGTCACCGCGCACCCCGAGCTGGCTGGGGCCGCGAGCACGCTGGCGAGTGTGTTCGACCGCCAGCACCGCTATGCCGATGACTGCCTGATCCCCGACCCGGAGACGGGCGAGCCGATCAACATCAGCCACATGATCCCCCGGTCCGTCGAGGACCTCGAGCGCCGCAACCGGGGCCTGTCCCGGATCTCCGAGGCGACCGTGGGGCTGATGGGGCGGACGCCCGACTACATGAACGTCAAGTTCGCCTGCTTCGCCGCCCGCCACGCCATCTGGGCGGCCGCCGACCACGGCAACGACGAGGGGGCCCTGAACCTGGTCCGCTTCCAGCGGCGCCTGGCCCGCGACGACGTCTCGCTCACCCACACCATCATCCAGCCCACGATCGACAAGACGACCGATCACCGGATCGTGGGGAATCAGGTCACGCTGCACAAGGTCGGCGAGACCGCGACGGGCATCGTGGTGCGCGGGGCGCGCATCCTCGCGACGCTCGCGCCCTTCGCCGACGAGATCGCGGTCTATCCGGGTCTGCCGATCCCCGCCGACGCCGATGCCTCCGCTCTCGCGTTCGCCATCCCGGTCGACACACCCGGGCTGATCTTCCTGTGCCGCGACAGCGTCTCCGCCCCGGGCGCGCACCCCTTCGACCGGCCGCTGTCCTCCCGCTTCGACGAGCAGGACGCCTTCGTCATCTTCGACGACGTCGAGGTGCCTCGCGACCGCGTGTTCCTGGACGGCCGGGTGGACATCTACAACAATATCCGGGAGACGGGAATCGTCGAGAACCTCACGAACCAGACCACGATCCGGGCGCTGACCAAGCTGGAGTTCGCGTACGGCCTGGCCGCCCGCATGGCCGAGGCCATCAACGACCAGAGCCCCGCCACGCTGGAGATGCTCGGCGAGCTGCTGGCCTTCGTCGAGGTGACGCGCAGCGCCGTGCTCTTGTCCGCCGAGCACGGCCGCCACGTGGGAGACGGCGTGTGGTTCCCCGATGCCCGGCCGCTGGTGCCGATGCGCTCGCTCCTCGCCGTGTGGTTCCCGCGGGTCGCCGAGATCATCACGCTCATCGGCAGCCACAACCTCCTGGCCACGCCGAGCCGGCGCCAGCTCGATGATGCGGGGCTGCGCCCGCTGCTCGACGAGTTCCTCCACGGCGCCAACGGCGTCGACGCGGAGGCGCGGGCGGCCCTCTTCCGGCTTGCCTGGGACTTCGTGGGCTCCGGGCTCGGCGGCCGGAACCTGCTCTACGAGCGCTTCTACCTCACCTCCGCGAGCCGCAACCGCATCACCGCGCACGTGAGCAACACCGACCGCAGCCGGCCCAACGCGCTCGTCGACAGCATCCTCGCAGCCGGGCGGCCGGCCGCCGTCCCCGGGAGCTCTACCCGACCGCTATGAGCCGGCGGCGCGTGGCATGACCGCGTCGGCGAAGAGCCGGAGCATCGCCTCGCGTTCGTCAAAGCCCTGTCCCGGGACCTGAGGCAGGATGATGATCCGGCTCACCTCCGGGACCTGCTGCACGCGCTCCACCTGCTCGACGACCTCGTCGGGCGTTCCGGCCAGCGCGAGCAGGTCGACGAAGCGATCCGGCACGAGCTCGCGGTGCCGGGAGACAGCGCTGGCGTGCTGGTAGGAGTCGTACGCCGCGCGCAGGCGGCTCACCACGGCGCGGTCGTCGGCCGACAGCTCGACGGGCAGCGGGTGGCGCATGGCGGAGGCCACGCGGCCGCGGACGTGATCGCGCGCACGGGCGCGATCGCGTCCGACGGCCGTCGGCGTCCAGAGCGCCACGTCGAGGTCGGCGAGGCGCCGGCCCTGCTCGCGGGCACCGCACTCGACATGCTCGAGCCCCGCCCGCAGGACGTGCGGGGCGGTGCCGACGTACATGATGACGCCGTCTCCGAGGCGGCCGGCGGCTCGCAGCATCCTGGGGCCGGAGCCGGCGACGTAGATGGGCACGGACCGGGCGCGTTCGAGCCAGGCCAGCCGCGCCTCGACGCCCGTGTCCAGGCGCACGCCCTCCCGGGCCACGAGCCGGCGCACCGTGTCCACCATGGCCTCGAGCGTCGCCACCCGCGCTGCCCCCTGAACGGAGACCCCCATCGTCTCGGCGCTGCTCCCGCCCGTGCCGATACCCAGCACGACGCGGCCTTCGGCCATCTCGTCGAGCGTCGCGATGGCGCTGGCCGTCACCGAGAAGTGGCGCGTGTGGGGCACGGTGACCCCCGGGCCCAGGCGGATGCGCGACGTCGCCTGGGCGCAGGCCGCCAGCGTCACCCACAGCTCCCGGCACACGAGGTGCGAGTCGGTGATCCATGCGGTGTCGAATCCGAGCGCCTCGGCCAGGCGCACCTGCCGCACCACGGCCTCCACCGGCTGGTTGTTCATGATGCCGAGATCGAACCGCACTGCGCTCCTCCTGGGCGGATATGTCGGCTAAGAAGGGGCCGGCATCCTCGACAACTTCGTGGTGAGACGGCTGCGGTGAGCGGGCGCCGCCCGACTCGCTAGAGCGGCCGCAGCGACTCCTTGAGCACCTCGTAGACCGCCGTCTTGATGTCCTCCCGGCTCGGGAGCGCGGCCTGCTCCAGCGGTGGGCTGTAGGGCACGGGCACGGGGGCGGCACAGACGCGCCGGATGGGGGCCTTCAGGGCGCGAAAGGTTTCGGGGTCCTCGGCGAGGAGCGCGGCGATCTCCGAGGCCGCCGAGCACGTCGCGGGCGCCTCGTCCACGATGACGACGCGGCCCGTCTTGCGCACCGAGGCCCGGATCGTCTCGACGTCCATGGGGACCAGGGTCCGCGGATCGACCACCTCGACGGAGATGCCCTCGCGCGCCAGGTCCTCCGCCACCGCCAGCGCCTCGGGCACGTAGTAGGCGAGCCCCACGATCGTCACGTCGGTGCCCGCGCGCTTCACCTCCGCCACCCCGATCGGCACGAGATGGTCCCCGTCGGGCACGGGGCCCGTCGCCATGGCCAGCCGGCTGCACTCGAAGGACACCACGGGATTGTTGTCGCGGATGGCGCTCTTGAGCAGGCCCTTGGCGTCGGCCGGCGTCGACGGCAGGACGATCTTCAGACCCGCGAGGTGCATCCACATCGAGTACGGGCTCTGCGAGTGCTGGGCGGCGAGGCCGATGCCGCCCCCGGTGCTGCAGCGGTAGGTCACCGGGAAATCCGCCTGCCCGCCGAACATGTAGCGGATCTTGCTCGCCTGGTTGACGATCTGATCCATCGCCACGAAGGAAAACGTCACCATCCGCCAGTTCACGATGGGGCGGAAGCCCGAGCCCGCCGCCCCCAGACCCATGCCCGTCAGCACCGCTTCGGAGATGGGCGTGAAGCGCACGCGCGCCGGGCCGAACTCCTTGACGGGGTCGCCCGAGAAATCGGTCCCCAGGGTGATGACCCGCGGATCGCGCCGCATCTCCTCGGCCACGGCCTCATCGAGCGCTTTCTGAAAGCTGATCTCGCGCATGCGGCGCTCCTCGTCGCCTCACTCGGCGAACATGTCGACCAGCAGATCCTTCGGATCGGGAAATGGGCTGGCGTCGGCGAAGGCCACCGCCTCGTCGAGGTCCGTCGTCACGCGCGCGCGCAGCGCGCCGATCTCGGCGGTCGAGAGCACGCCCCCGTCGAGCACATGCTGCTCGAAGCGCGCAATGGGGTCGCGCGCCTTCCAGGACCGGATCTCGTCGGACGGCCGGGTCTCCGGAGGCGGTGCGTTGCGCATCGCGTGGAAGTGCCAGCGATAGGTCTTGCACTCGAGCAGGCTCGGCCCCTCGCCGCGGCGGGCGCGGGCGACGGCCTCGCCCGTCCTCGCGTGGACCTCGAGCACGTCGTTGCCGTCCGTGACGACGCCGGGCATGTCGTAGGCGCCGGCGTGGGCGGCGATGTCGGGCCTCGGATGCTGCACGGCCACGGCGTTGTTGGCCGCGTATTGATTGTTCTCGCAGACGAAGACTATGGGCAGCTTCCACACCGCGGCGATGTTGAGCGCCTCGTGGAACTCCCCCTCCGCGGCGGCGCCGTCGCCGAAGAAGCACACGGTCACGTCGCCCCGGCCCTCGAGCTGGGCGGCCAGCGCCGCCCCGCAGGCGATCGGCAGCCCGCCCCCGACGATGCCATTGGCCCCCAGCATGCCCACGGCGAAGTCGGCGATGTGCATGGAGCCGCCCTTGCCCTTGCAATAGCCATCCACGCGGCCGAACAGCTCGGCCATCATGCGCCGGATGTCGGCGCCCTTGGCGATGCAATGCCCGTGGCCCCGGTGGGTGCTCGTCACGCGATCGCTCACCGTCAGGGTCGAGCACACCCCGACCGCGACCGCCTCCTGCCCCACATAGGGATGCACCGCCCCGTAGATCTTCCCGGCCACCCGCAACTGGATGGCGCGCTCGTCGAACTCCCGGATCAGAATCATGGTGCGCAGCATCTGGACCAGTTGCGGCTTGTCGAGCGCCATGGTGTCCCCTCCCCGGATCTGCCCGGGAGCATTGTAGATCAATCGCGGCGCGCCTGCGGCCTCACTCGCGGGCACGTCACACCCGCTCCGTCAGGACGAGGGGCGGGCGCGGCGCCTGGCTGAAGTCGAAGCAGTCGAGGAGGTCGTTCGCGGCGGCATCGCGCTCGTTCAGGGGTGGAAGATCGAAGAGTCGCTCGATCGTGCGCAGGACGCTCACGTGAGAGTAGAGCGAGTGGGAGACGTGCCCCTTCCTGGCGTAGGGGCTGATGACCAGACAGGGGATGCGGTAGCCGTACCGGATCGTCTGGCCGAACAATCCCTTCTCCTTTTCCACGATGGGCGGCTTCACGTGATCCCAGAATCCACCCCACTCATCCCAGACCACGAAGATGGCGCAGTCCGGCCAGGCGGGACCCCGCATGATGGCGTTGACGTGGCGCACGGTCCAGTTCTCTCCGCGCTTGACGCTCGACGGCGGATGCTCGCTATCGGCCAGGGCCGGGGTGAGCCATGACACGGAGGGCAGCCGGCCCCCGGCGGCATCTTCCGCGAAGGTGCGGAGCGGAACGACATTGCCGCTTGCCAGCGCATTCTTGAACATCGAGACCAGTCGAACGCCTCCATCGTAGTTCTTCCACGTGACGCCCTTGTCGGTCAGCCGGTCGGCGATGGTGGGCAGGTCGAACCGGCCTCGCGTCTCGCCTCGAACGTGATCGAGAGTCGGCGTCTGCGCGGCCATGAGCATGAAGTAGTTGGGATAGGACGGGCCGAGCACGTCGGCGAAGTAGTTGTCGCAGAGGACGAACTCCCTGGCATAGGCGAAGTAGCTCGGGATGTCCTCCTCGAGGTAATGGCAATAGCCACGGATGTCGGCGTAGGAGCCACGAAGCGCCTGCTCTCTCAGGTGCGGCGGGTCAGGGCGCTCGTCCTCGCAGCGCCCGCCGGCCGTCTTGCCGTCGCCCTGCGGGAACGTCCCGAAATAGTTGTCGTAGCTGTGATTCTCCCGCAGGATCACCACGACATGCTTGATCGGGAGCGCCGGCGCCTGGCCATCTCCCGCTCTCGGTCCGATGCCCTGCGCGAGCAGCGCTCCCGCGCTGAGCCCGGTCCACTTGAGGAACGATCGGCGATCGAGGGCAGCCACGGCGTCTCCTGCGTCGCTCCTCTCGGGGATGGCCGGGTTCGTTGGCGCAGCCGCTTCCTCGCTGGACGAGAGCAGACCCGCGGTCGAGACCGCAGAGCGGAGAGGGCGGCCACGAATCATACTAGCACTGACGCCAGTTCCGCGCACTCGAACGGGTGTCGCGTGGAGGACCTGACCGGGCTTGATCTCGGGAGCGCGGAGTCTTACTCTTACCGGTAAGAATCAGGGCCGAGGAGGGACTCATGCGCATCACGAGCAAGGGGCAGGTAACGATTCCACTCCGCATCCGCCGCCAAACGGGGCTGCTGCCGGCGACGGAGGTCGAGTTCGCCGTCAAGGGCGGCACCGTCATCCTCAGGAAAGCGCGCACCGCGGTCGGGCGGGGAGCCCGGCTCCTCGAGGCCATGCGCGGCAAGGCCACCACACGGTTGAGCACCGACCAGATCATGGCGCTGACACGGAAGCGCTGAAGGGCCGGTCGATCGCGTGCGCGAACTGCTGGTCGACAGCAATGTCATCCTCGATGTCGTCACCGCGGACCCGGTGTGGCTCGATTGGTCGGCGACGCATCTGGACCGACTCGCCGACCAGTACGCTTTCGTCATCAACCCGATCATCTACGCCGAGGTCTCCATCGGCTTCGACCGGATCGAGGACCTGGATGCTGCCCTGCCTCTCGACTTCTTCCGCCGGGAGGCGCTTCCCTGGGAGGCCGCGTTCCTCGCGGGCAAGTGCTTCGTGCGGTACCGGCGGGCGGGCGGCGCCAAGCGCTCGCCCCTGCCCGATTTCTTCGTCGGCGCCCATGCGAGCGTGCGGGGCATGCCCCTGCTGACCCGGGACGCCGCGCGCTACCGCAGCTACTTCCCCAGGCTCACCCTCGTCGCGCCGTGAAGCGCATGGCCGAGCCCCGACCCTCGGGCTCCGGTGGACGCCGGCGCTCTACCCCGACGATCCCGCTCGGCGCTGAGCCAGGTATCGCGATGCGGGATGTCGCCGGCCCGCGGGTGCTCACGCCTCGCGCC
>Ga0214473_10011584_pt1 | contig 10360 bp, 9 predicted proteins | sample RVTome_7_FD_203509 | JGI IMG/M metagenome (GOLD analysis project Ga0214473, IMG submission 203509) | Soil microbial communities from uranium-contaminated site in the Upper Colorado River Basin, Wyoming, United States - RVT98D197 | ecosystem: Environmental > Terrestrial > Soil > Contaminated >... | reverse complement strand
GCCCGGTATCGAGAAACGCCGCGAAGGGCGCCGGAGTACGGTTCGCCAGACCCCGGAATAACCCGACGGGATCCGCGGAGAACGGACAGTCGATACGATGCGACAGGTTCACCTGATAGATGTCGCCGGCCGCGATGTAGTCGAGGGCCCGCCCCACGCGCTGCAGATACTCCTCCCGCCCGGTCCGGTGGGTCCCGCGGCAGGGCCAGCGCGCCCCGGGCAGCGCCACGGCTGTTCCCTCGGAATGACCCGCCACCGCCTGCGAGAGCTGCTGCAACCGGTCGACCGCCTGCCGCTCCCTGGCGGCAGCGGAACCGCCGCCGAGGCCGGTCGAGACCACCCTGACGCGATGCTCGTCGTGATCGAAGACCAGGGCGGCGTCATAGATCCCGAACCAGGCGCGGGGCTGGCGCTGTGGCTCGGGGAGCGCTCCGGGAAGGCGTTCGATGGCCCGCCTGAGACCGTACCCGAGATAACCGATACCCCCGCCCAGAAAGGGCAGAGACTCCGCGCCAGCGAGAGCGACCGGCATGAGATCCCCGAGGAGATGGAGCGGATCCGGCGCCTCAACCATGAGGGTCGGCGCGCCGCCCCCCTCGACGACCTCGGCCCCACCCTCCCACACGCGCACCACGCGGACCGGATCCCAGGCCAGGATCGAGTACCGCGCCGCAGGGTGTCCCTCAAGCCCGCTCAGCAGGAGAACCCTGTGACGGCGACCGGCGGCGGCGGCGAGGAGGTCGAGGGGCTCGACCCAGCGCGGCAGAATCTCGATCAACGGCGAGGCCAGTGGCACCAGGAGCTCGGGTCGATCAGCCATCGCCGCACTCATGGGCCAGAAGCCCGGCGTACAGTCCGCCGAGCCGCAGGGTCACCGGACCCGGACGGCCGCTGCCGATGATACGGTCGTCGACCGCGATCACGGGAAGCACCTCCCAGGAGGTGTTCGACAGGAATGCCTCGTCGACCGCGTCGAGCGCCGACAGGGGGAGCGGCGCCTCCGACACCGGCATCGCCTCCCGGCGGGCCAGCTCCAGGATCGCCTCGCGGGTGATCCCGGGCAGGGCATTCCCCGGAACGGGCGCCGTCCTGAGCTCCCCGCCGCACACCAGGAAGAGATTGCTTGCGGTTCCCTCGGTGAGATACTCGCCGGCGTCGACAAAGACCGCCTCATGGGCGCCCCGCTCCGCGGCCTCCCGCCGGGCGAGAACCATGTGCAGCCTGCTGATCGTCTTGATCGATGGATCGAGGGCCAGACCCGGGATGGCCTGCCGCGCGGCGATGGCGACCTTCACCCCGCGCGAGCGCAGATCGGGATCGATGCCTCGGAACGGGGCCGTGGTGATCAGGACGGTCGGCGGGCCGGGGGCGTGCAGATAATCCCCCGGTCGGCCCGGCCCCCGGGTCAGCGAGATGCGGATGCGGGCCTCGCGCAGCCGGTTCACACGCAGCAGTTGCCCGACCTGCCGGCGCAGGGCCTGACCGCCACCCGAGAGGTCGTCCGCCTCGATCGCCACCAGCGCGGCGGATCGCTGCAGGCGCGCGAGGTGGCGATCGATGCGGAAGACGACCCCGCCTGTGGCGCGCATCGATTCGAAGACCCCATCCCCGAACAGAAAGCCGCGATCGAAGGCGGAGACCCGCGCCTCGGACTCGTCCACGAGATGGCCATTGATGAAGACGCGCACGGCTCCTCGTCCCGGGCCGCATCCCCCATCGGATGATGACCCGCTCACGCCTTCCAGGCTGAAGATGTCAGGAGGCCGGCGCCGCCGATGCTCCGGGAGCCGGACGGGCCGGCGGAGTCGCCGGCGCCGCAGCGGCCGCCGCCTGGAGCTCCGTCGCCACCGGGTTGTACAGGGTGTCCCTTTCGACCGGCACCCGCCCCGCCTCCTCGATCAATCGGATGAGCCGCTTCCGGCCAATCATCTGCGGCGAGGTCGACCCCGCCCGGTGGTAAATCTCCTCGGTGACCACCGTCCCGTCGAGGTCGTCCGCGCCGAAATGAAGACCCGTCTGCGCCACGCGCGGCGTCATCATGACCCAGTAGGCCTTGACATGCGGAAAGTTGTCGAGCATCAGGCGGCCGATCGCCAGGTTGCGCAGCTCGTCGGTCGCCGAGGGCCGCGGAATGTGAGACAGTCGGGTGTTCTCCGGATGAAACGCCAGCGGGATAAACGCCATGAATCCGGCGGTCTCATCCTGCGCCTGACGCAGCAGGATCATGTGGTCGATGCGTTCTTCGATCGTCTCGACGTGACCATACATCATCGTGGCGTTGCTGCGCAGCCCCAGGCGATGCGCCGTCTTGGCGATCTCGATCCAGGCGCTGTGGTCGATCTTGCCCTGGAACAGCACCTGGTGCGCATGATCGGTCAGGATCTCCGCCCCGCCGCCCGGGATCGACCCCAGACCCGCGTCCTTGAGACGCTCCAGGATCTCCCGCACCGGCAGGCCGAAGTTCTCCGCCATGGCGGCGATCTCCACCATCGTGAAGGCCTTGACGTGCACCTCGGGGCGGACGCGCTTCATGGCGCGGATGACGTCGAGGTAGTAGCTCAGCGGCAGGTCCGGGTTGACCCCTCCGACCATGTGGATCTCGCGGATCGGCTCATGCATGTACTCGCGCATGCGCCGCTCGATCTCCTCGGGTGACAGCACGTAGGCGTCGGGCTGGCGGGCCGTTCTATAGAAGGCACAGAACTTGCAACCGGCGACGCAGATGTTGGTGTGATTGATGTGCTGGTTGACGATGTAGTACGCCTTATCGCCATGCAGCCGCTCGCGCACGTGGTTGGCGAGCGCCCCCACGGCGAGCAGGTCGGGGTGCCCGTAAAGGGCGAGCCCTTCCTGACGATCGAGTCGAACCCCCGCCAGGACCTTTTCGGCGATCGCCCCCAGGCCGCTGCGATCGATGTAGCGTTTCTGCAGATCGTTCAGCATTCGGTCCCCGTGTGCCGGCAGGTCCGCGGACGACCCGCCGCCGCGTGCCCGCTGCTCACACCTGCGGCGTCCTGGCACGATAGGCCGGCGAGCCGACCCGGATGGGACGGTGGGCGGCCTCCCCATCGGTGGAGGTCATCAGGTCACCAACCCGTTGGCGCGTGTTCTCGAGGGCCATCGAACAGAGCGTGCCGCACATGGTGCAAACGGCCTTGTCGTAGTCCTCGCTCTGGCGGCGGAACTGCCGCGCTCTTTCGGGATCGAGGGCGAGGCGGTACTGCCCCTCCCAGTCCAGCTTCTTGCGGTAGATCGACATCTGGGCATCGCGCTCTTTCGCCCCGAAGACCCCCTTGGCGATATCCCCGGAGTGCGCCGCGATGCGCGTCGCCAGCACACCGTCACGCACGTCCTCGATCGTCGGCAGGCGCAGGTGCTCGGCGGGCGTGAGGTAGCACAGCACATCGGCCCCCGCGGCCGAGGCGAGCGCTCCCCCGATGGCGCCGGTGATGTGATCGTAGCCCGCCCCGATGTCGCTCGTCAGCGGTCCGAGCACGTAAAACGGCGCGCCGTGGCAGATGCGCTTCTGCAGCTGCACGTTGACCTCGATCTGGTCGATCGGCACATGCCCCGGACCCTCGACCATCACCTGCACCGAGCGGGCGTGGGCCCGCCGCGTGAGCTCGCCGAGCGTCAGCAGTTCGAGGATCTGCGCCGCATCGGTGGCATCGGCCGTGGCGCCGGGGCGGATACCATCCCCGAGCGACAGCGTCATGTCGTACTCGTAAGCGATATCCAGCAGGCGATCGTACTGCGTCAGCAGCGGGTTCTCCTCACCGGAGCGGGCGATCCACGATGCGAGCATGGAGCCGCCGCGCGATACGATACCGGCGATCCGGCCGTCCGCGTCCAGACGACGGACCGCCTCGCGGCTCACGCCGCAGTGCACGGTCACGAAGTCGACTCCGTCGCGGGCATGATCCTCGATGGTGGCGAACAGATCGTCGGCCGACATGTCGAAAACCGAACCGCGGTCGGCAACCGCCTGGTAGATCGGCACCGTTCCCAGGATCACCGAGCAGCGCCTGAGGATCTCCCGGCGCACGTCATCAAGCCGCTCCCCCGTCGACAGATCCATCACCATCTCGGCGCCGCAGGCGATGGCCATACGCAGCTTCTCGATCTCCTCGTGCAATTGCTGGTGATGGCCCGAAGTGCCGATGTTGGCGTTCACCTTGGTCGACAGCCCCTGTCCGACGCCGATCGGGTTGAAGTCGTGCCGTATGTTCTTGGGAATGATCGCGACTCCCGCGGCGATCCGCCCCCGGAGATCCTCCGGATGAAGACCCTCCGCGGACGCGACATACTTCATCTCTTCCGTCACCCTGCCGCGCTTGGCCTGCTCCATCTGGGTCATGTCAGACTCCTCAGTGAGCCGTTCCTGTCGCCCGCATCTCGCGGATAATCGTCACCTTGATCCGCCCCGGATACTCCATCTGCGCCTGGATCTTCTTGGCGAGCTCCGAGGCCAGCAGGGCCAGGTGCTCGTCGTCCACCTTGTCGGGGCGGGCGATGACGCGGATTTCCCTCCCCGCCTGGATGGCATAGGATTGTTCCACACCCTCCATCTCGTTCGCCAGCCCTTCGAGCTTTTCGATCCGCTGCACGTAGTCGACCACGCTCTTGCGACGGGCGCCCGGACGGGAGCCCGAAATGGCGTCGGCCGCGGACACCAGGACCGAGATGGGGTGCAGAATCTCGGCGTCTTCATGATGTTTCCCGATGGCGTCGATCACGACCGGATCCTCGTTGAACCGGCTGGCGACCTCCACACCAATCTCGGGGTGCGTGCCTTCGCGCTCAAAATCGATCGCCTTGCCGATGTCATGCAGCAGCCCCGCCCGCTTGGCCATGGCGCCGTCGAGGCCCAGCTCGGACGCCATGATCGCCGTCAGCTTGGCAACCTCGATGGAATGCATCAGAACGTTCTGGCCGTAAGAGGTCCGGTAGCGCAGGCGGCCCAGGATCTTCACCAGCTCCGGGTCGAGGCCGTTGATGCCGAGCTCCTTGAGAGCCTCCTGTCCGGCGCGCAGGATCTGCTCGTCAACGCGCCGGCGGTTGCGCTCCACGAGATCCTCGATGCGCTGCGGGTTGATGTTGCCGTCCTTGAGGAGGCGCTCGAGGGTCAGGCGGGCGATCTCGCGCTTGATAGGGTTGAAGCAGGACAGCACCACGGCCCCGGGTTGATCGTCCATCAGCAGCTGCACGCCGGTCGCCTTCTCGAAGGCGCGGATATTCTTGCCCTCGTGCCCGATGATTCGGCCCTTGTGCCGATCGCTGGGCAGCGGCAGGGTGCTGACGCTGCGTTCCGCCGACCAGTCCGAGGCGGTGCGCTCGATGGCCAGGGAGACGATCTTGCAGGCCTCGGCCTCGGCCTTTGCGTGGGCCTCCTCGCGGGCCTCGCGCACCAGCTTGGCCGCCTCGAAGCGCACTTCCTGCTTGAGGTTGGTCAGCAGCATCTGGCGGGCGTCCTCGGGAGACAGGCCCGAGATGCGCCCCAGCTGCACGCGCAGCTCCTCGCCGGCGCGACGGTTCCGCTCGTCCTCCCGCGCCAGATCGGCGGCACGGTCCCGCTGCTCCTGCTCACGGCCATCGAGGTCCTGCTCGCGCCGACGGAGCCGGCCATCGCGCTCACGCAGGCTCCCCTCGCGCTCCTCCTGGGCCTGCTGCAGGCGCTGCTGCTCACGGGCGCGGGCGCGCGCCTCGTTCTCCAGGCGCGACTTGGTTCGCTGCCACTCCTCGCGTGCCTGCAGAAGGGCCTGTCGTTTCTCATCGTCTGCTTCGCGGCGGGTCCGTTCGATGAGGGCTCGAGCCTCCGCCCGGGCGCCCTCCGTCGCGGCCCGTGACCGGCGGGTCTTCAGGAGCCAGCCCAGGAGCAGGCCGGCCGCCACTCCAAGCGCTAGGCCGGTGGAGAGGAAAAGTACGACGCTGGTGCCCATGCCGTGTCTCCTGAGCCGGGGGTGATCCGCCGGCGCGGCGGGAACGCTTCCCGAAGATCACGGCACCTGTCCAGCGACCCGTCCGATCCCCTCAGCGGCTCGACATCGGGCGGGACGCCCGGCCTCGATCCCGGGGCGCATCCCGACGCTCGGATGACTGGACGCTGCCGGCGCCCGCCGAGCCGAGGCAAGAGTGAGGGTATTGGAAAATCCGTGAAGGACGGACGACGAGATTCGCTTCGCTGGCTTGTCCTGGCCTGGGGGCAGGAAGTTTCTGCGGTCGACGGACACAGCGCGCGGGGAGAAGACCTACCGTGAGACATCAGGTCATCCCTCCCACCGTTCCGTCGTTGTCCGGAAACCCCGCGAACTGACTGGCGGGGAAGTCATAACCTCGTGTCGATACCACCCCGCCCCCCCTCGGCCACCGGGACCATGATTCGATTCCGGGTTCGGGTGCCGTGTGAGAGGACCATAAGTCGCGCCTGTGAGCGCGAAAAACCCAAGCGCGAGTATAACATCCATGCGCCGGGGCTCGCAAGGATCAGGTGCGTCTAGAGAACCGGATCGCAGCCCTCGATCCAGGCCGATCCGCCCTCATAGAACTCCTTTTTCCATATCGGCACGATCGCTTTAAGACGCTCGATGGCATGCGCGCAGCCGTCGATTGCCTGGCGGCGGTGCGCCGCCGCCACCGCGATGATCACGCTGGACTCGCCGATCGCGACCGGACCGGTGCGGTGCAGCATGGCGACGTGGGGCGTCCTGAAGCGGTCCGCGACCTCCTGGCCGATCTGCCGCATGACCTCCTCGGCCATGGGACCATAGGCGTGGTATTCGAGGCGCACCACGCGGCGGCCGCCATGGTGGTCGCGCGTCTGCCCGATGAACACCGCCACCGCGCCGCGGTCGGGGCCCGACACCGCAGCGATCGCCTCCTGAACCGCGATCGGACCGGCAACCACGCGGTACAGCTCCCCCATCGGCTTCTCCTCGGGACCTGATCTCATCCCCCGCTGACCGGCGGGAAGGCTGCGATCTCCTCGCCCCCCGACAGCCTCAGGTCGGGCCGGGCGTAAACCCGGTTGCATGCCAGGAGGGGCGCGGGCCCGCTGCCCAGCGCTGGAACCTGCTCGATGACGCGCTCCCAGACCTGAGCGAGCGTTGCCCCGGCGGGGACATCGATATCGACCGAGGCGGCCGAGGCCGCCTCGCGATAGCGCGCGAACAGGAGAACCGTGACCCTCATGGACCCTCGGCGTCGCGGCCCGTGGCCTGCGTTCGGCTGCGCTCGTTCATCAGGCGCACGATCTCTCCGACGAGCGCCTCAATCCCGGCCTGCAGATCGGTCAGACGGGTATACGCCGAGGCCCCGGGCGTATGGACGATCGGTCGCTCCGGATCGCGGCGGAGCTGACGCGGATCGGATGGCGGCGCCGACATCTCCATCTCCTGGCCGAGAAGCATCCGCACCGGGATCTCGCCCAGACTGATCACCCCGATCGGCTTGCCGGCCTCCAGGAAATGCCTCAGGAAGCCCTCGACCTCGGGGATCAGAGCACGCGGCCGGCCGCGCTGCGCAAAGCCGGTGGAGAAGTTCACGACGGGGCCGTAGCCCCCGGGAATGATCAACGCCTCCAGATCCTCCGGCCGGGACCGACCGAGCGCCTGGACACGGCCGTGACCCAGGCGCGCCGATTCCCGCAGGACCGCGCGACGCTCGGAATCGTCGGCTTCGCCGGTGAGATGGTCGACGACCCGCCCGTGAGCGATGTCGGGAGCGAGCAGAACCGGCTTCTCCCCCAATTTTTCGAGCGCCAGCAGGGTCAGCACCGCCTCGTTCACGTCGGTGCCGTCATAAAACCCGCAGCCCCCGAGAAGCACCCCGATTCGCATCTCCACCCGCCCGCATCGATGGGGCGCCGCGTACGCGGCACCCCAGCTTCAGGGCCGATTATATGCTGGCCCTTTCCGGCAGCGAAGCAGGCCCCGCGTCCCGATTGACCGTCGATCGACGGCGTGATAGTCTTGGTGCGTATAGTAGCAAGCTATTTTATTATACGAGACACACCGTCACGGAGATGAGCGCCGCGGGGAACCTGTCACCCTATGCTTCTGCAACATGCACGGTGGGATCGAGGCGACCGCCGGCGGGCGTTTCAAGGGCCGATGCTGTTACGGCCTCGGGTCTTCGCTGATTGCTGCAAATCGTTGTCGTAACGTCATTTTCGAGCAAAAAGGGGTTGCGCATGATGGGCTGTTCGTCGGACAATCATCTCCGTTAAGTGCGTTTCGTTCAATGCGAGCACGGCATAATCAGCTCGCCGCCCCAAGCCGTAACGAGCCGGGCGGACATCCCGAACGAGAAAGGATCGATGGACATGACCCAGGATGTTGCACCCCAGGGAGTCAGGAAGAAAACCGAGCGCGGTGAAGCGATCGTGTCGGGTAACCAGGCGGTACGCCGCGCCATCGCCGTGCTGAAGGCCTTCAGTGACGACAGCCCGGAGATGGGGGTCACCGAGGTCAGCCGCAAGGTGAGTCTGCACAAGAGCACCGTGTATCGGCTGCTTTCCGCTTTCGAGGGCGAGGGGTTGATCGCCAAGAGCCTCGAGACGGGCAAGTATCGCCTCGGCCCCGAGTTGATCGTTCTGGGAGAGCAGGTGCTGCGGCACACAGACGTTCACCGCGTGGCGCTCCCCTTCCTCCGCGAGCTCGCCGATCGTTCCGGCGAAACCGTCGACCTGGAGGTCCTCAGCGGCGGCAACGTCGTCACCATCGAGGAGATCGCCGGCAAGCATGTCGTGGCGGCGGCCGGAGCCATCGGCATGCCATGGGCGGCGCACGCGACCTCGACCGGCAAGGTCCTGCTGGCTCACCAGCCGCCGGAGAAACAGCGTCAGATCCTGTCGCGCACCCTCAAGAAGTTCACTCCACGCACCGTCACCGACGCCAAAGTCCTGGCCCGCGACCTGATCAAGGTGCGTGAGCAGGGTTATGCGGTGTCCTTCGGGGAGCTCGAGGATCATCTGGTGGCCATCGGCATCCCGATCCGCAGTCGCAACGGCGATGCCGTGGCGGCTGTCAGCCTCTCCGGGCCGGATACCCGGCTGACGCCGGAGAAGCTGCCGGCGCTCGTCCGCCTGGGCCTGGAAACCTGCGCCAAGATCTCGGCCAGGCTTGGGTACCACGGACCGGTCGCGCTGCGGGCCGCGCAGACGAAGTTCCTTGCCCCACGCGCCGCCATCTGAGCGACAATCCACCGGAAAGGAGGGACACGGAGTGAGCCACGAAGAGCTGTTCCAGCAGATGGCCGATTGCGTGATCGCCGGAGACGCGGAGACCGCCGACATCCTGGCGAAGAAGTCCCTCGAGCTGGGTATCGCCCCCCTCGTGACGATCGACAACGGATTCGTCAAGGGGATACGCGTGGTCGGGGACCGGTTCGGCGCGGGCGATCTCTTCCTGCCCGAGTTGGTGATGAGCGCGGAGGCGATGAAGGCCGCCCTGGCGATTCTCGAGCCGGAGCTGGCCAAGACCAACGAAAAGCGCGAGAAGGCGGGTGATGTCCTGGCCTGCACCGTCCAGGGCGACATCCACGACATCGGTAAACGAATCGTCTGCACGATGCTGTCGGCCAATGGCTTCTCGGTCGTCGACCTGGGCGTCAACGTCAAGATCGACAGGTTCGTCGAGGAGATCAAGACGCGCAAACCGGACATCGTCGCGATGTCGGCGTTGCTGACCACCACGGCCCCCAACCAGGGGAAGGTCATCAAGCTGCTGGAGAAGCAGGGCATCCGCAAGGACTACATCGTCATGGTCGGCGGCGCCCCGACCAGCGCCTCGTGGGCCCGGGAGATCACCGCCGACGGGTATGGGGAGAACGCCACCGAAGCGGTGCGCGTGGCCAAGGAGTTGATGCAGAAGAAGCGCGACGGAACGCTGCGGGCCGGTTCCGCCGCCGGCGACCTGGTCGACGCTGCCCGCACGGCGGCCGACGCCGGCGCCGCCTCTGGAGCGGTTCTGGACTGAGGAGGGCGGACATGGCATCGACGATCGGCTCCGGCGACCTGCTGGGACGGATGAGCCGCTTTCTCGGCCGTCATCCGCGCGTCACGCACGCGCTCGACGCGCTGATCCGGCCCGCGGAGGCTCTGTCTAAGAAGATCCTGTTCGGCTGCAAGATGTGCGGCCAATGCGTCCTGCACGAAACCGGTCTCACCTGCCCGATGGGCTGTCCCAAGACCCTGCGCAACGGACCGTGCGGCGGAGTACGCCTGAACGGTCACTGCGAGGTGATCCCGGACATGATGTGCGTCTGGGTCAAGGCGGAGCGCCGATCCCGCTGGCTGCCGTGGCGCGGCTCGATCCTGCGGATCCAGCCCTCCCTCGATTGGTCATTGCGAGGCAGCTCGGCC
>Ga0214473_10011583_pt1 | contig 10360 bp, 2 predicted proteins | sample RVTome_7_FD_203509 | JGI IMG/M metagenome (GOLD analysis project Ga0214473, IMG submission 203509) | Soil microbial communities from uranium-contaminated site in the Upper Colorado River Basin, Wyoming, United States - RVT98D197 | ecosystem: Environmental > Terrestrial > Soil > Contaminated >... | reverse complement strand
TCCGGGTCAATCGCGGTGGTCGTATAGCTGAATAACTGGTGCTCCGTGGCCGTATCTTCAACCGCAGATGTTATGACGGGCGGGTCATTAACGGGGGTCACGGTGACTGAGACTGTTTGCGTATCGGCCTTATAACCGTCGGATGCGATTATTCTGAATGATGTATCGCCGTCCCCTTCGAGCGGGGTGCCGTACATCGTGTCACCGAGAGCGCCCATCCATGACGGGTGATTGCTGAATGATATCGTTGGGATGACACCATCGGAATCTGAGGCGGTGGCCAGATACGCAAAGAAAATATCCTCTGTGGCCGAGGCTGTCGGCGATGAGGTGATGACTGGTGGATGATTGAACCTGCTCAGCATTGGAGAAACCGTGACCGTGTCGTTTGGCGAGACAGGAGCCGCCGTAATAGTCGTGTCATTATAATCGACTTTGCTGAAAGTGGCCGTGTAATATCCGGCCGCAACCTGCGATGAAAATTCCCCGTTGGAATTAGTATAAAGAGAGTCTTCTGCCAGAATCAAACCCGGATTCCCCATTGCCGCCGAAACCTCTCCCCCGCTGCCCGGCAATGCCAGGCTTGACGAGGCGTTATTTATCAATACCAGGACGCTTTCTATCGGGGCATCGGTCGAATCGCGCACTGTGCCGGCAATCCAACCCGGGAGCTGTTGTAGCAACACGTTCAATATGGTTGTATCGCCAGGGGTAATATTCACGCCTGTAACGGTCGTGTCACGGAAATCGGGATGTGCGAAAATCATTCCATACGAGCCATCGGTAACGCCAATGATTCTATAGAATCCCGATGAATCGGTGGTATCCTCTCTGCCGGACCCTCCCGCCACCACGCGAACATTGGCCACGGGTAACGACTGGTCATAAGTTACCGTCCCCTTAATCGCTCCGGGCAGCCGTTGCATAATGACATTGAGGACGGTTGTATTATTGGCTGCTACCACCACGCCGGTGACGGTCGTATCTCTGTGATCAAAATGCGTAAACGATACGTCATAGTTTGCCGCTGGGACTGATATGGAGTATGAGCCATCGGAGGCGGTAGTGTCCCAGCCGTGATTGCTGCCGCTCAGGGCATGGATGATTGCTCCAGCAACCGGCCCCACTCCATCGGTAACAGTGCCGGCAATATCGCCGCTCTGTATGGTGTCGCATAGGGCGGTGGTAACCTTGATATCATCAATATTCCAGCCACAATATTGCCAGCCGCCATCCGTGGCGCCGAGCCCGAACCTGATTCTAAAATTGGCGTTGTTGTTGGCATATGAGGAAACATCATAGATATACTGACTCCAGGATGATTCATCGACTGTATTATCATCATTTTGATATAATATTATCCATGACGAGCCATTATAGACCTGGAAATATGCGTGGTCGTAGAGATTGCGTTCCACCCCCAGCCATCTCCAGAAACTAAGCGATACACCCGTCTGGCCGGAACAGTTTATGACCGGTGATGTCGTCCAGTAGGTGGTGCCGAGATTGGCGGCGTAATCGCCTCCCGAGCCGGAGGTGATGTCGTTTCCCAGAACCCTGTTGTCGGTGGTTGGGCTGTGATCTGTGGCAGGGTCGGGGCCGCCGTGTGTGTCGTTGCCGGAGCCTCCTGTGGCCATGCCGATAGTCCATTCACCGCTGCCTCCCAAACCCGACCAACCCTGATTGCTGGAGAAGTCGTCGTTGAATAGATATGTTACGCCGGTGGCGCTGACCGTGGTAAAAAATTCAGCCGGGGCGTTGGCAGGGTCGGTGCCTGTGTCTCCATCGGTCGTCAAAGCGCTGAAATAATAATTCACCTGGGTGCGACAGGTCGATGCGGGAAAAACGGCGTCATAGACATTAGGCGAAATCTGAGTCATCGGCTCTGTGACCCAGCCGGCGCCGATATTGAAATGAAGCTGACCAGTGTTCGGCTCGGGAGTTGCGCCCGATGCCGAGACATTTACTCGGACAGTTGTGCCTCCGAACGGATGAACGAATTCCGGTCGACCGTCGGGGTAACTGAAATTCAACAGGTCGAGATCCGGACAATCCATGCTGTGGGCGCCGAAGCCAACGCATATTTCGGCGTGATGGGGCGTGCCGTTGTTAATATTGCCGTCGTCATCGTCGATAGTCAAATAATCGATTGTAATGTCCGGGGCAATGCTGGTGCCAGTATGAAGCAGCATTGCATTTATGGCGAGATTAGCGATGATATCGCGGTAAGTGGTGGGGTTGGTGATAGCCAGCTCATTTCTGGTATCCCAGACACATCCCGATATTAATTGCCCGCAGTAATGAATCTCGCCGAAGCACTCATATTGCAATGAGTTATCGGCGTTACGCAGGGCGTCGTTGCAGGGGCCGAAAAATCCGTACCCGGTGCCGGGATCGTCGGTTATCAGAAGGCCCATGACGTCGCCCATGCCCTCGCCATATTCGCCCTGGCCGCTGCCCGCCATCTCCACAAGGTGATGACCATATTCGTGATGCACCACGGTGGAGAAAGCGGTATTCGGATAACCGCTGGCGGCCCGGCAGAAAGTGATCGAAACGCCGTCGTACCAAGCATTTCCCGGGCAATATAATGTGTTGTCGTTCACGTAAACCGGCCAATTGGTCTGGTTGTAGATGGTCGGGTAGGTGGGGTTGTATTTCAATGTGAAATCGCGCACGATATTAGCGTGGACATAACCGTTAACCTCGGCCCGGTTATACTCGGTATTTCCTGGGTTGTGAAGGAAATTGGCCGGCCCCGGCGGAGTAACAGTCTGGGTCAGATTGCTCTCGGTTCCGGCGTTATTCCATACCTGAAACCACTGGCCGCGAATATAAGACACGACCGAGACCGGCGCGCTACCGCCGTTAGGAATCACATAGTAGCCGGTCGAATCAGCGAATGATACGTTGCCGCCGGTAATAGATACCCTGGCCCAGGGCATATCGGTAGAGACCTCGCTGCCGCATTGCTCCGCCTTGAAATCCTCTGTGGCGTTGCCGTCGACGGTTCCTGTAACGTCGACGTCGATGATCATATTCTCTTGATATAAGACGTTACCTGTAGAAGGCTCGACAATATATCTGTATTTTACGCGTGCCGGTGTGGCATCGGCGGCAATGAAATAGACTCCCACGGCAGGCGTTATTTTTTCGTTATTAATACCTGCCCAGATGACCGTTTGCGGCTCGGTATATTGAGCATATTGCGGGTTCTGAGATGCAAAAGCCTGCTGTACCGACTGCGGATTTATCGATGCCAGCGATTGATCCACCTCGAAATCTCCGAGGTCCTTCAGGGACGATGCCGCCAGAACCAGCGGATAACCGGGTTCATTGCGCACCAGAAGGCGCAAGTCGGCCCTGTAAACCGGGATTCCGTCTTTGAATTGCGAATAATAAACGAGTGTAAATTTGTAGCGATTCTCATCCTGGAGCCACATTACCTGCTGGGCATTGCCGCCTTCAAGGACGAAGGTTTCTGGCCGAAGCTCGGACGGGTCGACTCCGAATACCGGCGCATACTGCACCCGAAATTGCTCGGCGGCATCGCTGGGACTGGCGCCCGCGCCAAATGCTTGGCCGTATATGCGGCTCAAATAATCACCGCCATGATAGAGTTTTACGGATGGGTAATTTGATTGCAGTAGCTCGGTGGCGGCAATTTTGGCCTGGCCGCCGGTTTCAAAACCTCCGGACTTCTCGGCAGTAGCCGGATACGAACTGAGGAAAAACAAGAACAGGAATGGCGCGATAGCTTTCTTCATTGAATGCTCCCACGAATTATTACAGATGTCAAGAGTGTTGCGCGACAGTACGCCGGCGCTTGCTTATCGGGAACGCAAATAACTCACCTAAAATAATTAGGGTACAATATCACCCGCACCCTGATAATCACCAGACTCAAAAGCGACAATTTGGCAACAACGGACGAGTTTCGAAGACAGATTCTCGATGATTTTATTACCAAAAAAGCCAACCGTTGAAATCACCTTAAAATATTATTTAAATTGGAATTAGTCAAGAAGCAGTTGTCCGGAAATATGGTTTTCCAAGAAAACCAAGAAAAACATTGACAAATTCGTTTTCGTTTAATATCTATTTCAGAGGACACTTGTTTTCCAAGAATCGGGGTGTTGAGTTTTGCCGGGGAAAACTGACAGATTCCTTTCTCACTTTCCAATCATCTTTATAGGTGTGTCATTTTTTTTCATGGCAAACGCATTGGGACCTTCCCGCATTTGTTCAGCGGGCTTGGCACCTCTGAATTCGCGAAACGGGGTATGAAATCATGAAAAAGATCTCGATCATTCTTGTGGCCGGACTATTGATCATGTCATCGCCCTCCCAAATCCGGGCCGGCGAATACAGCACGGCCTGGCATCAATTTCAATCCGGGCGGGAGCAAGACAACGAAATGATCTCGGCCATTATCACTATGGCAGACCAGGTCGACTTGCGCGTCATCCAGGATCAGCTCTACGCTCAACAAGCGGATAGGGTAACATGGCATGAGGCGGTCATGAGGGCCCTTCAGGAAAATGCTTCCATGACTCAAGCCGATTTGATCGCGCGCCTGGAGGAGATGAAGGCGACAGGCCAAGTGGAGAAATACCGTTCTCTGTGGATTGGAAATATTGTCCTGGTCAGGGCCTCGCTTGCGGCTTTGGACGAACTTGTTTCCCGGGCAGATATTATGCGCATTTCCCCCGACTATCAGATCGAATCGATTGAGCCGGTTTCGGGCGGAGAAGGCGGGCCACTAATAAGCGGCCATGAATTGGGACTGGAGAGAATCAGGGCCAACGAATGTTGGGCCATCGGCATAACCGGAGAGGGCAGGCTGGTGAGCCATCTCGATACCGGTGTCGATGGCGATCACCCGGCGCTGGATGGTCGCTGGGCAGGGCTCGACCCGCGCTATGCGGGCCACCCCGAATGGGCCTGGTTCGATCCCGTCACATTTACAAACTTTCCATTCGACAGCGCTCAGCGCGGAACGCACGTCATGGGCACGATCTGCGGCCTGGGCGGAACTGACACTATCGGTGTTTCTTTTGGAGCGAATTGGATTTCGGCCGGCGTCATTGACCGCGGAGGAATTGACCAGACGGTCCAGGACGCTCTACTGGCGCTGGAATGGACGGCTGACCCGGACGGCGACCCGACTACGGTATGGGACGTGCCCGACGTAAGCTGTAACGCCTGGGGTCTGAGCACATTCCACGGCTTCCCGCCTTGCGACGAGACCTTTTGGGTCGCTATCGATGGTTGCGAGGCTGCCGGCGTGGTGGTGGTTTTCGGAGCCGGTGGCGACGGCCCTGCGCCGTCGAGCATACGCAGACCTGCCGATCGTGCCATCACCGATGTAACGAATTTTGCGGTCGGTGCTGTAGATGGCACTTATCCCGAAATGCCCATCGCGAGTTTCTCATCGCGCGGGCCATCCGACTGTACGCTCGATAGCACTGATACATTCAAGCCGGAAGTTGTGGCGCCCGGCGTCAATATTCGTTCATCAGTTCCGGGGGGAGGATACCAAGCCGGTTGGAGCGGAACATCGATGGCGCTTGCGCACGTGGCCGGCGTGGTGGCCCTGGTGCGCCAGGCCAATCCCAACCTATCGTCAGAGCAGGTCAAACAGATTCTACTCGATACTGCCTCCGACAGAGGATCACCCGGTGATGATAACGCTTATGGCATGGGGGTAGTCGACGCCTACGAGGCGGTGCAGATAGCACTTCAGCAAGGTCAACAGTGCCGATATGTCATAGGAGATATCAATGACGACAGTATATTCAACGGGTCTGATGTTATCTATATGGTATCATATTTAAAGGGCGGAAATGCGCCGCCATATTCCTGCGAATGTCCTCAAGGAAATCTCTGGCATGTCTCCGGTGATGTTAACGCCAGCTGTGTCTTCAATGGCATAGATATCACCTATGCAGTAGCATATTTCAAGGGGGGCGCTGCGCCTGAGCCTTGCCCGGATTGCCCGCCTATGACTGGGCGGTGATGGCCAAATAGGACGACCCCTCGACTGCGCTCGGGGTCTTCGACGGAGGGCGAGGGACTCGAACCCCCATGGCCTTGCGGCCGGCAGATTTCAAGTCTGCTGCCTTACCAGTTAGGACTAGCCCTCCGGGATCGTAGATAAACTAAATCAGGATTTTAATTTATCCCAGAAAGAACTCCCGGTCAAGCATTTTGGACGGGCGATTTCAATTTATACCAGTCAGTTGGGAAACAGGTTTCTGCCTCAGTCAATGCTCATCGTCTATTTCAAAATGACCATTTTCCTCGAAATGCTCTTATCACCCGCGACAAGACGGTAGAAATAAATCCCCGACGTCACTGAGTTACCCTGGCTGTTCTTCCCATTCCAGATTACCTCGTGATATCCCGCATCGAATGCGCCGTCCGCCAGCTCCACAACTTTTCTGCCAAGAAGGTCGTAGACAATTAAGCTGGCGCGAGTTTTTTCCGGCAGCGCAAACCTGATTTTAGTACTGGGATTGAAAGGATTCGGATAATTCTGATAAAGTGAAATTTCGCGCGGCAGATTCGATTCGCCATCATCCGCGCCGGTTAATCCCAGAAAGTCGCGGAGAATGATTTCGCAATTTGACCTCAACTGGCTGTTATTATGACGATAAGGCCGTCCCACCAAGTGCACAAAATCACCGGCGTCCTGCGAGTAAAACCATATTCCCGCAGCCCAATCGTTAATGCCCTGGGGCCTATAAAGTATCCTGGTAAAAGCCACGTCGACATTCACATAACAACTGAATGAATGACTCCCAATTCGCTGAATGTCAGTAAGGGGATTGTAGACTGCCGCGAGACTTAAGGGATTTTGAACAGGGGACAAATCCGTTATGTGGGCATACTGCTGCAATTCCGGAAACAGGAATTCATCACCTAAACGGCACAGAAGCAAAAGGTTTCCTTCCGTATTCAGGAAGCTTAATATCCGCTGTTGATTTGCATTCCAGATTTCTAAATCGCCACTGAAATTATTTCCCACCCAGATAATGGTATTAAAAGCGTCGAATACGATCTCGGGCAGTGGACCAATGCCAATGACTGTCTGGGGAAACGGCCGTCCGCCAGGCGGTGGAATTTCGAATATATCCCAGAACTGGTAAGGGAAATACCCCGTCACGGAGCGATTTTGATAGAAATTCTCGATCTCGCTGCCATACGTAGCCCATTCGACGCCGTTGACAACGAGGATACCGAACCGTTCCGCGGCATGAGGATATGCAAATACCGAATCCGTCGGGTTGCTTTCCACGCCGAATATGCTCACCGAAGTCATATAGAAATAGTAGGCGCTCCTGTTGAGGGCTGACAGGTCATAATAGGCGGTATCATTCGGCGGCGGGCTGTCAATCAGCTGCCAGTTGCCCCCAAATCCAACTTTGCGGTAGATTCTTAAATTCTGAATGTCTTCTCCGCCGGGCGGGCTCCATTGCAGCATCACCTCATTGTCACCGGACTGCGCAGAGAGATTTGTCGGAGGATTAGGTCGCCCGCCTGCCTCAGAAACCTCAACAGAATATGCCCCCTCCTGCCCCGTGAAATCCACGCAGGCAAGTTTGTAATGGTACATGGTTCCGGGGACAATATCGACATCGTTGAAAGTGCCTATACCTGCCCCCAGCGTGGTCAGCAGATTGTAGGGCTGGGTACCGTCGGCCCGATAAACTTTGATTAGAGTGACATCGTCCTCGTCAATAGCATCCCATGTCAGGCGCAGCGTATCGCTGGGGATAGTTGTGACCGCAACACGCCAGGGAGGAAGAGGCGCCGGGTCCTGATAGTATGTGCATCCAAATCCATCTCTCAGGATTCTGGACAACGTGGCGTTGATGTCACGGTTGGGCATATTCTTGAGATCAAAATTGATTAGAAATGTTCGTGGTGTCCCCGCCACCGGAAATGTCGATGCGATTGGCTCCCCGTAATCATTGGGTGGAAATCCACCGATATCCAGGCCTTTAGTGAAAATGATCTCGGCCCCCTGTCTTAATTGATACACCGTGGACGCATAATCAATTTGATCCGGGTTCTTGCCGACGTCGATTTTCATTGAATCGGGAAATCCTTCATACTCTCCAATCGCCCAGGTAAAATCCACCCACCAATCCCAGCCGCCGGTTGAATCTATGCCAAACCAGTCGTATTCGAAATCGCCTACCCGGGGAGGATTGTTGTTATATATCGTTGGGAGAATCTGGGAGCCGATGGCCAGCAGGCGTCCGCCGCCATCAAGATACGTGCGCAATACTCCGCCCCCTATTGCCCCGACCTCAAACCACCAGGTGAAGTCTGATTCTCCAAAAGCGGCATCGGATGCGAAGACGACTGCCTGGTATTGCGACAGGACTGTCTCCGACGGCATCCCTTGCTCTGCGAGCACCCAGAGGTCGTAATCGAAATGATGCACTCCCCAGCGCTCGTATATGCGCCGCATCTCCTGATAAATCTCGGGATTCCCCGAGTGATCAAGTTCCTCGAAATCATCGACAAGCAAGACGCGGCCATTTGCGCCGCCAGGGGTAACTTCCACCTCTCCCGAATATTGCGACTCATATGCTCCGCTTGATGTCGTGGCCACATAGTAATAAGTTTGGAAATTGGTGACGCTGTTATCCGTGTAGTCCGTATCGGGATGAATTACTTCGGCTATCTGAGAATAAGGGCCGCCCGCGGTCAGGCTGCGATGCAACCTATAGCTGCTGGCATCGCTTACGGGCCGCCAGATAAGTCGGACACTATTAGAGCCGGGATATGCCCGCAGATTGCCCGGAGGCTGCGGCAAGTTGGATATGATCAACGTATCCGATGTATTGCTTTCCGCACCGCCGGTATCGACTGAAGTAACATAAAAATAGAAAACATCTCTAAATCCGGGTGAAAACATAAAATATGCGGTATCGACCGGATCTTGATTGCAGCGCTGAAACGGGCCTACCGGATCGGTTGCGTAATTGACATAGTAACCTACAATGTCGTCATCGATGGGGGCATCCCAATTAAGGCCGATGTCCAGATTTATCGTATCCGCCCTGACGTTGGTCGGGGGATTGGGAGGCAGGTTATAATAAACATAATCGTTTTCGAACAAGAGCGTGGCATTATCGAGGTTGGCGCGAAGACCCGCGGTGCCGTCGCCGATGCCGAATGCAAAGACGACATGAATCGAGTCGTTGGCCGTAATAGTGAATGGGCCGAGTTTCTGGAGGAAGCGATAATCGTGCGGTGATGGCGGCGGATCCGCCCAAATACGGTCAGACATAAGTTGAAACCATTGGTTGTCCGCTCCGGGGTCGGAATTCCAATCCCACCAGCCGTGCCCCTGCTGGACCGACGGCGTGGTCTCTCCCATTATGGGGGGGCAGTATAGAAGCCGGGAGCCGATGAACCCCATGCTTTCGCGCGGAAGGAGTCTTCCGCCTTCGTCATTTCCGGGGACCGTGGGATTATCACCGTCATACATATAAGAAACAAATTCGCCGCGGGCATTGTCGCGGTAATAGCCGACCAGATCGTCCCGCGAATAGGACTCCGCTCCGGAGCCACCCCCCGCTGCGGAAACATCGCAGTCGGCGTGAAGAGCAACGTAAATCGAATCAAGCCGGATGTCATTGAGATTGACGAACCAGAAATCATAAATGATGAAATCATTAGCGTCCGATTCGTCCCAGGCAAATGTCCTGGCGTGCGCCGCAATGTTGATCTTATCGGGAAGAGGCACAAAATCCGATTGGTCCGAGATATAAAAATAAGTATCAAAGTCCGAGATTGCGCCTGGACCGGTGTCGACAATGAGGGTGTCGGAAGTGTCATTTGAAAAATGCACCAGACGATTGTTATATCCAATACGCAAAGAGGCAAAATAGAGGTAGTCGTTAATGGCGGCATATTCGGGAGGAACCTGGCGCCTCATGGATGGCAACTCCAGGGCGTCATCGCCAATCAGGATCGTCCAGTCGTTCGTGCCCGTCGCCTTTTCGACGGTGGAATTAGAAATGCGGTTATGGACCGCTCCCACGTTGCAATTGACTTCGAACTCTGTTTGAATATCAAAAGGAAGTATAGCCGATGATCCCGAATCATTAATTAACCCCGGGTTGCGAGCGCCATAAGACAATGGATTGAACAAAAGAAGCGTGGCACCAACCAACAATTCACTAAACCGCCGCATAGGCACCTCCAATTCAAATCGATTGGCAAAAATAATAGACCTATTACTATTTATATCGCGACAAGCGGCAAGTCAAGAAATATCAGAAAGCATCCCAAAAAATCCCCCGGCGAAACGGCCAGGGAATTTTGAAATTGATGATTT
>Ga0214473_10011582_pt1 | contig 10360 bp, 7 predicted proteins | sample RVTome_7_FD_203509 | JGI IMG/M metagenome (GOLD analysis project Ga0214473, IMG submission 203509) | Soil microbial communities from uranium-contaminated site in the Upper Colorado River Basin, Wyoming, United States - RVT98D197 | ecosystem: Environmental > Terrestrial > Soil > Contaminated >... | reverse complement strand
TAATGATTAAAATGCCGAGGTAGCCAGGATGCCGTTGGCCTGAAATCATTGCCAAAGTCTGTCTGTCATGATATTTTTAGTAAATGTAATAGGACGCAGATTTTCGCAGATGGACACAGATAATCATTTTCTTTCGCCGATCCTGATAATCCGAATTCATCCGTGTCCAAAAAGCAATTTTCTATACAATCAAGTAAGGGCTGTCTGGGACCCGGGTCCGGCTTCACAACGATTTTCTTCTTTTATGCAGGAGTCTCTTCAACTTAACTATGAAGGACAAACCGAAAGCTGTCGTTTTGCTGAGTGGTGGACTCGATTCCGCAACAACACTGGCTATGGCGAAGAGCCAGGGATTTGATGCTTACGCCCTCAGTTTTCGTTACGGGCAAAGGCACAAGGTAGAGCTGGAAGCCGCCCGGCGAATTGCCCAGCAATTCCAGATGGCCAAGCACCTGATTATTGACGTTGACCTCCGCCTGTTCGGAGGTTCCGCGCTGACGGATAACATCGAAGTTCCCAAAAACCGGAAGGCCGGGGAGATGGAAGGGGACATTCCGGTCACATACGTGCCCGCCCGCAATACAATATTTCTTTCCCTGGCACTGGCGTGGGCTGAGATACTCGGGTCAGAAGACATCTTCATCGGCGCTAATGTTTTGGACTACAGCGGCTACCCCGATTGCCGTCCGGAATACCTTGCCGCCTTTGAGCGCATGGCCGACCTGGCCACTAAGGCGGGTGTGGAGGGAAGGAAGAGATTGAAGATTCACACCCCGCTCATCCAGATGACCAAGGCCCAAATCATCAAAAAAGGCCTGGAATTGGGGGTCGACTTCGGTCTAACCCATAGCTGCTACGACCCGTACGAGACGGGTGAAGCCTGCGGCCGGTGCGACTCCTGCCGGTTCCGCCTGAAGGGTTTCAGGGAAGCAGGCATCCCGGACCCGGCAAAATATCGAGGAGGGAGCGGGGAAAGCTCTTGAGGCCCTTTCGAACGGGTGGCCCCATTATAAAGAACCGGCTCCCTTATCGACAACTTTTGGAAAATAATATATATTGTTTAAATAAATCGGGAGGAGAAGAGGCGCTTGGGGAGGAGAAGGTTACAGTTCGGTTCTTTGGTTTTCATCTTGGCGGCCTCCCCGCTATTGATGGGGCAGGGTGCGAAGACATCCGCGGAGAGCGTTTGGCAAAAAATCGACGAAGGCTTTGAAGTCCTGTCCATGCGACTCGAGAGCCAGGCCCATGGAACTCCCTCCAAGCTGAAGATCCTGCGCATTAACCCGGATCGGTTTCCGATCCGCGTGATCGACAGCCGCGCTTTTGGAGTGGATCGGATGGCGATCAAGGCCTTAGCCCGGCGAGCCCAAGCCCTGGCTGCGATCAACGGTGGGTTTTTCCTTCCCGACTACCGGCCTCTCGGAATTCTGATCGTTGACGGCCAGCAGGCGAACCCTTTGAGGAAAGCAGACTGGGGAGTTTTTCTGATGCAGGACAATCACCCCCGGATTATCCACGCGAGCGAGTTCCATAGTGAAGGAAGTATCACCCAGGCGCTCCAGGTTGGCCCCAGGCTTGTCGTGGAGGGGAAAGAAAAGATCATGAAAAAGCAGGTCGCCAGGCGCTCCGCCCTGGGGATCACCCGCAACCAGCAGGTCATCCTGCTGAACACGGAGGATACGGATGTTTACTTCCAGGATTTGGCCAGGATTTTTCGCCTTCCGGAATCGGAGGGCGGCCTGGAGTGCCGGGATGCTATGGCTCTCGACGGGGGGGGTTCCGCGCAGATGTACGTGGAATACAAATCACTGAAAATTGACATTCCCGGGCAATGGGCTGTTCCCAACGGAATCGGCGTGTTCAAAAAACACCCTTAAATTTTGCCATTTGTCCCGCTGCGGCGGGAAAATTTAGCGGGTTTTTCAAAGGGCGAAACGGTGCAAGTTTCCAAACTTATGAGCCAACCTGGGTCCAGAGACAAAAAGAGGAAGACGGGGATACGCTGGAATGCTCTGATTCTGGTCTTTCTCTTATTTTTTCTCCTCCTGGTTGGAGTTGCCACCGCCTTTTACTTCGCCTTCGTCTTCGACCTTCCCCGGCTGACTACCTTGAAAGATTATCAGCCCTATATTGTCTCCGAGGTCTATTCCGACGATGACGTCTTGCTCGGCGAGTTCTTCCTGGAGAAGCGGATCGTCCTTCCGCTTGCCCAGATGCCCCGGCTTTTGATCCGGGGCTTCGTCGCCGCGGAGGATGCCCGGTTTTTTGAGCACCGGGGAATTGATTACCGGAGGATTTTGGCGGCCGCTTTCCGCAACATCGAAGCCCTTGATGTCGTGCAGGGGGGAAGCACCATCACCCAGCAGATCGCAAAATCCTTCTTCCTCACTCCCGAGCGCAGTTTTAGCCGCAAAGTCAAGGAAGCCATCTTGGCGCAGCGCATCGAGCGCTACCTCACGAAAAACGAGATCCTTTATCTTTACTTGAATCAGATATACCTGGGCGAAGGAGCCTACGGGGTCGGTGTGGCCGCCAAGACCTATTTTGGGAAGAACGTGAAAGACCTGACATTGGCCGAATGCGCCATACTTGCGGGCCTTCCCCCGGCTCCCAATGCCCTGTCTCCCCTGCGCAATCCTAAGAGGGCCCGGGAGCGCCAGATTTACGTCCTGCACCGCATGGTCGAGCGCAAAATGATTACTCCGGAGCAGGCCAAAAAAGCCATGGATGAGGAAATCCGGCTCCGCCCGAAGGGCCCCAAGGGGTACAATGAAGGCCCGTACGCCGTGGAACAGGTGCGCCAGTACGTTGAGGAGAAGTACGGCAAAGAGAAATTATATAAAGGGGGCCTCAAGATCTATACGACCATCAACGCCAGGTTGCAGCAGGTGGCTCAAAAGGCGGTGGTGAAAGGTCTGGAGGAGTTCGAGGCCCGGGGAGGCAAAGGAAAGGGCCGGGAACAGGTGCAGGGAGCACTCGTGGCCCTCGACCCGCAGAGCGGCTATATCCTGGCGATGGTTGGCGGACGGGATTTCTCGGCGAGCCAGTTCAACCGGGCGACCCAGGCCCGCCGGCAAGCCGGGTCCGCCTTCAAGCCGATCGTCTATGCCGCTGCCCTGGATAAGGGGTTCACTCCAGCCACGATTATCGTGGACGAGCCCTTCTCCTACATCGACATACCCGGGAAGGAGCCCTGGGAGCCGCAGAATTTCGACCGAGAGTTCTGGGGGCCGATCACTTTCCGCAAAGCCCTGACTTTCTCCCGCAACGTGGCTACGGTAAAAATCGCTCAATCTATCGGCCTGGACTACCTGATCGAGTATGCCAAGAACTTGGGAATCAAGTCCAAACTCGAGCCCAACCTTTCCCTGGCTTTAGGGTCGGCAAACGTTACGCTGTTGGAGCTGACCAATGCTTTCGGGGTCTTCGCCGCCCAGGGTTACCGGTCCGAGCCCCTTCTGATCACCCGCATCGTGGACAATGACGGCATCATTCTGCAGGAATTGGAACCTTCGGCCGTCGAGATCATCAGCCCCCAGACTGCCTACCTGATCACCAGCCTGATGCAAAGCGTAATCCAGGAAGGAACAGGGCAAAGGGCCAAAGAATTGGGCCGACCCGCTGCCGGAAAAACGGGAACCACGAACGACACCCGGGATGCCTGGTTTATTGGGTTCGTCCCCCAACGATTGGTCGCAGGGGCCTGGATCGGATATGATATTGAAAAACCCCTGGGAACCCACGAGACCGGCGCTGTGGCCGCTCTGCCGATCTGGCTAGAGTTTATGAAAGAGGCGGTCGCCCATGACCCCGCGGAGAATTTTTCTGCCCCCGATGGGGTGGTCTTCGTCAAAGTCGACGCCGCCACCGGCGAACCGGTCGGGCCCGGGCAACCGAAGCCCGCGAAGATCATTTCTGAATGCTTCAAGGATGGGACCGCACCGGTGATAGGCCCCCCGAATAAGGGAGACGCGGAGATTCCGAGACGCGGAGATTCCGAGACGCGGGGATGGAGAGACGCCGAGACGCCGGGACGCGGAGACGCGGGGACACGGGGATGGAGAGACGGCAAGACGCGGAGACGCCGAGACGCGGGGACGCGGGGAAACGGAGAAGGGGCAAACGCCGGGTTGAGACGGGTGGGTGGGTAGAGGCGGGGATTTTTTTTCGCCTTTTCACCGCGTCACCGTGTCTCTTCTATCTATCCTTTCACCACCCCCCACGGACGGAGCTTGGCCACCTTGCGAGAAATGCCGGCGCGGTGGACCACCCCAACCACTTGACTCACATCCTTATAAGCTTCCGGGGCTTCTTCCACCAGCGTTCCCGGGCTGGCGGCCATGAGGAAGATTCCCCGGTCCTCCAGCTCGCGCTGGAGGGACCTCCCTTTACTCGCTTTCTTCGCCTGTGTCCGGCTCTGCACCCGGCCGGCGCCATGGCAAGTGCTGCCAAAGGTTTCTTGCATCGCACCCTCCGTGCCCACGAGTACGTAGGAGTACCGCCCCATATCGCCGGGGATAAGAACCGGCTGGCCGACGCCGCGGTAGTCCGCCGGAACCGCGGGATGACCCGGGGGGAAGGCCCGCGTCGCTCCCTTGCGGTGGACGCAAACTTCCCGGAGCCCGCCGCCGATGGTGTGCCATTCGCGCTTGGCGATGTTGTGGCACACATCATAAACCAAATGCATGCCTAAATCTTTCGGCCCCATCTTAAGGAATCGCTCGAAAACCTCCCGGGTCCAATGCATGAGCATCTGACGGTTAACCCAGGCATAGTTGGCCGCGCAGGCCATCCCGGAAAAATAATCCTGACCGGTAGGCGATTGGATAAAGTCGCAGGCCAGTTGCCGGTCCGGAAGTTCCAGGCCCAACCGCCGAACCGACTCGCTCATCTTCTTGAGGAAATCATCGCAGACCTGATAGCCCAACCCGCGAGACCCGGAGTGAATGAGGACGGTGACCTGATCTTTACTCAAGCCGAATACGCGGGCGGCTTCCGGGTCGTAAATCTCTTCCACGTACCCGACTTCCAGGAAATGATTTCCCGAACCCAACGTTCCGAGCTGGGGCCTTCCCCGATCCAGCGCTCTTTCACTGATCACCGCAGGGTCGGCTCCCTCCATGCGCCCCCCATCCTCCGTGTGTTCCAGGTCTTCCGGCCCGCCGTAGCCGTTCTTCACGGCCCAGGCCGAACCCTCTTTGAGGACCTGGCGCAATTCCTGGGAAGAGAGGCGCAAGGACCCCTTGGACCCGACGCCTGAAGGAATGTTCTGGTAGAGGGCATTCACCAAATCCTTGATTTTTTCCCGCAGGTCTTCCGTTGTGAGGTTCGTACGCAGGAGCCGGGTCCCACAATTGATATCATACCCCACTCCGCCGGGAGAGATGACCCCTTCCTGCCAGGAGAAGGCAGCGACCCCCCCGATCGGGAAACCGTAGCCCCAGTGGATGTCGGGCATGGCCAAAGAATATCCCTGGATTCCCGGGAGGTGGGCCACGTTGGCCACCTGCTTCGCGCTTTCATCTTCATGAATCTCCTTAAGCAGGCGTTCATCGGCATAGATTACCCCATCGACCCGCATCTTCCCCGTCTTGGGAATCCGCCAGCGGTAGTCATCGATTTTTTCTAAATGAATTTTTTCCCGGTCGCTCATGACCGCCTTCCTTCTTTCTTAAAGCTTATTATCGCGAACTGGCCACAGAGGACACAGAGAAATAGCCCGTTCTTATTGAAATTCAAAAATCTGCAACCCCTATCAAGAATAAATCATGTGCCAGGACCTCATCCTAGACAGTCTTGAACAGGCCATGCCGCAGATTAGAATGAACTTTGAGAACAGAGGATATTTTTCTTCCAGTTATCTCTTTTCACGGTAACTCTTTTGGAGAACACAGAGTTTTTCTCTGCGGACTCTGTGGTTTTATATGTTATTTTATCAGATGTCCAAGATAACTCTCGCCTCCCATTTCCCGTCCCCCTCCTCTACGGCGACTTGATGGTAGGTTACGGCCTTGATTTCCAGCTTGAATTCGTGGCGGGATGGGTCGAAGATCTCCCCGTGAGCCACGGCCTTAAGGGAAGATCGGTCCAGGTGAGAGATGGAAAAACTTTTGAAGAGATAACCCGGTCTTTCGGAAAGAAACAAAAGCTCACTCAGCCACCGCACCAGAAGTTCTTCCCGGTCAGCCGCTTCCACGTGAAGATCGTAAGAAAGGGGTTCCCGTACGCGGTCCAGGTCCGTCAGTAAATCAAAGAGGGCGTAGGCTGCGTTGGCAAAGAGTTCCTTCGCGGTCTGGCCGAAAACTCGAACGCCCAGGTCGGCCGTATGGTCAATCGTCTCGTACCTTTTCAACCGTTCCCTCAAAGGAAAATGTATTTTGGTCAAAAACTCGGGTATATTATAATCCTTCCTGGACACAACGAGGTAAGGAATTAAAAAGACAAGGATCATCTCCAAATTAGTTGATGGTCAAAGAGATCGTTTATTCCGAATGTGGAGTGATTCCAGGGCCCCGGAAGGCAAGTCATATTGCTTGCAATCATGAGGCACATATCACTCCTTGGTGGTGGCGGGGTATTCGGTATTTTCATCGAACTTTACTCTTCCCGCCCCCGCTGCGCTTTGCGGAGGCCCCGCAATCGGGTTATGGCCGGCAATATCCCGCCGATGCTTGCGGCGCAATCTGCCTTGCCTTCCGGGGCCTTGCCAAGCTTTCAGGAAATATTCGATCAATTAATTTGGAGATGATCCAGAATTAATAAGACGATAAACTAAGGGTTCGGTATGGTTTCTTTTTCCTTACTCCTGGGAATTTTTCTCACCTCAGCGGCTACCCTCATCCTGGAGATCTCTTTAACCCGCCTCCTCTCCGTGGCCCAGGGACACCATTTCGCCTTCATGGTCGTGAGCATGGCCCTCCTCGGATACGGGGCCAGCGGTTCTTTGCTCGCATCTTTTCCTTCTATCTTTCGTCGGGAAACGTCCCAAACGTTGATCCATGTCTCCTGGCTTTTTTCCGTGAGCGCCCTCTGCGCCTACCTTCTTAGCCGGTGGATTCCTTTCGACATGGCCCGCATATCCTGGGACCGCTGGCAAATTTTTTACATTTTTTTGTATTATCTGGTATTCTCCATCCCTTTCGTTTTCTCCGGCTTGACCATTTCTTCAGCCCTGGCCCGGTGGAGCGCCCTATCGGGGAAGCTCTATTTCTCCGACCTGACCGGGGCGGCTCTGGGAAGCCTCCTGGTCCTTGGACTTTTCGGGATTTTCGGCGGGCCGGGCGCGCTTTTGTTTTCCTGTTTCCTGGGTGGGGCGGCTTCGATTGCTTTTGCCTGGGAGAGCAAGCCGCTACCGATCATGCGGTGGGTTTGGGTCTGCTTTCTAATGCTCCTCCTCCTCTGGCAGCCGCCCTTTCTAAACCAGCGCCTCTCTCCTTACAAAGCCCTGAATGCTGCCCTTCTCTACCCCGGGGCGCGCTTGCTGGAAACCCATTGGAATGTATTCTCCCGGGTGGATATTTTGAAAAGTCCGGCTGCCCGAACGGCCCCCGGGTTGAGCCTGCAGTACCTGGAGCCCCTGCCGCCGCAATTGGGCCTCACGGTGGATGCCGAGCACCTGAATGCCATTACCCGCTTTAGCGGGAGACTTGCGGAGACGGGTGAGCTCCAATTTATCGATTTTCTCCCCTCTTCCTTTCCCTATCAGATGGCCAGGCCCGACCGGGTCTTGGTCATCGAACCGATGGGCGGCCTCGAAGTACTGGTTGCTCTGCGCTACCGGTCGAGAGAGATCGTGGCGGTGGAGATGGACCCGACGATTATCGAGCTTTTGCAGGGGCCCTACCGAGAATATTCCGGGGACATTTACGCCCGGAGGGAAGTCCAGCTGACGGCGGGAGATGGAAGAGCCTATGTGCGCAGTTCGCCCCCGCCATTTGACCTGATCGTCCTCCCTCTGACGGAAAGTTTAGGGGCTTCTTCCACGGGATTCTCCAGCCTGCACGAAGACTACCGGCTCACAACGGAAGCTTTCCAGGACTACTTGCGGTCGCTTAAGCCCGGGGGGTTCCTTTCCATGGCCCTCTATCTTCTTCCCCCACCCCGGGGAGAACTGCGCCTGGCAGCGACGGCCAAAGAAGCGCTGGAGCGGGCTGGAAAGCGACCCGGCGACCACCTTATGGCTTTCCGTTCCTGGTCCACCTTCTCCCTGCTGGTCAAAACAGACCCGATCAAACTCCAGGAAATCGAGGCCCTCAAATCCTTCTGCCGGCGTTTGCGTTTTGACCTGGTCTATTACCCGGGGATGCCCGCGGAGGAAGCAAACGTCTACAATCGTTTCGCGACGCCCCTTTACTATACCGCCATGCAAAGAGTGCTTGCGGAGGGGGAAAAATTTTATTCTGCCTATCCTTTCGACCTGAGCCCGGCGACGGATGACCGGCCCTTTTTCCATCATTATTTTAAATGGGGCCATTTGGGCGCACTCTACCGCCTGGCGGGGGAGAAGTGGCAGATCCTTGTTGAAGGCGGATATCTGGTCCCGATGATTCTCTTCCAGGCCCTTTTCTTGAGCTTTCTCTTCATCATACTGCCCCTGATTTTCGGGAAGCCGGGAGAGCCAGAACGAATCATCAAAAGAGCGCCCCGGCTTTCCGGGTTGGTTTTTTTCTCGGCCCTGGGCCTGGGTTTCATGTTCGTGGAGATTTCGCTGATGCAAAGATTTATCCTTTTCCTGGGCCATCCGGTCTACTCGGTCTCTCTGGTCATCTTCTCATTACTCGTTTTTGCGGGGCTGGGAAGCCGGCTCTCCAGGCGTATGGATCCGCGCGGCCGCCGCGGCCTAAAGCTTGTCCTCCCTTCGGTCGCAGGTTTGCTGTTCCTTTACGCCTTTCTCTTGCCGCAGGTTCTGCCGTTTTTCCACGGCAAACCGCTTTTATTCCGGCAGGTGATTACCGTCCTTCTGATTGCCCCTACGGGACTCTTAATGGGTATGCCTTTCCCCCTGGGGATCCGGCTGGTGGGCTCCCAGTGGCCGCTTTTTGTCCCGTGGGTTTGGTGTGCGAACGGCTGCGCCTCCGTGTTGGGCTCCATTCTTCCCGTGATCATCGCCCTCTCATTTGGATTCGAGTCCGTGTTTTTCTTGGCGGCCATTCTCTACTCTGTGAGTCTCTTGGCTGCCTGGAAATCCTGTTGAAAAGGGGATTGATTTGTGGCAAGGTTTAAATAGGGCGCAGCTTGCGAAGGGAAGATTTTGGGGTCAAATTCTACAGGGACGAGAGGAGGGCTCAGGGATGAAGGCGACCAGGAAAGCGAAAAAAGTAGTGAAGCAAGCGGGGAAAGCGGCTAAGAAAGCGGTCAGGCAGGTAACCCGGAAGGCCGGCGGGGTGGCCAAAAAAGCCGCTAAAATGAAGGGGAAGGTCCAGAAGCTGGAACCCCGAAAAGAGGGGTTGATCCAGAAGCTGAAGGAGGAGCTGGCCGAAAAGGAGAGTAGAATCCGGAAAAGTGCCGCGACCCTGAAAGAGGCAATCAATCAGGCGGGAAAGGAAATTTCTGAGTTCAAGGACAGGACGAGCCAAAGCCTCCTCGCCTTAAAGGAGAAGGCTGAGGTAGAGGCCAGGAAGTTAAGGGAAGAAATGGAGGCGAAAAGCCAGACTCTCCGCCAAAAGGTTACGGGACTCGAGGAGTACAAGAAAACGGCTGAGGCCAGGATCTCCGAGCTTCAAGCCAGGGCCAAAGATTTCGTGGGTAAAGTTTTGCCCCCGGAAAAAGAACGGACCGGCCTGGTGACTTTCAAGGGGAATCCCCTTACCCTGCTGGGACAGGAAGTTAAGGTGGGAGATCGGGCCCCCAATTTTCAAGTCGTGGACAAGGCGATGCAAGGGGTGACTCTGGAATCCTTTAAAGGCAAGGTCAAGATCATCACCGCCGTACCTTCCTTGGATACCCCCGTTTGTGATGCGGAGACTCACCGGTTTAATGAAGAAGCCGGGAAGCTGCCCGAGAAGGCCGTCATCCTGACCATCAGCATGGACCTGCCCTTTGCCCAGGCGCGCTGGTGTGCGGCGGCGGGGGTGGAGAAGGTGCAGACTTTTTCGGATTATCGGGACCGCTCTTTCGGGCTGGCCTACGGCGTACTGATCAAGGGACTGAAGCTGCTGGCCCGGAGCGTCTTCATCGTAGACGAGCAGGACGTCATCCGCTACGTGGAGCTCGTCCCGGAGATGACCCAGCAGCCGGATTATGACCGGGTCGTAAACGCCGCACGCGCACTTCTCTAAACCGGGCAGAATAAAAAAGATTAACCGCCGAGAGCGCAGAGGACGCAGAGAAGAATTATTAAGGGTCTCATAATTAAATAGAC
>Ga0214473_10011581_pt1 | contig 10361 bp, 13 predicted proteins | sample RVTome_7_FD_203509 | JGI IMG/M metagenome (GOLD analysis project Ga0214473, IMG submission 203509) | Soil microbial communities from uranium-contaminated site in the Upper Colorado River Basin, Wyoming, United States - RVT98D197 | ecosystem: Environmental > Terrestrial > Soil > Contaminated >... | reverse complement strand
ACCCACGCGTGCGCGAGGCGAGTAAGCAACGTGTGCCAATGATCGCGCGCTCTCATCCTTGCTATTCCCCCATCATTCACAAGCATCAATCGACAATCCAAAATCCCCTACTTGCCCCCCATCTTTTCCAAGCCCTCATACGTTTCTAGCAGGTTCAGCAGTACCAGATCCGTGAAACTGTTTACCCCGTGCAGCACGTCGCCCCAGGCCCTGCCCGAGGGCACGTTCGCCACCTGGTAGACCTCGATCACGGATTGCAGCAAGGCGTCACGGAAAAAGAGGAAGGCCCGCGCCGCCTCGGGGCTCTTCAGCGCGAAACGCCGCGCCCGGGAGGCATACTCGTACCCAATCGAGCGCGCCTCCGAGACGCCATCCTCCCCACCGGACGACAGGTAGTTCACGAGGCCGCGGAACAGCGATTGCGCCGACTCCCGATACTGCCGCCGCGCCTCGTCGTCCAGCTTCTGATACCAAGGCTCGGCCTCCAGCCGTCCTTCCGAGATCTTCAGACGAATGTGGCGGACCGCCGCTTGAACCACGCTGGCAGGATCGATGGCGGCTGCGCCGCGGGAGGTGCTGGCCCAAAGCTCCACCTCGTCGCGCTTGAAGCGGCGGTGTCCTCCCCGCGTCCGGTAGACGGGCAGCAGACTCTTGTCGGCCCAGCTGCGGACGGTGCCGGGATGCACTCCCAGCAGTTTCGCGGCGTCGCGCAGCGACAGCCAATCTGCGTCGGTCTTCATCGTCCTGCCCATGCCCTGCCTGTGAGGCTGCTCCTGGTTCGCCGGAAAATTGCGGCGCCACGGTGGCCGCAGAGTGATTTTACCCCCCCGCCTCGGGCGATAGTGACAAAAGGCGGGTCAGACTGTGACGCTTGTCAGTTGCCGATGCGCATAATGGGCGTAAAATGGTGATAAATATCAACTTCAGAGAGAGGAAATGATGAAGAGACTTGCTGCAGTGCTCGTTTTGGCGTTGGGGCTGTCGATTGCCTTGGCCGCGTGCTCGAGCGTTCCCACTATCAACGTAACCATCACCGATTTCGCCTACTCCCCTGCCTCTTTCACTGTTCCGGCCGGCGCGCAGGTCACCCTGCATGCGAAGAACAACGGCTCCGTGGAGCACGAATTCGCCATCATGAAGAAGGGCACCTCGGTCACGCCTCCCTTCGGCGACAAGGATGAAGGCAACATCTACTGGGAGCTCGACGCGATCGAGCCCGGCACCACCAAGAGCGCGACATTCACGGCGCCGTCCGAACCCGGCGACTACGAGGTGATCTGCGGCCTGCCAGCTCACATCGAAAAAGGCATGGTCGGCACGCTGACCGTCAAGTAATCGCTTCCGCACCCCAGCGGCTCCCGCCTTGAACAGGTGGGGGCCGTTTGATTCCATTTCTTTGAAGAATCCGCGATATCATCCCCCCACATGATGGTCTCCCAGAGGTTCGCCCGCGGCTAGACATGCGCCGCCGATCGATTCTCGCTCCACTTGCCATTCTGCTGCTTGCCGCCTGCGGACGCGCGTTCCCGCCGCCCATCCCCACCCAGGGACCCCTGCCCCACGTCGACTGGCTGGCGTATCACGACGACAAAGCGGGCTTCTCGATTCAACACCCGCTTACATGGCAGCGGGTCGACAACAACAGCGGCCCCGTGGTGTTCGCCCTGCAAGCCGCCCCCGGCACCAACTTGATCGAGAAGGCCATGGAGATCAACGTGAGACCTGCCGCGGGCGACTGCAAGCAGTCGACCTACGGAGGCGGAGCGAGTGCCGCGCCGGTGCACGTCTCGGCCGCAGGTGGGGTTGATTTCCTAAGAGAGACCGGCAGCGGCATCGCGGCCGGCAATATCTACGACTGGACGAGCTATTCGACCGTGAGGAGCACGAACTGCATCACGCTGACCTTCGTGCTGCACTCCTCCAGCTCCGGCGTGTACTCCACCGAGCCCGCCCCGTTCGACGGGGCGGCCGAATCGGCGATCTTCGACGAAATGCTGAACACCTTCCGCTTCGACTCCTAGCCCTGGGCAGCGCGGGCGGCCTGGATCCCATTGGCATCTGAGGAACGCTAGAATGAATGCTGAGGCAGGGAATGCAGGGACAAAAGGAGGAGGCGTCACTATGTCCAAACGGTTCATCATGGATGCGTTCGGGTGGGGATTTGCTCTCTGGCTGATAGGCTTCGCCCTTGGGATAATGCTTTTCACGATCGTCCCCCTAGCGATGATCGGCTGGATCATTATGCCGATAGGGATCATCATTGCCCTCTGGATCCTGTTGAAGAAAGTCAAGGGCGATTCATTTCAGTACTACGCCCTGCTGGCGGTCGTTTGGGTCTTGATCGCCGTCGCCTGTGACTACTTTTTCCTGGTGAAGGCATTCAAGCCCGCCGACGGATACTACAAACTGGATGTGTACTTGTACTACGCCATAACCTTCCTGCTTCCGCTTGTGGTTGGCTGGCGCAAGTTCGCCTCTCAGAAAACGTCGGCGGCCTGAGACTGGCACGCCAGAGGGAATGGGGCCGGTTCTAGCGGCCATCGCTTGAATCGGTCGGCTTTTGTGACTCGCTAAGAGTAGGCCGCCCGCCGCGTCGACATCCATATTGGCGGCAGGAATATGAAGGATGCGCGTGACCTCATCCTGAGAACGGCGATCTTTGGGTCCACAGTGCTGTACTGGTTGTGGCTGCCCAAGCAGCGCTTTGGCAACCTTGTGGAGCTGCTGCTGATCGTCGGCTGCGTGGTGCTGGTCGTTCCCCTCGTCTGGCTCGGAAGGGTCCTGCTTGGGGAGGACCCGGCCCCGCGCAAACTCGCCTGGGTGACGACGTTCGTCCATTTCTCCGTGTTGTCTCTTCTTGGCACAGCCATCATCCGGGCGGTGGTCACCTACCGCAATTGGACCGGCTGGATTATTCCGATACCCGCGGAGATCGGCCGGCTGCTGACCATGATCACGGGCATCGCCGCGGCTTTGACCGTTCTCAATTTGGCCATGAAGGGCCTCGGCGCGCCGTTTGCCATCGCCCTTACGCGCAGGCTGACGGCGGACTGGATGTATGCCTGGACTCGCAATCCGATGGTGCTCGCAAGCCTGTGCTGCCTGGTTTCACTGGGGCTGTATTTTCAGTCGGCGCTGTTCGTGGTCTGGGCGCTCGCACTTGTCACACCCGCGTTTTTGGCATTCCTCAAAGTTTACGAAGAGCGGGAACTCGAACTTCGCTTTGGGAAGCCCTACTTGATGTACAAAGCGAGGACGCCGATGTTGATTCCGCGCAAGCCGCGGGCTTGAGCGCCGCGGCGTCGCCCGCTGTCCGATGACCGCGAGCAGTGATGTCAGGCTGCCGCTGTCTATTGACAACACCGGCGGACGGCGCCCTCAGTTGGCCTCTGCCCGCTTCAATACCCTCAGCGCCCGCAGTGTCACCCACTTGTTGGGCTGCTTCTTCTCACCAAAATCCACCCAGGTCTTTCCGGTGTACTCGTATTCCAGGGGCCAGCGGCCGTCCGCGTCCTGCTTTTCGCGGATGATGTCCAGCGCATGGGCCAGCCGACGGTCCTTCCCGTAGCCCAGCGCGACCAGCGATTCCACGATCTGCAGCAAGTCGGTCACATAGAACACGGGAAAGCCGAACTTCCACCAGGCGCGATTCGGCTTGGTGCTCCATCCGGAGGGATAGGCCGCCTCGGCCGGATCGACGCTGAAGAGAAAGTCAAGCCCATGCCGAATTGCCCGTTCGACGCGCGGCGTGCGGCGCTCCTTCGGCAACTTCCCCAGTGCCAGCATCACCTTGACCCCTCCCCACGCACATGGGTACTTGTTGTTGGAGCCGCAGGCAAAAGTGGGACCGCATTTGCCCGCATAGTAGCGCATGGGTGCGCTGCGGTCTTTCGCGGGAGCCAGGCCTTCTCCGGTCACGGTGCAGGCCATCCAGTCGAACGCCGCATCCAGTCGTGGGTCGTCGACGCCGAGCTCGAGCAGCGCCCAACAAAGATTGCCCTGCAAGCAGTCCGCGGTTCCCGACGGCGCCCCGGATGCCGAGAACTGACCATCCTTCGTGAGAGCATGATCCAACAGATACGCGCCGGCTTTCCGGATACGAGCATCTTCCGCAACATGGGCGCCCAGTTGCGCAAGAAGAATTACAGACCAGACGGTAGAGCGGTATTTGGGGTTGTACCCCGGCCCGGCGGCGGCCCAGTAGCCCGCCTTGTCCATCTTGCCCAGGATAGCCCCGATCGGGCCCTTTTCGTGCGCCGCCTTGCGGGCCGCGCGCAGGTCGGCCGCCCTTGGGGAGTCGGCGAGATCGCGCAGGGCGAGATAGCGCGGGCCCGGCGACGCGGGCTCGAGCAGCCACGGAAGAGGGTCGCCGCACTGCTGGTTGTCGCTCGACATCGGTGCCCCGCGCTGAGAAGAGACCACTCCTCAGCCCGCTTCCACTGCCTTCAGCACGCGCAGGGCGCGCAGCGTCACCCACTTGTTGGGCTGCTTCTTCTCGCCAAAATCCACCCAGGTTTTGCCGGTGTACTCGTATTCCAGGGGCCAGCGGCCGGCCGCGTCCTGCTTCTCGCGGATGATGTCCAGCGCGTGCGCCAGCCGACGCTCCTTCCCGTAGCCCAGCGCAACCAGCGATTCGACGAGTTGCAGCAGATCGGTCACATAGAAGACTGGAAAGCCAAACTTCCACCAGTTGCGGCTCGGTTTGTCGCCGAGGCGTGTCGGGTACGCGGCTGTGGCGGGGTCCACGCCGAAGATGAAGTCGATTCCCTTGCGGATGGCGCGTTTGATCCGCGACGTGCGGCGTTCCTCGGGCAATCTCCCGAACGCCATCATGACCTTGACGGCTCCCCACGCGCAGGCCAGGCCTCCGTTCACGCCGCAGGCGAAGTGGGGACCGCATTTGTATGCATAGTAGCGCCGCCTCGCCTCCCGGTCCTCCACGGAAGCCATCCCCTCGCCGGTCACCGTGCGGGCTATCCAATCGAACGCGGTATCCAAACGCGGATCGTCCGCACCGAGCTCGAGCAGCGCCCAACACATATTCCCCTGCAGGCAGTCTACGGTGCCGGACGGCGCGCCGGAGCTCGTCGTCGTAAACTGGCCGCCTTCGGCAAGCCCATGCCCCAACATGTATGTGCATGCCCGGTCGATGCGTTTGTCCTGCTCGATCGAGCCTCCGAGCTGGGCGAGGGCCAGCAGCGACCACACCGCGGAACGATACTTCGGGTTGTAGCCGGGACCGCCCCGAACCCAGTAGCCCTCCGTCTCCATGTGGCCCAGAATGGCCGCGATCGGGCCTCTCTCGTGCGCCTCCTTGCGGGCCGCGCGCAGGTCGGCCGCCTTGGGCGAGTCAGCAAGGTCGCGCAGGGCGAGGTAGCGGGCCCCGGGCGAGTCGGGCTCCAGCATCCAGGAAAGCGCCTGGCCGTTGTGTTGGCTATCCTTGGACATGGGTTGACCCTCCGTGCGTGCGAGCGTCCGCCTATTGCACCATCTTACAGCCAAACCAAGTGGAATTCAATCGGCGCGGGAAGGGCATGGCGGGCTTCCGCCGCTGGACGCTCCCCGCCGGCTGCCAACAGGCATCGCTACCCTTGTGAAAAATAACCCAAAATTGCATCGGGTGGCTGAATTTCGTATACTGACGATAGTTACCTTTTCGGCCATTTTAGGGTGTTTACCGGTTTCTCGTCTGTCGGCCGTGAACGCCTTCGTGACGGCAGAAGGCGACCCCGGGAATGGTGGGCGCGCTCGAGGCCGGGGCAGGCAGTTTCTTCAAACTCGCCGAGCCGCCGGTGATAAAACGGCGAGAAGGCCAGATGGCAGGGAGGCTGAAGATGCCGAAGGAAATCCTGGGGCAGGGCGGGTGAGCAGGTCGTTCTACAACATCACGTACCGTTACTTCCGCGCTCCGTGGGATATCGGTCCTCGCAAAGAACTGGTGGAGCTGGTCGAAAGCGGGCGGCTCAAACCCTGCCGCGTCATTGACCTCGGCTCTGGCACGGCCAACAACTGCATTTTCCTTGCGCAACACGGCTTCGATGTGACAGGCGTGGACTTCGCTCACTCAGCAATTGAACTCGGACACAAGCGCGCGGCGGAGGCGGGAGTCAAGGTGAATTTCATTCAAGACGATCTCACCAATCTGCGCCACGTCAACGGGACCTTCGATCTGCTCGTGGACTACGGCACGTTGGACGACCTCCAACCGAAACAACGCGAGCTTTACATGCGAAATGTTCTGCCGCTCACCCGGGCGGGCAGCCTTTTCCTGCTCTACTGCTTCGAATGGACGCCGCGCTGGTGGGAGCGGCCGTTTTTCTACAGCCTGGCTTGTGAGCCGGGCGAAATCGAACGGCGCTTCGGGCAGTACTTCGAGATCGAATCTTACAGAAGAACGGTGGATTACTCCCACTGGCCCGCCGGGGAAGCCGTGTATTTCATGACAAGAAAAGGAGACACAAAATGAACAACTGGTTCAGTTCACTCAGCCGAGAAGAAGGGAGACTTCGATGAACGACCTTAGACGGATCGGAGGGTGGTCCGCCATCCTGTTTGGAATCGTAGTGGTTGTGGCATTCGGTTTGGAAACCCAAACCTTTTTCGCCATGCCGGCCGATGCCATGCAGCCGGCGAACTCTGCAGGCAGGCTGGCTGTGGTTGGCGGCATGGCACCCGCTCAACGGTCCATGCTCGCGCTCGGGTTCGGCCTGGAGACCATCGCCGGGCTCCTGATGCTCCCGGCACTCCTAGCCGTGCACGCCGAAACGAAGAATGAATCCGAGGCCCGCGCTGCGCTGGCGCTGGGCATGGCCACACTCGGGATCCCCTTTTTCATGCTCTCGCATTTCTCGGGGTTTTCCCTGGTGCAGATGAGCGATGGGTTTGGTAGCGCAGGCGAGGTGGTACAGGCGGCGCGAGCTGCGGCCTACGGCTACGCAGAGAGGCTCAGTACGATTTACGAGCCGGTATTTTGGCTCTTTTTCGCGTGGTCAGCCGTCCTATGGCTCGGCCCGATGCGCGGCCGCCTCTTTCCGCGTTGGCTGGCCTGGGTTGGCTTGGGGGCAGCCCTGCTGGGTGTCATTGGCACCGTGGGTGGCGTGGTGGTCCCCGAACTCGAGTACATTGCGCCCCTGGCCTTGCTCGTGCTGGTCGTATGGTTCATCGGCCTGGGAGCCTCCTTGTTGCGATCCAGCCGCGCCGTCCGATGAGGGGCACCGTCCGCGTCGACTCGCCCCGCGGGTGCGGACAGCAAGGAACGCGGATTACTCTCAATAGCCCGCGCGGCAGGCTGTATATCTCATGACCAGGAGGAGATCTGGAAAGACTGTGTAATCGCCTAACCAAGTGTTACATTTCTAGAAACCCGAAAGGAGATAAGAGATGGCAACCTCCAACCACATCGGGGGGAGCGGGCTGACCGCCATCGCCGGCTGGTCTGCATACATCAGCGCGGTCGCATCCATTCTCGGCTTTGTGTTCATCGCCGTGTTCATTACCGTTGGGCAGCCGTTCGGTACACTCAACGATTTCTTCGGTGGGGTTGTTCTGGGCCTCTCGATGATCCCGATGGCGCTGGCGTTGAACAAAATCTGTTCGCCGCTCAACCCGGGTCTGAGCGTTCTGGCGCTCGTGATCGGACTTGTCAGCATGGTGATTCTCGCTGCGGCGGCCGTCATGGTCATCTTGAAAACCTTCGGCGTGATCACCTTCCCGGAGCCCAGACCTGGAACAGGCCCCTTTGGCGTTGCCGCGATTGCTCCCGGCTTTCTGGGCGTCTGGCTGATTATCATCAGTTATATCGGTCGGCAGAGATCCACTTTTCCGAATCGCCTGAACTGGGTCGGAATCGTGGCAGGGGCGGGGTATGTGGTCAGCATCATCGGATTTACGCTCAGCGGGCTTGAACATCCGCTCGTTGCAGTCGGCGGACTTGTAGCAGCCATCGCTTATCCCATCTGGGCTATCTGGCTGGGGCGGGTGTTGCTGGCTAACGGAGGCGCTGCATGAAGACCTGGTCCGCTTCGCTCAACGGAGGAATGGCGCCCTGGGCAGCGGCACGGCCAGCAGCTGCGTCTCTCTATGGCAACACGGCCTCAAAGTAACCGATGCCGAGTTCGCTCCAGCGGGTAATGCCGCGCGTCAGGCGGCAGACTCCGCGAGAGACCATCGATGGAGCAGTTATCCGTGGAACTACTTGTGTCGAGGATAAAGAAGTGGGCGACGCTGAGGAATGCGCTGATCGCCCTGGCGCTTTTCGCAACTAACGGTCTTGTATTGGGACGCCTCGACCAACCTCTGATGAAACTCGCCAGTGGCGAGCCCAAGCTCGATCTCAGGTTTGGGTACGATCTGGCAACAGTTGAAAAGCTCTTGAATGCCTACGGAGTGGAAGGCAGGTCGATCTATCTCTTGAATCTAGCCGTCGACACACTCTTTCCGATCCTCGGAGCGGCTACAGTCGTCCTATTCGCGATTGTTGCCGTCAGCGACCCGTTCTGGCAGAATCTCCTGGTTGTGCCACCGCTGGTATTCGGCGTGACCGATCTCATTGAAAACGCGCTGCTGCTCTCAATCGTCCTGGACTATCCTTCGCTCTCTCCGACGCTCGTGGCGGTGACAAGTGCCATCACCCAGGTGAAACGTACGGCTTATTACACGAGCGCGCTGCAACTAATCCTCAGCGTGCTTGTCGTTGCGCTCATGCAGGTGAGGCATCAGCAGAAGTCTGCGAGCTAGGCATGGAAATAGTGATCAACGAAAAAGCCGCTTATCCGCTGAAAAAAGAGGGATAACACGATGAGACACGGGTCTTGTGCACTCAACGGCGCGATCTCGCTGGCAGCAAAAATATGACACAACCAGCGATCTCGAAAAGGGACGGCGTTTGTGTCGTGGCATTAGGCGACCTGACGCGAGTGCAGACAATCTCGTGGGCGCAAAGGCAGCCAACCTGGGCGCGCCGCCTGTGATCTTAAGCGCCGTGGATATTGCGGCCTATCTCGAGCGGATCCACTATCACGGCTCAGCCTCACCGGAGGCGGCGACGCTGCGCGCCCTGAGCCGCTGTCACCTGCTGAGCGTGCCGTTCGAAAACCTGGACATTCATCTCGGGAATCCGATCATGCTCAACGAGCAGGCCCTGTTCAAAAAGATCGTGCAGAAAGGGCGCGGGGGATTCTGCTATGAGTTGAACGGGCTCTTCGCGGCGCTGCTGCGTGCACTTGGGTTCCAGGTCACAATGCTCAACTCATTGATCCCTGAAACACACAACGGCTGGTGCGGGGACTACGATCATCCCATCCTGCTGGTCGAGCTGGATGAGCGCTGGATCGTGGATGTGGGATTTGGCGACGCGTATCGTGTCCCGCTGCGGCTGGATGAACGCGAGGCGCAGCCAGGCCTTCACTCCCAATATCGCCTCACGCCCGTCGGGGATGGAAAATGGGAGTTCTGGGAGCTTGAAAAAGGCGCCTGGGAGTTCTATTATGCCTTTTCGCTGCGCCCGGCCCGCCTGGATGATTTCGTCGCGGCCTGCCATCACTACGAGACCTCGCCCAAATCCAGTTTCACTCAAAAATGGGTTTGCACGCGCGCCACGCCAGAGGGGCATATCTCGCTGACAGAGAGTCATCTGATCATCACCCGCGGCTCGCAGCGGGAAGAGAGGCCCCTGACGGGCGGAGCCGATGTTGCAGCGACCCTGGCTGACCAGTTTGGCATCGTGCTGGACGGGCCTCTGCCACGACCGACCACGGGGTTCTCTGCACCTGCTGAATAATGAGCTTGGATTTCTGGCTGTCTGCCCGGCGCCGTCGCGAACCGCATCGCCTGGTTAAGGCGGTGCGTGGTCGGTGGATTCCGTCCCAAAGAAAGCCGCCTGGCGGCGCAGATCCCGGTTGCGCTGCATGAAATCTCGGTGCCCGAGAACATCCAGGACCGCGTCGGCCATGATAGGTCCCTTGATCCGCCCGAGCGTTGCCGTTGGCCGCCGGTGTCCGTATAATGACCGCACCCGGCCGCCGGCCCGCCGCAAGACGGAATGATCGGTATGCAGGTGGAAAACATCCCACGTGCCCTGTGGAACATGGACAAAACGGCAAACCGACAATTCGCTGCGCTGCTCACGGCCGCACTGACCGTTCTAACCGCGTGCTCGGCCACGCCGCCTCCCTCCGCCGCCATCGCGGTGACGCCGCTGGCAAGCCTTACCGGCAAAGATGGCATGCGGCTGGTCTTCGTCCCGGCCGGTGAATTCACGATGGGCAGCGCCAGCGACGCCGCGGGAGTCTTTGAATCGCCGATCCACACCGTCGACCTGGACGGTTTCTGGATCGACCAGACCGAAGTAACCAACGGGCAGT
>Ga0214473_10011580_pt1 | contig 10362 bp, 8 predicted proteins | sample RVTome_7_FD_203509 | JGI IMG/M metagenome (GOLD analysis project Ga0214473, IMG submission 203509) | Soil microbial communities from uranium-contaminated site in the Upper Colorado River Basin, Wyoming, United States - RVT98D197 | ecosystem: Environmental > Terrestrial > Soil > Contaminated >... | reverse complement strand
CGTGGGGGGCCACCTGCACAACCTTCAACGCATACAAGTGGTCCAGGAAATCCGGCGGAGTGTGGACATTCTGGCTGGCCTTCATGGACGGGGATGGCACGACCTGGGGCTACCCCACCGGTTCCCGCTTCATCGTCGGCCACGAGTACCAGCACGCCATCACCGATTTCTCCTTCGAGGATGGGAGCGGCAACCCGGGCCTCACATACAGCGGCTGGCTGGGCGCCGTGCATGAGGGGCTCTCGGATGTCTTCGGGGCCCTGTCCTCGGAGCAGTGGTTGCCGTGCCGTGAGGTCTCATATTCCTCGCCGGCCCAGGTCTTCCGCAACATCGTCTATCCTCGGGATACGGCGGCCTGGGACAACAACAAGCTGGACCATTTCGCCGACAGGAATACGCTCACCGGGTTCTACGAGCGCGGCACGATCCTGGCCCACTGCGCCTACCTTATGGGTCCCGGGGGGCTGCACCAGCGCGCGGGCAGGACTCCCGTGCTCATCCCCGCGTATGGCCTGGGTCGGGAGACGGTCGGAGGCAAGAGCGTGCTCAAGGCGGCGCGTATCTGGTACCGGGCGCTGAGTTACTACTTCAGCACGCACGGGGCCCTGACCGGCATTCCCACCAACGATGAAACCGCTTTCCGCACGCTGCGGGACGGCTGTGTGAGCGCCGCCATAGACCTGTACGGCAGCGGCTCGGCCGAGCACCGCAACACCGTCCTTGCCTTCTACGCGGTTGGCCTGCATCCCGCGGGGCAGAACTATGGGGCCGACGTCACTTTCCTGCGCTGGGGGATATCCTGGGACCTGTCTCGCAACTACGTGGGCCTGACCTGCCCTGACTATCAGTCACTGGACCTGTTTGTGAACAACGGTGGGATATCAGAGTGGAACGCGCTGGTGAACGTGGTGGACCCCTTGACGAGCCAGCCGACGCAGTACGAGAACACCATCTACTGCCGGGTCCGCAACGTGGGGGACCAGGCTGCCAACGGCGTGAGCGTGCAGTTCTTCTATGCCAAGGCCGGTACGTCTGTCGTGACCTGGCTACCCGTAGTGGACAAGAACGGCACTGTCCAGGTGCTGAACGTCGGCACTCTGCCAGCGGGGCAGTCGAACTTCTCCGGCGCCGACCAGAATGCGCCCCCCGCTTCCGCTGGCGTCAAGTGGTGCATCCCGCCCCTGGCAAGCGGCGAAGTAGTGGACCACTTCTGCCTGAGGGCCGTCGTCACCTCTTCCAACGACGTGAACACCTACAACAACGACGTCCAGAGCAATGTGGCCTTCTCTGACTACATGGGAGCCGTCCCGGCCAGGTTTGCCTTCCTGGTGGGGAACCCTTTCAAGAAGAAGAGGATTCCCATTGAGCTCAAGGTGAAGGCCAAACTGCCGAAAGGCTGGAGAGCATATGTCATCGAGGACGCCAAGGGCAAACTGCTGAAGCCAGGCGAGGAGCGTCCGCTTACTGTGGCCATAGAGATGGCCGGCGGCGCGGGCGAGCGCCTGGAGATGCCACTGGATGGCGACCTGGAGGGTGAGCTCTATGGCGATGTCTCCGGGCTCTTTTCCGGCTCGCTGACGGACGTGATTTTGGAGGGGCAGTTTGTCCGTGGGCACTTTGCCGGAAGCCTGCCTCACATCGGGGCGGTCGTCGGCCTCCTCACCGGGAGCATCGACCTCCACACGGGGCTGGTGGAAGGAAAGGTCATCGGTCGCTCGCCTTGCCCCAAGGGAGCTGAGCGCGTATGTCTGGGCGTTGAGGGGTGTCTCAGGCCCTGGCGGCGTGTGGAAATCAGTCAGTGGCACGGCCCCGACCTGCTCGGCGGAGTGACAGTGCAGGTGCAGGTTCCCTGGGATAAAGGCCCCTGTGCGCTGAAGTTGCCCCCTACGGATACCAGGGTGACCCCCGGGCTAAAGACTCAAGGTCCCGGCGGGCAGGTGAAGGGAACAGTGGACCGGGTGCTCTACGATGGCTGCGGTGACTTCACGGGGTTTGTCCTTGACCTGTGTCCCGGTGAGCGAGTCTTCCAAAGCTGTGAGCCGGGGGTGGAACAGCTGGTGCTGGAAGCCTGCGAGAGCGGCTGGTGCATCGTCGTGGTCCCAGGCGAGGAGGACCCGTCCTGCATCGCCGGAATTGAGGTGCATTGCTGAAATGAGAAGATTTTCGCCTGGACGCCAGCAGATAGACGCTGAGCAGCCGCGGACCAGGGCCGGGCAGCCTCACCGGGTGCAGGTCCCCGCGTTCGTCACCAAACGGGAAGTTGGCCTTGGCGACGTTATCAAGCGTGTGGCGCGCGCCGTCGGCATCAAGCCCTGCGCCGGCTGCCAGCGGCGAGCCGCCGCCCTGAACCGCTACGTAGTCTTTACCGGCCATCGAGAGAAGTAGCTGTCAGCCCGCCCTGAAAGGGGGCGATTCCAGGAGCAGATTTCCCCCCGGGTTTCGCCGGTCGCGCCATGCGCTGTTCCCCTGCGTTACTGTTGTCCTGCCGAAAGTACCATAGCTGAAGAGCCAAGGTGAACATCCCATTGACAAGTCGGGCCGCCGGGCCTAAACTGCGAGTGACTCCATATCATTCCCCATATGCAGTGCATGGCCGTAGTATCTATTACGTGAGGAGGGAAAGATGTCTGTTACGATGCAGGGCACCTGGACAGTCAAGGTAAAGAGCAAGAGCGCAGTATTCCCGCAACGCTTCGTCATCGCTGGCGCGGACGCCGGCAATGGTGTCTACGCTGGCGAGACGACCACGCCCCAGGTGGTGGTGACCGGCTCCCAATGGACTATCACCGTTCAGCACAATCCCACGGGTCCTGTTTCCTGGATAACATCTGCCATGCGCATCGGCACCCCCACAACGTCCCTCGCGCAAATTCTCGTGGACATACGTTCCAACGATACGGGCGGCGACGTTGACTACAACGACCTCGTTCTGACCTGTTCCATGGCGCCCAGCCCCTCGGAGTATGTCGTCTACGGCTCCGTTCGGACCTACTCGGGGCTGTGCTTCTTCAATCCCTGTTTCCCACTCCCATGGGTGGTGATTGACAGTCTCGCCAACCTTAAAGAGGCGCTGAAGTACCCGCAGTTGGCGAATATACTTGAAGAATTCTATCCCGAGCGCGTCAAGCCGCTGCTGGCCCGCCCCGGCGTCTTCCGGCCCCCCCGGCCCGAGCCGGACCCTGAGCCTTTCATCCCCCTCATGGTCCCGCTGGGCAGGGCACCTGCCGGGGAGCAGCGAGTGTCCTTCCAGTTCAATGAGCTGGGCAAGACAGCTCTGGAAGCGCAACCGGCGGCCGCGGCGCGGCGCGGGGCTTCGGCAGCCAAGTCAAGAGAGGTAGAAGCGACATCTCAGCCCATGATGCTGACCGGGCTTCCTGCCAGCACGCGCGTGGTCCGGCTCGAGCTCGGCTCGGCGGTCATGGAGAGCCTGGCACCCTACGCGCGGGATGTCAGCAAGTTCATCGACAAATTCAAGGTCGCCTGCAGTGTGGAGAATGCCCCCGGGGTGTTGCTCAGGTTCCTCGAGTATGACCGGACGGCCGACGAGCTTGCCGGAGGCCCATACACGGGCAGCGGCAGCCGGCTGGTGCTGGGGCTTGCCGCGACGGACGAACAGGGCAACTATATCTTCCGCTTCAGCCGGAGCCTGGAGGAGCTTGGATTGGAGTTCAGTGACATCGTTGCCGGGGGGGCGCCCCTGGCGGCCCAACTCCAGCCCGACCTCCTCGTGCAGGTGATCGGTGCGGGACCCTCGGCAGTCCTGTATGAATCCGGCCTCTTCGGCGACGTGCCAAACCTGAAACGGATAGACCTCTGCCTTCCCGACAACGTCCTGAATCCTGGGCCTACGGCGTGCCAGGGAGGGCGAGCCATCCAGGCCATCGGGAACATCTTCACCATCCCGGGCGTGGGGAACACTCTATTCGGCGACGGCCGCATTACCGCCACCAACCCAACCGGGCCTCAGATCACCCGGGGGGCGTGGGCAGGGAGGCTGGACCTGTTTGGCTGTTTCCTGGACCTGCCGGTGAAGTACTATACCATTCGCTTCCGGCGTCCCCCGGCCGGGCCCTGGAGCCCGGTGCAGGAGCTGTACACCCACATCAAGTTCTCCGACATCGCCCCCGGCTACACCGGGACCAAAGTGGGGCCGGACACGCGGAACCTGGCGGTGAACGGCGGGCCGAAGATTGACATTCCCTCTGACCTGAATATCGAAGCGGACCCCGAGTGGCTCGTCACCCAGCGCATTCGCAAGGTCCAGCTGAGCAGCTCATACTACGAGAACCTGCTGTACGGCCCCGACGAGAACCCGCGCTCCGTGGAGTTCCGCATCGAGGGCTACAATGCCGCGGGCGACAAGGTGCCCGGCGCGGATGACAACATCGTGCTGCTGGTTGACAACAGGGCTGTCACTGGCGATATTGACGACGTCTCCATGGGAGCGGTATCGCCCGGGGAGTGCGCCCTCTTTGAACTGCCTTCGCCGAACGCCCCCCTCACGGTGCGCTTCAAGGTCAACCAGTCAGGCGGCTTCGTGAGGAGCTACTCCCTCTCGGTGATACGAGGGTCAAACACCGGCGTCCCTGTCAGTGACACTACCCTGCCTGCTCAGCCACTGAGCGTCACGTACAGCGAGCCGGTGCACGGGGACTTCTTCTTCGGCACCCTGGACGCTGTCGGCCCCGACGCTGACGGGTACGTGCTGGCTGAGTTGCAGGCCGACGCCGGCGCGTGGCTGCCTGCGGACCGGAACTTCTGCGCCTTTGAGTTCCTGATCTCCTGCTCGCCCAGAACGACCAACGGCTATGGCGTCTTCGGCGGGTACGATCTGGACAAAGAGCTGGTGGGGATCAGCTATACCCCACCCGGGCCCTAGTATCTCGCCCGGCGCGTGACGGATGCCCCAGGCGTGAGCCTGGGGCATCCGTATTTGTCCCGTCCCCTAAGCCCCGGCTTAACCCAGGGGAGACTTGGGTCAGTGAACGCAAGCCGGGTGGCCATTGGAGCCCGACTCAACACGGTTCCTTTTATTGCGCAAGACATTAGGACAAAACGTTGCAGTGAGCCGTTGGCCTTGTCCCCGACGGGGCGCTTGGCTGACGCATATCCCTCAAGATGCTGCTAACTGACCTAATTCGCAAGCGTTTGGCCCAGTATTTTCGAGAGAAACTGCGATTGAGCTAGTTCGCAGAAGCCACTATACCTTCCAAGAAAGTTGTCGCGGGTTCGAATCCCGTCTCCCGCTCCAGCGACGCAGGGAGGGACGGTCACAGGATGGCGAAGAAGTCGTTGCTGCCTGTCGCCTTGTTTGGCTGGTTGTACTGCAATTCGGCTGCGTGGGCCCCACGGGGATGCCTCCAACGGTCGTCGCCACAGCCACTGCTACACCCAGCCCTGCGGGCCTCCCGCGTATCCTAGGGGCTGGGTTCCAGACACCGAGAGTTGGATTCCGCCATCGCCTCCGGGTGAGGAGAAGCCGCGTGAATTAGGCCAGGCCGAGTGGGATGCGGTGGTTGCCATTGCCCGCACAGATCCCGAGGTCGCAAGGCAACTTGCGAAAAACAATGTCGACCTCATGACCCATGAATGGGTCGGCTACGCCGGAGGTCCTGGGTTGTGGCAGCAGTCAGTTCCCTTCCTGGACAGGATTCCCCCTGAAGGATTGTGGTATTATCCGGCCATAGAATTCATCTACGGCAGCAGAATTGACAGGGCTGCCCAATTGGTGGGAGTTGACCTTGAATCGAAGAGGATAGTTCTGTCCGCTCCGATCGGACCCCCCGCCCCTCACGGCGTACCACCTAGTGCCGCTTGAAGTACCGTCAGGCGGTCCCGATTCCTGCCTGCTTGTTGGGAGATGCATAGTCAGACTAGGTTGAAGTCAGCCTCCGTGCGCGACTGACTGCTAGACCAATGGCCAAGGGGGCCTGTAAGCCGGGTTCTGTACCCTTTCCCAGCCAGTTTACAGCAACGCCTTCTTCCTGGCCGGGGAGGGCGGTGGCCATCTCTCTAGGATGGCGGTTTCCCGCAATCTCAAGCGACCTACCCGGGGGCCGGGCCCGCATATAGCGGACCGCCGGCCGGGCTGCCTGAGGCCCCCCTATTCGGTCTTTCTCCGGGTGGGGTTTTCCCGGCCGCCGGGTCGCCCCGGCGCCGGTGGGCTCTTACCCCGCCATTTCACCCTTGCCGCCGAAGCGGCGGTGTGTTTCTGTGGCACTGTCCGTAGGGTCACCCCTCCTGGGGATTACCCAGCACCCTGCCCGGTGGAGCCCGGACTTTCCTCCCCCGCACGAAGGCGGCGGCGGCCACCCGGCCCCCTTGGCCAACTACAGTTTAGGCCTTCCCGGGTGAGTCTTCAACCTTCAGGGCTGGAAGAGGATACGGCTGCAGGAAGGGCAGGGGACCAGCTCCTGCCCCCGGGCACGCTGCATGATGCCCACCGGCAGGGAGATGCGGCATCCCTGGCACATCCCCTGCTCAACCCTGGCTACCGCGGGCCGGCACCTCTTGCGCGTCTGCTCATACTCTTTGATATGGCCAGGGGGGATACGGGAGGCCTGGGCCTGCCTCTGGCTCTGCATGGAGGCGATGGCCTCCTTCAGCTCCTTCTGCTCCTTCGCAAGCTCCTGCTGGCGTTTCTGCCACGCGAGCTCGACGTCTCTCCGCAGGACCATCCGGTCATGGAGGCTCTCGCGGGCGTCCTCTATCTTCTCCATCACCGCCAGCACCCTTTCCTCGGCCTTCCTGCGCTTATCCACCAGCAACTCCACGTCCTGCTGCATGGTGGTGAGCTCCTTGGGGTTGTTGACTTTACCGCTGTAGAGCTTCTGCTCGACGGTCTTTATCTTGGCCTGGAGGTCATCCAGGGCATAGTTGGCGTCCCGCTCCTCCTTCTGGAGCTCCTGGAGGTACCGCTGGGCTTCGGCGACGGCCTCTTCCGCGCGGGCCACCTCCTCACGCTGGCCGAGCTCGCCCTCCACGCGGGCAAGGGCTTCCTCCCTGGCCTCCAGTTCGCGGTCCAGGGCCTCGAGCTCATGGAGGAGCCGCGCCGTCATGAGCCAATCATATCACGGGGCGACGGTCCGAGTAAGACCTTGCTATGGAAGAGGCCTAGCTGTAGAATAGGCACAGGAGGCTGATGGGAAATGTTCTTTTTTGACCCTTTATACTTGCTTTTTGCCGCTCCGGCGCTTCTGGTGATGTTCTATGCCCAGGCCAAGGTGCGCTCGGCCTACGGGAAGTATTCCAAGGTGAGGAATATGAAGGGGATAACGGGGTATGAGGCGGCGCGCGCCCTTCTTTCTGTCCACGGCATGGGCGATGTCAGGATAGAGGAGTCCAAAGGGCTCCTGACCGACCACTATGACCCCCGCGGGAAGGTACTGCGTTTCTCCAAGGACATATACGGCAACGCCTCGGTGGCCTCGCTGGGGATTGTGGCCCACGAGGTGGGCCACGCATTGCAGGACCAGCAGGGATACGCCCCGATGAAGCTGCGCGCCGGCCTGGTGCCGGTGGCAAACCTGGGCTCCACCCTTGGCTACGTGCTCTTCATCCTGGGGGTGATTGTGGGGGTCGCGGGGCTTGTGTGGGCGGGGGTGGCCCTATTCAGCCTGGCGGTGCTGTTCTCCCTGGTGACCCTGCCGGTGGAGCTGGACGCCTCCCGCCGGGCCAAGCAGATGCTCCAGTCGACCGGACTGGTGGTCTCAGGCGAGGAGGGACGGGCTACTGCTGCCGTCCTCTCCGCCGCCGCTCTCACCTATGTTGCCGCCCTGCTCCAGGCCGTTGCCAGCCTGGCGTACTTCATCTTTCTGGCCACGGGCATGGGACGGCGCGACTAGACCAGGGCCCCCCGGCTACTCCTTCTTTTTGGCCTGTTTGAGCAAGTCCAGCTCCCTGCGGAGCTGGTTTTGCTTCGTCATCAGGCGGAAGATATAGAGGAATGTCACCAGCCAGATAAGGCTGTACGCGGCGAAGAGATAGGGAAAGGTATCCATCTTACTCCCTCCCGGCTTCTTTCAGTTCTTCTATGTCTGCCTCCAGCCCCCTCAGCCCCACCCGGAGCCTGGCGATGAGGACAAAGAAAACGGTGAAGACTGCCAGGCTGATGAGCAGAGTCGTCAGCATTGTGGGGTGAAGGCCCCCGCTGGTGATGACAGGCCCTGGGTGGAGGGTGCGCCACCAACGGATGGCGAAATACACGATGGGCACGTCCAGGTAGCCCGCGATGCCCACGACGGCGGCGAAGCGGGGGGCCTGGTGTGCAGGGGTGTAGGAGCGCAGGAGCAGGTAGGAGACATATATCAGCAACAGCACCAGCATCGAGGTGAGGCGGGGGTCCCATACCCACCAGTGGCCCCAGGCGGGCCTGGCCCAGATGGAGCCGGTGGCGATGTTGAGGAAGGCGAAGACCACCCCGATCTCGGCCCCGCAGTAGGCCATGTCGTCCCAAACCCTTTTCCCCTTCCACAGGTAGAAGATGCTGCCCACGAAGGTCATGGAGAAGGCCAGGGCGGAAACCCAGAACATGGAGACATGGAAGTAGAAGATGCGCTGGGAGATCCCCAGGACTTTCTCCGTGGGCACCCACATGAAGACGAAATAGAGGGCTGTCACAATCCCCGCCAGCGCCACTCCCCATACCACGCGGTCCAGCACTCTCATGTTTCCTCCTCAGCTCTCCAGGATATAGGGGAATGCGAACAAAGCTAGAACAAAGAATATGGCATCAAAGGCGACAATCATCTGGAGCCAGGATAGCATATCCCCCCAGGGTGCCCCCGTCAGCACCGCGGCTGAGCACTGCACTGCTGCAATAATAAGGGGGACGGCCGTCGGCAGGAAGAGCAGGGGCAGCATCAGCTCCTGCGCCCTGGTATTGGCGGCCATGGCGGCAAAGAGGGTCCCCAGCGAGACAAAGCCAATAGTGGCCAGGAAAGCGACCAGCACAAGGCGGGGCATGAAAATCGGCAGGTTCATGAAGATGGAGAAAACGGGCATGATGAGCAACTCCGCCACAAACATGAACAGGAACCCGCTGCCCACTTTCCCGAGGAAGACATACTCGCGTTCCACCGGGCAGAGCATGAGGCCGTCTATGCCTCCCCTTTCCTTTTCCAAGAAGAAGGAACGGGAGAGGCCCAGCATCCCGGCGAAGGTGAAGGCCACCCACAGGACCCCCGCCGCCGCATCATCAACGATCTCAGGGTTCAGGGCGAAATAGAAGATGAGCATGGCCAGCAGGGCATAGAGCAGGAAGGAAGTGAGGAGGTCCTTGGCCCGGGCCTCGGCGAGGATATCCTTCCAGATGATGACGAGCGCTTTTCTCACAGTGGGGCCCCCGTACACCTGAAGTAGGTCTCGGGGAATGTGGCGGGGTCGAAGGGCTTTGTCCCCTCAAAGGCTATCTTTCCCTGGGAGAGGATGATCACCCGGTCGGCCATCTTCAACCCCCGCTCCAGGTTGTGGGTGGTCATGACCACGGTCCTCTGGCCCACGAAGCGCTCCAGGGTCTCGAAGAGGATGCCCGTGGCCTTCTGGTCCAGGGCCGTCTCGGGCTCGTCCAGGAGCATCACCGGGGGGTCATGGAGGAGGGCCCGCGCTATGGAGACGCGCTTCTTGAGGCCGTGAGACAGGGTGCGCACCTTCTCCCCCAGATATGGGACGACGTCCATCTCCCTGGCGAGGGTCTTTATCCGGGCCTCCGCCGCCGGCACATCGTACATCCTGGCATAGAATCGGAGGTTCTCCAGGGCAGTAAGGTCCTCGTAGAGAAGGGCCTCATGGCCCACGAAGCCCAGGAGTCGCCTCACCTCAGCCCCATCCTTAGAGTCCCGGCCGCCAATTGCCAGCCTCCCCTTGGAGGGCTTGAGCAGCGTGGCCAGCACTTTGAGGAGTGTGGTCTTTCCCGAGCCGTTGGGGCCCAGGATGGTGAGAGTGGTCCCCTTTTCCACCCGCAGGTTCAGGCCCCGGAGCACCCAGCGGCTGCCGAAGACCTTCCCCAGGTCCTCTATCTCAATCACAGCCCGTTTCAGCTTGAGCGGACCAGGCGGGCCATCAGCTTTTCACGGCTGCGCCTGTAGCTTGCCTCGGGGACCCTCCCCGCCTCAAAGTCCTCGTCCAGGCGAGCGATGGCCACAAGGATGTCCATCCGGGAATCCCGGGCCACGCGGGCCGGGGCCGGCCTTCTCGTCAGAGAATAGCCCAGGCCCGCCGCAAGGGCCACTGCCAGGACCCCCGCCAGCGCCCATTTAAACGCCGCGCCGGTCCCTTTGCCGGTGCCCTGGGCGGGGGGGGCGGAGACGGCGAATGAGATTGTCGCGCCAGGCGCGATGTCGAGAGCATCATACCGGAGATAGC
>Ga0214473_10011579_pt1 | contig 10362 bp, 10 predicted proteins | sample RVTome_7_FD_203509 | JGI IMG/M metagenome (GOLD analysis project Ga0214473, IMG submission 203509) | Soil microbial communities from uranium-contaminated site in the Upper Colorado River Basin, Wyoming, United States - RVT98D197 | ecosystem: Environmental > Terrestrial > Soil > Contaminated >... | reverse complement strand
TCGAGCAGGGCGTGCACGAGGATGGGGCGGGTCAGATGCGCCCGCGCCTCGAGCTGGGCGAGGAGCCGGTCCACGTAGTGAATGTCCCAGGCGCCCTCGACCTTCGGGATCATCACGACGTCAACGACGTCCCCGATCTCCGTGACGATGCGCGTCAGGTCGTCGAGGACCCACGGGCTATCGAGGCTGTTGACCCGGACCCAAAGCTGGCACTGACCGAAGTCGGTCGAGCCCGCGATCTCGATGAAGCCCTCGCGCGCTGCCTCTTTGCGGTCGACCGGAATGGCATCTTCGAGATTGCCGAGCAGCACGTCACAGTCGGCAGCGAGCTGCGGCACCTTCGCGGCCATCTTCGGATTGCTCGGATCGAAGAAGTGGATCATCCGCGACGGGCGCACGGGGATCTGCCGCAGCGGCTCCGGCGCCCCGATCGCCTGGGGCTGAAAGAAGTGCCTGGGGCTCCGCATCAGGGCCCCTATACCACGTGGTCCGGGCCTGATGTATCCCCGCTGCTCTGGGAGGCGAACGGCGTGCTCGGCCAGCCGGCGGCTCCCGCGTTGCGGGCGCGTTCCGGCAACGCGTCCCCTTCTTCTCATCGAGCACGGAGCGTATGCTCCGTTTCGAGGGGTGCTGCCATGATGCGTTTTCGTATCGTTCTGTGCTCATGCGTGTCGGTGTCGATGGTGGGCGCGGCCGCTGGATGCGGTGATGATGATCACGCCGCGACCGACGCGGGAGTGACCCGCGACGGCGGCGGGCCTCGTGTGGATGGCGGACCACGTCCTGACGGCGGCGGGCCTCGTGTGGATGGCGGACCACGTCCCGACAGCGGCGGGCCCGGCACCGACGCGGGTCCGGGTCGCGACGCGGGTCCGGGTCGCGACGGGGGCCCGCCCATGAGCGGTTTCATCGCCGGCTGTCGCGTCTTCCCAGCGGACAACCCTTGGAACCAGGACATCTCGGGGCTTCCTCTTCATCCGAACGCCGCCGCGATCCTCGCCAACATGAACCCGTCAGGCACGCTCCATCCCGACTGGGGCAACTGGTCGACGGATCACTACGGCATCCCGTGGACCGCCGGGACCGGCGCCCCGCCGCTCCCCCTGACGTGGACCGCGTCGTGGGGTCCAACCGAGAGCGACATGCTCGCGTGCCCGGGTGGCGGCGGGGCCTTCTGCTATCCCATTCCCGCTACCGCACCGATCGAGGGCGGCCCGGGCGCTTCGTCCGGCAGCGACCGGCACGTGCTCTACCTCGACGTGGGGGGCGCGCCCGATCACTGCACGCTCTACGAGCTCTACAACGCGCGGAACTTCACCGGCCCCGGCTGGACCGCCGCCAACGGCGCCATCTTCCCGCTCGACACGAACGCGCTCCGACCCGAAGGCTGGACGAGCGCAGATGCGGCCGGCCTCCCCATCCTTCCGGGCCTCGTTCGCGTCGAAGAGGTCCTGGCTGGGGAGATCCACCACGCGATCCGCTTCACGATGGACACCACCGCGCCCGGGTACATCCACCCGGCGACCCACGAGGCCGGTTCGGGCGGGAGCAGCCATCCGCCCATGGGCCTGCGCGTGCGCCTGCGCAGCGGCTATCCCGTCGCGAGCGCCCCCGTGCCCGCCCGCGTCATCCTCCGCGCGATGCAGACCTACGGCCTCATCCTCGCCGACAACGGCAGCGACTGGTACATCACCGGCGACAGCGACGACCGCTGGGACCCGCTCATGGACAACGTCATCACCGGCCTGCGCGCCGTACACGGCAGCGACTTCGAGGTCGTCGACACGGGCCCGACGATCGTGCCCTAGGCCTGGACAGGTCCGCTGGACGCTGGTCGGCGTGCTCCGGTAGGCTCGCACCGGTCCGTGGAGACAGGAAACCTCAAACGGAGCCTCAGCCTGCTGGATGTCATGGCTCTCGGCGTCAACGTCGTGATGGGCCAGGGCATCTTTCTGTTACCCGGCGTAGCCGCGGCCATGCTCGGCCCGGCCGCCATCGGCGCGCTGCTGCTCGCCGCGCTGATCGCGTGCCTGATCGCGCTGTGCTTCGCCGAGGTCGGGGCTCGTTTTCGCACCACGGGCGGCGCCTACGTCTACGCCCGCGAGACGTTTGGGCCGTTCATCGGCTTCGAGGTGGGGTGGATGGTGTGCTGCGTCGCCGTCATCTCGTGGGCCGCCCTGGCCATCGGCTTCACCGAGGTGGTCAGCACGCTGGTACCCGCGGTGGGCGTGGGGTGGCTTCAGTCGGTCGTCGCGATCGGTCTGATGCTCGTGCTGGCCGGTGCGAACATGTTCGGTGCGAAGCTCGGCGCCACCATTTCTACGGTGTTCTCGATCGCCAAGCTGCTCCCCGTTGCGTTGTTCATCGCGGTCGGCCTGTTTCACGTTCGGCAGGACTTGTTCTCGCCGTTCGCGCCGCACGGCTACGAGAGGCTGGCCGAAACGACGCTCCTTCTGCTGTACGCGTTCGTCGGTTTCGAGAGCTCCGTGGTCCCCGCGGGCGAGATGAAGAACCCTCAGAAGGCAGTCCCGGTCGCTCTCATGGGCGTGATGGCCGCCCTGTGCCTGGTGTACCTGGCCATCTTCGTCATCGCGATGGGGACCCTCCCCGAGCTGGCAGGCCACCCGAACCCCGTCGCCGCCGCCTCCGAGGGGTTCATGGGATCGGCCGGCGGCACCTTGGTCGCGGTCGGCATCGTCGTCTCGGTGTTCGGCATCAATGCGGCGTGCACTCTCGTCGCACCGCGCAAGGTGTTTGCCATGGCCGAGCGGGGCGACCTGCCCGCGGCCTTCGCTCGCGTTCACGCCGGGACGGGCGTGCCTCGGGTCGCCATCGGAGTCGCCCTGGCAGTCGCGGCGGCGCTCAGCCTGACCGGGACCTTCAAGGAGCTCGCCATCCTCGGAGTGGTCGCCCGGTTCGTGCAGTACATCCCGACGTGCATCGCGGTCCTCGTGCTTCGCCGACGCGACCCGTCCGCCGCCGGTTTCCGCATCCCCCTTGGGCCCGTGGTCCCGATCGCGGCCGTGTGTCTGTGCGCATGGCTCATCGTGAGCACCGATCCGGGGAAGCTCCTCGGGGGCCTCGCGGGTCTGCTTCTCGGCGTGCCGTTCTACCTGCTCGCCAGGCGACGCGCCGCTGGCAGGCCTACCTGATCGCGGCTACCCGGGCTTTCGTTCCGAGCGTGCTCCGGTCAGATGCCGGACGACGGGGGAATGCACGCCTTCTCGCCGTGATCGTCGGCGGGCTCGGCCCAATCGAAGCTCGAGGAGCAGTTGGCCTCGACGTCGGGCGCGCGGTTCGCATTGCACTCGGGCTTGTCGAGGCAGACCCGGAAGCAGTAGTTGCGCGCGTCGTCGTGCGTGACGCAGATCGAGGCGGGCGGGCAGTCCGCTGTCGTGACGCAGTCGGGGAGGCCGCAGTAGCCCGCGCTAAATTGCGTCAGGCAAATGAGCTGGAGCACGCCCCCGTCCTCGAGGCCGAGGCGCCGGCAGTCCGTGTCGACGGCGCACGTGGCGGCGATGCCGACGCGGTCGGCTGGCGGCGCGTTGTCGTCTCCGCACCCCGTCGCGGCGAGGGCCAAAGTGATGGATGCGAGCAGGGCAAGGGTCGTTGTGCGAGGCATGGCCCGGAGCCTACTACGGCGAATGGCGGCGGTCACTCCCAGCAGAGGCCCGCGGAGCTCGCCTTGACCCACCCGTGTTGTCGTCACATACTCAATAGCGTATGTGGCAAGTCTTCGAGAAGAAGTCTGTCGCCAAGGTTGTCCGCCGGGCCCCGCGAGAAGTGCGTGTGCGGTATGAGGCCTGGAAGCGAATCGTCGAGCTCGAAGGCCCCCCAGGGCTCCGGCTCGTCAAGGGCTTTCATGACGAGAGCTTGAAGGGCGAGTGGAAAGGGCTCCGGTCGTCGAGACTGGGCCTGCAGTGGCGAGTCATCTACGAAGTGGAAAAGGAAGCGCTGCGCGTGTACGTACTGGAGGTCAATCCGCATGAGTACTAAACGGAAAAAGGGGGCGCGGGCTGGGTTCGTGCGCGCCAAGGTATCGGAGGAGGTCTCGCCGGGCGAGATGCTGCGAACCCTGCGCGAGCTTCAGGGCATGTCACAGGCGGCCCTCGCCGAAGCGACAGGGCTCTCCCAGTCCAATATCTCTGCGCTCGAGACGGGAGCCCGAAACATCGGGCGTGAGCGAGCCTTGGTCCTTGCGCGAGCCCTGCGCGTGCACCCAGCCGTCGTTCTATTCCCCAGCTTCGATGTTTCAGACGTGGCATGACGCGCGTGCTGTCGGCGAGCACGCGTAGCCGGAGACTCGACGAACCAATACCGATGAAGACACGCTCCCCGCGGGTCAGGTCATTCGTCCGCTTCCTCGTCGTCCTCGGGGCGCCGCACTTCCACGCTCGGCCGCTCCGGACTCCGCACCTCTACGCTCGGCCGCTCCGGGCTCCGAACTTCCACGCTCGGCCGCTCGTCGTCGTCCTCGTCGTCGTCCTCGTCGTTGTCGTCGTCCTCGTCGAGCAATGCCCAGAGCGGCACCAGCACCACACCTGCGGACGCGGGCAGCGTGATGGTGATGCCGATCCCGGTCGTGAAATAGCGGAGACCCCCGATCTGCCGGAAGCCGACGCTCACCTCGAAGCCCACACCAACCTCGCCCCCGTAGGACCCGATGATGGCCCCGTCGCTGTCCGCGGCAGCGAAGTCGCCCCAGCCGTCGACGATCAGATCGAAGCTCGCCGCGAGAGCAGCCCCCGCCCCCATGTCGCCGTCCCGCTCGTCGAACAGCAGCTCCCCGATGGCGTGGAGCCCGACGCGTGTCCGGGCATTGCCGCCGGGCTCGAAGGTCGGCTGCCACGGATGCCAGGTACCCCGGATGAAGGCACCGTGCTTCGTGTAGTTGGACAGCTCGGCGTCCGGAAAGAGCTCGAAGACATAGCCCACGCCCAGATCGAAGCGTCGCTCGCGCCACGGCTCGATCACCTGGGCTGGGTAGATCCCGAAACGCCCCGTCAACACGGGCTCGACCACCCCCCGCGTGGGCTCCGCGGCCGGGACCGGCCGGCCCGCGGCACCGCCGGCCGTCAGGGTCGCCCGCATCGGTGGGGTGGCGAAGGGCAGCGGGATGCAGCCGCACAGGCCCGGGGTGAGCAGCGCGAGCAGCACGGCGCCCGGAGGGACCCACGACGGGGAGAGCATCGCGAACCGCGCCGCGCGGCCGCACTTTGGCTGTGGAGACACCGTCGAAGCGTACTACGCTCTGGCTTGTCCACGTCTCCCCGATCCGGCCTCACATCGGCCCTACCCTTCCGCAAATGAAGCTCTTCGAGCCCATCCGCATCGGCGGCGTCGACATCCCGAACCGCATCGCCAAGTCGGCCATGGCCGAGGGCTGTGCGGACGAGACCGGTCGTCCCCTGCCGCGCCTGCTGCGCATGTACGAGCGCTGGGCCCGCGGCGGAGTCGGTTTGGCGATCACGGGCATGGCCCACATCCAGCGCGGCTACTCGTATACGGGCCGGGAGATCGGCTTGTACGACGACGCCCTCGTAGAGCCGCTCCGCGCGCTCACGCAAGCCACGCACGACCACGGCGGGCGAATCTTCGCCCAACTCTGCCACGCTCCACCGCAGCTCCCGCGCGCCCGGGCGAAGCTCGTGGGAGCAGTGGCGCCCTCGGCGGGGTTCTGTCGCACCAACCTCCTGTTCAACCGCGCGCTGACCGATGGCGAGCTCGACGACCTGGTGCGCGCCTTCGGCGACGCCGCACGCCGCGCCCGTGAGGCAGGCTTCGACGGTGTGCAACTGCACGCAGCCCACGGTTATCTCCTGTCGCGCACGCTCAGCCCGCGCCACAACCGCCGTGGCGACAGATGGGGGGGGAGCTTCGAGGGACGCTTCACCTTCCTGCGGGAGACGGTGCTCTCCGTCCGGCGCGGCGTTGGGGAAGACTACCCCGTGACGGTCAAGCTCAACGCCCACGACGCCGTGCGGGGCGGGCTCGATCTCGACGGCTCCGTGCGCGTCGCACGCGCCCTCGAGGCCCTGGGCGTAGACGCCATCGAGGTCTCGGCCGGGATCGGCGACGTGGGGCTCGGTTGCTACCCGAACAAGGGCGAGATTCCGGTCGAATCGAGTAGGCGTTGGCTCCGGGACGAGTTTCCGTTCATGCGTCCCGTGCTGCCCGCTCTTGGCCCGATCCTCCGCGCGGTGGGACGAACTGTCGCCCTCGAGCGCGAGGCCTATTTTTTCGACCTCGCTCGGGCATTCGCCGACGCCGTGAGCATCCCGGTCCTCTGCGTCGGCGGCATCCGTTCGCTCGAGACCGCCAACCGCATCGTGGAGCAGAGCAAGGTCGCCATGGTCTCGCTCGCGCGTCCACTTGTCCGTCAACCCGGCCTGCCGCGCGACTGGCAACGGGGCGAGAACACGACGGCTCAGTGCCGTTCGTGCAATGAGTGTTTCGTGCACCTCGGGCTCGGTGACCCCTTGCGCTGCTGGAGCCGCTGAGGGTCCCTCGAAGTCGTCGACAGGGGTCACGGCGCGGGGTTATGGTCCTTTGGTCACCCATGCGCTTTCTCTACGCCGACTCCGATCCCTTCCCGCTGGACTACGACTTCCTGGCGACCCTGCGTGGATTCCTCGACTGCGCCGCGGCGGCCCTCGGCGCCCTGAGCGAGGCGGAGTCCCTCGAGCAGCAGATCTCAGCCGAGAAGGACAAGCGGCGGCACGCCAAGGACGCGCTCGATCAGTTCGCCACGAGCGTGGCGGCCACGGTGGACCTCGCCTTGGCCCGCAGCCCCGAGCCCGAGCTCACCCTGGGGGTGGCGCAGCAGGTCCGGGAGCACCTCGACCGTGCCGTCTCGATGGCGAAGGATCGCGCCGACGCTACCGTCGACCAGCTCACGTCCAGCTCCGCCAAGCAGGCCGGCGCGCATCGCGAGACCATCCGAAACGCAGTGGAGGCCTTCCTGCTGACGCAGCGCTTGGACATCGTCTCCTCACGCTTCCGGATGCGCCTCGAGGAGAACGGCTACCACATGTTCGCTGTCTGCACGCTGCCCAAGGGGCTCGAAGTGGCCTTCCGCCTGGCGGCGACCGAGCTCGAGCAGTGGCAGGCGCCACGGCGAGTCGGAGACCTGGTCGGCGAGATGCAGATCCAGGTCGGCGTGAAGAAGAAGTTCCTCAAGCGGGACATCACCCGAGAGCTGGCGCACGTCGAGGATCTGATCATCAGCCACGCCGAGCTCGACGGCGACCACGCCGAAGTCACCCTCAGGCGTAAGCCCGACGCCCCCAAGGAGAGCATGGTGCTGGTCATGTCGCGGACCGACGGCGACATCGACACGCAGATCCGGCGACCCATCGAGAAGGGCGACGAAAGGCGCAACTCGGTGTTTCCCGCTGCCCCGGATGACCTCGGCAAGATGGAGCACTTGTGGGACGCGCTGGAAGCGGCGGCCAAGGCCACGCTCCCGCACACGCAGGCGGTCTCGACGGCGACCCTGGACGGCGACAATCTCTTCGAGGGGAGCCGGATCCTGGAGCTCTTCCGACGGTACGTGGAGCTCTACGGGCCCATCGTGGCCGAGATCGCGCGACGCAGCCCTTCGCCGCGAGAGCTGTCGCTCAAGGTCGAGCACGCCGAAGGCCGACGCGAAGAGATCTACCTGAAGCGCGAAGAGCTGGCGGGCCTGATCAGCTCGCTCGACGACGACAAGATGGCGCTCTTCGCGCCACTCGATTTCTTCCCCGAGGTCGAGCTCGACGGCTGAGCGCGGGCCCGGACTGGCGAGCAAGGACCAGATCGGTCACAATCGCCCGGTGCGGTGCCTGCAGTACCTGACCGCAGTGGGTCTGTGCCTAGCCCTCGCGAGCGCCGCGTCCGCCCGTCCTCGGCGCGGACGCCGGGCCCTCGCCGAGGTGCGCGATCGCAGCTCGAGCGTGTCTGTCGGCTCCGCAGCCCACGGCTTTCTGTACAACGGCCAGCTCCTCCCCCCGAGCGACGATGTCCGCTACAAGAGCGCGGGACCCGAGCTCCGATGGGGCACCGACGAGCTCGTCTCCGCAGTGAGCCGTGCGGCGCGCCTCGTCGCCGAGCGCCTCCCCGGGGCGATGCTGACGGTCGGCGACGTGTCACGCCGGGGGGGCGGGCGCTTCAGGCCTCACCGGTCCCACCGCAGCGGTCGCGACGTGGACCTGGCCTTCTATACGCTCGGCCGGGACTGGGCACCCGGCTACCCGGAGCGCTTCGTTCGGTTCCGGGGCGACGGGCAGCCTCGCGACCGGGACATCAGCCTGGAGTTCGACGACAAGCGCAACTGGGAGCTGGTGGCTAGTCTCCTGACGGACGACACCATTTCGGTCCAGCACATTTTCATCTGCGAATCGCTCGAGCAGCGCCTGCTCGAGGAGGCGGAGCGGATCGGGGCGCCGGCCGAGCTCGTCGAGCACGCCGCTGTGATCATGAGCCGGCCGACCCGCGGGGGCAGGCACGACGATCACTTTCACGTGCGGATCTACTGCGACCCGAGCGACTTCCCCGCCTGCGTCGACCGGCCTCCATATCACCCCTGGCACGTCCGGCCGGACGCCGAGCTGGTGGCTGCGCTCATCCCCGTTCGGCGCTGACGCGTGAGCGCCTCAGCAGGGCACGCACACCAGAAGTCCGTCGATCATGATCCGGTCGTAGAGCGAGTTGTCGCAGGTGGCTCGACACTGCCACACCTGAGTCTCGTACACGAACGTCGGAACCTGGCCCGAGGAACAGCTCAACATCGGCCGGCCCGCGCACACGTTGCGGCCGCCGTAGATGCTGCCGTAGTGGATCAGGTAATCGCACGGAGGATCGCAACGCCACGCGCCCGAAGCGACGTAGTTGGCGAACGTCCCTGCCGGACACTCGGGAGGGGGCGGCACGCACACGAGGGGCTGGCCGACCCGCTCGACCGCCACCATCCCAGACGGACAGCGGCCCGGCTCGCAGGTCATGCGCATGGTCGGCTCGCCGTCCCCACGGCTCACGCTGCTGCTTCCCCAGGACGCCCCGAGATCACGTTCGCGGTAGACGGGCGTCTGACCTGTGGGACACGGACCCGTCCCGCAGGCCGGATGTCCCGTGCACTCCGGGTCGGCGCAGTCGAGCAGCCCGTCGCAGTCGTCGTCGTAGCCGCCCCAACACACGGTCTCCGTGGCAGCGCAGCCGGGCGGACAACGGGCCGCCCCGACGCAGCTCGGATCATCGCAGTCCACGAGCGTGTCGCAGTCGTCGTCCACGCCGTTGCCACAGCTCGCCGCGAGCTCCTCGTTCGCCGTCGAAACGCACAGGCCGTCGGCTTCGTCGATGGTGCTGTCACAGTCGTCGTCGAATCCGTTCGAGAGGATCTCCCGGCCGGGCATCACGGACTCGTTACAGAAGCCCCAGGAGGCGGTGGCTCCCTCCGACTCGCATCGCTGCACGCCGTCGTGGCACACGCCGACGTTGCGCGCGTCGGGCGGTCCCAGCCAACAGGGTCTGTCCGTGCCGACGGTGCACTCGCAGCCATCGTCGATCCGGCCGTTGTCGTCGTCGTCGAAGCCATTGCCGCAGATCTCGTCACGGATGGCGCCCCTGCCCACGAGCTCGCCGGCATCCGGGACGGTCATGACCGCGTCGTTCTGGGCTCCCGCGTCCGCCGGAACGGGACCGGCGTCGGCACCCGAACCGGCATCCGAGCGCCCCGGGGAAAGCTCGCTCGAGCACGCCGTGGCCTGCAAGCACACCACCGCGACGACCAAGAGCTCGAGCCGCGTCCGTCGTGATGGTAGTCCCATGTGGTCCTCGTGCGATCAGTCCCGCGCGCAAGTCACCGCGTTGTCGCCGCCCACGCAGCTACCGCATGAGAAGCTGCAGCTCCGCCCTGCCACGTGGTAGCCGGTCGGACAGCTGTATCCGCAGGCGACGAACGACGCGCCCGTGTCGAGCCCGCAGGTGACGGCGTTGTCGCTGCCCACGCAGCTTCCGCAGGAGAAGCTACAGCTGCGCCCGGCCACGTGGTAGCCCGCGGGACAGCTGTAGCCGCACCCGACGAAGCTCCCGCCGCAGTTGGGGACGCAGCTCACGGCGTTGTCGCTGCCCACGCAGCTTCCGCAGGAGAAGCTGCAGCTCCGTCCGGCGACGTGGTAGCCGGCGGGGCAGCTGTATCCGCAGGCCGTGCTTGCTGTGCACGTGCACGCGAGACACGCATCAGGCAGGGCGCAAGTCGAGCTGCAGGTCCGCGCCTGACACGTGCCGCAGCCGGTGGTGCTCGTGCTGCCCGGGCTGCAGGTGCCCTCCCCCGCGCAGAAGCTCCAGATGTCCCATGCGCAGCTCGCGCTGCAGGTACGGCTCTGC
>Ga0214473_10011578_pt1 | contig 10363 bp, 9 predicted proteins | sample RVTome_7_FD_203509 | JGI IMG/M metagenome (GOLD analysis project Ga0214473, IMG submission 203509) | Soil microbial communities from uranium-contaminated site in the Upper Colorado River Basin, Wyoming, United States - RVT98D197 | ecosystem: Environmental > Terrestrial > Soil > Contaminated >... | reverse complement strand
CAAACACCTCAATACTCTGAACCGCCGGATGCGGACCCGCATGTCCGGTGGTGTGGGAGGGGAGTAGCCGGGATCACCGGCTACCCCCTATCCCGATTGCTTGTGGGCTGTGGCTTACTTGACCGCGTCCTTGAGGGCCTTGCCGGGGCGGAAGGAGGCGCTGGTCGTGGGACCGATGCGGATTTCCATGCCGGTGCGCGGGTTGCGCCCCGTGCGGGCCTTCCGCTCACGCGTCTCGAACGTGCCGAAGCCGGTGATCTGCACCTTGTCACCCTTCTTCAGGGCGTCGGTGATGACACCGTTGTCAGGGCTGAAGAGAGCGTCGATGGTGCGACCCGCGTCCGCTTTGCTCATGTTGGTGCGGTCCGCGAGCGCCTGGATCATGTCCGACTTGTTCATGAGGATGCTCCTCGTAGGGGGATGTGAGAGCAGCTGCGTATCCAGCGATATGCTGAGCCGCATGTAGCATGAGCATGCGCGGCGGCGCAGGCAAGTCTAGCGCTCGACCCTTGCGCCCCTTCTGGCCGGCGAACAGTTTTCCGCTCGGCAGAATGCCTTCTCGCTCGGACGGAGGGCCATTCATGAGCGCGGTCCAAGAGTAGGACGCCTTCCATTCATCGTCAAGAGAACACTTCCGCGGGTGCCGGCCGTGCGCCTGGCGCCGCTTACGTCGCGGCGGAGGGCTCCACGCCCATCCCCTTTGCCCCCTACGAGTTGGAAGTGGCGGCGGAGATCGCCCGCGCCTTCCTCGTGGCGGGCACCGCCACGGAGGTCTACCGCGTTGCGCTGGCGCGCGTGACCCCTCTCGTGGGCGCGCAGTTCGGCTCCGTCTTTCTGCGCGACGCCGACGAGCCGGAGCTGCTCAAGCTGGCGTGCGCGCACAACTGGCCGCAGAGTGCGGCGCGGTGGCTGGGGGCGCTGCGCGTGCGCGAGGGGCGCGGGCCGACCGGGCGCGCCGTGGCGGAGCGGCGGGCCGTGGCGGTGGAGGATGTTGCGGCCGACCCGGCGACCGCCGAATGGCTCGATCCCGCCCGCGAACTGGGCTTCGCGTCCCTGATCGCGCTGCCGTTGCTGGACGGTGACGAAGTGCAGGGCGCGCTCACGTTCTATTTCCGTGGCCCGCGCCGCTTCGACGAGGAGACGCGGCGGCTCGTGGCTCTCGTGGCGGACCAGCTGGCCGCCACGGCGCGTCGCGCGCAGCTCGAGGACGATCTGCGCGCGGCCAACGCCGCCCTGCGCCAGAGCAACCAGGAACTCCGCGTGCGGGTGCGGGAGGCCGAGGACGCCAAGCGCCTGCGTGACGAGTTCCTGGGCAACGTCACGCACGAGCTGCGCACCCCCCTCAGCTCCATCCTGGGTTACACCTACCTCCTGCAGGCCGGTCAGGCGGGCAAGATCTCAGCGCAGGCACTCGAGGCGGTGGCCAGGGCGGAGGAGGCGGCCACGCTGCTGCTCCGCCTGGTGGACGACCTGCTGGAGCTGTCGCGGCTGAAGCTGGGGAGCATGGAGGTCATGGAGACCCGAGCGGAGGCGGTTGGGATTGCCCGCGCCGCCCGCGAGGTGGCGGGCCGCCCGCCCGAGGGCGTGGTCTTCGAACTGCGCCACGAGGAGGAGCGCATTCCGCTGCGCACCGACGTGGAGCGGGCCACGCGCGTGCTGGCCCACCTGCTCGCCAACGCGTTCAAGTTCACGGAGCGCGGCCTGGTCACGCTGGTCGTGGTGGCCAGCGCTGGGCGGGTCAGCTGGATCGTGCGGGATACGGGGTCCGGCATTCCCCCCGCGGAGGCGGAGCTGGCCTTCGACGAGTTCCGCCAGCTCGACGGCGGGGTGGACCGGCGCCACGGCGGCGTGGGACTGGGCCTGGCCGTAGCGCGGCGCACCGGCCGGCTGCTGGGCGGGGATGTGAGCCTGGTGCCGGCCGAGGGGGGCGGCTCGGTCTTCACCTTCTGGCTGCCGCTCGGCGAGTCGGAGGCGGAGGGTGAGGCTGGTGAGGCTGGTGAGGCTGATGAGGCTGATGAGGCTGATGAAGCTGATGAAGCTGATGAAGCTGATGAAGCGGATGAAGCTGATGAAGCTGATGAAGCGGGTGAAGCTGATGAAGCTGATGAAGCGGGTGAAGCGGGTGAAGCTGGTGAACCTGGCGAACCTGGCGAACCTGGTGAAGCCGGTGCGGTTGGTGAGGCCGGCGAGCCAGGTGAGGCCGGTGAGGCCGGATCCACGGAGCGGACCTCCTCGAACGCGTGAGCGCGCCCTTCCGGCTCGGCGTCCTGAATTCCCACCCCATTCAGTATTTCGCTCCGCTCTATCGCCATCTGGCCGGCAACCCCCGACTGCACCTGACCGTGCTGTACGGGTCCCGCCAGGGGGCCGAGCGTTATCGGGACCCCGGCTTCCAGGCGGACGTGCGGTGGGACGTGCCCTTACTGGACGGCTACCGCCACGTCTTCCTGCGCAACTGGTCGCCGGTGCCGGGCGCGGATCGGCCGCTCGGCATCCTGAATCCGGGGGTGATCGGCGCTCTGGCGCGGGGGCGCTTCGACGCGCTCTGGGTGCACGGCTATGCCTATGCCACGCACCTGCTGGCGCTGCTCGGTGCGCGGGCCCTGGGCCTGCCCGTTCTGCTGCGGGGTGAAACGCACCTGCTCCTCGACCGGGGCAGGGGTCCTGCGCTCCGGCACGACCAGGGGCAGGGGATGGATGAGACCCACCACCCCGGGCGCGAGCGGCCGCTGGTGCGCTGGCTCGTGCGCGGCTGCACGGCCTGCCTGGCCATCGGCAGCGGCAACGCCGCCTACTACCGGTCGCTCGGGGTGCCGGAGGAGCGCATCTTCCTGGTCCCCTACGTGGTGGACAACCACTACTTTGCCACACGCACCGCGGCGCTGCGCGAGCGGCGGGCGGAACTGCGGCGTGAGCTGGGCCTGCCCCCGCATGCGTGCGTGCTGCTCTTCGCTTCCAAGCTCATGCCACGCAAACGCGCCGCCGACCTGTTGGCCGCCTATGGCCGGCTCCGGGACGAGGGGGCCGACGCCGCCCTGGCGTTCGTGGGGTCCGGCCCGTCGGAAGCGCGACTCCGGACCGCGGCCGCAGACGTGCAGGGCGTTCATTTTTTCGGCTTCCGGAATCAGGCAGAGCTGCCCGCCTTCTTCGCCGCCGCCGACATCTTCTGCCTGCCGTCCGTGGACGAGCCCTGGGGGCTGGTGATCAACGAGGCGATGGCGGCGGGGCTGCCTGTGGTGGTCGCGGCGGAGGTGGGTGCCGCGGCGGACCTGGTGCGGGCTGGCCACAACGGTGCCACGCACCGGGGTGGTGACGTGGAGGGCCTGACCGCGGCGTTACGCCCGCTGGTAGCGGACGAGGATCTACGCACACGCATGGGCCGGGCTTCCACCACGATCATCGACGGCTGGGGCTTCGCGGCAGCGGAAGCCGGCCTGCTGCGGGCGCTGGAGGCCGTGGCACCCGCGGCGCCCGGGCCTCCTCCTCGCGGCGCCTAGGCCTCCCCCTCGCGGTGGCTACGCCTCCCCCTCCTTGCGTGCGCGCATGGGCCGCGGGCGGGTCATGGCGGCGGGCGAGAGGATCTCGTCCAGCTCCTCGCGGTTCAGCCAGCCCTTCTCCAGGACCAGCTCCGCAACGCCGCGATCGGTTTCCAGCGCTTCACGGGCCACCGCGCTGGCACGTTCGTAGCCGATGTAGGGCACCAGGGCCGTGACCACGCCGATGCTGCGCTCCACCAGCCAGCGCAGCCGCTCCCGGTTGGCCGTGATCCCCAGGATGCAGCGTTCACGCAGCACCAGGCAGGCCTGCGTCAGCATGTCCACCGACTGGAACAGGTTGAACGCGATCACGGGCTCGAAGACATTGAGCTGGAGCTGTCCGGCCTCGGCCGCGATGGTGCAGGTCACGTCATTGCCGATGACCTGGAAGCAGACCTGATTGACCACTTCGGGGATGACCGGGTTCACCTTCCCGGGCATGATGCTCGAACCCGGCTGCATGGGTGGCAGATTGATCTCCGCCAGGCCGGTACGCGGCCCGCTCGAGAGCAGGCGCAGATCATTGCAGATCTTGGAGAGCTTCACCGCCACGCGCTTGATGATCCCCGACAGCGTTACGAAAGCGCCCGTGTCCTGGGTGGCCTCCACCAGGTCGGGGCTGGTCACGAGCTGCAGCCCCGTCACGGTGGAGAGATGTTCGCGGACCAGCTCCGCGTAGCCGGGATCAGTATTGATGCCCGTGCCGATGGCGGTGGCGCCCATGTTGATCTCGCACAGCAGGTGGGCCACCTCCCGTAGCCGCTCGATGTCTTCACCCAGCGTGATCCCGTACGCGTGGAACTCCTGGCCGAGCGTCATGGGCACGGCGTCCTGGAGCTGCGTGCGCCCCATCTTCACCACATCGGAGAATTCTTCCGCCTTTTCCATAAACGCCTCCCGCAGGACCGCCAGCGCGCGGGTCAGGTCCTCGATGCCCCAGGTGGCCGCGATGCGGATGGCCGTGGGATACACGTCGTTGGTCGACTGGGACAGGTTCACGTGGTTGTTGGGATGGACCACGTTGTAGGCCCCGCGCCGCTTGCCCAGGAGTTCCAGGGCGCGGTTGGCAATGACCTCATTGGCGTTCATGTTCGTGGAGGTGCCCGCCCCGCCCTGGATGACGTCCACCACGAATTCGTTGTGCAGGCTGCCGTAGCGGATCTCGGCGCAGGCACGCCGGATGGCTTCCGCGATTTCGGTATCGAGCAGCCCCAGATCGGCGTTGGCCGCCGCGGCCGCTTCCTTCACCGCCGCCAGGGCGTTGATCAGGTGCGGGTACTGGGCTATAGGGATGCCGGTGATCGGGAAGTTCTCCACCGCGCGCAGCGTCTGGATGCCGTAGTAGCTGCTCTCCGCTACGTCGCGCTCGCCCAGCAGGTCCTTCTCGTGCCGCTGTGCGCCGGACAGGTACGCCTCGGCCCGTCCCGACAGGCGGCTGTTGGCGGCGCGCAGCTGAGCCGCGATGGCCTGCGCCGCGCCCACCACGAGCCGCGCGTAGAGCGCGGGCCGCTCCTCGGCCACGGTGTCGATGAAATCACGGGAGATCTCCAGGACCTCCGCCGGCTCGACCACGCGCGCGGACGTGGAGTGCGGATAGTCCTCGAGCAGGCTGCCCTCACCGAACGAATCACCCCGGCGCAGGATCGAGAGCACCTGCGGACGGGCGTTGGGGCCCCGGTGCAGCTCGATGCTGCCGGAGAGGACCATGCCGAAGAAGCGGCGCGGCTGATGCTCGTGGAAGAGGTAGGTCCCGGCCAGATAGCCCATCACGCGGGCATGTTCGCCCAGGTACTGGAGTTCATCCGGAGCGAGGCGCCGCATGACGGCGTTGGTGCGCAGTACGCGCAGGATCGTGGCGTCCATGTTGCCCATGTGCAGGCGGTGCGGCGCGGCCGCGCATCGGCCGCGCGCGCAGCGGAAGCTATGCGAGTGCGGGTGCCATGGGAACCGGGAGGAGGACTCAGCGCTGCGGGGGCGGCGGCTCCAGCGGGCCGCCCGCGAGGGCGAGCAGGCGGGCTTCCAGGCGGGCTGCTCCCGCGGGTCCGCCAACCGTGGGTCCGCCCGCCGACGTGAGCGCCGCGGTGGAGCCGTCGAAGACCATACGACCCCCGGCCAGCACCGCCATCCGGTCACACGCCTCGTGCAGGTCGGCGGCGACCTGGGAGGACAGCAGGACCACGCCGGCGGCCTGGCTGCCGCGCCGGTCCCGGAGCGCGTCCAGCAGCCCGCGCCGCCTGCGCACGTCGAGCGCGGCCAGCGGCTCGTCCAGCAGGGTGAGGTCGGCGTCGGCGCCGAGCGCCAGCGCGACCGAGAGCGCCTGTGCCTGCCCGCCGGAAAGCGTCTCCGCTCGCGACCCCGCGAGCTCGTGAAGCAGCAGCCCGGGGTAGCGCGCGATGAGCGCCTCCGCGGACAGTCCGTGGAGCGCGGAGATCTCCTCGAGGGTCATGCCGGCCGGAAGGACCGCGGCCTGCGGAGCGATGGCCAGGCTGGCCCGGGCGGTGGCGCCGTCCGCGTCGTGCCGGATCACGTCGGCCACCGCCGCGCGCCGCCGGAGGGCACCGGCGAGCGCCAGCATCAGCGAGGACTTCCCCGCGCCGTTCAGGCCCACCAGCCCGCACGTGGAGGGGGCGGGCAGCCGGGTGCTCCACCCCTCCACCACCGGCCGCCGCACGCGCCCGCGCCGCACGGCGCCCAGGCGGATTTCCACGGCCCGCGAGCCCGTCATGACACCCTCCCCACCCAACGGTCCGAGCTCAGCACCAGGAGCGCCAGGAGCACGGCTCCGTACGCCCCGTAACGGAGGGCCCAGTCGATTGTTGGCGTGGCCTCGAACGGTGGGAAGAGCAGCAGGGGCGCGCGTAGTAATGCGGGCGCCGCCTCGGCCCCGGGGTGTGCCGTAACCCAACGGACCACGAGGAGAAGACACCCCATCGGATAGGCCACGGCCAGGCCCAGGGCGGCCGAGCGGGACCGGGCGAGCGCCGCGCATGCCGCGCCGTAGCTGCCGGCGGCAAGGACGCAGGCCCACACAGCGGGCAGGCGCGCCAGGGCGGGAGCCGGGTCCCATCCGCCCGCGATTCCGCCGCCCAGGCGATAGGCCGCGGCGGCCGCGGTCCACAGGAAACCCCAGGCCAGCGTGGTACTGAGCAGCACGCCGAGCGGATAGGCCTCCCGGGCAAGCCGGCGGGCGAACAGCGGCCGCAGCCACTGCGCCGCGGCCGGTGCGGCCAGGCGCATGAGCGTCTCCAGACCCCCCGCCAGAATGACCAGCGTGGCCGTGTACGCCTCGAAGTTCCGCACGAGCGCCGATGTGTTCGCCCCCGCGAGGCCTGCGGCGGCCGCCGTGTGTCCGGCCAGGCCTCCGAGACCCGCCGCGAGCAGTAATTGGGCGGCGTAGGCCCGGGATGCCAGGCGGACGCGGACCAGCCCCCGGACGAAGACGCCCGCCGATGGACGGCCCGAGCGCCCCGCCGCGGGGCGACCCGAGTACCGTGGCGCCGGCTCGCCGGGAGCCCGGGCCGGCAGCTCCGCCTGGTGATCGGCGCCGCTCATCGGCCCTCCGCGGCGTCGAGCAGCGCGGTCAAATCCGCCATGCGAATGCGCACCCCCTCGGCCTCCGCGGTGCGCCAGAGGCACCGGCCGCGCCGACATGTGACGACATCACCGTCCGCCACGAGCAGGTCGGGGGGCAGGTCACCAACCTCGGCGGCGGCGGTTTGGAACGTCACGGAGTCGGTACTGAAGGCACGCGCCAGCACTGGCGCTCCGTCGGCCGCCGCCACGATCAGCCAGCGGATCATGGGATCGGGCCAGGCGAAAGCCGGGCCCCGCGCGCGCCCCGCGGGATTCGCACCGCGACCGGGTGGCTCCGGGATGCTGAATGGCCGCGGCGCCACGCCACACCGTTCGTGCGTGGTCGGCGTCCCGCCCGTGACGGCCTCGATGACCACCAGGCAGTCACGCATGCCGAGGCCGAAGAAATGGCGCGCCTCACCCTCACCGAAGGCTTCGATCGGCGTGTAGACGGACCCCCAGCGCCCGTCCACGGTGATGCGCGCCGCGCGGGTGAGGGTGGACCAGCGGCGCAGGTCCGGGCTGTGGAGCACGGCGGCGAAGAGGGTATCCCCCGCCCCCGGGCCGCCCGCGCAGTTGCCCGACAGGTAGACGCCGCCGGAGTCCCGGCGGATGCGCCCGGCGTTCATGAGGCAGGGCAGCGCCGGCCGGAGGGTCTCGGCGTGGCCGCCGTCACGCTCGAACACGTGGAGTGCGGGCAGGTCCGCCACGACCAGACGCCCATCCGGCAGCCGTGCCAGCGAGGTGGGCCGCCGCAGTTCCCCGGGGCCCGATCCTTCCGTGCCGAACGTGAGGAGCGGCTCGGCTCCATCCGGTCCGTAGACCGCCACGACGTGTCCGGCGCCGTCCAGAATGGCAAGGGTATCCCCCCAGGCCTCGAAGTCGGTGACCTCCACGATGCCGTGGAGGAGACGCTCCTGCCCGGAACGTGGGGCGTCGGTGGATGGTGTATAACGTTCGCCGTCCGGTGCCGGATTCCGCAGGCGCGGAGCCAGCAGAGCGGCGGCGGCCAGCAGGAGGAGGGTGGCCGCCAGCGCGAGGCGCGCCGGCGGCCCGAGGTGGAGGCGCATCGCGGCCGTCATGGTCAGTCCGCCAGAATGAGGACGTTCTCGATCAGGTCCAGATCGCAACCGATGTTGTCCAGGTCCCAGGCGATGTAGCATTCGAGCTTGTCGAACCACCCGTCCGCCTGGTTCCTGCAGATGTCATACTGCGTGATCGATGTCTCACGGCAATCGAAGTACTCGGTGCCCATCCCCGCCGCTCCCTCGTCCTCCTGGGCCGCCAGCGGCCGCGGCAGCAACAGCGCCGCGAGCAGGAGGAGAAGCGTGGGCACGGCCGCCAGACGTGGCAGCCGCGGGCTGTGGATGAAACGGATTGCATGCATGTGTCCCCCGTCGTACGGGTGGTGCCGGGCACTGCCCGGCGGCATGTCCGGACCCCGTGTCCGGACCTACCCGGCGCCGACGGACCTCCCTCCAGGACCGGCCGCGATGCGCCGTCTTCCGGCGCCGGGAGCGGGGAGTGAAGGCACGCCGCGGGCCGTTCCGTGGGGTCTCCGTAAGCCCATGAAAGGCCGCGATCTGGGGCATTGCATGCGCATTCGGGCCGGGCGCCGAGAGCCCACTTTGGACCACTTCTGCCCGGTCACTGAGCGTCCGAGCCAATACCGCTCGGCGGGCCCGCTTCGCGCAATGGCTGGATGGGACACTCATGCTTCCACCCCGCCGATCCGGTAGCGGCGCAGCTTGGCGCGCAGCGTGTTGCGGGCCATGCCCAGCTCGGCGGCCGCGCGGGTCTTGTTGCCCCGCCAGCGGGCCAGCGCCTCCTGGATGCGCCGACGCTCCTCGGCCGGACTGCCGGGGAAGGAGTAGCGCACCCGGGTGCCGCCGCTCGCCGGGCGCGTGATGGAGGGCGTGGAGGGTGGTGCGGCATCGTCGCTTTCATGAAACGTGGGCGGATTCAGGATGGTGTGGGGCAGGTGATGCCGCCGCAGTACTCCGTTCGGACAGGCCAGGACGGCCGCCTCCAGCGCGTGGGCGAGCTGGCGCACGTTGCCCGGCCACGGCTGCTCCGCCAGGAAGTCCAGCAGGCCGGGATCCACGCGGCGCGCGCGCGGCCCGTAGCGCGTGCGCAGGGCGTCCAGGAAGTGGCGCGCCAGGAGCGCCACGTCGCCCGGCCGCTCCCGGAGGGGCGGCAGGCGGATGGAGAGGACGAAGAGGCGGTGGTAGAGGTCGCGCCGGAAGGTGCCGCGCGCCACGGCCCGCTCCAGATGGACACCCGTGGCCGCCACCAGGCGGACGTCCGTGCGTACCGCCCGCTCGCCGCCCACGCGGCGAAACTCGCCCTCCTCGAGGGCCGTCAGCAGCTTGGCCTGCGCCGCGGGGGCGAGCTCACCCACTTCGTCCAGGAACAGGGTGCCACGGTGGGCCTGCTCCAGGAGGCCGCGGTGCGCCTGCTGGGCGCCCGTGAAGGCGCCGCGATCGTGGCCGAAGAACTCGCTCTCGAAGAGCGTCCCGGGCACGCCCGCGCAGTTGACCGCCACGAACGGCGCCCGGCAACGCGGTGACGCGCTGTGGATGGCGCGGGCCAGCACGCCCTTGCCCGTGCCCGTCTCGCCCGTAATGAGCACCGGCGCGTCCACGTCGGCCGCGCGCCGGCCGAAGGCGCGGATGGCCTCGGCCTCGCGGCTCTCTCCCAATATCACGTCGAATGCAGACAGCGGCGCCTCCCCCTCACAACGGTCCGCGTCCCCCGCGGGCCCGGGCTTACACGGTGTGGCGGCGGGGCGGGCAGGACCATGGCGGAACGGGTCGGCGCACGGCTGCGCCGGGGCGTGGGAAGAATCCGCTAGTGTCCCCGGGGGCCACTGGTGGGAACTATCGACCAGTTGCACACGCCGCCTTCGCGGACGTAGCACCTGTGCAATTTAGGGTCACCTCGGGGGCGTAGCGCGCAAAATACGCATTCTGCTCCCTCGGATCACGGGACGTTCCCCGACGCCCCTGTGGGTTGCCCCACCGCTCCGCGTTCCGGCGCTGGAAACCCAGGACCAGAGCACGAAGGACTGCCGCCTTCGTCTGCTTCACGGCCCCGACTGCCGGCCGAGAACGTCTCGACCGCAGGTTCCGTGGTGCGTTGACGTCAGCGTGCAACGTCCGGCCACACCAGCGGCAAGAGAACTTCTCGCCGGCGCGGTTCTTCGCGTCCACGTAGCGGCAGGCACTGCACTCCTGCGAGCTGTACGCGGGGTT